>Ga0208609_100677_pt1 | contig 11877 bp, 8 predicted proteins | sample SubbioR11_8A_Apr_FD_184813 | JGI IMG/M metagenome (GOLD analysis project Ga0208609, IMG submission 184813) | Serpentinite rock and fluid subsurface biosphere microbial communities from McLaughlin Reserve, California, USA - CR11_8A_Apr (SPAdes) | ecosystem: Environmental > Terrestrial > Deep...
GTCAGGTAGCCGGTGATCAGGCGTTGGCGCAGCGGCTGGTGCATCATGAAGGGCCGCAAATGGGCCGAAAACACCACGAAGCGCAGGTTGACGCAAAACGCCGCCGCCAGCACCACCCACAGCGGCGCACCCGCTGTGAGCAACGGCAGCACGGCCAACTGGGCGCTGCCGGCAAACACCAGCAGCGTCATCAGCACCGCCTCGAGCTGGCTCAGGCCCGCCGCCACCATCGCCACCCCGGTCATCAACCCCCAGGCGGCGACCCCGGCGGTGACGGTGGTCTGCTCGCGCACGCCCTCAGCGAACTCGGGCCAGCGGCGGATGTCGGCGCGCCAGAACATTTCAGCCAGCTCCGCCCAGCACGGTGCCCACGGACAGCGCGTGCCCGGCCAGAAAGGGGGCCACCGCCAAGCGCTTGCCGCCGGCGCGCTGCAGTTCGGTCAGCACCAGCACGCCGGCGCCGGTCTGCACTTGCACCCCGCTGGCGTCGGCGGCCAGCACGGTGCCGGGTGCGGCCGCTTGGGTGCCGATCGGAGCCGCTGGCAGCGCGTGCGCGCCCCAGACCTTGAGCGTGGCGCCCCCGAGCAGGGTGCTGGCCCCGGGCGCCGGATCGAAGGCGCGCACCCGGCGCGCGATCTGCGCTGCGTCGTGTCGCCAGTCGATCTGGGCTTCGGCTTTGTCGATCTTGTGGGCGTAGCTCACGCCCGCTTCGGGCTGCGGCTGCGGCTGCAAGCGGCCGGCCTCGGCCTGCTGCAAGGCTTGCAGCACCAACTGCGCGCCCAGCTGCGCCAGCCGGTCGTGCAGGCTGGATGCGGTGTCGTGGGCGGCGATCGGCAGCGCCTGGCGCAGCAGCATGGGGCCGGTGTCGAGCCCGGCGTCCATCTGCATGAGGGTGATGCCGCTCTCGGCGTCTCCGGCTTCGAGCGCGCGCTGGATCGGGGCGGCGCCGCGCCAGCGCGGCAGCAGCGAGGCGTGGATGTTCAGGCAGCCCAGGCGCGGCAGCGCCAGCACCCAGGGCGGCAGCAGCAGGCCGTAGGCGGCCACCACCGCCACGTCGGCATCGGCGTGCTGCAGCGCCGCGCGCGCTTGCGCGGCGTCGTCGGGGTATTTGCCGTCGAGGCGCAGGCTGCGCGGCTGCGCCAAAGCCAGGCCGTGCTGCAGCGCCACCTGCTTGACCGCCGAAGGCTGCGGCTTGAGGCCGCGCCCGGCCGGGCGGTCGGGTTGCGTGAGCACCAGCGCCACCTCGTGCCCGGCGGCGAGCAGGGCGCGCAGCGCCAGCGCCGCAAAATCCGGCGTACCGGCAAACACCACCCGCATTGCGCCCCCGGATCTCAGAATGGCTGCGCCGAGCGTTGCCCGGTGCGTTCCGTGCTGCGTTCATACTCGTCCTCGCGCGCGGCCTTGAGCAGCCTGGACTTGATGCGGGTGCGCTTGAGCAGCGAGAGGTACTCGACAAACACCTTGCCCATCAGGTGGTCCATCTCGTGCTGGATGCACACCGCCAGCAGCCCCTCGGCCTCGATCAGGCGGCTTTGGCCCTGGGCGTCGAGGGCGCGCACGCGCACCGCCAAAGCGCGCTCGACGCCGTCGTAAACGCCCGGTACCGACAGGCAGCCCTCATCGCCCTTGCGCGTTTCGGGGCTGGCCCATTCGAGCACGGGGTTGATCAGCACCAGCGGCTGGTTGCGCTCCTCGCTCACGTCGATGACGATCACGCGCTCGTGCACATCCACCTGGGTAGCGGCCAGCCCGATGCCTTTGGCCTCGTACATGGTGGCGAACAGGCGCTCGGTCAGGGCGCGCACGCGCGCGTCCACCGCCGCCACCGGGCGTGCCACGCGCAGCAGACGCGGGTCGGGGTACTTGAGGATGGGTAAAGGTTCGGCAGGGTTCATGGTCAAATCACAACGAGGCCGACAGACTAAGCCACGAATTTTATATATTTTCGTCACTTTTGGCTGTCGCTGCACGCGACATGCGGCTATTATCATTGCTGGAGCTGGGGCTTGACCGCACAGTGGGCCCAAAGCGCTTTTTTTGCCATTACTTCCACCCAAAAGTAACCGTGCCCAGCATGCGTGGCTGGCGGGTGAGCCAACGGGGCTTCAGACATGCGAACCAGACCTGCACCCGCCACCGACCCGGCTGGCCTTTGCGCCACCCACCGCGTCGGCTTGCGCCATCTCGTGCCCGGGCTCACCTTGCTGCTGACCTGCGCATGGGCGGGCGCGCAAAGCTTTCCCAATCTGCCCATCAGCCCGGCGCAACGCGCGACCGCGCAGCAAGTGGCACAAGCCGGCGTGCCGCTGTCTGCGCTGGCCCCCAATGCGCCCGAGCGCCACACGGTGCGCCGGGGCGACACGCTGTGGGATATTTCGGCGATCTTTCTGCGCCAGCCTTGGCGCTGGCCCGAGCTGTGGGGCATGAACCTCGAGCAAATCCGCAACCCGCACCTGATTTTCCCCGGCCAGGTGCTGGTGCTCACGCGCGTGGGCGATCGGGCTTTTCTGGCGCTCGAGGCGGGCGGGGCGCCGCCCACGGTGCGTTTGTCGCCGCGCATACGCTCCGAGAACCTAGCCGAGGCCGCCTTGCCGGCCATCCCAGCGCACGTGATCGCCCCGTTCCTGACCGACTCGCAAGTCTTGAGTGCCGACACCCACGCCCGCGCGCCGCGCATCGTGGCCGCCCCCGAAGGGCGCACCATATTCAGCCGGGGTGATCGGGTCTACGCCCGTGGCCAGTCTGGCCCGCTCGACGCACTCGAAGGCCGCCCGCTCTTGAGCGCCGAGCACCACCAGTCGCAGCGCATTTACCGCAACGCCGTGCCCTTGATCGACCCCAGCACTGGCGAAAAGCTGGGCTATGAAGCGCAGTTGATCGGCAGCGCGCTGCTCGTGGGCAGCGAAACCCTGCGCCCACACACGCGGGCAGATGGCAGCACCGAGCAGCGGGTAGAGCCCGCCAGCGTCGACATCAGTGCGGCGATAGAAGAAATTCGCATCGGCGACCGGCTGCTGGCCACGCCGGCGCAGCCCTTGCCAGCCAGTTACGTGCCACGCGCACCGCAGATGCAACTGGCGGGGCGCATCGTTCGCACCCATGGCCATGCGCAGCGCATGGCTGGTCAGTATCAGGTGGTGGTGCTCAACCGGGGCAGCCGCGACGGGTTGGAGGCGGGTCACGTGCTGGCTCTGCACCGCAGTGCAGCGGTGGTCACCGATCGCACCGACAGCGCGCGCGCCACCTTGCAACTGCCGGCTGAGCGCAACGGCCTGATGATGGTGTTTCGCACCTTTGACCGGGTCTCGTATGCGCTGGTGTTGAATGTGGCCGATGCGGTGCGCAATGGCGACCACTTTGCCAGCCCCTAAGAACCCGGGCAGTTCCGCCGCTGCTGAGACAGCCGAGCTGGCCGCTTGGCTGCGCCTGACCACCACCGCCGGAGTGGGAGCGGCCACGGCGCGCAAGCTGTTGGCCGCTTTTGGCTCACCCGAGGCGGTTTTTGCTGCCGCCCCAGCGGCCCGGGAAGCGCTGCTCGGGCCGCGCCTAGCGCCCGCCTTGGCCAGCGCGCCGGTGCACCTCGAGCGCGTGCTGGCGCAAACGCTGGGCTGGTTGGCGGTTGCGCCCGATCGGCACCTGCTTACTTTAGGTAGCCCGCACTACCCGGCCGCGCTGCTGCAAACCCCCGACCCCCCGGTGCTGCTGTATGCGCAAGGTCAGTTGAGCGCGTTGGCGCAGCCCTGCACGCTGGCCATGGTGGGCAGCCGCAACCCCAGCCCGCAAGGGGCTGAAAATGCCCACGCCTTTGCCAAGGCGCTGGGTGCGCAAGGGTTTTGCATCGTCTCCGGGTTGGCGCTGGGGGTCGATGGCGCGGCGCACCGGGGCGCGCTGGAGGCGGGCGCTCCCACGGTGGCGGTGGTCGGTACCGGTTTGGATCGGGTTTACCCGAGGCAGAACCACGAGCTGGCGCAACGCATCGCCGCCCACGGTATCTTGATCAGCGAATACCCATTGGGCACGCCGCCGCTGGCGCCGCATTTTCCGCAGCGCAACCGCATCATCGCCGGCCTGAGCCTGGGCACGCTGGTGGTGGAGGCGGCGCTGGAGTCGGGCTCGCTCATCACGGCCGAACTGGCGGCGCAATACGGGCGCGAGGTATTTGCCATTCCGGGCTCGATCCATTCGGCGCAATCGCGCGGCTGCCACGCCCTGATCCGCCAAGGGGCCAAGCTGGTCGAGTCGGTGCAAGACGTGCTCGACGAGCTGCGCCCAGCGCACAGCGTGCGCGCGCCGGTGCAGAGCGAATTGGCGCTGGGCGAACCCTCTGCGGCGCAGCCAGCACCCCGTGCCAAGCTGGGGCAGGGGGTTCAGGGGCAGCTACCACACGCCGAGGCCGAGGGCGCGCTGTTGCAAGCGCTGGGCTACGACCCGGTCGGTCTCGATGCCCTGCAGGCGCGCTGCGGCCTGCCCATAGCCGAGCTGCAGGCTCAGTTGCTCGAGTTCGAACTGCTCGGCGCTGTCAGGCGCCTGCCGGGTGGCCTGTTCCAGCGCTTAGGGCGTGCCTAGGGCAGCCTAGCTTGGTGCAGCCTATAGAGGCGCTAGGCGCTAGCAGTCGGCCGGTCGCCTTGGCTAAGCCTCAAATCTGCGCCCCGGCGTTGGGGTCGTCCGGGTTTTCCACCATCTGCGGCTGCGGCTTGATCAAATCCTCGCGCTTGATGCCCAGCGCCATGGCCACCCCGGTGGCCACGAAGATCGAGGAATAGATGCCAAACAAAATGCCGATGGTCAGCGCCAGCGCGAAGTAGTGCAGCACCGGGCCGCCAAAAATCAGCATCGAGAGCACCATCGTCTCGGTGGTGCCGTGCGTGATGATGGTGCGGCTCATGGTCGAGGTGATGGCGTGGTCGATCACCTCGCGCGTGCTCATCTTGCGCTGGCGCTTGAAGGTCTCGCGGATGCGGTCGAAAATCACCACCGATTCGTTCACCGAATAGCCCAGCACCGCCAGCACGGCGGCCAGCACCGCGAGCGAAAACTCCCACTGGAAGAAGGCAAAAAAGCCGAGGATGATGACCACATCGTGCAAGTTGGCGACGATGGCGGCGATCGAGAACTTCCACTCAAAGCGAAAGGCCAGATAGACCGTGATGCCGATGATCACGAACAAGAGCGCCAGCGCCCCGTCGGTGACCAACTCCTGCCCCACCTGCGGCCCGACGAATTCGGTGCGGCGCAGCTCCACCGTCGGGTCGTGCGCGCGCAGCGCCTCCAGCACCGCCTGGCTTTGCTCGCCCGAGCCCACGCCGGGCAGCGGCGGCAGGCGCATGAGCACGTCGCGCGCGGTGCCAAAGTTTTGCACCGTCACCTCTTCGTAGCCCAATCCGACCAGCGCGCCGCGCACCTGCTCCAGGTCGGCCGGCTGCTGGAAGGACACTTCGACCACCGTGCCGCCGGTGAACTCGACCGATAGATTCAGCCCCCGGGTGACTAGGAAAAACACCGCAAGCGCAAACAGGGTGAGCGAAATCGCGTTCAGCAGCGCCGCGTGGCGCATGAACGGGATGTCTTTTTTAACGCGGAAAAATTCCATGACTACAGCCCCTGGCTAATCAATTGGCGCTCGGCACGCCGGGTTTGGCCGCATCCGCTGCGGGCGGCTGCCAGACTGTGCCGATCGAGATGGATTTGAGCTTTTTCTTGCGCCCGTACCAGGCATTGACCAGCCCGCGCGAGAAAAACACGGACGAGAACATGCTGGTCAGGATGCCAATGCAGTGCACCACCGCAAAGCCGCGCACCGGCCCGGAACCAAAAGCCAGCAGCGCCAGCCCGGCCAGCAGCGAGGTGATGTTGGAATCGAGGATGGTGCCCCAGGCGCTGTCGTAGCCGTTGTTGATCGCCACCTGCGGCGCAGCCCCGCGGCGCAGCTCTTCGCGGATGCGCTCGTTGATGAGCACGTTGGAGTCGATCGCCATGCCCAGCGCCAGCGCCATCGCGGCCATGCCGGGCAGCGTGAGCGTGGCTTGCAGCATCGACAGCACCGAGACCAGAAACACCAGGTTGAAGGTCAGGGCGATGCTGGAGAACGCCCCAAACAGGCGGTAATAGATCACCATGAAGATGAGCACAACCAAGAATCCGTACAGCACGCTCTCAAAACCCATGCGGATGTTTTCCGCCCCCAGGCTCGGGCCCACGGTGCGCTCTTCGATGATCTCCATCGGGGCTGCCAGCGCGCCGGCGCGTAGCAGCAAGGCCACGCTCTGTGCCTCGGTGGTGGTCATCTGGCCCGAGATTTGTACCCGGCCGCCGCCGATCTCGGTGCGGATCACGGGCGCCGTGACGACCTCGCCGCGGCCGCGCTCGAACAGCAAAATCGCCATGCGGTTGCCCACGTTTGCGCGTGTCACGTCGCGGAAAATGCGCGACCCGGCCCCGTCCAGCGACAGGTGCACCGCCGGCTCCTGGGTCTGACCGTCGAAGCCGGCCTGCGCGTCGGTGAGGTTTTCGCCGGTGAGCACCACCTCGCGCAGGGTGATCACGGCGCGTCCTTGGCGGTCCAGGTGCCGCTCCGAGCCCAGCGGCACCGGCCCTTCGCCGCGCTCGGCGGCGCGGCCGGCCGGGCTTTCATCGACCATGCGCACTTGCAGCGTGGCGGTGCGGCCCAGAATGTCTTTGGCGCGTGCGGTGTCGAGCACGCCCGGCAGTTGCACCACGATCCGATCGGCACCCTGTTGCTGGATCACCGGTTCGGCCACGCCCAGTTCGTTGATGCGGTTGCGCAGCGTGAGAATGTTTTGCTTGATCGCCTGCTGCTGGATGCGGCTGCTGGCCGCGGTGCTCAGGCTGCCGATGAGCTTGAGCTGCTCGCCCACGAGCTGGCGCTCAAAGCTCAGGTCGGGGAACTGCGGGCGCAACGCCGCCAGTGCGGTGTCCAGTGTGGCCTCGTCACGAAAAAGCACCGCCACCGCCTGGCCCTCGCGGCTGATGCCGGCGTGGCGGATGTTTTGCTCGCGCAAGCTGGTGCGCATGTCGCGCGCCATGGACTCGGCGCGCTGGTTCAGGGCGCCGGGCATGTCGACTTGCATCAGGAAATGCACGCCACCGCGCAAGTCGAGCCCGAGGTACATTGGGCTCGCGTTGAGGCTTTGCAGCCAGGCCGGCGTGCGCGGCACCAGGTTGAGCGCCACCACGTGCCCGGGGTCGGCAGGGTCGGGGTTCAGGGCGCGGTCGATGGCATCGCGCGCGACAAGCTGGTTTTCGGCGCTGTCAAACAGGGCCTGGATGGTCTGCTCTTGCAGCACCAGCGATTTGGGCGCGATCTGGCGCAGCGCCAGCGCCTGTTCGATGCGCGTCACGGTGCCGGCATCGATGCGCACCCCGTGCTGGGCGGAGGAAACCTGCACCCCCTGCGCTTCTCCGTACAGGTTGGGCAAGGCGTACAGGAAGGCGATGAGCAGCGCCACCACGATGGTGACGTACTTCCACAGCGGGTATCGGTTCATGAGCGGGCGGCTCCGTTAAAGCCAAACGGCCGGGCTTGTGGGCCCGGCCAATCGAAAAAAGACCAAGACAATGTCGCTTACTGGAAGGTGCCCTTGGGCATCAGTTGCATCACGGCGCTGCGCTGGATTTGGACTTCGACGCCGCTGGTCAGTTCCAGGCTGACGAAATCGTCGCCCAGCTTGGTGATGCGGCCCAGCATGCCGCCAGCGGTGACGACCTCATCGCCCTTGGCCAGCGCGGCGACCATCAGCTTGTGCTCTTTGGTGCGCTTCATTTGCGGGCGGATCATGATGAAATACAACACCACGAACATCAGCACCAGCGGCAGCAGGCTGACCAAGGTGCTGGTGGTGCCGCCGTCGGCGGCCTGGGCGTAGGCAGGGGAAATGAACACGGTGGCTTTCCTGTGAGAGGGTCGTTGGAAGGTGTGCGGGCCACTCAGGGCCCGCATCAACCGTGCATTCTAAACCTTTGGCTCAAACTGCGGCCGGGCGCGGCACCGCCACCGGCCGGATGCGCAGCGCCAGCCAGACTCCGAGCAGCAGCAAGACCATGCCGGCGATGGTCATGCCCTGCGGCCACTCGCCGCGCCACCAGAAAATGTAGATCAGCGCCGCCACGGTCTCGAACACGATCAGTTGCCCAGCCAGCGCCGTCGGCAGGCGCTTGCTGGCCTGGTTCCAGCACAAAATGCCGCACCAGGAGGCGAACAGGCCCAGCGCCAGCATGAGCGAGAGAAAAAACAGCGGATCCGGTCCGAAAGGCATGGGGAAGCTGCTGCCGCTGAGCGCCATCCAGCCCCACACCAGCAATAAGCCGCACAGGGCCATGGGCAGCGTGGCCAGCCCCTGCGCCGTGGCCCAGACGCGCGGGTTGCGGTCCGGGTGCTGGCGCAGCCAGTCGGCGTTGCGCAGCGGGTACCAGGTCCAGCAGGCCAGCGCCCCCAGCGCCAGCAGCGCCCCCAGCGCGTAGGCACCGAGCGAGGCGTCGGGCTGCTGCAGCAGGCGCGTCATCTCGGCCTGATTCACCAGCGCGATGCCCAGCAGCATGATGCCCAGCGGCAGCATCAGGCGCCGCCACGGCAGCAGGCCGTCGCGCTCGGCGTTGCGCTGGTTGGCGGCAATGGCGATCAGCACCGGCAGGGTGCCGATGATGAGCGTGGTCAGCGGCCCGCCGGTGCCCTGGATCGAACTGGCGAGCAAGGTGTAGTAGGCCAGGTTGCCCACCGCCGCCAGCTTGAGCGCCGTGAGCCAGTCGGCGCGTGTGAGGCGGCGCAAGGCACCCCAGTCGAGCCAGGCCAGCGGCAGGCACAGCAGCCCAAAGGCAAGGTAGCGCGCCATCGCCAGCAAAGCGGCCGGGTACTCGGGCAGCAGCAGCGGCACCAGAAACACCAAGCCCCACAACATCCCCGCCAGCAAGGCAAAGCCCACCCCTAGCCACATACGGCACCCCATTGAATCAAAGCAGGGAGTGTAAGGCGGCGGGCGCGTGGGCTCGGGACCAGGCTCAGGGTTGAACGGGTGCGGCGCTCTGGACTGTGTGAGCGGGTTGCTGTGCGGTCTGGTGTTGCGCCGACGCACGCCACTGCCCCAGCAGCTCGTCCCAGCGCAGCCGCACCGCCTGCAGGTTGCGCGCCTTCACATGGCCAAAGCCCTTGATGCCCTCGGGCAGCGCCGCCAGTTGCAGCGCCAGCGCTTTGCGTTCCGGGCTCAGGCCGGGCAACAGCTCTTCGATCAGGCCCTGGTACTGGACGATCAGGGCGCGCTCGCTGCGCCGCTCGGCGCTGCGGCCAAAGGGATCCAGCGCGCTGCCGCGCAGGCCCTTGAGCCGGGCCAGCCACTTGAAGGCTGTGAGCATCCACGGGCCGAAAGACTGCTTGATCGGCACACCGCGCTCGTCGTGGCGCGCCCACAGCGGCGGTGCGAGGTGAAAGCGCAGCGCAAAGTCGCCTTCAAACTGGGCCCCGATCTGGCGCAAAAATTCGGGCTCGCTGTGCAGCCGCGCCACCTCGTACTCGTCTTTGTAGGCCATGAGCTTGAACAGGTTGTGCGCCACCGCCTCGGTCAGCGCGCTCTGTTTGGGGCCCAGCGCGGCGGCTTCGGCCTGCTGCACCCGGCGCACGAAGCCGCTGTAGCGCTGCGCATAAGCGTCGTCCTGGTAGGCGCGCAGAAAATCGCTGCGCCGCTGCAGCAGCGCCTCCAGGCCCGTGCGCGGCAGCAACGCGATGGCTTGCGCCGGGGCCAGCAGCGCTTGCAGCCGCGCGCCGTCGTGCGCGGCCCAGCGGCCCCACTCGAAGGCGGCCTGGTTTTGCGCCACCGCCACGGCGTTGAGCTCGATCGCCCGCCGCAGCGACTCGCGCCGCAGCGGCAACCAGCCCTTTTGCCAGGCAAAGCCCAGCAGCAGCGGGTTGATGTAGAGCGCATCGCCCAGCAGGCGCGTGGCCAGCGCCTCGGCGTCGAGCAGCGCCACCGCGTCTTTGCCCAGCACGCGCTCCAGCGTGGCCTGGCACTGCGCCGCCGGGTTTTGCCAGTCGGGCTGGTGCACGAAGGCTGCGGTGGGGCCGACGTGGCCATTGAGCGCCACCCGGGTGCGCCCTGGGCACAGGCGGGCCAGGCTTTCCTTGCCCGCAGCGACGATGGCGTCGCAGCCCAAGATCAAATCGGCCGCTGCGGTGCCGACGCGGGTGGTGCAGATCTGCGCTTGTTGCTCGGCCAGCAGCACGTGGCTCCAGGTGGCACCGCCCTTTTGCGCCAGCCCGGCGGCGTCTTGCGTCACCACGCCCTTGCCTTCCAGGTGCGCTGCCACCCCCAGCAACTGGCCGATGGTGATGACCCCGGTTCCGCCCACCCCAGCCACCACCAGGCCATAGACGCCGCCGGGGCTGTTGTCGCAAGCAGGCAAGTTCGGCTCGGGCAACTCGCCCAAGGTTTCGGGCGCGGGCAGGGCGCTGCCTGATGCGAGCACGGTGCCGCCTGGTGCAGCCTTGCGCGGCCGCCCGCCCTCCACCGTGACGAAGCTCGGGCAAAAGCCCTTCAGGCAAGAAAAATCCTTGTTGCAACTGCTCTGGTTGATCTGGCGCTTGCGCCCGAACTCGGTCTGCAGCGGCTCCACGCTCAGGCAGTTGCTCTGCACCCCGCAGTCGCCGCAGCCCTCGCACACCGCCGGGTTGATGAGCACGCGCCGCGCCGGGTCGGCCAGCGTGCCGCGCTTGCGCCGGCGCCGCTTTTCGGTGGCACAGGTCTGGTCGTACAAAATCACGGTGGTGCCCGGCAGTTGTCGAAACTCGCGCTGGATGCGGTCGAGCTGGTCGCGGTGTTCTACCGCCACGCCCTCGGGCAGGCGCAGCGTGCTGCCGCCCACGGTCTGGTGCAGCGCGCCGCGGTATTTTTCGGGTTCGTCGGTGACCACGGTCAGGCGCGACACCCCCTCGGCGCGCAGGCTGTGCGCGATTTGCAGCACATGGTGCCCTTCGGCGCGCTCGCCCAGCGGCTGGCCGCCGGTCATGGCCACGGCGTCGTTGTAGAGCAGCTTGAAGGTGATGTTCACATTCGAGGCAATGCACTGGCGGATTGCCAGCAGGCCGCTGTGGAAATAGGTGCCGTCGCCCAGGTTGGCAAATACGTGCGACTCGTGGCTAAAGGGCTGCTGCCCGACCCAGGGTACGCCCTCGCCGCCCATTTGGGTAAAGCCCACGGTGGCGCGGTCCATCCAGATCGTCATGAAGTGGCAGCCGATGCCGGCCATGGCGCGCGAACCCTCGGGCACCCGGGTGCTGGTGTTGTGCGGGCAGCCGGAGCAAAACCAGGGCTGGCGCTCGGCCAGCGGCGTGTCGGCCTTGAGCACCTGCAAGGCACGGGCCTGGCCCTGCAAACGGTCCAGGTGCGACTGCACCCGCGCCGCCACCTCGCTGCCCTCGGGCAGCAGACCATGGCGCGCCAGCCGCCGCGCCAGCGCCTGCGCGATCAGCGCCGGATTGAGGTCGGCGTTGGCGCGCAGCAACTGGTTCGCGTTCGGGTTCGGCATCGACCATTCGCCGCCGCTGTGGTCGGCACCCACTTCGTCAAACTTGCCCAGCACATCGGGGCGCACGTCGGCGCGCCAGTTGTACAGTTCCTCCTTGAGCTGGTACTCGATCACCTGGCGCTTTTCTTCCACCACCAGAATTTCGCGCAGCCCGGTGGCAAACTCGCGCGTGGTCTGGGCTTCGAGCGGCCAGACCACGCCCACTTTGTGCAGCCGCAGCCCGATGGCGCGGCAGGTGGCGTCGTCGAGCCCGAGGTCGCGCAGCGCCTGCCGGGTGTCGTTGTAGGCCTTGCCGCTGGCGATGAGGCCGTAGCGGTCGTGCGGGCCCTCGATCGCGTTGTGGTTGAG
>Ga0208609_100679_pt1 | contig 11873 bp, 9 predicted proteins | sample SubbioR11_8A_Apr_FD_184813 | JGI IMG/M metagenome (GOLD analysis project Ga0208609, IMG submission 184813) | Serpentinite rock and fluid subsurface biosphere microbial communities from McLaughlin Reserve, California, USA - CR11_8A_Apr (SPAdes) | ecosystem: Environmental > Terrestrial > Deep...
GGCGGCGCACGACGCGCTCGGGCGCTGCGCGCCGGCGTCGTGCGCCGAGCGCGAGCTGTCGGCGGCGGCGGCAGCCGATCGGGCAGGTGCCGCCGACGAGCGACCGGCGCCGGTCGCTGAACCGGGCGCCGATGCGCGGGCGGGGCTGTTCGGTGAGCGCTGGGGACTGGGCCTCGCGCCCGAGGATCGCCGCTTCGACGTGCGGCCGCACCAGCCGACCTACGTGCTGATCGCGCGCCTCAGCGATGGCGAGAATCGGCTGCCGACTTCGCCTGCCAAGCCGCCGCTGGCGGCGCCGCTGGCGATCCAGGACACCGAATCGAAGTTCCAATTGAGCTTCAAGGTGAAGCTCGCCGACTTCGAGCGCCGCGCCGGCAGGCCGCTGGCGATCTGGGCCGCGTATACGCAGCAGAGCCACTGGCAGGTCTACGACGTCGGCGAGTCGCGTCCGTTCCGCGAAACCAACTACGAGCCGGAAGTGTTCGTCGCGACCCATCCGGACCGGGTGGTCCTGGGCTGGCGCTGGCGGCTGGCCGCGGTCGGACTCAATCACCAGTCCAACGGCCGCGCGGAGCCGCTGTCGCGAAGCTGGAACCGCGTGCTGATGCAGCTCGGCTTCGAGCGCGGCGCGGTCGGCATCATCGTGCGGCCGTGGCTGCGCATCGGCGAAGACGCGGCTGCCGACGACAACCCGGACCTCACGCGCTACCTCGGCCACGGCGATCTGACCGTGGTCTGGGCGCCGGGCGCGCATCGGTTCACGCTCGGTGCGCGCCTGCACCCGGGCAGCGGCAAAGGCGCGCTGCAGGGGCAGTGGAGCTTCCCGCTCGCGCGCCGCGTGCGCGGCCTGGTGCAGGCGTTCAGCGGCTACGGCGAAAGCCTGATCGACTACAACGTGCGCCAGAGCACGATCGGCTTCGGAGTCTCGCTCGCCGATGCCCTGTGACGCGTGCGCGTGCCCCTACCTGAGCGGCGCCGCGCAGTGGGCGCCGCCTGCGACCGCAGGCTGGCGCAGCGCCCACGGCGGCGGCTCGTCGAAGCGGTTGTGCGGGCGCGCCAGTTGCCAGTCGATCGCCACCAGCGCCACGAGCGCCAGCCAGAAGGCGAGCGCGAGGCGGGCGCGCTTCATGACTTGAACCCGAGCGCCGCGCGCAGCCGCACGCCGGCCAGCGAGCCGGCGAAGGCCGCCGCGAACCAGATCCAGCCGTGCAGGCTGCCGGTCGAGATGCCCGAGAAATAGGCGCCGACGTTGCAGCCGAACGCCAGCCGCGCGCTGTAGCCGAGCAGCAGCCCGCAGACGATGCCGGCCAGCCACTGGCGGCCGCTCGCCTGCACCGGCGGGCAGTCGCTGCCGCGCCAGTGCGCGGCGACGAAGGCGCCGAACAGCAGTCCGAGATTGGTGACCGAGGTGACATCGGTGAGCAGCCAGGCGGCGATTCTCTCCTGCTGCAGCGGCAGACCCCAGAAGGCGTTGGCGGCCAGATCGGCGCCGAGCCAGGTGGCGATCTTCGCCCCCCACAGGCCGAGCCCGTAGACGATGCCCCAGGGCTGGCCGGCGATCACCAGGTTGAGCAGCGCGAACACCGCCAGCCAGATCGCCGCCAGGTAGACGCCGCGTCCCTGCCAGCGCGTGTCGATGGCGCGCCGGCGCCGCCACAGCCAGGCGGCCAGAGCGGCGAGGACGGCAAGCTGCAGCGCCAGCGCGGCGCCGACGCCGAGCGACTGCGGCAGCGACACCGGATCGAGACTGCCCAGTGCTAGCCAGGCATCCAGATGCGCGGCGCCGAAGAAGCTGCCGGCAATGAAGCCGGGCAGAACCGCGAGGCTGAAGACGTTGCCGAGGCCGGCCTTGTACAGCGTGCCCGAACCGCAACCGTCGGCGATCTGCATCGCGGCGCCGAAGACGAAGGCGCCGAGTACGAGGCTCACGCTCAGCGGTGCGATCGCGCCGCTCAGGGCGGCATCGCCGGCGATCAGCGGGATGCCGACCACCATCGCCAGCGCGATCGCGAGGAACTGCGCCAGCAGGCCGGTCGGGTCGCGATCGCGGATCCAGGCGCGCCAGCCGGTGGTGAAGCCGAAGCTCACCGCCGCCAGCGTCGCGCCGAAACCGATGCCGACCGCAAACAGCAGGCCCTGGCGCAGGCCGGCGAGCCAGGTCACGGTCAGCCACAGCGCGATGGCGAGCGCGATCCACGGTGCGCGCCGCGCGCGCACCGCCGCCGCGGCGACGCCCGGCGCGGCAGCGACCTGCGCGGTCGGAGTCAAGCTGGCCATGTCTGCCGGCGCGGCCCGGCGGTCAAAGGTTTCCCGTCGCCTCTTTCAACTGCAGCCAGAATTGGTACAGGCGGCCGGGCACGTTGGTCATCGGTTCGCCGGCCTGCGACCAGTCGACGATCGACTCCGGATACAGCGACACGTTCGGGTGGCCGAGCACTTCGCTGAGCACGAACCAGTTGGTCGCCGCCCAGTGGCCGGTGTTGCAGAAGGACACGGCCGGCTGCGTGGCGTCGACGCCCTGCGCGGCCGCGATCTGCCGCGCCGCCGCCGCCTCGAGCAGGACGCCGCTGTCCTTGGCGAACCACTGGCCGTGCTCGAGGTTGCGGGCGCCGGCGATCGTGCCCGGGGTGGTGGCGGCGGCGTGTCGCGTGCGGCCGAGGAAGAAGCGCTGCGGCCGGGCATCGAGCAGCAGCGCCGATCCGCTTTGCAGGGCCTGCTGGATCTCGGTACGGGTGGCGACCAGGTGCGGGTCGAGTTCGGGCACGAAGTTCGAGCGCGCCACCGCCGGTGCGGCGCCGGTGGCCAGCGGCAGGCCGGCCGCGCGCCAGGCGCGCACGCCGCCGTTGAGGATCGCCAGATCTCGCACGCCGGAGGCCTTCAGCGTCCAGTAAACGCGCGCGGCGGCGCCGAAGTCGGTGGCGTCCTTGCCTTCGTGGACGACCACCACCGGCGTGTCGGCGGTGATGCCGAGCGACTGCACGAGCGCCGCCAGCGCCTGCGGCGCCGGCAGTTGGCCGGGATTGTCGGCCGGGCCGCGCCAGCGCGGATAGGGCGCCGGCAGGCTGCCGGCGATGTGGCCGAGCTCGTACGGCGTGCGGCCGGCTTCGTCTTTGCCGGCGCGGATGTCGAGCACGCGCAGGCTGGGTTCGGCGAGGCGCGCCGAGAGCTGCGCCGGCGACAGCAGGGGCGCGGCGGTGGCGGCCAGTGGCAGCCACAGTGCCAGCAGGCCGGTGATGAGGAAGCGCAAGGACATCGTGACCTCCGAGCGAAAGTGCTGTGGCGGCGCGCAGCCGATGCCGGCGGCGCCCTGGGGCAGCGAAGCACGATGGTGCCGCAGCCGCGCGCGCCGTGATCGACAAGATGGTGATGAAGGTATGCCCGCGCCGCGTTTGCGGACTCAGCTTTCGCCGGCGCTTCGACCGCCGACGAGTTCCGCGAAGCGCGGCAGGTCGATGTTGCCGCCGCTGACGATGACACCGACGCGCTTGCCGGCGACCGCGACCCTGGCGTCGAGGGCCGCTGCCGCGGCGAGCGCGCCGGTGGGCTCGACCACCAGTTTCATGCGCTCGGCGAAGAACTTCATCGCCGCCACCAGTTGCGCGTCGCTGACGGTGACGATGTCGTCGACCAGCGCCTGGATCACCGGGAAGGTGAGTTGCCCGGCGCAGCGCGTCTGGGCGCCGTCGGCGATCGTCTCGGGCACCTCGATCTCGACGAGGCGGCCGGCGCGCAGGCTCTGCTGCACGTCGTTGCCGGCCTCGGGCTCGACGCCGATCACGCGGCAGGCCGGCAGCAGGTGCCTGGCGGCGGTGGCGCAACCGGAGATCAGCCCGCCGCCGCCGACGCACACCAGCAGCAGGTCGAGGCCGCCGCCGTCGAGTTCGCGCACCTGCTCGATCAGTTCCAGCGCGGCGCTGCCCTGGCCGGCCATCACGTCGGCGTGGTCGTAGGGCGGCACGAGCGTCATGCCGCGCTCGGCGGCGAGGCGCGCGCCGAGCGCCTCGCGGCTCTCGCGCCGGCGGTCGTACAGGATCACCTCGGCGCCGTAGCCGCGGGTGGCGGCGATCTTCACCGCCGGCGCGTCGTGCGGCATGACGATCGCCGCCGGCATCGCCAGCAGTTGCGCCGACAGGGCGATCGCCTGCGCATGATTGCCGCTGGAGAAGGCGATCGCGCCGGCGCGGCGCTGCGCCGGCGTGAACTTCGCCAGCGCGTTGTAGGCGCCGCGGAACTTGAAGGCGCCGATGCGCTGCAGGTTCTCGCACTTGAAGTACAGCCGCGCGCCGCAGCGCCGGTCGGCGCTGCGCGAGGTCAGCACCGGCGTGCGCTGGGCGACGCCACGCACGCGCCCGGCGGCGGCGAGCACGTCGTCGAAGTTGATCGCCAGCGTCGCCATCGGTGCCTCGCCTAGGGCGCCGACCGGTAGGCGGCGCGCAGCAGTTCGTGGAAGTGCCAGACGCCGGACTCGCGCAGCGGGTTGAGCCGGCCGGCGGTGTACGAGCCGCTTGCCAGGCCGCGCTGCACCGCCTGGCACACGCCGATGTCTTCGCGCTGCACCTGGTCGCTGAAGCGCATGTCGGCGTCGGCCTGGGCAAGGCGCTGGTCGGCGTAGTAGAAGTCGAATTCGACGCGGCAGCGGCCAGCGGCCAGCGGCAGCACGCGGTTGGTCTGCAGCCTGCCGGGCAGGCAGTTGAGCATCGTGTTCGGGTACAGGAAGTAGTAGAGCGCCTCGCCGCTGCCGTACAGCGCCGGTGCGCTGGCGAGCGGGCTCGACTGCAGCGAGTGCCAGCGCGCGCAGCGGGTGGTGTAGTGGCGCGCGTCGAGCAGCCGGTTCAGTCCCGGGTGCACGAGCGGCACGTGGTGGCCCTCGAGGTAGTTGTCGACGTAGACCTTCCAGTCGCAGGCGATCTCGTAGTCGATGCGGCGATGGCAGCGGTAGTCGGGCAGCCGGTGGCCGGCGGCGGCCAGTTGCGCGTCGATGCCGTCGACCACCTCGGCAAACTCCGGCGCCCGCGCATCGAGCGCCGCGAACACCAGCCCCTGCCACTGCGCGACGCGCGCCTGCGGCAGGCGGATCGCCTGCCGGTCGAAGCCTTCGGCGGCGGCCATCTCCGGCGCGCCGCGCAGCCGGCCGTCGAGCGTGTAGGTCCAGCCGTGGTAGCGGCAGGTGAGCGTACGGGCGGCGCGCCCGTCGCACAGCGCCAGCGGGCCGGCGCGGTGGCGGCAGACGTTGTGCAGGGCGCGCAGTTCGCCGTCGTCGCCGCGCACGACGATCAGCGGCACGCCGGCCACTTCGGCGAGCGCGTGGTCGCCGGCGCCGCCTACGAGCTCGGCATGGGCGACGAGCTGCCAGCCGCGCGCGAGCACGGCGTCGCGATCGCGCGCGTGCATGGCCGGGTCGACATAGCAGTGCGCCGGCAGCGCCCGCGCGCGGGCGAGTTGCTGCGGCTGGCACCAGTCGGTGGCTTCGGTGACGTTCACGGTGGCGACTGCGCGGGCCGGCGGCCCGGTCCGAGTGCGTTCCATGGCGATGATCGCAGACGCTACGCTGGCTGCATGCCGACCGCCTTCGTCGATGCCCGCGCCACCGGGCACGCGCGGTTCGGCCGCGACGAGCGCATCTTCGACACGGCGCCCGACGCGGTCCTGGCGCCGCAAGGTCACCGGTTGCGCCCCGGCCGGCGGGCGCTGGCGCTGACCGCCGGCGAAGGACGCAACGGCGCTGGCGCTGCGCGTGGCGGTCGTGACGGCACCGTTCGCCTGGCGCGCAGCCGGTGCTGCGGCTGACGGCGGGCGGCGCCGATGGAGACCGACTCGGACCGGCGATCGCGCTGCGCGCGCTGCGAGGCGCCGATGCAATGCGGCAGCGATCGGCCCGGCGGCTGCTGGTGCGCGCGGCTGCCGGGTGTACCGCGAGCGGCGATCGCTGGCGACTCGGGCTGCCTGTGTCGGACGTGTCTGGAGCGGTTGCTGCGGCAGTGCGAAGGGCAGGATTGCGGCCGGTGAACGCGGCCGAGAGCGGGGGCTGCGCCGCCGCCGTCTCCTCACGCAAGCCGGCGATCGTGTTCGCACGGGGGCAATCCCGGAGGAGAATCTTCTGGCGCCGGCGTCGCGATTCGAGTAGGGTAAAAATGCAGTCGATTCTTGCGCCGCCCCTGGTGCCAGTGCTCGCTCGGCCAGCTAACCGCCACGCAGTTCCCGTCGCAGTGCTCCCCGGTCATCCGCACCAATCGCTTGCGCGCGCGCGGGCGCATTCCGCGTTCTACTTTCGTGAGTGTTCTCTATGCCGACTGGCACCGTGAAGTGGTTCAACGAGACCAAGGGCTTCGGCTTCATCAAGCCCGACGATGGTGGCGCTGACCTGTTTGCTCATTACAGCGGCATCAAGGCCAAGGGCTTTCGCACGCTGAAGGAGAACCAGCGCGTCGAGTACCAGGTGCAGCAGGGGCAGAAGGGCCCGCAGGCGGTCGAGATCAACCCGATCGGTTGACCGACCCTGCCGCCGGATCGAGGCCGCCGCCGTGCGGCCTTTTTTGTCCGCCGCCGCGAGTCGAATGGCCGCTGCGGCTCGAAAGGCAGTGCTCCGGCGTAGACTCGACCGCCCCTGGCGGGTGCGCCGGATTACGCAGAGCGAGAGAGAGAGGCATCGATGAGCGCCGTTGCGAACGACATCCGCCGCCACGGCCCGGGCGTGGCTGCCCCCGCCTGGGTCAGGCACGCGAAGCTGATCGCCTGGGTGGCCGAGGTGGCGCGACTGACGTGCCCCGAGCGCGTGGTCTGGTGCGACGGCTCGCAGGCCGAGAGCGACCGCCTGTGCGAAGACATGGTGCGTGCCGGCACCCTGCTGCGGCTCAATCCGGCGCTGCGGCCGAACTCCTACCTGGCGCGCTCCGATCCGGGCGACGTCGCGCGCGTCGAGGATCGCACCTTCATCTGCAGCGACACGCGCGAGCAGGCCGGTCCGACCAACAACTGGATCGACCCGGCCGAGATGCGGCGCACGCTCGCCGGCCTGTTCGCCGGCTGCATGCGCGGGCGGACGATGTACGTGGTGCCGTTTTCGATGGGGCCGCTGGGCTCGCCGATCGCGCACATCGGCGTCGAACTGTCCGACAGCCCCTACGTCGTGGTCAACATGCGGCTGATGACGCGCATGGGCCGCGCGGTCTACGACGTGCTCGGAGCCGACGGCGAGTTCGTGCCTTGCGTGCACTCGGTCGGCCGGCCGCTCGCCGCCGGCAGCCGCGATGTCGCCTGGCCGTGCAATCCGACCAAGTACATCGTTCACTTTCCGGCCACGCGCGAGATCTGGAGCTTCGGCTCCGGCTACGGCGGCAACGCCCTGCTCGGCAAGAAGTGCTTGGCGCTGCGCATCGCCAGTTGCATGGGCCGCGACCAGGGCTGGCTCGCCGAGCACATGCTGATCCTGGGCGTGACCTCGCCCGCGGGCCGCAAATATCACGTCGCCGCCGCGTTCCCGTCGGCCTGCGGCAAGACCAACTTCGCGATGCTGATCCCGCCGCCCGGCATGCACGGCTGGAAGGTGAGCACGGTGGGCGAGGACATCGCCTGGATCAAGCCCGACGGCGACGGCCGGCTGCGCGCGATCAACCCGGAGGCAGGCTGCTTCGGGGTCGCGCCCGGCACCTCGGACCAGACCAATCGCAACGCGATGGCGATGCTGCACGCGAACGTGATCTTCACCAACGTCGCGCTCACCGATGACGGCGACGTCTGGTGGGAGGGCATGGGGCCGGCGCCCGCGCATCTGATCGACTGGCAGGGCAAGGACTGGACGCCCGACTGCGGCCGCAAGGCGGCACACCCGAACGCGCGCTTCACGGTCGCCGCGGGCCAGTGCCCGTCGATCGATCCCGACTGGGAGAACCCGCAGGGGGTGGCGATCGACGCCTTCGTCTTCGGCGGCCGGCGCTCGACCACCGTGCCGCTCGCGACCGAGGCGCGCGACTGGACCGACGGCGTCTACCTGGCGGCGACGATGGGCAGCGAGACCACCGCCGCGCAGGCCGGCGCGCAGGGCGTTCTGCGGCGCGATCCGTTCGCGATGCTGCCGTTTTGCGGCTACAACATGGCCGAGCACTTCGCGCACTGGCTGGCGCTCGGCGAGCGCCTGCAGCGCGGCGGCGGCCGGCTGCCGAGGATCTTCAGCGTCAACTGGTTCCGCACCGACGGCGATGGGCGCTTCGTCTGGCCGGGCTTCGCCGAGAACATGCGCGTGCTCGCCTGGATCGTCGAGCGCCTCGAGGGCAAGGCCGGCGGCCTCGAGCACGCGGTCGGCATCAGCCCGCGCTACGAGGATCTGGACTGGAGTGGGCTCGACTACAGCCGCGAACGGTTCGCCTGTGCCACCAAGGTCGACGCCGGCGAGTGGCGGCGCGAGCTGCAATCGCACCAGGAGCTGTTCGGCCAGCTCGCGCACGGGCTGCCGCCGCAGCTCGAGGCGACGCGCAGCAGACTCGAGAGCCGGCTCGGCTGAGGGTGCTGGCGCTCAGCGCGGCTCGAGCACGAACAGCAGGTAGCGCTTGTCGCGCCGGAACACCTCAGGGTCGAGCGTGTCGAGCCTCGCGCCGGCGAGGCGCGCGCGCACCCGGTCGGCGAACAGGTAGGCCCAGAACGGCCGCTTGAGGAAGAACTTGTCGGCGCCGAAGCGCGCCAGCGGCAGCGCGAAGCGCGTCGCCAGCAGGCGCGCGTAGGCGAGCGACGGCAGCACGTTCTCGGTGATGTCGAGACGCTCGCGCAGCGCGAAGCCGTGGCGACCGCAGGCCGCCTCGAAGTCGGCCAGCAGATGACCCGAGCGGTTCTTCGCGGTCGAGGCCAGGCGAAAGTAGTCGACGTTGATCCAGCGGCCGCCGTGCGGCGCGCGCGCGAGCAGTTCGCGCACCTTGCGCATGCCGGCGTCCAGGTCGATGTACTGGAATGACTCGGCGTTGACCACCACGTCGAACGAGCGCTCGGCGGCGCTGGCATCGACCGCTTCGAGCGTGCTTTCGATCAGCGGCAGTTGCGGCCAGGTGCTGCGCACGTGGGCCGCCTGCGCCCGGTTCGGCGTGAGCCCGGTCGGCGCCGCGCCGTGCCGTTCGAGCCGCGCCAGCAGGCCGCCCATGCCGCAGCCGACGTCGAGCACGCGCTCGCCCGGGCGCACGCGCTCGACGAGCAGGGTCGCGTAGTCGTCCATCGCCTGCTTCAGGCTGGAGAAGCTCAGCGACTCCGGGTCGACCGCCGGGTCGTGGAAGTAGCCGTAGTGCAGGAAGTTGTTGCCGAAGATCGTTCCGTACAGCGCCAGTTCGAGGTCGTCGGCCGGATCCCAGACCGACTTGTCGGCACGGTTCTGGCGCAGGTAACGCAGCAGCGCGGAAACGTTGAGCAGGCGGGCCAGGGTCGAGGGCTGAGAGGGGCTCACGGGCGGAGACGCGGAGGTTGCGCAGGGGCGCGCACCTTACCGGCGCGATCAGCGCTCCACAAGCGAACCCGATCGTCGGGCCGCGCGCCGGCGATCGCTGGGCGCGGGTTGCAGGCGCCCGGGCACTCGTGCTCGCATGCGAAAGGCGTTCAATTGCGGCGCATGCGGGCGCTCGCCCGGACGGATACTGGTCAGCGCCAGGCGCTTCCGCGAGAATGCGCGCTGACAGGGGGCGTCACGAACGATCGCGTGACGGGCCGCCCGGCGGTTTCATCGACGTCGGGTCGGTGGCGTGGGCGAGGGGTTTCGCCCGCGACGTTCAGGTTCCCGACTGTTCACAGGGGTTTGCGTCATGGGACGTGCCGGCGAGCGCTCACATTCGCGACACGACGATCGCCGTCCGCCGACGCTCGGAGCGCCGGCGACCGACTTTGCCATCACGACGATCAACGTTCCCGACCGGCTCGACGTGCAGGAGGTTCGAGCGCGCGAGGCCGAGCGCGAGCACGCTCGAGGCCGCGCGTTTTTCGTCGATCGCTACACGATCGCCCTCTGGAGCAAGCGCCTTTTCGGTCTTGCGGTGGCGGGCGCACTGGCCTGGCTCGCGGTGCAGACTGCGGCGCCGCTGGTCGATGCGCTGCGCGCCGACTCGATTGCCGCGCGGCTGAGCGCGGCGATCGGCCAGACGGTGCGGATCGAGCAGCGGCGTTTCGAGGTTTGGCCGAGTCCGCGCCTGGTGCTGGCCAAGGTCGAGGTCGGCGGCCGGCTGGCGGCCGACGAGGTGTCGCTGCGGGCGAGTTGGAACGAGCTGGCGCGGGCGGCCCGGGCCGGTCGCTTCGCCTTCGGCGAGGCGGTGGTCTCGCCGGTGCGGCTCGACGCCGAACAGGCGTGGCTGCTGGTGGCGATCGCGCCACGTCTGGCCAACGCCGCCGGCTTCAGCGTTGGCGCGCTGCATTTCTCGTCGGTCGAGTTTCCCGACTTTCCGCTGCTGCCGCACCAGTACCTGGCGACGGTCAAGCGGACGAGTGGCGCGGCTGCGGGCACGTTCGAGCTGGCGCAGGCGGGCGGCGAGGGCAGCATGACCTTGAGGCTCGTCGGCGAGGGCGACGACAGCGTCCGATTCGAGCTCGACGCGCAACGCTGGCGCGCGCCGGTCGGTCCGGGTCTCGTCTGGGACAGCGTTTCGGCCACCGGCCGGGTGGTGCGCAGCGCCGTGGTCGTCGAGTCGTACACGGCGCAGGCGCCCTTCGGCGTGTTCCAGGGGGCGCTGGTCGCCGCTTCGGACGTCGGGTGGTCGGCGGCCGGCACGGTGCGTTCGACCGGCCTCGATCTGGAGACGCTGATGAAGTTCATCGCCGGCAGACAGCCGGACGATGCCAGTGCGTTGCGATCGCCGTTGATCGGGACGGCGTCGCTGGAGCTGATCGGCGGCGGACATGGGCCGGCCTTGGGCGACGCGCTGTTCGGCGTTCGCTTGGGCGGGCCCGTGTCGGTGCGGTTCGGCAGCCTGAACGGGATCAATCTCGGACTGGCCGCGACCCAGGGCGGCGTGGCGCAGACCGGCGGCGGCACGACGCGCTTCACCGAACTGAGCGCCCAGGTAGTGGTTAGCGACTCGGGGGTTGTGTTGCGCGACATTCGCGGTCGGGCGGGGGCGATGGCAACCCGTGGCCAGGTCGTCGTCGAGCCTGACCAGAGCCTGAGCGGGCTGGTGCGCGTCGATCTGGGTGCGGAGCGGGTTCAGGCGCCTACGACCCTCAGGGTTTCGGGAACCGCGGTCGCGCCGCGCTTCGCCCGCCCCTGATCTCGTCCTGTTCCACGTGGAACGGCGCAGACCGGTTTCACGTGGAACAAGCCCCCGAACCTATACTCGAAGGTCTCGCCGCGGTCGTCGGCGGCTGGCTCGCGCACCGCATCCCGCAATGGACCACCCGGACTCCTTCGACGTCATCGTCGTCGGCGGCGGCCACGCCGGCACCGAAGCGGCGCTTGCCGCCGCCCGGATGGGCGCGCGCACGTTGCTCCTGACGCACAGCATCGAGACCCTGGGCCAGATGTCCTGCAACCCGTCGATCGGCGGCATCGGCAAGGGCCATCTGGTCAAGGAAGTCGATGCCCTCGGCGGTGCGATGGCTGCGGCCACCGACGAAGCCGGCATCCAGTTTCGCGTGCTCAACGGTTCCAAGGGCCCGGCGGTGCGGGCGACCCGCGCGCAGGCCGACCGGCTGCTGTACAAGCAGGCGATCCGGTCACGGCTGGAAAACCAGCCCGGTCTCGCGCTGTTCCAGCAGGCGGCGGACGACCTCCTGTTCGTCTCCGACGGCCAGGCTGACCGCGCAGCCGGCGTTGTCACCCAGTCGGGCATGCGCTTTCGCGCGCGCGCGGTGGTGGTCACCGCCGGGACCTTCCTCAACGGTTTGGTCCACATCGGGCTGGCCCGCCACCAGGCGGG
>Ga0208609_100689_pt1 | contig 11704 bp, 9 predicted proteins | sample SubbioR11_8A_Apr_FD_184813 | JGI IMG/M metagenome (GOLD analysis project Ga0208609, IMG submission 184813) | Serpentinite rock and fluid subsurface biosphere microbial communities from McLaughlin Reserve, California, USA - CR11_8A_Apr (SPAdes) | ecosystem: Environmental > Terrestrial > Deep...
GAGCCGGTGCTTGTCCGTGTACATTCAGAGTGTATGACGGGCGATGTTTTCAATTCACTGCGCTGTGACTGCGGCTCGCAGCTCGGACAGGCGCTGAAGATGATCAATGAGGAAGGTTCCGGCGCTCTGATTTATATGCGACAGGAAGGCCGGGGTATTGGTCTAGTGAATAAAATCAGGGCCTACGAGCTGCAGGACCAGGGGAAAGATACGGTGGAAGCAAATGAAGAACTGGGATTTGCTCCGGATCTGCGCGACTACGGAGTGGGGGCGCAGATTTTGGTTGATCTTGGTGTGCGCTACATCAAACTACTAACAAACAACCCCCGGAAAATCAAGGGCCTAGAAGGATACGGCTTATCGATTGTGGAACGTATGCCGCTAGAGATTTCACCGTGCGAATTCAACGAAAACTATCTGGAAACCAAACGAAGTAAGCTGGGGCATATGCTAGGCACGCGCTGCCTTTAGGTGGGGCAGGCTGTGGATAAGCTGAGCAGTATTAAAGTTTAGCAAATTTAAACAGGGGTGGTTTTTAATGGTTAAGCTTTACGAAGGCCAGCTCGTGGCCAGGGAGTACCGGTTTGGTATTGTGGTGGCACGGTTTAACGAATTTATTTCCAGCAAACTGTTGAGCGGCTGCTTGGACGCGCTCAAAAGGCATGATGCTACGGAAGCGAACATGGAGATTGCCTGGGTGCCGGGCGCTTTTGAAGTGCCGCTTGCGGCTCAGAAAATGGTCGCTACCGGCCGTTTTGATGCTGTTATCTGTCTGGGTGTCATTATCCGTGGCGCTACCCCGCATTTTGAGTATGTGGCCAGCGAGGCGGCCAAAGGGATTGCTAAAGTCAGCCTTGACAGCGGTGTGCCGGTGATTTTTGGCCTTGTGACGAGTGATACCCTGGAGCAGGCCATTGAACGAGCGGGCACCAAAGCCGGCAACAAGGGCTGGGATGCGGCCGTCAGCGCCATTGAAATGGCCGACCTGCTGAAAAAAATCGGCTAACCGTGGAGGGTGGGCAACTGCGTGCATTTAGACGATCAGGAACTGGTCAGGCGTTGCCGGAATGGTGATTTATCCTCATTTGACGAACTGATGCGGCGCTATGAAAAAAAGGTCTATTCGCTGTGCTTTCGCATGACGGGCAACACTGAAGATGCTGCCGATTTGGCCCAGGAGGCTTTCTTAAAAGTCTACCGGGCCTTGCCTGCTTTCAGAGGACAGGCCGCTTTCTCCACGTGGCTCTATCGTATCGTCACTAATACCTGCCTAGACGGGCGCAGACGCGCCGCCTCGCGCCCAACTCTTCTTGCGCTGGACAGGACGCTAGACACGGAGGAGGGTGAGTTGACGCTGGAGCTGCCGGGCAATTCTCCAGATCCGCAAAACAGCTTCCTGCAGGCAGAATTGCAGCATGAAATCAGCTCGTTACTGGGGAGCCTGCCTTCCGGACAGCGGCTGGTACTGGTGATGCGCGACTTAGAAGGGTATACTTACGAAGAGATAGCTGCTGCGCTTAACGTATCTTTAGGGACGGTCAAATCGCGGCTTAACAGAGCTCGCCTGCGCTTGCGTGCTCTTTATCTGCACCAAGAGGAACTTTCTAGCCTAGCTGTGCATCTAAAGGTGAAAGGGGGCGTTAGTCATGACCTGTAAGCAGGCGCAGCAGCTAATGAGCAAATATCTGGAAAATGGTCTCCAAGAAAAAGAAAATGTTGCTTTTCGCTCTCACTTGGCCGTCTGTCCCGACTGCCGCTGCCAGGCGGAAGAGATCGGCCGGGCTTTAGATTTTGTGCGCCGGGTAGAACCGCCTTCGCCGCCAAGCAATCTGCGCCAGACTGTGCTGCAGCAAATACAGCGTGAAGCGGCGGTGAAACGTAAACGCGCGTTCGCGCCTGGGTTTACGCAAGGTGCGGCTGCCGCCGCTGTTTTTGTCCTGCTGGTGGCCGGTAACGTGTCGCTTGGGGTGTTTGTTCCCAGGATGAACGGTGATACTCCTCCGGTGGCGCTGAAAAGTCCAAGCGTAGTTCAGGAATATGCTGTTGTGCCGGAGGAGGCGCCGACGCCAGCAACTCCTGATGTGAGGATGTTTGCAAACACCTCGGAGGCACAGGCAGAAGCTATTGCCGGGGACGCTGGCCAAGCGGCAGAACCGGCAACTGGAATTACAACAACATCGGCAAATGATAGCGCCCTAGAGGGGACGCAGCCGGGTCGCTTTATTAGCATTTTACGCCTAGCACTGAACATGTTTTTAGTGCCGCTATTCCTGGCTTTTTCCTGGCAGGCTGTAAAAAAGAGAAGGGAGGCTCATCATTGTCGGACAAGGCAGACAAGTTCCTGATTGTTGACGGTAACAGCTTGGTCTACCGTGCTTTTTTTGCTTTGCCGCTGTTGCAGAACAGTCAAGGTCTGTATACGAATGCTGTCTATGGGTTTGCCACAATGCTGCTGCGCTTGCTGGATGAGGAGAAGCCTGCCTACGTGATGGTGGTCTTCGACAAAGGCGGTCCTACCTTTCGCCATCGGCTGTTTGGTGAGTATAAAGCTAAACGGGAGAAGACCCCCTCAGAGTTGGTGGAGCAGCTGCCACGGGTCAGGGAACTGCTGGCAGCACTTGGTATCCCGGCACTGGAGGCGGATGACCTGGAGGCGGACGACCTGATCGGCACTTTTTCCAGGCAAGCTGTGACACGTGGGGTCAGGCCAGTCGTCGTCAGCGGCGATGCCGATGTTTTGCAGCTAGTGGACCTGCCGGCGGAAATTATTTTTACACGACGCGGCATCTCTCAGACTGAAAGATACACGTCCAAAGAATTGAGGGCGCGCTTTGGTCTTACAGCATCCCAGTTTATTGACTACAAGGCTCTCAAAGGCGACCAGTCCGACAATATCCCCGGCGTACCCGGTGTGGGTGAAAAGACGGCCAAGGATCTGCTTGGCCGGTTTGATTCACTGGACGGTATTTACGGACACCTTGACCAGTTGCCGAGTAAAAGTTTGCGGGAAAAGCTGGAAAAAAATCGGGAACAGGCCTATTTGAGCCGGCAACTGGCGACCATAGAACTTAACGCGCCGGTTCCCTTCTTTTTAGAGGACTACAGGAGAACGAGCCCGGATTATACGGCTTTACATACTCTCTTTACACGGCTGGAGTTTAAAAGTATGTTGGAAAAGCTGCCGCTAGCGGATGTCGGGTGTCAAGGGTTGGCCTCTTGCTCCGAAGAAGAGCCGGCAAGCCGGCATGTTTCTGCTGAGCGTATTATCGTTATTGCCGCCTCGGATGAATGGCGCTATCTGCAAAAGGCAGTCGAGGCGAGCGGCCAAATCGCCGTATTGCCACAGCCGGCTACCTGTTCTTGGCGGGACAAGCCGCAAGGAATCATGATCGTCGCTCAGGAGGAGGTGTTTTATCTTCCAGTACAGGGAGACGGACCTCCAGCGGAGGCGGACATGTTTCTGGGCGAGTCTGTCTTTGCCGTAACATGTGACGCTAAGTCTTGGATTAACCTCTGCTTCCGCTGGTTTGGCCGCGAACCTGCTGGGCAGGTCTTTGATGTGGCCTTGGCTGCCTACCTGCTTGATCCGCTGGAGAACGGCTACCCGCTCGACCGGCTAGCTAACCGCTATCTGGCAAGCGGTGGCCGGCGCGTGCCGTTTGCTTGGCCGCAGAGAGGTCGGCGGTCGGAGGGCAGGAGTCAGGGAACGATTAAAAACGGGACGGACAGAGACGAACTTTGCGCTGCGGCACGAGCGTTGTTGGACCTTTATCCGGTGCTGCGGGATAAGCTCGGGGAGTTTTCTCTGGAAAAGCTCTACGATGAGTTGGAGCTACCGCTGTCTTATACTTTAGCCCGGATGGAAAGAGCGGGGATAGCTGTCGATTTGGCTACCCTAGCCGAACTGAAAAGGGAAATTTCCGGACGTGTGGCAGGCCTGGAGAAAGAAATTTATGACCTGGCCGGGGAGACTTTTAACCTGAACTCGCCCAAACAGCTGGCCGTTATTTTGTTTGAAAAACTTTCCCTGCCGGTATGGAAAAAAACCAAAACAGGTTATTCCACCGATGCCGAAGTATTGGAGGAATTAGCGCCGCGCCATGAAATCGTGGCCAAGATTCTCTCCTACCGGATGCTTACGAAACTGCTGACTACTTACCTGGAGGGGCTGGTTAAACTGGTCAACCCGGCGACCGGGCGCCTCCACACGACTTTTAACCAGACGGTGACAGCCACTGGGCGTTTAAGCAGCGCGGAGCCTAATTTGCAAAACATCCCTATCCGCCTGGATGAAGGTCGCCGAGTTCGGCGTGCCTTTGTGCCGGGCGGGAAAGGAATTTGCCTGCTTTCTGCTGACTATTCGCAGATTGAGCTGCGCATCCTAGCGCATATTTCCGAAGACGAGGCGTTAAGGGGGTCTTTCTGCCGCGAGGAAGATATCCACCAGCGGACGGCGGCGGAGGTCTTCGGTGTAGAGCAGGAGCAGGTAACACGCCAGATGCGGGATCAGGCCAAGGCCGTTAATTTTGGCATCATTTACGGTATCAGTGATTATGGGCTTTCCCGCCAACTCGGTATCTCCAGGGCAGAGGCGCACCTTTATATTGAGCGCTACCTAGAGCGTTATCCGGGTGTGTGCCGCTATATTCGCCGCATAGTGGATGACGCCCGCCAGGCGGGCTATGTTACCACGCTGTTTGGACGCAGACGGTATCTCCCAGGCATCAACTCCCGCAACTTTGCTGAACGCAGCTTTGCTGAACGCACCGCTCTTAATACGCCCATCCAGGGCACGGCCGCCGATATTATCAAGCTGGCCATGCTACGCGTGGAAGAGGCGCTTAAAATGTGCGGCGCACAAGTGCGGATGCTCTTGCAGGTCCATGATGAATTGGTCTTTGAGGCAGAGGAGGCCTCCTTGCCACTGGTGGGGAGTCTGGTGCGGGAAAAGATGGAGGGAGCCTTCCCGCTCTCTGTTCCGCTGACCGTAGAAGTTAAGGCCGGGCCTAACTGGGCTGAGATGGTCAGACTGGAAGCCCGTTTAAGGAGGGGAAAAGATGCCTGAACTACCGGAAGTGGAAACCATCCGGCGCGACTTGGACGCTGTGCTTCTAGAGCAGATTTTCAGTCGCGTGGAGATTATTTATCCAGGGCCGGTCAGGCCTCTGTCTGCGGAGCAGTTTGCCGAGAAGCTTGCCGGAAAAAAAATTATCTCTACTGGGAGGCGCGGAAAATATCTGCTGCTTAACCTCGATGATGGCAGTGTCATCGCTTTTCATCTGCGGATGACCGGCCGTCTTGTTTTTGCCCGCCAGGAGTGCGCAAGAGACAAGCACACACATTTAGTGTTTCATTTTGCCGATGGTTCCTGCTTGACTTTTTCTGATGTACGAAAATTCGGTACTATTTGGTTATTATCTACCGGTGGTGCAGACCAAATACCAGGATTGTCGGCCCTTGGCCCCGAGCCCCTTTCGGGGGATTTCCATTTTCCTTACCTGGACAGAGCGCTGGAAAAAAGAGCTGTCAGCGTCAAGGCTTTGTTGCTGGACCAGCGGGTAGTCGCCGGTCTTGGCAATATTTACGCCGACGAAGTCCTGCACCGCGCCTGTATCCGGCCGGAACGCAAGGCGAGGTCGCTTGGTCGCGAGGAACGAATCGTGCTGTTTCTGGCTATCCGGGAAGTGTTGGAGGAGGCCATTAGCTGCCGCGGCACTACTGTGAGCGACTACCGGGACGCGTCAGGTTCGTCCGGAATGTTCCAGGAAAGACTGCGGGTATATGGGCGCCGGGGGGAGCTGTGCTCCAGGTGCGGTGAGGTTATTTGCCGCTCTTGCGTGGCCGGGAGAGGAACCTACTACTGCCCCCGCTGTCAAAAATAACTTAGGATAAGGGCGTAAACCGGGTTCTTCTTTAGCTCAGGAATTCACTAATTCGTCGGAAGACCGTAAACCACATTTTTTTAATTTACGGTAGAGGGTGGTACGGGCGATATTTAATTCCTTTGCGACTTTGGATAAATTTCCGTTGTGTTTTTTTAATAGTTCAATGAGTCGTTTCTTTTCATCTCCGGCTTCGAAAGTGATTATTTCTTGCGGGCTTTGTCCTTTAGGCTGTTTACACCGCTTAATTTCGTCGGGGACCACATCAACGGTAAGAGTGTCAGTTTTTAGCGTGTTAACGATCCTTTCCATGATGTTTTGTAATTGTCTTACGTTACCGGGCCAGTCGCAGGAAAGAAAGATGTCCATTACTTCAGGTGAAATGCGGTTGATAACTTTTTGTTGCTGATCCGCTATTTTTTGCATGAAATACTCAGCCAATTCCATAATATCTTCTTTTCTGTCCCTCAGAGGGAGTATGTTGATAGTCAGCACGTTTAGCCTGTAAAAGAGGTCATCTCTGAAGTTGCCTCTGCTGGCTTCGTGCCATAGGTTCTTGTTGGTGGCAGAAATAATTCTAACGTCTACCGGTATGGAATCGCCGCTGCCAATGCGCATGATTCTTTTTTCTTCAAGAACCCGAAGGAGGACAGACTGCAATTCTAGAGGCATATCTCCTATTTCATCCAGGAAAAGAGTGCCTCCGTCAGCAAGCTCGAATTTTCCTGGATTACCGCCTTTTTTGGCACCAGTAAACGCGCCTTCGGCATAACCAAACAACTCGCTGCCAATTAAATCGCGTGGAATTCCGGAGCAGTTTATGGCCAGGAAGGGGCCTTCTCCCCGCTGGCTGCTATTGTGTATGGCCTGAGCAAACATTTCCTTGCCGGTACCGCTCTCGCCCAGGATTAGCACGTTGGATGAACTTTGTGCCGCATCTCTGGCGAGTTCTATCGATTGCCGGAACTTTTCGTTTTTGCCAATTAAATTGTCAAAGGTGAAATGAGCCTGACTGCGCAAAATCTGTTGCAGTAATTTTCGGGTTCTTTTTAATTCACTAAGCAGCAGCACTTTTCCGTGATTCTCATCGTGGTCGGCTGTTATTTGGCGTGAGGTAACGGTGCACTGGACTTTTTGGTGCGAAAAAAGGTTATAGATACTGATTTGCTGATCTGTAACTTCTTCTTTTTGCATGATTACTTTTTTTAGAAGGCTATTTTGCGGACCAAGCACATGATGGATGTCTTGGTGAAGTGCTCTGCTTTCGCTGAAACCAAGTAAATGGCAACAAACATTGTTTACTTGAGTTATTTCACTTTTTTCGTTAACGGCAATTATTCCTTCTGCTATAGAGTCAATGATTTTTGCTTTCTGAGCGTTGGCAACCTCACAGCACATCCAGGCATTTCTGAGCGCCAATTCATTCTCAATGGCGTACACTGCCGCATAAACCATGCCAAGCGTATGGCTGTGTACGTTCTCGTAAAGGCCGGTCAAACAGAGCACGCCGCTAATTTTATTATCAGTTGGACTAGTAATGGGTGAAGCGGAGCAAGTCCACCTGTGTGAACACTTGCAGTAATGTTCGTGGGCGAAAACTTGTAAGGGACTACCGGCTACGAGGGCAGTACCGATAGCATTAGTGCCGGCAGATCGTTCGCTCCAGTTTGCACCGGGTCTAAAGTTACCTTTCTGCGAGGCTAGGACTATTTCAGGGTCACCTATAATTTTCAGGAGATAGCCTTCCTTATCTGCCAACGAGACGATGAAGCCGGATCCGGAAACAAAATGGTAGAGCTTTTCCATGATGGGGAGAGCAATATTTATCAATTCCTGATTTGCTGCGCCCTTTTCATCAAGCTCTTGAAAACTAATAACTTCTTCAACCTGAATCTGATGAGGGATAACCCCCCACTTTCTGCATCTTTCCCAGGAATCCAGAATAATCTGCCTGACTTCACCGGGCAGGACTTGTTTTGTGGCAGTGTACTCTTGCCAAATTCTTTTTAACGTTTCTTGTCGGTCTGATACTAGCATGGCAGACCCCTTTCCTGTAGCGCTACAGCGTAGCGATCGCTACACTGTAGCGCTACACATTAGGTTGAAAAGGCAAAAAGTTGTGCTCTTCAGTTAGAGGCGATGGCAAAGTAGCATTAAAAAGGGGGGGGCAGGGCGTTTTCTATGAGAATGTTTCACCGCATTAATTATTGGCACGTATTTTGCAATAGCAATTTGTAACAAATCATAAGGTGTTGAAAACATTATAAAACACATTATCAAGAAGTGTAAAGCATAAGATTTGCGAATCGCTGCAAAACGATACATTTTCCGGAATGGAGAAAATCTGATGTGAGGAGAGAGTGCGATGCCTGATTCCCCTGGAAGAAAAAGAACAGACAAGACAATGTCATTAGCGGAAGCGTTTAATTTGTTTATTAATAAGGGTGACAGCATTGCCTTCAGCGGCATGGGAGGTTCCCAGTGTGTCGCTCATACCTATGAACTTATTCGTCTCGGGTATAGTGGTATGACGCTTTTCGGAGATAGTCCCTGTGAGGCTGGTGATATGTTAATAGGTGCCGGAATTATAGACAGGGTTGAACTAGCGTGGTGCTCTTATGCGGTGGCGGGACTTGGCCATAACTATCGCCGGGCAGTGGAAGAAAATATTCCCGCAAAGATTGAAGTAAAAGAGTTTTCGAACTATACAATGGGCCTTCGTTTTTTAGCTGGGGCTATGAATTTACCGTTTTTGCCGACTAAATCGCTGCTAGGGTCAGCTTTGCCAACCTATAATGCGGATATCAAAGAGATAAAGTGTCCTTACACAGGTGATAAACTGGCACTAGTCCCTGCTGCTACGCCTGATGTGGCCGTGATACATGTTTCACGTGCTGATAAACGTGGTAATTGCCAGAACCTTGGCTTTACATCTAATGCGGAAAACATCGGGCGGGCAGCCAAGAGAACTGTAGTCACCTGCGAAGAACTGGTAAGCACTGATGAGATTAGACGTAACGCTAATCTGACTTTTCTGCCCGAGTATTGTGTAGATGCAGTAATAGAGTTGCCTTTTGCTTCCCACCCCTGGAATTTTCCTTACTCCTATGCTTATGATATTCCCTTTCACGCACAGCAAATGGAGGCTTTCCGGACCAGAGAAGGTTTCGTAAAATGGTTGGATGAATGGTGTTTTGAAGCTGGCAGCTGGGACGGTTACTTAAAGAAAGTAGGTTGGGAGAGGCTTTTCAAGCTGCAGAAGATAGAAAAGCGTTTTTGTAAATGATAGTGGAGCGATTAAGGAAGGGGGAGAAATATGGGTTATGCCAGCGATTACACACTTGCTGAATTGTTAGTGGCCACAGCGGCTAGGGAGATAAAAGACGGCGATGTTGTTTTTGTCGGGGTGGGCATTCCCGGTTTAGGGGCCGGGTTGGCTAAGCTGACGCATGCGCCGAATATGATTATGGCCATGGAGTGTGGCAGTATTGGCTCTCAATCTTATAGGCTGGTTCTTGGCATCGGTGACAATGCTTGTGTGGAAAATGCCATCTGCAACACTTCGCTCTGGCGGCTTTTTTCAGACCAACAGAGAGGTTATTTTGATGTCGGGATGATATCAGGCGCCCAAGTAGATAAGTATGGAAACCTAAACAGCACCACAATCATCGGTAACCGTAGCTATCAGCAACCAAAGACTAGGTTGCCCGGCAGCGGTGGCGCCAACGATATTGCCAGTTCGGCACGTAAAACAATATTAATGATTAATATGCAGGCGCGCCGCTTTATGGAGAGAGTCGATTACATTACCTCGCCGGGTTATCTGGATGGCTACGAGGCGCGCGAAAAAGCTGGCCTGCTGGGAGGAGGCCCCGAGGCTATTATTACCGATAAGTGCCTTATGCGTTTTGACCCTGTTACAAAAGAAGCTTTTGTGGCAAGTGTGCATCCGGGGGCCACGATGGAAGAGATAAAGTCACTGGTGAGCTGGGACTTAAAGTTCAGCCCAGATTTGCAGGAGACAGAGCCCCCCACGGATGAACAGGTCAGAGTAACAAGGACACTTGATTCAGAAGGTATTTACTTGAGGGGTGGCCTCAAAGGATTAACCTTCGACAGATATATGGCGATGTTGGAGAATTCCAGGGATGTTTTGTCAAAGGTGTTTATGAAGAAGTTATATAGTGGAGATGAAGACCAATGTTAACAGATTTTTCGCTAACGGGTAGGGTTGCTATAGTTACCGGCGCTACAAAAGGCCTTGGGCGAGGGATAGCCCACGGCCTGGCAGAAGCAGGGGCAAAACTTGTGGTAGTTAGCCGCAATCAGAAAGAGTGTGACGCCGTGGCTTTGGAGTTGCAAGAAAAAGGTGTGTCGTCGCTAGCTTACGCCGCTGACCTGCGCAATCTCGCTTCTATTCAAGCTCTTGTCGAGGCAGTGGTTAAGCAATTCGGCCGCATTGATATCCTGATCAATAATGCCGGAGCTGCCGTCACAAAACCTCCCGAGGCCATGACGGAAGAGGAATGGGATTTTGTTATGGATCTAAATCTGAAGGGGGCCTTTTTCACGGCTCAACAGGTAGGCTCGCAAATGATTAAGCAGCAGTACGGAAAAATCATTAATATCGGATCCATCTTCAGCTTTGTGGGAGATGCCAATATAGTTTCTTACTGCGCCAGCAAGGGAGGACTTGTCCAAATGACAAGGTCGCTGGCCTTAGCTTGGGCGCGCCATAATATCAGCGTAAATGCCATAGCTCCAGGCTATATCACAACTGAATTGAATAAGGAAACGCTAAACGAGGGAAAAGTATTTAACCATCTTATGAAGAATACACCTGCCAGAAGGTTAGGGGAAGTAAAGGATGTAGTAGGAGCCGCAGTATTCCTCGCTTCATCAGCTTCTGACTATATGACTGGGCAAAGTATCGTAATTGATGGCGGTTGGTTGGCGCACTAGCGGATGTTGTAAAAATAAATAACTGAGAGGAAGTGCTTTGAAAATGATGACAGGTAAGGAATATATTGATAGTTTGCGGCAGTTGAAAACGGTTGTTTACGCGTTCGGGGAAAAGTTGGATAATATTGTGGACCATCCATTAATCAAGCCCCATGTTAATGCGGCAGCAACTACTTATGAAATGGCGCATGACCCGGAGTTTGAAGACTTGGTAACGGCCACTTCGCATCTGACCGGAGAAAAAGTCAGTCGCTTTACCCATATCCATCACAGCACAGATGACCTTATCAAGAAAGTAAAAATGCTGCGGGCTATCGCACAGCGTACCGGTTCCTGCTACCAGCGCTGTGTAGGTTTTGACGGTATTAACGCCCTTTATGCTACTACTTATGAAATAGATCAGAAGTATGGCACCAACTACCATGAAAGAATGAAAGACTTCGTTAAATACCTGCAAAAGACGGATAAAATGGTCGCTGGTTCCATGACTGATCCGAAAGGTGATAGGGGGTTATCTCCAGGTAAGCAGACTGATCCTGACATGTACGTACGTGTTGTGGAGAAGAACGAAAAAGGTATTGTCATCCGCGGAGCTAAGGCACACCAGACAGGTGTCGTTAATTCTCACGAAATGCTGATTATGCCCACCATTGCTTTGGATGAAACAGAGAAGGATTATGCTGTGGCTTGCGCTATCCCAGTGGACGCCCCTGGTGTATTGCATATCTTTGGCCGGCAGACTAATGACACTCGCAAATTTGATGAAATGGACCAAGGCAATGCTTGCTTCGGAGCGGTAGGCGGAGAGGCGCTGACCGTACTGGAAGATGTTTTTGTACCATGGGAGCGGGTGTTTATGT
>Ga0208609_100694_pt1 | contig 11627 bp, 10 predicted proteins | sample SubbioR11_8A_Apr_FD_184813 | JGI IMG/M metagenome (GOLD analysis project Ga0208609, IMG submission 184813) | Serpentinite rock and fluid subsurface biosphere microbial communities from McLaughlin Reserve, California, USA - CR11_8A_Apr (SPAdes) | ecosystem: Environmental > Terrestrial > Deep...
CCTGGCGCCGGCCTGAGACCCCCGGGGCCGGGCCAGCCCGCCGCGCTACCGCCCGGCCGCCCGCCTGAGGGTCTGCACCACGGGCTGGCGCAGCACGTCGCGCAGGCCCCACCAGCCGGCGGCCAGCGCCAGCAGCGCGCCAGCCCCGCTGCCGGCGGCGACCACCCAGAGCGGCGCGTTCCAGTCGAAGCCGAAGACGTAGCGCGCCAGCGCCCAGCCCAGCACCAGCGCGACCAGCGAAGCCAGCGCGCCGGCGAGTGCGCCCACGCCGAGCAGCTCGGCGCGCTGCACCTGCACCAGCAGCTCGCGGCTGGCACCCATCGCGCGCATCAGCGCGTACTCGCGCGCACGCGTCTCGCGGGTGGCCGTGACCGCGGCAAACAGCACCACCAGCCCGGCGGCCAGGGTGAAGCCGAACAGCACCTCGACCGCGCGGATGACCTGGTCGAGCACGCGCTGGACCTGCGCCAGCGAGGTCGACAGGTCGACGCTCGTGACGTTCGGAAACTGCCGCGCCAGCGCCGCGTCGAAGCCCGGCTGCGCCGGCGCCCGAAAGCCGGCGATGTAGGTCGTCGGCAGTTCGGGCAGCGTCGCGCGCGGGAACATCACGAAGAAGTTGACCCGCATCGACGCCCAGTCGACCTCGCGCAGGCTGCTCACCCGGCCCTCGTGGCGCACGCCGGCGATGTCGAAGGCCAGCCGGTCGCCCAGGCCGATGCCCAGCGTGCGCGCCAGGCCGTCCTCGACGCTGAGGCCATCGGCCTCGTCGGGCAGCCAGCGTCCGGCGCTGACGCGGTTGTGCGCCGGCAGTTGCGCGTCGTGGCTGAGGTTGAACTCGCGCTCGACCATGCGCTGCGCGCGGTCGTCGGCGAAGTCGTCGGCGCCGACGGGCTGGCCGTTGATCTCGATCAGGCGGCCGCGGATCATCGGGTACCAGTCGTAGCGGCTCACGCCGGCCGCGGCGAGCGTGCGCCGGAAGGCCTCGCCCTGGTCGGGCTGGATGTTGATGACGAAGCGGTCGGGGGCATCGGGCGGAGTGGCCTCGCGCCAGCTCGAGATCAGGTCGGTGCGCAGCAGCACCAGCAGCACCAGCGCGAGCAGGCCGACGGCCAGCGCCGAGACCTGCAGCACCGCAAACCCGGGGCGCGCGCCGACCTGCCGCGTGGCCAGCAGCAGCCAGCGCGGTGCGCGCGCGCGCGGCACGACGTGGCGCAGCAGCGCGACCGCAGCCCAGGCCAGCACGGCAAACAGCGCGAGCGCCGCGGAGAAGCCGCCGACGGCGATCAGCCCGAGCAGCAGGTCCGAGGCGGCGGCCAGCAGCAGCGCGACAAAACCCAGCGTGCCGGCGGCCAGCACCAGCGCCGAGGCCGGCTTGACCGTGCCGAGGTCGCGCCGGATCACGCGCAGCGCCGGCACGCGGGCGAGCTGCAGCACGGGCGGCAGGCCGAAGGCGACGAGCAGGGTCAGCCCGACGCCGACGCCGAACAGCGCCGGCCAGAGCCCCGGCGCGGGCAGCGCCGCGTCGACCAGACCGGCCAGCAGCAAGACGAAGACCTGCTGCACCGCCAGCCCGAGCACAACGCCGGCCACGCTGGCGGCCAGCCCGACCGCGACGAAGCCGATCGCGTAGGTCAGCGCGATCGTGCGCTGCGGCAGGCCGAGCACGCGCAGCATCGCGCAGTCGTCGAGGTGGCGCGCAGCGTAGTCGCGCGCGGCGATGGCCACCGCGACCGCGGCCAGCAGCGCGGCGAGCAGCGCGACGAGGTTCAGAAACATGCGCGCGCGCTCGAGCGTGGTCTGCATCGCCGGCTGGCCGGCGGCGAGCGATTCGATGCGCACGCCGCGCAGGCGCTGCTGCTCGACCTGGGCCTGCGCCCACGCGGTGTAGTCGCGCACCACGGCGTCGCCCTCGGCGCCGGCGGCGGCCACCAGCAGGCGGTAGGTCACGCGGCTGGCCGGCTGGATCAGGCCGGTGGCGTCGAGGTCGTCCCGGTGCAGCAGCACGCGCGGCGCCAGCGCCATGAAGCCGGCGCCGCGCGCGGGCTCGACGACGATCAGGTGGTCGACAACCAGCGCCGCGTCGCCCAGCCACAGCGTGTCGCCGATGTCCAGCTGCAGGGCCTCGAGCAGCGCCGGGTCGACCCAGGCTCGCCCGCGCGCCGGTACCGAGGGCGCGGCGTGCACCGCTGCGTCAGCCGCCGCGCGCACCTGCAGCCGCCCGCGCAGCGGGTAGGCCGCGCTGACCGCCTTGACCGCGACCAGCCGCGTCGCGCCGCCGCGCGCGTCGTCGGCGCGGCCCATGCTGGGGAAGGTGACCGTGGTCGCCGTGCGCAGGCCCAGGGCCGTGGCCTGTTCGGCAAAGGCCGGTGGCAGCGGCTGGTCGCTGGCAACGACCGCGTCGCCGCCGAGCAACTGCTGGGCGTCGCGGGCGAGCTGGCGCTCGAGCCGGTCGGCGAAGAGGCCGACTGCGCTCAGCGCGGCCACCGCCAGCATGACAGCGACCACCAGCAGCCGCAGCTCGCCGGCGCGCAGGTCGCGCAGGGTCTGGCGCAGCGCCAGGGCCCAGACCGAGGGCGGGCGTACCGGCGGCGGCGGGGGCTGTGGCGACTGCGGCGATGACGGCATGGCCGGCACTGTACGCGCGCCGCGCTGCGGCCGTCGCGACTGCGGGCTTGGGCGCGGGTGCCGACGCGCCGCCAGCGCCCGCTGCGTCGCCAGCCGGCGACAATCGGCCGATGTTCCAGCCCTCGCAGCACGACGTGCGGCGCTTCTTCTGCACGGTCCGGCGCAAGCGGCGCGAGGCCCTGCCGCTGACGCCGATCGAGGCGCAGGCGGCGACCTGGGTCGACGCGCACCCCGAGTACCACGCCGAGCTCGACGACCTCGACGCCGCGCTGGCCGCCGTCTACACCGTCGAGGACGGCCGCACCAACCCCTTCCTGCACCTGAGCATGCACCTGTCGATCAGCGAGCAGGTGTCGATCGACCAGCCCGCCGGCATCCGCCAGGCCGTCGAGCTGCTGGCCGCGCGGTGCGGCTCGCTGCACGCCGCGCAGCACGAGGTCATGGAGTGCCTGGGCGAGATGGTCTGGGCCGCGCAGCGCAGCGGGCTGCCGCCCGACGGCCACGCCTACCTGGACTGCGTGCGCCGGCGCGCGACGCGCTGAAGCCCCCGCCGCGCCCGGCGCCGCCGGCGCGCAGCGCTCGCGGCTGTCACGCGCAGACGGTAGAGTGCGCCCTGCAACCTGCCACCCGCAAGCCCCGTCCGCCATGGCTGCTGCCACCAAGATCGCGTATTTCTCGATGGAGATCGCGCTGTCCGACACCCTGCCGACCTACAGCGGCGGGCTGGGCGTGCTGGCCGGCGACACCGTGCGCTCGGCCGCCGACGGCGGCGTGCCGATGGTCGCGGTGTCGCTGGTGCACCGCAAGGGCTACTTCCGCCAGCGGCTCGACGCCGCCGGCCAGCAGCGCGAGGAGCCCTGGACCTGGAGCCCCGAGACGACCCTGGTCGAGGCCGCGGCGCGGGTGAGCGTGGGCATCGCCGGGTGCGAAGTCGTCGTGCGCGCCTGGCGGCATGACGTCACCGGCGTCGGCGGCCATGTGGTGCCGGTGCTGCTGCTCGACACCGACGTCGCCGGCAACGCCGACGACGACCGCCGCATCACCGACTACCTCTACGGCGGCGACGAAGCCTACCGCCTGCGCCAGGAGATCGTGCTGGGCATCGCCGGCGTGCGCATGCTGCGCGCGCTGGGCTACGACGGGCTGCGACGCTTCCACATGAACGAGGGCCATGCTGCGCTGCTGGTCGTCGAGCTCGGCCACGAGGAGATGCGCCGGCGCGGCCTGAGCCGCATCACGCCCGAGATCGCCGAGTCGGTGCGGCCGCTGTGCGTCTTCACGACGCACACGCCGGTGCCCGCCGGGCACGACCAGTTCCCGCTGCGCCTGGTCGCCGCGCTGATCACCGACTACGGCGACGCCTACGCCGAGCGGGTCGCCGAGTTCTGCCTCGACGGCCGGCTCAACATGACCTACCTCGCGCTCGACAACAGCCACTACGTCAACGGCGTCGCCAAGAAGCACGGCGAGGTCTCGCGCCAGATGTACGCGCAGTACAAGGTCGACTCGATCACCAACGGCGTGCACGTGGCGCACTGGGCGGCGCCGGCGCTGCAGGCGCTGTTCGACCGCCACATCAGCGGCTGGCGGCAAGACAGCGCCAGCCTGCGCTATGCGCTGGGCATCCCGCGCCAGGAGGTCTGGGCCGCGCACCAGGCGGCCAAGGACGAGCTGATCCACCTCGTCAACGCGCGCAGCGGCGCGGCGCTGTTCGGCAATGTCTTCACGCTGGGCTTCGCCCGCCGCGTGACGCCGTACAAGCGCCCCGACCTGCTGTTCCACGACCTCGAGCGGCTGGTCGCGCTGCACCGCGGCGCCGGGCCGATCCAGGTCATCTACGCCGGCAAGGCCCACCCGCGCGACGGCGGCGGCAAGGAGTTGATCCGCAAGGTCCACGCGCACATCGCCGCGCTGCGTGGCCGGCTCGACGTGGTCTACCTCGAGGACCACGACATGGCGCTGGCGCGGCGCATGGTCGCCGGAGTCGACCTGTGGCTCAACACGCCGCTGCCGCCGCTCGAGGCCTCGGGCACCAGCGGCATGAAGGCCGCGGTCAACGGCGTGCCGCAGTTCTCGGTGCTCGACGGCTGGTGGATCGAGGGCTGCATCGAAGGCGTGACCGGCTGGGCGATCGCCAACGGCCACGCCACCGCCACCGGCGAGAACCGCCCGGCCGACGCCGCCGCGCTCTACCACAAGCTCGAGCACACCATCCTGCCGCTGTACTACGGCGAGCGCGAGCGCTACATCGACGTCATGCGCCACGCGATCGCGCTCAACGCGTCGTTCTTCAACACCGAGCGCATGGTCGACCAGTACGTGCGCAAGGCGTACTTCGTCTGAGGCGGCGCTTCAGCCGGCCGTCGCGTAGCCCTCGGCGGCGAGCGCGGCGACGAAGGCGGCGCGCGGCTGCGCCGATTCGATCGTCACGCGCCGCTGCGGCAGGTCGATTTCGACGCGCGCGTCGGGGTCGACGCCGCGCGCAGCGGCGGTCACGGCCTGCACGCAGTGGCCGCAGGTCATGGTGGGCAGCACGAGTTCGATCTTCATCGTTGAATCATCGCATGACGGTCTCGTGGGTCCACAGCGCATCGAGGTGCGGGAAGTTCCACCGGCCCGGCGGCTCGCGGCCGACGATGCTCTCGCGCGCCGACGCCGCGAGGTCGATGCGCTCGGGCGCGATCGGCATCTGCTGGGTCAGCGAGTAGAAGGCCTTGACGACCGGCGCGGTCGGGCGCTGCGGGTCGGACTCGACGACCACCGCCAGCCGCTGCGACTTCAGCCGCACCAGGCTGCCCACCGGGTAGATGCCCAGGCTCTTGACGAAGGCCGCGAAGACGGCGGTGTCGAAGTGGCCCGGCCAGCTCGCCATGCGGGCGATCGACGCGGCCGGGTCCCAGCCGGCCTTGTACGGGCGGTTCGAGGTGATCGCGTCGTAGACGTCGCAGACCGCGCCCATGCGCGCGTACAGCGAGATCGCATCGCCGGCCAGACCCTTGGGGTAGCCGCTGCCGTCGACCTTCTCGTGGTGGTGCAGGCAGACGTCGAGCGTGAGGTCGTCGGCGCCGCCGGCCTCGCTCAGCATGGCCCAGCCCCGCTCGGGGTGGGTCTTGATGACTGCGAACTCGGCCTCGGTCAGCCGACCGGGCTTGTTGAGCACGACCAGCGGCATCGCCGCCTTGCCAATGTCGTGCAGCAGCCCGGCCATGCCGGCGGCACGGCAGCGGTCGGCGTCGAGGCCCAGCTGGCGCGCCAGCGCGACCATCAGCGCGCAGACCGCGACCGAATGCATATAGGTGTAGTCGTCGGCGGTCTTCAGGCGCGCGACGCTGACCAGCGCCCCGGGGTTGCGCCAGACCGAGGCGGTGATCTCGCCGACCACCGCCGCGCTGACCTCGGGGTCGACCGCCTTGCCCAGCCGCAGCTCGCCGAACATCGACCTGACCGCGCCGAGCGAGCGGCGGACGACGCCGGCGGCCTGCGCCAGCTCCTCGTCGAAAGGCACGGGCCGGGCCGGCGCGAGCGCCGCCGGGGCCGGGGCCGGCGGCGGGGCTGCAGGCGACGCCGCCGGCGCTGCTGGCGCGGCAGCGGCCGGTCCGGCGACATCGATGCCGCGGGCGACGTCGACCCAGACCTCGCGCACCGCGCTCTCGCGCACGCGGTGGAGAGCGGCCGGGTCGGCGATCACGAAGCCCTTGCGCCAGAACGGGTGGTCGAGCCAGGCCGAGTCGAAGGCGTGCAGGTACATGCCCACGCGCAACTGGTCGACGGCGATCTTCTTGAGCATCAGGGAGTCTCGCGCTGGCGCCCGCGCGATCGCGCGGGCCGCCGCCGGCGAGTGGGCCTGCGCTGCGGCCCTCCGTGGGGCCGGAATGGCGGGGAAAAACCGCCTGCCGGCGGCATCCGCGGCTTCAGCGGAAGCGCGGCGCCGGCACCGTGTGCAGGTTGCCAGGCATCGTCGCGATGTGCTCGGCCATCAGGCGCAGCTCGGCATCGGTGAACTGCCGCACGATGGCCCGCATGACCGGATTGTTGCGGCCGACCTTGCGGTTGCCCTCGATGCGGTACGCGCGCATCGCGACGAACAGGTAGTCGGCATGCTGGCCGGCGAGCTTCGGGAAACTCGGGTCGGTCGGGCTGTTCATGTTGGCGCCATGGCACTGCATGCAGGCCCCGCGGTCGAACAGCGCCGACACCCTCGGCGGGATCGGCGCTGGGATGGCCGGTACCGCCGGCTGGTCGACGCGTCGGTGGCTGGCATAGTACGCCGCGATGTCGGCGATGTCCTGGTCGGTCAGCGACCGCGCCACGCCGCGCATCGTCGGGTGCCGGCGGTCGCCCTGGCGGTACGCGGTCAGCGCGGCCACGAGGTAGGCCTTGGTCTGCCCGGAGATCATCGGCACGCGGTGGATCTCGGGGAAACTCGCCCGATAACCGGGGATGGCATGGCAGCCCATGCACAGCATCGTGGCCTTGCGCGCGCCGGCCTGCACGTCGCCGCTCAGGGTCTGGGCCTGCGCCAGCGTACCGGCCATCGAGGCGCCCAGCAGGGCCATCAGCATCATCAGGGCGCGCTTCATCGTGGTGCAGGAGGTGACTGTCGGATTGCGGTGATTATAGGAGCGCGCCCCTATACTGCCTCGGTAATAACGCGGCCTTGAGTCAGCTCACATGAAGTTCACCGGCTCCTCGCAGTACGTCGCCACGCCCGACCTGATGCTGGCCGTCAACGCGGCGATCACGCTGGCGCGCCCGCTGCTGGTCAAGGGCGAGCCGGGTACCGGCAAGACCCTGCTGGCCGAGGAGGTCGCTGCGGCGCTGGGCATGCCGCTGCTGCAGTGGCACATCAAGAGCACGACCAAGGCCCAGCAGGGGCTCTACGAGTACGACGCGGTCAGCCGGCTGCGCGACAGCCAGCTCGCCGATGCGGCCAGCGCGCAGCGCGTACACGACATCCGCAACTACATCGTCAAGGGCGTGCTGTGGCAGGCCTTCACCGCCGAGCAGCCGCTGGTGCTGCTGATCGACGAGATCGACAAGGCCGACATCGAGTTTCCGAACGACCTGCTGCGCGAACTCGACCGCATGGAGTTCCACGTCTACGAGACGCGCGAGACGGTGCGCGCGCGCCAGCGGCCGCTGGTCTTCATCACCTCGAACAACGAGAAGGAGCTGCCCGACGCCTTCCTGCGCCGCTGCTTCTTCCACTACATCAAGTTTCCCGACGCCGAGACGATGCAGCGCATCGTCGAGGTCCACTTCCCCCGGCTCAAGCGCGAGCTGCTGGCCGCCGCGCTCAAGAGCTTCTTCGACGTGCGCGGCCTGCCAGGGCTCAAGAAGAAGCCCAGCACCTCGGAGCTGCTCGACTGGATCAAGCTGCTGCTGGCCGAGGACATCCCGCCCGAGGCGCTGCACGCGCACGACGACAAGGTCGTCGTGCCGCCGCTGGTCGGCGCGCTGCTGAAGAACGAGCAGGACGTGACGCTGTTCGAGAAGCTGGTCTTCATGCAGCGGCACAACCGCTGACAGCGCCAGCCGGCCGCACCGCCCGGGCCCGCCTGCAGGCCACCGGCGCCGGCTAAGATCCGCCGCCGATGGCCGCGCCCCCCGTCGCCTCCAACCCCTTCGCCGCGCAGCAGGCCGACCTGGCCGACCTGGCCGCGCGCTCGCGGCTGCGCGCGCTGGCGCCGCGCCGCGGGGTCGACTTCGCCTCCAACGACTACCTCGGCCTGGCGGCCAGCGAGGCGCTGCGCGCCGCGGCCGCCGACGCGCTGGCGCGCGGCGTGCCGATCGGCTCGGGCGGCTCGCGCCTGCTGCGCGGCAACCACCCGGAGCACGAGGCGCTCGAAGCCGAGGCCGCGGCCTTCTACGGCAGCCAGGCCGCGCTGTTCCTGCCCAGCGGCTTCGTCGCCAACACCGCGCTGTTTGCGACGCTGCCCCAGCGCGGCGACCTCGTCGTGCACGACGCGCTGATCCACGCCAGCGTCCACGAGGGTCTGCGGCTGGGCCGCGCCGAGGCGGTCGCGGCCGCGCACAACGAGGTCACTGCGTTCGAGGACGCGCTCGTCGCCTGGCGCCGCCGCGGCGGCCGCGGCCGCGCCTGGCTGGCCGTCGAGAGCCTCTACAGCATGGACGGCGACACCGCCCCGCTGGCCGCGCTGGCCGCGCTGGCCGAGCGCCACGAGGCGATCCTGGTCGTCGACGAGGCGCATGCCACCGGCGTCTTCGGCCCCGGCGGCCGCGGCCTGGCCGCGGCTTGCGACGGCCGGCCCTACGTCGTGACGCTGCGCACCGGCGGCAAGGCGCTGGGCGCCGAGGGCGCGCTGCTGTGCGGGCCGCGCAGCATGACCGAGCACCTCGTCAACCGCGCGCGCGGCTTCATCTTCTCGACCGCGCCGAGCCCGCTGATGGCCGCGGTGCTGCGCGCCGCGCTGCGCCTGTGCGCCGCCGACGACTGGCGCCGCGCCGCGCTGCGGCAGCTCGTCGCGCATGCCGCGCAGCGGCTGGGCCCGCTGGGTGCGCTCACGCAGGGCACGCAGATCATGCCGCTGGTGCTCGGCGACGACGCGCGCACGATGGCGCTGGCGGCGCGGCTGCAAGCCGCCGGCTACGACGTGCGCGGCATCCGGCCGCCGACCGTCCCGGCGGGCAGCGCGCGGCTGCGCATCTCGCTGACCCTCAACGCCGACGCCGCCGCGATCGACGGCCTGGCCGAGGTGCTGGCCGCTGCGCGCGGGCAGGCCGCGGCATAGTCCCGGCGGACAGCTTTGATCCGGCGCAACCCGGCGAGCGCCGCGGTCGGCGAAGCTGCGCACCGCGGCGTCGGGCCTGGCCTGCGGTCGCACCCCAGCCCCAGCCCCAGCCCCAGCCGCCGATGCCGCCCGCCGCCACCCCGCGCAAGCCCGAGCTCGTCTGCCCGGCCGGCTCGCTGCGCGCGCTGACGCTGGCCGTCGACGCCGGCGCCGACGCGGTCTACCTGGGGCTCAGCGACGCGACCAACGCGCGCAACTTCGCCGGCCTGAACTTCGACCTGGCCAGCGCGCGCGAGGGCATCGCCTACGCGCACCGACGCGGCCGCAAGGTGCTGCTGGCGCTCAACACCTACGCCGACGCGCACGACGCAGCGCCATGGCGGCGCGCAGTCGACAGCGCCGCCGTGCTCGGCGTCGACGCGCTGATCGCCGCCGACATCGCCGTGCTCGCCTACGCCGCGCGCGCCCACCCCGGGCTGCGCCTGCACCTGTCGGTGCAGGCCAGCGCAACCAACTACGAGGCGATCGAGTTCTACCGCGAGCGCTATGGCATCGAGCGCGCGGTGCTGCCGCGCGTGCTGACGCTGTCGCAGGTCGCGCACCTGATCCGCCACACGCGTGCCGAGGTCGAGGTCTTCGGCTTCGGCAGCCTGTGCGTGATGGTCGAGGGCCGCTGCCACCTGTCGAGCTACGCCTGCGGCCAGTCGCCCAACAACTTCGGCGCCTGCTCGCCGGCCAGCCAGGTGCGCTGGGCCGAGGGCGACGACGGCAGCGTCGAGGCGCGCCTGGCCGGCATCCTGGTCCACCGCTACGCGCCCGACAAGGCGCGCGCCTACCCGACGCTGTGCAAGGGCCGCTACGCGGTCGGCGACGGCGGCGAGGTCGGCTACGCGATCGAGGCGCCGACCAGCCTGAACACGCTGGCCATCCTGCCGGCGCTGATCGACGCCGGCGTCGCCGCGGTCAAGATCGAGGGCCGCCAGCGCAGCCCGGTCTACGTCGAGCAGGTCACGCGGGTCTGGCGCGCGGCGATCGACGCGGCCTGGACCGCACGTGGCCGGCCGGCCGCGGACTGGACGCCGGCGCCGGCCTGGAGCGCCGTGCTCGACCGCCACAGCGAAGGCCAGCAGCACACGCTGGGCGCCTACGCGCGGCCATGGAAGTGACGCCGATGGCCACGCACCGTTGCGCGGGCGACGGCAGGCCGGCGCGGTTTGCGCTGGCCGTCGGCCCGGTACCGGGCTACTGGCCGCGGGCGCGGCTGCTCGGGTTCTACGCCGAGGTCGCCGACTCGCCGGCGCAGTCGGTGACGCTGGGCGAGGCGGTCTGCTCGCGCCGGCGCGAGCTGCGCACCGACGACTGGATCGATCTGGCGCGCGACCTCGCCGCCGCCGGCAAGGAAGTGCTGCTGGCGACGCAGGCGCTGATCGAGTCCGAGGCCGAGCTGCGCACGCTGCGCCGGCTCGCCGCGCAGGACGACTGCATGCTCGAAGCCAACGACGTCGCCGCGGTACGGCTGACGGCCGCCGCCGGCCGCCCGTTCGCGCTCGGCCCGCATGTCAACGTCTACAGCGCCGACGCGCTCGCCGAGTACGCGGCGCTGGGCGCCTGCCGCTGGGTGCCGGCGGTCGAGCTGCCGGTCGACGCGGTGGCGGCGATCGGTGCCGCGGGCACGGTGGCGGCCGAGATCCACGCCTTCGGCCGGCTGCCGCTGGCGATCTCGGCGCGCTGCTTCACCGCGCATCACTACGGCCTGAAGCGCGACGAATGCGGCTGGCGCTGCCTCGAACACCCCGACGGGCTGCTGCTGCGCACGCAGGAGGGCGAGGACTTCCTCGCCCTCAACGGCCTGCAGACGCTGTCGGCGCGCGTGCAGTGCCTGCTCGGCTGGCGCCGGCAACTGGCCGAGGCCGGCATCGCGCGCCTGCGGCTGTCGCCGGTGTCGGCCGACTTCCCGCAGGTGATCGCGGCCTTCGAGCGGGTGTTCAACGGCGGCGCCGACGCCGACGCCGAGCGGGCCGCGCTCGCGCTGCTGCGGCTGCCCGGCGCGCTCGCCGACGGCTACGCCCGCGGCGCGCCCGGCCACCACGCGCTGCCGGCCTGAGATGCCACCGCCGGGCCGACCGCTGCGCGGGCTGCCGCTGCCGGCACCGCTGGCCGCGCTGCTCGGCGCGGCGCTGGCCGGTGCGCGCCGGGTCGTCGAGCGCCTGCCGCCCGAGCCGCCGTCGTTCGTGCTGGCGCACGCGCTGA
>Ga0208609_100699_pt1 | contig 11573 bp, 10 predicted proteins | sample SubbioR11_8A_Apr_FD_184813 | JGI IMG/M metagenome (GOLD analysis project Ga0208609, IMG submission 184813) | Serpentinite rock and fluid subsurface biosphere microbial communities from McLaughlin Reserve, California, USA - CR11_8A_Apr (SPAdes) | ecosystem: Environmental > Terrestrial > Deep...
AAAAAGCCTTGGTCGATGGCTGCCAATACTCCGCCCAAATGCTCAATGCGAGCAAAATATTTCTCCGCCTCCGCTTCCATCTGGTCGGTAAGCGCCTCCACAAAATAGGAGCCGGCCAGCGGGTCAATCGTATTAGCGACTCCGGTTTCCTCAGCAATTATTTGCTGTGTGCGCAGCGCAATACGGACCGCTTTTTCGGATGGCAGGGCCAGCACTTCATCCATGGAGTTGGTGTGCAGCGACTGCGTTCCGCCAAGCACCGCGGAAAGCGCCTCGAAAGCAGTGCGGACGATGTTGTTTTCCGGCTGCTGGGCCGTCAGCGAGCAGCCGGCTGTTTGCGTATGAAAACGCAGGAGTAGCGAGCGCTCGTCTTTGGCCCCGTACTTTTCTTTCATGCGGCGCGCCCAGATGCGCCGTGCCGCCCGATACTTGGCAATTTCCTCAAAAAAGTCAATATGGGCATTGAAAAAGAAGGACAAGCGCGGGGCAAAGGAATCCACATCCAAGCCGGCGGCTATACCCGCTTCCACATAGGCAAAGCCGTCGGCCAGCGTAAAGGCCAATTCCTGAACAGCCGTAGAGCCGGCCTCCCGGATGTGATAGCCCGATATACTGACCGAGTTCCATTTGGGAACATGCTGATTGGCAAAGGCAAAAATGTCGGTAATCAGCCTGAGCGACGGCTCCGGCGGGAAAATCCAGGACTTCTGGGCGATATATTCTTTAAGAATGTCATTCTGGATAGTGCCACCCAGTTTATGGGAAGGAACGCCCTGCTTCTCCGCCGTGGCGATATACAGACTCCAAAGCACTGCCGCCGGGGCGTTGATGGTCATGGACGTGGTGATCTTATCAAGCGGGATACCACTAAACAGCGTTTCCATATCCTCCAGTGAGTCGACAGCCACGCCAACGCGGCCTACCTCCCCAAAAGCGCGGGGATGATCAGAGTCATAACCCATGATTGTCGGCATGTCAAAAGCAACCGACAGACCGGTTGTGCCGCTGGCCAACAAATACTTATAGCGCTCGTTCGATTCCTTAGCTGTGGCAAAACCAGCAAACTGGCGCATGGTCCACAGGCGCCCGCGGTACATACTGGTCTGGACGCCGCGGGTATAAGGGTAGAAGCCAGGATAGCCCAAGTCGCGCATATGATCAAGACCAGCAATATCTTCCGGAGTATAAAGCGCCTTTATCGGTACTGAAGAGACGGTCATAAACTTTGGCAGGCGTTCCGGCAACCCAGTCACACACGTTTCCCATGCTTTCTTCCCTTGGCTTAGGGGGCCCATCTTCTCATCACCACACATCGCCTTCAAACCTCCTTCTAAAACGCATTTTACTTGTCCTCCGTCAACGGGTCAAGCTACCTAGGTTTATACTGCCCAGAATCTGCGCCGCTGCAGCGTAAGGATCCGTTTCCCTAGACATGATTTTTCTTACCAGCGACTCAAATTCTTCACTGCCGGAAACCTGTTTCCAGATAGTCGATTTAACCTTGTATTCGATCAGATCAATAATATCGCGGCGAATCCTATCCTTGCGGGCTTTGTTCATTTGCCCGCTCTCGCCAAGATACTCCCGATGGTTAATGACCGCCTGATGCAATTCCTCCACCCCATTGCCGTCTAGGGTATTAGTCCGCACAATTGGTGGTCGCCAGGGACGCGCTCTTCCTCCCAAGTCGAGCATCATGCTGACTTCGGAAACGGTTCTGTCGGCACCCGGGATGTCAGCTTTGTTGACGACAAAAATATCGGCAATCTCCATAATGCCCGCCTTAATCGTCTGCACACTGTCACCACTGGCCGGTGTCAACACCACCAAAGTAGTGTCAGCATACTTGATGATGTCAACTTCCGACTGTCCTACACCGACAGTTTCAATAATAACCACGTCTTTACCGAAAGCATCCAAAATCTGTACTACGTCCTTGGTGGCCCGGGAAAGACCGCCAAGACTGCCGCGCGTCCCCATACTGCGGATAAAAACGCCTCTATCGAGGGCGTGTTCCTGCATGCGGATGCGGTCGCCCAAGATTGCTCCGCCGGTAAAAGGGCTGGTGGGGTCAATGGCGATTACCCCCACCCTCAACCCTTGCTGGCGTAGCAGCAGCAGCAACCGATCCACGAGGGAACTCTTGCCCGCGCCCGGTGCGCCAGTAATGCCCAGGCAATACGCCTTGCCTGTGTAAGGATAAATAGCGCTTAAAATTGCCTCCTTCTCGCTGTCCTCGTCTTCAATCAGGGAAATGGCCCGTGCCACCATGCGGCGGTCACCGTTTAAGATGCCCTCAATGATCTTTTGTTGCATGCAGCTACCTCCGTTGTGCTGTTCGTTGGCGCCCGTTTTAAAATTCCATGCCTTCTCTCGCCTTGACTCCGGTACTGTAATGATGCTTGATCTCTCTTACCTCGCTGACCAAGTCGGCAGCATCAACTATTTCCTGTGGCGCGTTTCGGCCAGTCAAGACCACGTCCACCTGCGGCGGACGTTCGGACAGCATCTGCAGCACTTCCTCCACAGGCAGCAAACCATAGTCCATAGCAATATTGATCTCATCAAAAATGACCAGGTCATACCTTCCGCTCAGCAAGGCCTCTTTCCCCTGCAAAAAACCGTTCCAGGCCTCGTTGACATCTTCTTGCATCAGATAGCCACGAATCAGAATTTTGCCCTTGCCACTCTGTACCACAGTGAAATGGGGCAGGAACTTTTGAATGGCCTGAATTTCCCCGTATTTGGGATTATTCTTTCTAAATTGCACCATGAATACCTTGCCGCCATGGCCGCTGGCCCGCAACGCAAGACCTAGCGAAGCCGTCGTTTTCCCCTTGCCGCTGCCGGTATAGACCAGCACTAGGCCTTTCTTATCTGACATGCCAAAACCACCTTTACGCTGTAGCTTCGCTTGCGGCGCCTACCCTTTAAGATAGCGAGAGATGACCAGCCGCTGCACTTCATTGGTGCCTTCGTAAATCTGGGTAATCTTGGCGTCACGCATCATTCTTTCCACCGGGTACTCGCGGCTGTAACCATATCCGCCGAAAATCTGTACCGCGTCAGTAGTTACAGCCATGGCCGTGTCTGAGGCATAGAGCTTAGCCATCGCTGAAGCCTTTCCGTAAGGAAGCTTCTCCTGCTCCAGCCAAGCGGCTTGGTAGGTCAGCAGGCGGGAGGCTTCAATTTTTGTAGCCATATCAGCTAGCATAAAAGAAATCGCCTGGAAATTAAAAATCGGCTGGCCAAACTGCTCGCGGCCTTGGGCGTAGTTTAGCGCCGCCTCAAAAGCGCCCTGGGCAATCCCGACCGCCTGCGCCGCAATGCCGTTGCGCCCGCCGTCCAGCGTAGTCATAGCAATTTTAAAGCCTTCCCCCTCCTTGCCCAGCAGGTTTTCCCTTGGCACCAGGCAGTCTTCAAACAGCAGCTCAGTTGTACTGGAAGCACGGATGCCCAGCTTCTTCTCATGCGCCCCTAGGCGGAAACCGGGGAAACCCTTCTCCACAATAAAGGCGCTAATGCCCTTGGGGCCCTTGCTTTTATCCAGCGTGGCAAAAACAACGAAAATTTCTCCGTCACCGTTAGTAATAAAGACCTTTGAGCCGTTTAGGACATAATGGTTACCGTCCAGTCTGGCACTGGTCTGCAGGCTGCCGGCGTCTGTGCCAGCGGCAGGTTCTGTCAATCCGTAGGCACCAAGAGCCGTTCCCTCGGCCAGCGGGCGCAGGTATTTTTGCTTCTGCTCCTCACTGCCGTATTTCCAGATCGGCCAGGAGCAAAGAGAAATGTGGGCGGAAAGCGTCACGCCGGTCGAACCGCAAACGCGGGAAAGCTCCTCCACAGCAATAACATAGGCCAGAAAATCTGCCCCGGCACCGCCATACTTTTCTTCCCAGGGAATACCGGTCAGGCCGAGGGACCCCATCTCATCAAAAATTTCTCGGGAAAACTCTTCTTTCTCGTCCCGCTCCGCAGCAGTCGGCGCTACTTTCTTCTCTGCAAACTCGCGCACCATTTTACGGATCATTTCATGCTCAGATGAAAGCTGGAAATTCATTATTCTTCTTCCTCCTTACTGGCCTTTGCCCAGTGCCTTGGCGATGACCACGCGCTGGATCTGGTTGGTGCCTTCGTAGATTTGCGTCACCTTGGCATCTCGCATCAGGCGCTCGACCGGGTACTCGCGGCTGTAGCCGTAGCCCCCCAGTACTTGCACCGCTTCCGTGGTCACGCACATGGCCGTATCCGTGGCAAACATCTTGGCCATGGAGGCCTGTTTACCACAGGGCAGGCCGTTTTCCTTTAAGAAAGCAGCCTGGTAAACTAAGAGCCTAGCCGCCTCAATCTTGGTGGCCATGTCAGCCAGCTTAAAAGCGATGGCCTGGAAGTTGAAAATGGGCTGGCCGAACTGCTCCCGCTCTTGCGCATACTTCAGGGCCTCATCAAAGGCCGCTTGGGCAATGCCGAGCCCTTGGGCACCAATGCCGATGCGCCCGCCATCCAGCAGACTCATGGCGATCTTAAAGCCTTCCCCCTCCTGCCCCAGGCGTTGACTAGCAGGCAAACGGCAGTCTTCAAAAACCAGTTCCGTGGTAGCCGAACATTTAAGGCCCATCTTCTTTTCCTTGGCTCCCACCTTAAACCCAGGCGTGTCTTTGTCAACTAGGAAGGCCGTAATCCCTCTACTGCCCAAACTCTTGTCCACCGTGGCAAAAACGGTGTAGACATCAGCATAGCCGCCATTGGTAATAAAAATTTTGCCACCGTTTAAGACATAATGATCGCCGTCGCGCCTAGCCGTGGTGCAGAGGCCTGAAGCATCAGACCCCGCACCCGACTCGGTCAGGGCAAAGGCCCCGAGATACTCCCCGGCAGCAAGTTTAGGGAGATACTTTTTCTTTTGCTCCTCGGTACCGAAGTAAAGGATCGGGAAAGTCCCCACCGAAGTATGCACGGCCAAAATTACACCCACAGAAGCGTCAGCGCGGGAGACTTCCTCCAGGCAGAGGATGTAGGTCAGGAAATCGGCGCCTTCCCCACCGTGTTCCTCCGGAATAGGAATGCCCATACAGCCCTGCGCTCCCAGCTTCCTGATGGTCTCCAGCGGAAACTGCCCGGTTTCATCATTTTGGGCCGCATGGGGAGCGATTTCTTTCTGGGCAAACTCACGGAACATTTTCTGCGTCAGTGCGTGCTCGTCGCTTAGTTTAAACTCCACAACTCTGCCTCCTATTTACCCTTAAAGTTGGGCTTGCGTTTTTCCAGAAACGCGGTCATACCCTCTCTCTGGTCCACGGTAGCAAAAGTCAGGCCAAAAACTTCGGCCTCGTAAGTCATCGCCCGCGCCGCGTCCATTTCCAGGCCTTGATTGACAGCCGACTTGGTCAGCCGTACCGCCACCTGTCCCTTGGCCGCAATTTTCCCGGCCAGTGCTTTAGCGGCGGCCAGCAGCTCCGCCGCCGGGTGAACCCGGTTAACAAGGCCGATACGGTATGCTTCCTCAGCGTTAATCATCTCTGTGCTGTAGAGTAACTCCTTAGCCCGTCCCTTACCGACCAGGCGCGGCAACCGCTGGGTACCGGCAAAGCCGGGCGGTACGCCAAGCCCCACCTCGGGCTGTCCGAATTTAGCCGTCTCGGAGGCTAGGCGAATGTCGCAGGACATGGCCAACTCACAGCCGCCCCCCAGAGCAAAGCCGTTGACGGCGGCGATAACCGGCTGGGGCAGATTTTCAATTTTATTGAACACCGCCTGCCCAAGCAGCGCAAACTCCCGCGCTTCCAGCGCCGACAGATTCTGCATATGGACGATATCGGCACCGGCCACAAAAGCCTTTTCCCCGCCCCCGGTCAGGATAACCACGCTGACCGATTCATCAGCCCCCAGTTCTGTGAAGACCTGGTCCAGTTCTTTTAGCGTAGCAACATTAAGGGCGTTCAGCGCCTTAGGCCGGTTGATGGTCACAACAGCTATAGCGCCTTCTTTTTCTAGCAGAATATTTTCCCAGCTCATCTTTGCACCTCACGTTTCGTAAATATAAAAGCCGCGCCCGGTCTTGCGTCCCAACCAGCCGGCCGCTACATACTTGCGCAGCAGCGGACAGGGACGATACTTGGAATCCTTAAAGCCATCATAGAGCACTTCCATAATCGCCAGGCAAGTATCCAGACCAATCAGGTCAGCAAGTTCGAGCGGTCCCATCGGATGGTTCATGCCCAGCTTCATTACCGTGTCAATCCCCTCCGCCGAGCCAACGCCCTCCATCAGGCAGTAAACCGCCTCGTTAATCATCGGTAGCAGCACGCGGTTGGAAACAAACCCGGGGAAGTCATTTACCTCCACCGGCACCTTACCCAGTTTTTTGGACAAGTCTGTGATGACCAGGCATGTTTCGTCAGAAGTAGCTATCCCCCGAATGACCTCCACCAGCTTCATCACCGGTACCGGGTTCATAAAATGCATGCCAATTACTTTCTCCGGCCGCTTGGTAGACGCGGCAATTTGGGTAATAGGCACAGAAGAAGTATTGCTCGCCAAAATAGCCTGAGGCGGACAGATAGCGTCCAGCGCGGCAAAAGTTTCTTTTTTCAGCGCCACATCCTCGATAATCGCCTCGATAACAAGATCTACATCATGGCCATCCTCCAGGGAAAGCGTCGGTGAAATACGAGCCAAAATAGCGGCCATCTCTTCAGCCGCCAGCCGGCCTTTTTCCACACTGCGCTGCAGGTTCTTGGCTATTACTTTCAGCCCGCGCTGCACAAACTCCTCCTTGACATCTCGCAACACCACCTGGTAACCTGCCTGGGCCGCAACCTGGGCAATCCCTCCGCCCATCTGACCGGCACCCAAAACCATGATTTTCTTAATTTCCATCCTTTTCCCTCCACTCGTTACGATTCCATCCTGATAACCGTAGCTTCACCCTGAGCCGCACCGCTGCAAATGGCCGCCAAGCCGTAGCGTGCGCCACGACGCCGTGCCTCAGCCAGTAGCGTCATCAAAATCCGGCCGCCGCTCGCGCCGATCGGGTGGCCAAAAGCAATGGCTCCGCCGTTGACGTTGACGATTTCCGGGTCCCAGCCGCCAAGCTTAATGGACGTCAGCGCCACAGCGGCAAACGCCTCATTTACCTCAATCAGGTCGAGGTCGCCAGCGGTCAGGCCGGCCTTCTCCAGCGCTTTCTTACCGGCCAGTGCCGGAACGGTAGCGATATAGGGCGCCGCCGCTGACACCGCTGCCTGGGAAACAATGGTGGCCAGTGGCGCCAACCCCAACTTCTCTGCCTGGGCTCTAGACATCAGCACCAGCGCCGAAGCGCCGTCCGAGATAGGCGGTGCGTTGCCTGCCGTGACAGAGGCACCCTTTCTAAAGACCGGCGTTAATTTGGCTAGTGTCTCCAAGCTAGTCTCCCGTCGCGGCAACTCGTCGGCAGCAAATAAGACCGGCTCGCCTTTTTTCTGCGGTACCGGAACCGGCACAATTTCCTCTTGCAGCAGTCCGGCGTCAGTCGCTTTAACCGCCAGTTGTTGGCTGCGTAGCGCCCACCTATCCTGCTCCTCGCGCCCGATGCCGAATTCTTCGGCCACATCTCCGCCGTGGACGCCCATATGCACATCGTGAATAGCACACCACAGCCCATCCCGGATCATAGCATCCACTATCTGCCCATTCCCCATACGGTAACCGCTGCGCGCTTTCTCCAACAGATACGGCGCTGCTGACATGTTCTCCATCCCGCCGGCCACCACTACCTCCGCCTCACCTGCCCGAATCAGCGCATCACCGAGATTAACAGCCCGTAAACTGGATGCACAAACCTTACCAATGGTATCGGACGGGACCTCCACCGGCAATCCGGCTCTGATCGTTGCCTGGCGAGCGGGAATCTGCCCCGCGCCAGCCTGGAGGACCATGCCCATCAGGCAGTAATCGACCGCCCCCCCTACAATTCCGGCGCGCGTCACCGCCTCTCGGATAACCAGCGCCCCGAGCTCTGTAGCCGGCAGTTCTTTCAGCGAGCCCAGAAAACCACCAAACGGTGTACGGGCAAAGCTGACAATCACCGTCTCCCTCATCTTTCCACCTCTCCCCCTCTAAATGAATCTCACGCAAACTCTAGGCCGAGCCGTCCAGCCCCTTAAATCTTGGCGTCAAAGAATACCCTGGCGTGAAGCGCCTAGGATGAAATAGACCAACTCTTTAGAAATAAAAAAAAATTGCAAATATTTAGGCCACAACCCCTGTCCGCAGATGCTCACCTGCACACATTTATTAGCATACCGTATCGTATTTTTCTCTCCCCGGGTACTGTGTGTACTTCTACTGGCGGTGTAAAATTCCTGCCAAAAGCTTTCTTTTTTTTTGAATAATCGATTCTAATAACTTTAAGTGTTAGGTCGCCACAGCTATTTAGGCGTCATTACTTCATAGCAACCCCCTGAATCTAGAAGCCTCCCGCGTTCTCAAATCATTAAAATGCACTGCAGCGCTGTTGCATTTTCCAGAAACACATGGTAAAATTGTGTTTGTTCTGAGAGCAAGGAGGTGACCGTATGCCTAATACCAAGCAAGCTTTGAAAAGAATAAGAGTTACCGAGAAGCGGACAGCGCGCAACCGCCATATCAAGAGCACCATCAAGACCGCCGTGCGCCGCTTTAGCGAAACGCTGGCGCAGGGAAACCTGGAACTGGCCGGTGATAAATTCAGAAATGCCGTAAAAGTAGTAGACAAAGCTGCCAGTAAGGGGGTCGTGCACAAAAACGCCGCCGCCCGCAAAAAATCCCGCTTGGCCAAACGTCTTAATAAACTGGTCTCTTCTTTATAGGTACGCCAATGAGAAGAAGGCTACTCGTTAATTGAGTAGCCGACCTCTCTCGTCTCGCCACCGTACGTACCGTTTGATATACGGCGGTTCAATGGTTTTGTTCAATACCTCGTATTCTCTGGATATGTCGACATATCCAGAGAATACGAGGTATTCGTTTGTTCCTTCTCTCTTTAGTCTTTCCCTCCACAGTTGCGGGGCAGGGCCACACCGGTAGCAGTGTTCATGCCGTAAAGGCTCCCGGCAACGTGGGCAGATCAGTAGCAGCCACCCGGTACGGAACCCGCACGGCGGGCAAAACATTCCGCAGCCATCTTTCCCCTAACCCAGCAACCAAGCTACAAGCCCCCCGACAAGGAAAGCGGTAGCAAGCGAGCCAACCCAGATGAAGGTGCCTTCTTTCCAGCCCCGCTCCTTGACAATAACCATAATGGCGGCTATGCAGGGCACAAACAAAGTGATAGTAATCAGGCCAACCAGCGTCTGCACTGGCGACAGAACCATACCATAAAGGCCGGCGGCACCAAAATCCCGGCGTATAATTCCCATGATAAAAGCGGTGGTGGCCTCTTCCGGCAAGCGCAACCAACCAATTGTTAATGGAGCCAGCGCCTGATTGATCCAAGACAGCGCGCCTGTAAACTGGAGGACGGTGATGACGACTGCGGCCATCGCAAAGAGCGGCACCGCTTCCAGGATAAAGGTTTTGGATTTCGTATATGTTTTGTGAAGTACGTTCCTGAGGCGGGGTAGGCGCAACGGCGGCAGGTCAATCAATAGCTGGGTCGATTCGCCCGGCAGCACACGGTTCAGCGCGGTACCAAGAAGCACAAAAACCGCAAAGATGGTGGCCGTGTAAATCAGCAGGTAGTTTAGGCCAAGCGGAGCAATCAGGCCGACGATAACGCCTATTTGCGCCGAACATGGAATGGTGATGCCTAGTAGCACAGTGGCAATCAGCCGCTCACGCCTAGATCCCAGCAAGCGCGTGGTAATGGTAGCCATGGTCACGCAGCCGAAGCCTAGGATGATAGGGATGACGGCGCGGCCATTAAGTCCAAGGCCATTTAGCATCCTGTCTACCAGCGTGGCCAGACGCGGAAGATAACCGGAATCTTCCATCACCGACAGCGCGAGGTAAAAGCCCGCGACGAGCGGCAAAAGCAAGCCCAGGAGGTAAATCGGCGCCATGGTCAGCACACCGAACTCCCCGGCCAGCAGGTCACCTAAAAAAGATCCTTCAGCAAGAAACTGATGTATTAATGCAGTAATAAAATTGCTATAATATTCTCCCATAATCAGTCCCTCGGTTACCCCTACCACGGTCTGCGCGACGATGACACCGACGAACCAATACACAGCGTACAGGACTCCCAGCAGGATAGGAATGCCGGTTAGTGGGCGGACAGTCCACTGGCCAAGGATTTTAGGCCATTTTCTGCCAGCGCCCTTGACAATAAGTACTTGCTCCGCAATCTCGTTGGCCCGGCGGCGGCGGCGCAGGTAAATCTCCTCGCGCAACGGGCGCGGCGTCTGATTATGGCAGTGGGCTACTTCCCTATCTCCCTCCAGAATCAGCACAGCATCGCTACGACTGACTCCGCTGTCAGCCAGTTTTTTGAGCTCTTCCTCAAGCCATGGGTCGGCTTGGCCGCAGGAAGCCCGGGGTATGGCTGACTTCAGTTGAAGTAGACCTTTTTTGCTCACAGCCACTGTAGGGATAACCGGCACACCCAGCAGCCTGCTCAGTTTCGACACGTCGATGCTGGCACCGCCGGCCTCCGCTTCATCCATCATGTTTAGGGCCACCACTACCGGAATACCCATGTCAATGACCTGAAGAGTCAAGAACAGGTCTCTCTCCATGTGCAAGGCGTCAACAATATTGACGACCGTATCGGCGTGGAGAATAATATCCCGGGCCACCCGCTCCTCGTCATTGAACGACGAAACGCCGTAAACTCCCGGAGTGTCAATCAGGACGTCCTTGCCGTAAGGGGCGCGATGAATCTCCACTGTTGTACCGGGGAAGTTGGAGACATCAACATAGCGCCCGGTTAGTTCGTTAAAAAAAACAGATTTGCCTACGTTGGGGTTGCCGACCAAGACAATACTGCGCTTGCCGTGCGGCAACTCTATGGTTTTCGCGAGATCGTGGCAATGTCGTTGCATAAGTTCACTACCCCCTCAATTACAATGCTTCTTTGACAGCAATTTTTTTGGCCAGACCGCGACCGATAGCCATTTCCTGGTGGCCCTTGCGGATAACGACTGGGCCGTCGGGCAGTTTTTCAGCACAAATTACCACCGCCCCTTCGCAAACGCCAAACCGAATGGCCTGCGCCCGGACCAGCTCATCCGCAATGCGACAGATTTGTACTTTCTGCCCTTTTTTGATCTTATCAAGAGTAATCATGTCTACACCTCCAGATGATAATAATTCTCACAACAACGTAAAAAATAAACCAGTGATATTTGTTCTCACCTATCATGATAGCAAAGCACCCCTGTTCTGTCAAGCACTTTTATAAGTCAGTCTTGATTTGCCCCGCCAGACTCATTTGCAGCCGCCCTTTAGCAGGGAATGTCGTCAAAAAAGCTGCCAAAACCCAACAGCTTCGCTTCCTGATGTCTCCCGGCTATTAATTGAAAGCCGATGGGAAGCTCATGGCTTGAAAAGTACGGGATGGAGAGGACAGGCAAACCCGCCAGAGAAGCGGGATAATTAAGGGCCGTTAAAGG
>Ga0208609_100704_pt1 | contig 11541 bp, 9 predicted proteins | sample SubbioR11_8A_Apr_FD_184813 | JGI IMG/M metagenome (GOLD analysis project Ga0208609, IMG submission 184813) | Serpentinite rock and fluid subsurface biosphere microbial communities from McLaughlin Reserve, California, USA - CR11_8A_Apr (SPAdes) | ecosystem: Environmental > Terrestrial > Deep...
ACGCTGGACATGGTCACCGCCTCACTCGCTCACGGTAAACGGGTGGTAGCGCCAAAGACTGTGCACAGCGAGCGACGGATGATCTTGTCGGAAATCCTTGACGTAGCTCTCGACCTGGCGCCGGGAAGATGGGGGATACCTGAGCCGAAGCCGGAGCGGCTGCGACCTGTTGCGGCCGATGAGATTGATTTTGTCCTTGTTCCTGGTGTGGCTTTTGACGAGCGAGGCAACCGCCTTGGTTACGGAGGGGGCTACTACGACCGATTTTTTGCGGAGTTGCGGGAGGATGTGCCGCTGGTGGCCCTGACCTTTGAGGTCCAGGTCGTCCCGGAAGTGCCTGTGGCCTCCTGGGACCGTCAGATAGATATCATCCTCACAGAAGAGCGCCTTATTCTAAACCCGAGATAAAAATATAAATTTTATCAATACCTGAGCGGTAATTTTTTTTCGCTTGCAGGAAAAAAACTTAGTGACCCGAATAACTAATTTAGATTGTAAGATAGTAGGGAGGTTTGCCCATGGAGAAGGCGAACGCAATTTTGGTGGAGGTTTTTTCACATTATCACGGCCGAAGGGAAGAACTGATTCCCGTTCTTCAGGAAACTCAAGACGTATTCGGTTATCTGCCGGAGGAGGCCATGCGGTCCATATCTCGTTTTATGCGGATGCCTGAAAGCCAGGTCTATGGCGTGGCGACTTTTTATTCTCAGTTTTACTTTGCCCGACGCGGCAAGCACAAGGTTAAAGTTTGTTATGGCACTGCTTGCCATGTGGCAGGCGCGACACGCGTTCTTGAGACTTTTGAACGCGAGCTTGGCATTGCTTGCGGTTGTACTTCCGAGGACTACGAATACAGCCTGGAGAGAGTCGCCTGTGTAGGCTCCTGTGCGCTGGCTCCGGTTGTTGTAGTTGATGAAGAAGTTTTTGGGCAGGTTGACCCTAGCAAAGTTGTTGAGATAGTTAGGAAATAGCGTATGCTTAGGAGAGGAGGCTGGAATTATTGATACAGATTGACTCGCCAGCAAAAATTGCTGAGATAAGAGAAAATTGCCAGCAAGCTTATGCCAGACAGAAAACACGTTTTCTTGTCTGTGCCGGTACCGGTTGCGTGGCAGGCGGAGCGTTAGCCGTTTACGGGGAGTTAAAGCGGCTGATAAGTGAGAAAGGTATCAGCACTGATGTTGAACTGCTTTTTGAAGGTCGCGAAAGCGAGGCCGGTGTGGATGTCAGCGGCTGCCACGGGTTTTGCCAGATGGGTCCATTGGTGCGCTTTGAGCCCAAAGGAATCTTCTATACAAAGGTAAAAGCCGGTGATGTGCCAGAAATTGTAGAGGCTTCCCTGGAGAAAGATACAGTCGTGGAACGTTTGCTTTATGAAAATCCTGATGGCAGCCGCTGCCCGACTGAGCACGAAGTTCCTTTCTACAACAGGCAAAAAAGGGTTGTCCTTAGCAAGTGTGGAATTATTAGCCCGGAAGATATCCGTGAATATTTTGCGGTTGACGGTTATCAGGCGCTGGCACAAGTTCTGCAGAGCTATACTCCGGAACAGGTTATCGGTGTTGTCGCTGAATCAGGGTTGCGCGGACGCGGCGGTGCCGGTTTTCCGGTGGGTAAAAAGTGGTTGTCCTGCCTTAAAGCGCCAGGAACCCCCAAGTATGTGGTCTGTAACGGTGATGAGGGAGACCCCGGGGCCTTTATGGACCGCTCGGTGCTGGAAGGAAACCCCCATGCCGTAATTGAAGGTATGATTATCTCTGCCTTTGCCATTGGCGCAAGTTATGGCTATATTTATGTGCGCGCCGAGTACCCTCTGGCTGTGACGCGTCTGCAAAAAGCTATCGAGCAGGCCAGGCAAAGGCGGATACTGGGCGATAATATCATGGGGACTGGGTTTAGTTTTGACCTTGAAGTTTTTCAGGGAGCCGGTGCTTTCGTTTGTGGCGAATCGACCGCGCTCGTCCATAGTATTGAAGGTTACCGCGGTATGCCAAAACCTCTTCCCAGAGCCCGTACGACAGAGGAGGGGCTCTGGGGCAAGCCTACGCTACTAAACAATGTTAAAACTTTTGCCTTTATCCCTGACATTATCAGAAACGGGGCAGCCTGGTTTACCGCTACAGGTACCAAAAACAGTCCGGGTACGGCCGTGTTTGCTCTAACGGGCAAGATTCGCAACAGTGGCCTCATTGAAGTTCCCATGGGTATTAAACTGCGCGAAATTATTTATGATATCGGCGGTGGCGTGCCAAACGGCAAGGAATTCAAGGCTGTCCAGACCGGCGGTCCCTCAGGCGGCTGCCTGCCGGCAAATAGACTTGACCTAGAAGTGGATTTTGACTCGCTGGTTAAGGCGGGATCCATGATGGGTTCCGGCGGTATGGTAGTTATGGATGAAACTTCCTGCATGGTTGATATCGCCCGATATTTTGTGGAGTTTACCGTAGATGAATCATGCGGACAATGTGCTCCTTGCCGTGACGGCATGTATCAGATGCTGAAAGTCTTAAAAGACATCACGACTGGACGGGGCAAAGCTGAAGACTTAGTTTGGCTTGAAGAAGCGGGCCAAGCCATTATCCGCGGCTCTATCTGTGGTCTGGGCCAGAGTGCGCCTAATCCTGTGCTGAGCACCTTAAATTATTTCCGGCACGAATACAATGCCCATATCCATGAGCAGGCCTGCCCGGCGCTCCAATGCAAAGAGTTGATTGCCTACTGGATCGATTCCGAGAAATGCGTAGCTTGTGGGCTCTGTCTGAAAGCGTGCCCGGTAGAGGCGATTACAGGCGAGAAAAAAGTCCCCCATGTCATCGACCAAGCTAAATGTACCAAATGCGGCATTTGCCTGGAAAAATGCCCTAAAAAGGTCAGCGCCGTTAGCAAACTGACTGGTCAACAAAGAATAAGTATCTTGGAAGGGGTGTAGTAATGCCCAAGGTTTTTATCGATGGCCAAGAAATAGTAGCTGCTGAGGGAGCTACAGTCTTGGAGACGGCTTTGGCAGCGGACATCTATATACCGTATCTTTGTTACCATCCTGATCTGTCTACGTTTGGTGGTTGCCGCGTCTGCATGGTGGATATTAACGGCAAGTTGGTCACGGCTTGCCGTGCGGTTGTGTCCGAGGGCATGGTTGTCCTGACGGACACCCCGGACGTTTCGCTGGTGCGCCGGGTTACGGTGGAAATGATCCTTGCTAATCATAACCCTGATTGCCAGTCCTGCGGCCGCAATCACGATTGCACTTTGCAGGAAGTCTCCGCCTATGTGGGTATTACCGAGGAGAATTTGGCGAAGCTGCGGCGGAGCGCGAGAGAGATTCCCAGTGATACTTCGAACCCGTTCTTTAAAATGGACCACACCCGCTGTATCCTTTGCGGCATCTGTGTGCGTACTTGTCAGGAAATTAATGGTGTGTCCGCGATTGATTTCAGCCATCGCGGTACAGGCACCAAGGTCAGTGCCTTGGCGGGCAAACCGCTTGCCGAATCCAAGTGCGTAGCCTGCGGGGAGTGTGTGGAACGTTGTCCTACCGGGGCGCTAGCGCGCAAAAATAACATCAATCCTGCTCGAGAAGTACAGACAGTCTGTACGTATTGTGGATGTGGGTGTGGAATTTATCTTGGCGTTCGCGGCAATGAGGTTATGAGGGTGAGGGGCAACGCGGCCAGCCCGGTCAATGAGGGTGATCTTTGTGTCAAAGGACGTTTTGGCTTTCAGTTTATCAACCATCCTGATCGTTTGACAACACCCTTGATTAAGCGTAATGGTCTTTTTGAAGAGGCTTCGTGGGAAGAGGCGCTTGACCTGGTAGCAAGCAAGTTTGTGGAGACAAAGGAGAAATATGGGGCGGAGGCTTTGGGTGGGTTAGCCTCGGCGCGGGTCACCAACGAGGATAATTATCTTTTCCAAAAGCTGCTGCGTTCTTTAGGAAGCAACAGTATTGACTGTTGCGCCCGTCTCTGACACGCCCCTACAGTGGTCGGTCTGGCCACCGTAACCGGCAGCGGCGCAATGACCAATCCTATCGGTGATATCGAGGATTGTGGCGCTATTTTTCTTATCGGTTCTAACCCTTCCGACAACCATCCGATTGTTGATTACCGGATCAGGCGAGCTGTGGCCAAAGGAGCCAAGTTAATTGTCGCCGATCCACGCCGGATACCCTTGGCGGATAGTGCCGATGTGTATCTGCAGTTTAATCCGGGAACAGACGTAGCCTTGCTAAATGCCATGATGTACGTTATTTTGCAGGAGGAACTCCAAGACAAGGACTATGTGGCTAGGCGCACCAATGCTTTTGACAGCATGAAAGAGTTTATCCTGGCGAAGTATACCCCGGAATACGCGGCGGCTATCACCGGTGTGCCAGCAGCGGATATTATCGAGGCTGCCCGGCTTTACGCTACGGCTTCCAGTGCGGGGATCTTTTACTGCATGGGAATTACCCAGCACACCTGCGGCACAGAGAATGTCCTTGCTTTAACCAACTTAGCCATGGCCACCGGCAATTTGGGCAAAGCCCACGCTGGCGTGAATCCCTTACGTGGTCAAAACAATGTCCAGGGCGCCTGTGACATGGGATGTTTACCTCACGTTCTGACTGGTTATCAGCCGTTGCATAGTGACGGCGCGACCTACTGGCAGCGTCTTCTTGGGGAAGGGGGCAAAGGAACAGGGGAGCCTCTTACTGCTCTGGAGTTTGATTTCTATGGCAAGACGCCGACGACAGTACCGGCCGACATGGTCAGCGATGTGATACGAGCCAAGTTCTCCAAGGCTTGGGGAGTGGAACTGTCCGATATTCCCGGGCGAACCATCAACGACATGTTTCATCCTAACCCTGCCAGGTGGTGCCGCACTCTTTATATTATGGGGGAAAACCCGCTACTGACTTCCCCCGATGCTTCGCATGTGCGCCAAGCCCTGGAAGCGCTGGACTTTCTCGTGGTGCAGGATATTTTTCTCACAGAAACGGCCGAGTTAGCCGATGTGGTCTTGCCGGCGGCGACCTTTGCCGAAAAAGAGGGTACTTTTCTTAATACGGAGCGGCGCTGTCAGCGCGTCCGCCGTGCTATTAAGCCGGTGGGGCAAAGCAAGGCCGATTGGGAAATAGTCCAAGACCTTGCGGAAAGGCTCGGCCTTCCCTGGAAGCATACCTCGGCCAAAGAAATCTGGGATGAAGTCCGGCAGCTAACGCCGCATTATTTTGGCGGCATGAGTTATGAGCGCTTGGAGGAGCAAGGGTTGCAGTGGCCCTGCCCCACGGAGGAGCATCCCGGTACTCCCATTATGCACCGCAAGTCTTGGCGCGGTGAAGAAGACAGATTTGCCCGCGGCATTGGTCAATTCTCCACCGTGGATTACCGTCCGCTTGCCACGGAGAAAACCGACGAGCGCTATCCCTATATTTTAACTACCGCGCGTAAATTGTACCAGTATCATACCAGAAGTATGACGGGAAGAGTAGCGGGCCTAAACGCTCTGGCCGGTGAAGAGCGGATGCAAATCAATCCCCAAGATGCCGCAAAATTAGGAATATCCTCAGATGATACCGTAAAGGTTACTTCTCCGCGCGGTGCTATCACAACACAGGTAGAACTTACCGACGAAGTGCCTCCGGGTATCTTTAGCATGAGCTTCCATTTCGCCGACGCACCGGTCAATGTGCTTACTAACCCGGCCGTTTGCAGTATGTCCGTAGCCTCCGAGGTCAAAGTCTGTCCGGTTTGCGTGGAATCAATTGAAAAGGTAGGTGCTAAATAGTGATGGAAATCGAGCGGGAAGATTATTGTTGGATGGTCGGTCCAGAGGCTATCACCCAAACATGTCATCCCGAAAAAGAGAGGGCCTTGGCAGACGGCGAGATGATCCCCGTAGAAGAAGCCTTAGTGAAGATTGCGGAAAAGGTCCTTGGGGCCAAAAAGCCGGTCATGGTGACGCCGGCGCGGATGGTGGTGTGGGCTTGGGAGGAAGGCGCGGCCGAAAAAGCCAAAGTCATCCGGGACTTGGCTGAAGCTATGGGCGCCGAAATACGGCCTATTTATGACTTGCGCCCCCAGTATCCCATAGCACGAACAGCTTGTGAGATTAATCCTTATCACGGGGATTTAGTTATTGCCCATGAGAAGTATGATGTGGCGGTCTTTTATGGCGTGGAGTGCCTTTACGCCGATGTAGCCCTGAAAATAATTCTGCAGGGCACGAAGTGCTATACCATCGCCCTTTGCGGCAAGCTTGGTCATGTTGATGCCGCGATTACCTTGCGGGATACAGGAATGGAGAGACTTAAAAAACTGGCCGAAATTATCCGCAAAAAGAAGGCAGAAGAAGTAGCTTAAGCTTGTCCGTTGTCCGCAGGCGTGGATGGTCCAACTATCACTTATGCGGAACTAACTTGACAGTCATCTTTTAAGGTTCGGGAAAATATGAGATCGGGAGGAATAAATACCTAATGGATATGAGTATGGGCCAGGTTATTATAACAAATCTTACTTCGCCGGCTATTTTATTTTTTGTCTTGGGGGCCATATCAGTTTTTATTAAGTCTGGGATAAAAATCCCGGATGCCATGAGCTACGCGGTGGTCATGTTTTTAATGGCCTCCATTGGCCTCAGGGCAGGTGCCGAAATTACAGCTATGCCTGGCGGGATAGTGGCGGTGGTGCCCTTTGCGCTGACCGCCCTGGTGTTTGGCGTAGGAATTGCTGTTATTACCTACTTCTGCCTGAACAAGTTTTTTCGTCTTGACCCTGCCAACGCAGGTGGTTTGTCAGCCGCCTTCGGGGCGGTTAGTTCGGCGACCCTGATGATTTCCATCTCCTTAGTAGAAGCCTTGGGGTTACAATATGAAGCGTTTGTTCCCGCCCTTTACCCCTTCATGGACTCTCCGGCGATTATCGTGTCTATTTTTTTAGCTAAGTGGTCTATAAGCAAGCAGGCTCTGAGCCGGGCGAACGGCAAATCTCCCGGTGCTACAGCGCAAGCTTCTGCTGACAAGATGGACTTTAATAAAATAATCCATGCCGCGCTTACCAGTACGGGGGTTTATGTTTTGCTTGGCTCACTGCTGATCGGTTTAATTACAGGCGATGCGAGGCTGGTAAGGGAGATGAACTTCTTTGACGCATTGTTTAGAGGAGTGTTATGTCTCTTTATGCTGGAGATGGGCATCTTAGCAGCCTCCCGGGTGACGGAACTCAAGTCGCTAAGCTTTTGGATCATCCCCTTTGCTCTGGTTTCTGCCTTTGTAAGCGGCGTGGTGTCGATAGTGGTGGCTACTTGGCTTGGCTTGAGTCCCGGAGGAGCGCTGATCTTTTCCGCTCTGGCTGCCGGTGCTTCTTATGTCACTGTGCCTGCCGCCATGAGGAGCTCCCTGCCGGATGCCAACCCTTCTCTTTATTTAGGAATAGCTATCGGCATCGTTTTTCCCTTTAATATGGCTATCGGTTTGCCGGCCTATTTACAACTCGCCCAAATGCTTGCCAGGTAGACTAGAGGCGCGTTTGCTCCTCTAGAAAGCCTTGGCCACTTGCAGCCAAAGCCCTTAGAAGGAAAATGGCAGGCAGGCGGAGAATAACTGGAGCTAGTATGCTTTATTTAAATGACGATCAAGTTAGCTTCCGCATAAGTGATAGTTGGACCATCCACGCATGCGGGAATGAGCAATAGACGGGCAGAGAAAGGCATCATTTAAGATTTGTAAGGAGGCAAAGGTTCTCATGAAAAAAATTCTTGTGCCGATTGATGGGTCTCATAACTCTCTGGAAGCATTAAAATGGGCCAGGGATATGGCGGAAAAATATGGCTCACAAATTATAATTTTAAATATCCAAAAACCGGTTTCTTATATCACCCCTGAAACCATCTCTCTCCGTGAAGACCCCAACCTTTTTGCCAAGATCGGGGAAAAAGTTATTGATGCTGGCCTGGAAGCTATCAAAGGAACCACTGTAGAGGTCAAAACCGAAGTAAATTTTGGTGATCCGGCTGAACAAATTCTGGATGTCATAGATAAGGAAGATGTGGATGTGGTGGTGATGGGGAGCCAAGGCATTACCGGCATCAAGAAATTCCTTATTGGAAGTGTTTCCAATAAGATACTCATGCATTCGTCCAAACCGGTCATGATTATAAAGTAATCGACCTACGCTTAAAAACCCTTGGAAAATCTGAGGGTTTTTTTATCGGTGGTTAAGTTCTACGCCAAAGTCATTCTGGAAAGTGTCTTCAGTTAGATTAACAAGCATAATTCTGAACCTGGAGGTTTTATGGACGAGAGGGTGGAAGAGCGGCCTATTTGGCGGATAGAGGCGGGTGGGACGCGTAAACTGAACGATCTGGTGGTGCGCGAAACACCGCTGACCATTTATTTGAACGGACAGGAGTTTGTGACACTGCTTTGTACTCCGGAACTGATGGACATGCTGGCCGTAGGCTTCCTCCGTTCGGAGAGCCTGATTCAGGACTTTAGCGATGTGACCTCCCTCAGGCTTGATGAGGGGCAGGGGTTTATTTTTGTGGAGACACGTGGCGGCAAGCTGGTGGAAAAACTGTACGGCAAGCGGACCATAACCTCCGGCTGCGGTAAAGGGACAGTATTTTTCAGCGTCTTGGACGCCCTAAAGAGCGAGCCTGTAGTGTCACACTTGGTCGTGACGGAGCGGCAGATACGGGCTCTAATCCGTGAACTGCAAGAAAGGGCGGTCGTTTTCCGCGCGACAGGGGGCACCCACAGCGCTGCACTCTGTTCTTCCGAAGAAGTGCTTTATTTTTGTGAAGATATTGGCCGCCATAACGCGGTAGATAAAATACTGGGTCTCTCTCTGAAGGAGGGAGTTTCCGTTAATGAAAAAATACTGGTGACAAGCGGCCGTATTTCTTCGGAAATTCTGGTTAAAGCGGCTAAACTTGGCCTCCCGGTTCTGATTTCGCGCTCAGCACCTACGACTTTGAGTGTCGACCTGGCGGAGAAGCTCGGCATTACACTGGTCGGCTTTGCCCGCGGACGCCGCTTCAATGTCTACAGCCACACCTATCGGGTAGTACCAGAGGCGATTTCCCCAGACACAGGAGCAGAGTAAAAGAGGGCTTAGTGGTTTGGCGTACCGGTCACTTCGACACGGTGGGCCGTAACCTGAACGCTTTCGATGGTGAAGCCGGTCAGATATTCCACTGTTTCTTTGATGGTGCGCTGGACTTCCCTGAGTACCTGAGGGATATATTGGCCGTAGTACACATTAACGTCCAGCTGCAGGGTAGCAACACCGTCTGGTCTGGCCGTCACTTCTGTTTTTCCTACACGGGCAACGCCTGGAGTTTGGGCGGCCAGATGTTGGACCAGTTGAATGATGGCGGCTTCGGCGATGTAAAAGCTGCCGAATGAACTGTAAAGCGGGCGGACGATAGATCTTTCAATGACTACTTTGCGGTGATCCTCGCGGTGGCTTCTGCCCCACAAGGAGCGTAGAGGGTCGATTAAGTAACCGGGGAAGTCTTTTTTGATGGCGAATGCAGGCAGGGGGATGACGTGACGGTTTTCTGTACGACGTATCTCCAGCGCTTTGGTGATAGCTCGGGGCGAGGCAATTTCTTCTATCTTAATGATTTTTTCCGGAGCGGGAAGGTTTAGCCTTGTGGCAATCCGTAGCACCATTTTTTCCGACGTGCCGAGAAGGAGGATTTTTTCTGCTCCGGACTCGACAATTTTCTTTTTTACTTCCTCGGCATGAGCTTTGTCTTGGAAGATAGCGCGTTTAACGGCGATGATTTTGATGGTTTCCCGTTTGGCAGATTTGCCGGCTAGGACGGAACTGCCGCGGATTAGCAGGCCGTCGTCAACAATCAGCGGGATGTTGTACTTGAAGGCCAGGTAGGAGGCGCGGTGGGACTTTCCGGTGCCGCTTCCACCAATAAGCGCAAAAACCTGCATCTTTTCTCCTCCACGCTTAAATTGTGTTGCATATGCCAACATTATATCATGACGGTAAGTTTCGTACCAAGAATGTCGCGAAGAAAATTCTTCGTCGGCGTGCAGGAATTCTTCTAATTTTTACGAATATTCTAACAGAGTGAGGGGGGCGTGTGCGTTTGGCTAAGATTAAAGTAGCAATTGTCGGGGCCGGCAATGAAGGAAGCTCGGTCTACCGTGTGCTACGGGAATTTGACGACGTCCAGATTGTGGGTGTCGCCGACACGAACCCGACATCGCCTGGCATGATTCTGGCCCGTAAAGATAGAATTCCGGTCACTGATAAGCTGGATGAACTGGTTGGCAGTCCTAGCCTTGATGTCATTATTGAAGCGACAGGTTTGCCGGAAATACAGCAGAAAATTTCTCAGCTTAAGCAACCAGGAACAGCTGTCATGGAGGCGCTGGACGGCAATCTGCTGATGGTGATTTTGCGGGCCAAAGAAGAGCTTCTAGAAGTCAAAAAATTGAAAAGCGAGCTGTGGGCCATCCTCAATTCAGTCCAGGATGCTATTGAGGTGGCCGATAATACTGGGCTGATTGAGTATGTCAACCCGACTTTCACGCGTGTTACAGGTATTGCGGGAACGGAGCGGATCGGCAAAAGTATTTTTGATGTGTCGCCTCATGGCGCTCTGGCGCAGGCGCTGGTGAAACAGAAGCCTGTCACGGGCTATCGCTCCAAAGTTGGCGGCTCCGGGGTGGAAGTTATCTCCAATGCTGCTCCTATTTTGGTGGAAGGGGAGGTGACTGGAGCAGTCGTCGTCTTTCGGCCCATTACTGATATCCTCAGACTGATGGACGAGCTGCAGAAAAGCACTACCATCATTGAAAACCTGTACGCCAAAATCGACCAGATTACTGGCAGTAAGTTCACCTTTGATGACTTGATTGGGACGAGCAAGGTTTTCCAGTCCACTCTGGAAATGGCCAGAAAGGCGGCCAAAAGTGATGCTCCTATTTTGCTAGTGGGTGAAAGCGGTACCGGCAAGGAATTGTACGCCCACGCCATCCACCAAGCCAGCCAGCGGCGTAGCAAGCCATTTATTAAGGTGAGCTGTGCATCCGTCCCGGAGGAGTTGCTGGAGAGCGAACTTTTTGGCCACGAGAAAGGCTCCTTTGCCGGGGCGATCAAGACCAAGTTGGGCAAGGTGGAACTGGCGACAGGCGGGACGTTGTTTCTGGATGAGATCGGCGAAATGAAAGTTTATATGCAGGGGAAACTGCTGCGCCTGTTGCAGGAACGTGAATTTGAACGGGTCGGTGGCAGTGAGACGATTAAAGCGGACATCCGTATCATCGCTACCACTTATGTAGACTTAAAGTCTCTGGTGCGCCGCGGTAAATTCAGGGAAGACCTGTATTTCCGGATCAATGTCATTGAGCTTAATCTCCCGCCGCTACGCCAGCGGCGGGATGATATCCAACCGCTCGTTGAACATCTGATTAGCCGATACAGCCGCAAGCTGGGCAAAAAAGTAAAAAGTGTCTCGCCTGATGCTTTGCAACTGCTGACCAACTATGACTGGCCGGGCAATATCCGTGAGCTGGAGAATGTGGTCGAACGG
>Ga0208609_100709_pt1 | contig 11434 bp, 11 predicted proteins | sample SubbioR11_8A_Apr_FD_184813 | JGI IMG/M metagenome (GOLD analysis project Ga0208609, IMG submission 184813) | Serpentinite rock and fluid subsurface biosphere microbial communities from McLaughlin Reserve, California, USA - CR11_8A_Apr (SPAdes) | ecosystem: Environmental > Terrestrial > Deep...
GCTGCTGCTGGGCCTGGCCACCCGCCTGTCGGCCCTCGGCCTGCTGGCCATGACCGCGGTCATCCAGGTCCTCGTCTACCCCGGCGCCTGGCCGACCCACGGCGTCTGGGCCGCAGTCCTGCTGTGGCTGGCGGTGCGCGGCCCCGGCGTGGTCTCGCTCGACCACCTGCTGGCTGCGCGCCTGCGGCGGTGACGGTCGCGGGCCCGGCTGGCGATCTGGCTCAGGAGCTCGCGGGGTCAGACGCTGGCGAACCAGGCTGCGCACGATCGCCGGCGACGGCTTGCGCTGCGGGTAACCACGCGCCGCAATCGCGAGGTACCGCAGCAGGGGCTGGCCCAGGCCCTGGCTGCGCCAGACCGGCTTGGCTTACAGGGGATAACCTAGATGGTCAAGTCGGCGAGCGGATCTCAACCTGTGCGCTCTGCTCGATCCACCGTACCAGTTCGCTCACGCTCTTGCCGGGCCCAGCGGACAGCGAGGCAGCCTGCCAAAGATGGTGGCCCAGGCCCGACATCGGCGCCGGTATCTGGCCTCTACGCGCCAGTTCCATGGCGATGCCGACATCCTTGAGCATGAGATCCAACTTGAATGGGTCATCGAACGCGCGGTTGATCACGCGTTGATTAATATGAGTCTGCGCCACCCACGAGCCGCCCGTGGACTGCTTGAGCACCTCGGTCATCGCGGCCGGGTCCAAACCGTAGCGCGTGCCGATGACCAAGCCTTCGGCCAGCACCATGAGGTTCATGGCGGTGATCATGTTGTTCAGACACTTCATGGCGTGGCCCGCGCCCAGGGCGCCCAGGTGGTGAACAGCGCGCCCCATCACGTCGAGCAGCGGACGCACGCGCGCGACGTCGTCCGCAGTGCCGCCCACCATGAAGACCAGCTCAGCGCCTTCAGCACCCCACTTTGCGCCAGACACCGGCGCGTCCACCATGGCCACGCCTTGTGCGGCCAGCGCCGCGCCGATCTCGCGCGTAATCCAGGGCTCGGATGACGACGTGTCCAGCAACAACGCGCCGGGCTTCAGGCCCTGGCACAGGCCATCGGCGCCCAGCGTCACGTTGCGTACCACCTCACCATTAGGCAACATGGTAATGACGATGTCGCTGCAAGTCGCAACATCCGCCAGGGTCTTGCAGACGCTGGCGCCCGGAAGGCCGTCCGCCACGCGCCGCGCCGCGGCGACATCAATGTCAAAGAGGGCTAGCGCGTGGCCAGCGCGCGCGAGGTGGCCGGTCATGGGCGCACCCATGACACCCAAGCCAACGAAACCGACGGCACATTTTGTGTTTGCTTGATTCATCGCGGGGAAAAGGGCGGACATGGTGGACATTGAGGTTCGTTGATGCCCGCCATCGCCGCTGTGGCACGGCGGTTCAGCCGTTCGCCTCAGACGTGCAGTTCGGCCCACAGGGCCTTATCGCGCGCGTCGTCCCAAATGCTGGGCTCGCTGCCGCCCTCCAGTTCTTCCAGCGCACGGCAGGTGTCGAAGGGCAGCACGTGCCGGAACACCGGCCAGTCGCCGTAGCGCGGCTCCATGTGGGCCAGCACTGCCTCGTAGATCTGGCGGCGGTTCAAGCCCTGGGCGTGGTGCTCGGCAACGGCCACCCAGAGGTCGTCCAGGAAGGCGCGCGTGCCGGCGATCGCGGCGCGCGCACCGGCGGCGGTGTGCAGCGGCGCGCCACGGCCGGGCAACAGGGCGCGCGGCTCCAGCGCCTCCAGGCGGGCCAGCGTGGCCGACCATTCGCGGATGTAGCCGTCGCCCGCGTAGACGGCGCAGCGATTCTCCACAAGGTCGCCCGCAAATAGCACGCCCTGCGACGGGATCCAGGCCACTGAGTCACCGCGCGAGTGCCCGCGCCCGATGTGCTTCAGCTGTACCTCCAGGTCGCCGAGCCAGACCGAGAGCTGGTCGGCGAAAGTAATGTGCGGGCGTGTCAGGCCGGGGATTTCCTCGTGGCCCTGGAACAGGCGCGGGAAACGGCCGAGTTCGCTGTCGTAGTCGGCTTGACCACGCTCGGCGATCCACTCGCGCGTGCCTTCGCTCGCGATCACGGTCACGTCCGGTCCCAGCGCCGAGGCGCCCAGCACGCGCACCGCGTGGTAGTGGGTGAGGAAGAGGTGGCGCACCGGATTGTCGGTGACGCTGCGGATGGCTTGGAGCAGCTGGCGCGCGAGCCGGGGCGTGGCGCGGATGTCGATGGCCAGCACGCTGTCGGAGCCGACAATGAAGCCGCAGTTGGGGTCGTAGTCGCTGGCGAAAGCCCAGGCATTAGCTGACAGCTGCACCAAGCGGGCAGTCTGTTCGCGGTCGTCGGCCGCCGAGGCGAAGGAGGTCTTGGTTGTCATGGGGCTGGTGTCTTGAGCGAATGGTTCAGGCAGACGCATGCCCGTCTTGCACGGCGGCGTCCAGGCAAGCCTGCAGCACACGCGCGTCGCCCACCTGGTTGGCCAGCAGCATCACCAGCTTCGCATTGGCCAGCGCGCTCTCGTCGTCGCTCAGGCCTTCGTGGGCGGCAATCAGCGCGGCGTAGAAGCCGTCGGCGTCAGCCAACCGCAGCGACGAGATGTCGGGGGTCATGGTTGTTTCCGTCGTAGGAAGGGCTGGATCCGGTCTGGCCCAGAGTGTGGCGCACCGCGCCTACCAGGGCGGCGGCATCGTGCGAGGGCAGGCCGGCAGCTAGGTGGGCGTCGGGCCGCACCAGCGCGACGCCGCCAGCCTGCGTGGCGGACAGCCGCGCCAGCAAGTCATGGCGGTCCACCACGTCGCGACCGACCAGCAGCGCGCGCGCCGGCAGGGTGTGGCGCACCAGCACGGCGGCCAGCTCGGCGTGGCTTGCACGACCCCTGTCGGGGTCGGCCTCGTGCGGGAACACGAAGGCCACCAGCTCGTTGTCAGCCTCGGCCAGCAGCTCCAGCAGGTGGACCGTGCGACCGGCGCGCGACAACGCGATGTTGGGCAGCGAGCAGCCGTCGTTGGGCCCGGAGCCGAACGCCGGCAGGCCGCCGTAGTGGTGCGGTGCGCTCATTCGGCCGGCGTTGAGCAGGCTGCGCGCGAAGGCATGTCTGCGCGCCAGTTGCAGCACCGCCGTGCGCAGGGTGAACTCGTTGCGCGAGCGCGGTTGCATGAAGCGGCCCGAGCGGCTGGTGACGCGGATATTTTCCTCGGCGGCGCGGTGGCGTTCCTGGTGGTAGGTGTCCAGGATGGCCGGGTCCGCGCGGCCGGACAACATTAGCGCCAGCTTCCAGCCCAAGTTATCGGCGTCCATGATGCCCGAATTGCCGCCGCGCGCGCCGAAGGGGCTCATGGCGTGCGCCGCGTCGCCGATGAACAGCAGGCGGCCATGGCGGAAGTTGTCCATCATCAGCGTGCGGTAGGAGTAGGGGCCCACCCACACGACCTCGAATTCAGTCTCCTGCCCCAGCATGGCCGCCACGCGCTCGCGGGCCACGTCCGGTCGGCTCACGTGGGCCGGATCGGCGTCGGGTGCCATCTGGAAGTCCAGGCGCCAGACTTGGTCGGCCATCAGGTGCTGCCAGACGCCGCGGTTCTCGTTAAACGGAGCCTCGACCCAGGTCCAGCGCTCGTTGAGCCGCGAGCGGGTGAAGCGCACGTCGGTGATGCACCAGCGGTCCTGCCCGCGTTCGCCGTGCGCGGACAGTCCGAGCTGTTCGCGCACCAAGCTGTTCACGCCCTCGGCGTCCACCACCCAGTCGGCCTCCAGCGTGTAGCGGCCGGCCGGCGTCTCCACGTCCAGCTCCACCGCGTCGGCGCGCGGGCGCACGCCAACGACGCGGTTCTTCCAGCGTAGGTCGGTCAGACCAAACTCGTTGATACGGTCCACCAGATACCACTCCAAGTAGAACTGCTGGATGTTGACGAAGGGCGGTTGGGCCGACACGTTCTCGGGTTGGAAGTCGTACGCGTAGAGCACGTCGTCGCCGGCCAGCACCTTTCCAGCCGACCACGCCGTACCCTTGGCCGCGATGCGATCGAAGATGCCGATGCGCGCCATCACCTCCAAGCTGCGCTGCACGTAGGCGATGCCTCGGCTGGAGGCGCCGCGCACGCCGACGGTATCGTCCTCGTCGAGGATCAAGCAGGGCACGCCGCGGGAGGCTAGGTCGGCGGCCAGCGTGAGGCCCGCCAGGCCTGCGCCGACGATCACCAGCGGGTAGCGGGAAGCGCACGGCTCGGCGTCCAGTTCGGGGGGCATTACGAACGTGAACGTGGGCAGTACGTACGCGCCGGAGGGGGGCGTGCTATTTGACATGGACCTTCTCACCAGGGAGGGCCCGAAGTGTCTCGCCGCACAGAGCGGATGTCTGTCCTATCGCGCTATGACAGGCTCGCGTGGCATCAGCAGCAGGCGCGCCAACTGTACCTGCCGATGTATGCCCAACTTCTCGAACGCGCGCTGTCGGTAGGTAGCGATGCTGGCGGGGCTCAGGCCTAGACGTTGCGCGCATTCCTTCGCACTCAACCCTGCCAGAATACCTTCAATCACTTGGCGCTCGCGCGCCGACAGCTTGTCAAACGGGTGCGGCGCAAGCCGGGCCGGCGTGACCAGCGCTAGGTGGCGCCGAAGCGCCGAGCCAATCAGCCAGCCCTGCATGCCCAGCGTGTCGTAGGCGCGCTCCAGCGGCACGCCGCAATGCACCGGACGGTAGGCGTTCAACACAGCCCAGCCGTCGTCGAGCGCCACCAGCAGCGACAGCCGCTCATCCAGACCGACCGCACCGTAGTCGCTGACCCACCGGTGGTCGGGCAACTCGTGGTGATTGATGCAGCCCAGCAGCAGGCGGGTGCGGGCCGTGCAGGCCGCGCGCATCGTCGGGTCGACGCGGTGGTAGCCATCTCGCACGTAGCGGTCGCCTATGTTGTGCTGGCTCAGGCCGGGTAGGCGCGCCGTGCCCAAGCACAGTGGGACGCAGTCCTTACCGTGCACGAAGAAGGAGCAATCGCTGGCGCCCGCCACGTCGTGGCAGAAGCCCAGCAGGGCAGGCACGAAGTCCCGACTGCCAATGTGCTCAATCACGCCAAGCAGAGCCTGCGTCACGGCGGCAGCAGCCGGCGGGGTGTCGATGCAAACAGCCCTCATATTCGATTGATTGTCGACGCTGGGTCAAGACCCCACCGCATTCTTCGGTTTCAGGGTTTACCCGAGGTCCGTGACCTGTATGTAGTTGCACAGGAGGACAGACATCCCTGGGGCGCGGCGCAAAATGTTACTCCGACCCGGAGATGACGCTATGCCCCCCATGCCCCCGGCCCCGCGGCCGGTCTATGGCCTGCACCACTTCGCTTGGCGCTGCCGCGACGCCGAGGAGACGCGCCGCTTCTACGAGGATGTGCTCGGCCTGCCGCTGGTCCACGTCATCAAGAACGACCACGTGCCCAGCACCGGCGAGTACTGCCCCTACGTGCACATCTTCTTCCGCCTGATCGACGGCTCGTGCATCGCCTTCTTCGACTTGGGCGACGACACCGCCGCGCTGCCTTCGCCCAACACTCCGGCCTGGGTCAACCACATCGCGCTGCGAGTGGCCGACGGCGAGGCCCTGCTCGCCATGCAAGCGCGGCTGCAGGCGCACGGCATCGAGGCGCTGGGCGTGACCAACCACGACGACTACATCCACTCAATCTACTTCTTCGACCCCAACGGTCTGCGCCTAGAGCTGACCACCGAAGTGGCCGAACCCGCAACCGTGGCCGGCTTTGCAACCACCGCGCATGGCGAGCTCGCCGCTTGGTCGGACGAGAAGGCCGGCAAGCGGAAGGCCGCGGCATGAGCGACGCCCGCCGCCGTGGACAACCCTGCGCCGCGACATGCAGACGTCCCGCATCCAATGGAAGGTAGTCCGGTAAGCGCCGCCGCCCCCCTGCTGGCGCCGTTGCGCCTGGCCTCACTGCGCGACGGCTCGCGCGACGGTCGCCTGGCGCTGGTCGACGCGGAACTGCGCTACTGTTGCCCAGTGCCCCACATCGCACCGCACCTGCAGACCGCGCTGGACGGCTGGGCCGAGCTGGCGCCCCAACTCGATGCCGAGCGCCGCCGCTTGGACGCCAGCGGCTGGGCCGGCGCCGAGCCGTTCGACCCGGACCGCTGCCTGGCGCCGCTGCCGCGCGCCTACCAGTGGGTCGATGCCTCCTGCTACCGCAGCCACGCGCGGCTGATGTACCGCTGGCGCCAGGAACCCATCCCGCCGCGCTACGAGGACGAACCGCTGGTCTACCAGGGTGGCTCTGACGTGATGGGCGGGCCCACCGAGCCACTGGTCGCGGTCGACGAGGCACACCACGTGGACCTGGAGGCCGAGGTCGGCGTAGTCACTACCGACGTGCCCATGGGCACCCGCGCGGCCGACGCCGAGCGCCACATCGCCCTGGTGGTGCTGATCAACGACGTCTCGCTGCGCGCGCTGATTCCGCCCGAGCTCTCGCGCGGCTTTGGCTTCTACCAGAGCAAGCCGGCCAGCCACTTCGCGCCGGTGGCGGTGACACCGGCCGCGCTGGGCGACGCCTGGCGCAACGCCACGCTGCACCTGCCGGTGACGGTGCACCTCAACGGCCGCTGGTTTGGCCATCCCAATGCGGGCGAGGAGCTGGTATTCAACTTCGCGCAGGTAATCGAGCACCTGGCGCGCACCCGCTCGCTCGCGGCCGGCACCCTCATCGGCGCCGGCACCATCTCGAATGCCGACGCCGCCAGCGGCAACGCCTGCATCACCGAGGCGCGCATGCGCGCTGCGCTGGCCGGCGTGCCCGAGGCCGAACTCACGCCCTACCTGCGCCACGGCGACCACGTCCGCATCGAGGCGTTTGACCCGCGCGGGCGCAGCGTGTTCGGCGCCATCGACCAGCGCGTCGAGATCGTGGGCGTGGGCCGCTGAGCCCCGCGCAGCACGCATGGCCGCCGAACTGCCCGTCGAGATCCGCACCGAGGATCTGCAGTCCTGGCGCGAGCTCGCGAGCGCGCGCTTCCTGCCGCTGCAGTGCGTGCCCGCCGGCCGCGCCGAGCGCTTCTTCTGCAGCGCCCTGGTGGCCCGGCTGGGCGACAGCCTGGCCGCCGAGCTGTGCGTGAGCGAGTCGCGCGTGATCCGCCGCCGTGTCGACGCCGAGAACGGCGACAAGCCTTACTTCAAGCTGTTCTGGCAGCTCTCGGGCCGCAGCCACGTCCAGCAGGGGCCCAACGACGCGGTGCTGGAGCCCGGCATGTGGTCGGTCTACGACACCACGCGCGAGTACCGCATCGAGTCCAGCGACCGCGCGCGTTTCATGGTGCTGCTGGTGCCGCAGACCGAGAGCATGGGCTGGTCGCCGGCGGTGGCCGCGCTGGCCGGGCGCGCGCTGCCCGGCGGCGGCGTGCCGCACGTGGTGCTCTCGGGGCTGGCCGGCATGCTGCGCGACGGCTCGCCGCTGGACGACGGCAGCCAGCAGGCGCTGCAGGCGTCCACCGTCTCGCTGCTCGAGTGCGCGCTGCAGGGCCAGGTGGGCCGCCAGGGGCTGCGGCTGATGCCCGACGCGCCCACCCGTCTGCGCCAGGTGCAGGCGTACATCGACAGCCACCTGGCCGACAGCCTGCTGTCGCCCGAGGGCCTGGCCCGAGTGTTCGGCGTGTCGCGCCGCACGCTCTACAACCTCTTCATCGCCACCCGCACCACGCCACGCGCCTACATTCAGCTGGCCCGCCTGGCGCGCGCCCGCGCGCTGCTGGCCGAGCCTGCCTGGCGCGACAACACCCTGTCGCAGGTGGCCAAGTGCAGCGGCTTCGCCGACCCCGCGCATTTCACGCGTGCCTTCCAGGCCACGTACGGCACCACGCCCTCGGCCTGGCGCCGCGAGCACGCGCCTCGGGATTCCTCGGAGCCTGCGCAATGAGTCAAGCCACCTGCACGGCGGGGCAAACATGCCGACCCTGAGCGCCGGCACGATCGCCCGGCCCTCACGGAGAACAGGAGACAGACCATGAGCAACGGCCCTTCCATCCGAGACCGCATGCTGATCGACGGCCAGTGGGCCGCCGCGCGCAACGGCCGCACCTTCCCCGTCTACAACCCTGCCACCGCCGAGGTGCTGGCCCAGGTACCGGCCGGCGGCGAGGCCGACGTCGACGCCGCCGTGGCGGCGGCGCGCCGCGCCCTGGGCGCAAGTGCCTGGCGCGACCTCACGCCCTACGCCCGCGAACGCCTGCTGCACAGGCTGGCCGACCTGATCGAAGTCAACGGCGACGAGATCGCGCGCCTGGAAACCATGAACCAGGGCAAGCTGCTGCCCTGGAGTCACGCCATTGAGGTCGGCGGCAGCGCCCAGTGGCTGCGCTACATGGCCGGCTGGGCCACCAAGATTGAGGGCCACACCTTCGACGTCTCCATTCCCTTTCCACCCGGCGTGAAGTACCGCACCTCCACCCAGCGCGTGCCGGTGGGCGTGGTGGGCGCCATCGTGCCGTGGAATTTCCCGCTCGCGATGGCGATCTGGAAGATCGCGCCGGCGCTGGCCTGCGGCAACACCGTGGTGCTCAAACCGGCCGAGGAGACGCCACTGACCGCCCTGCGTCTGGCCGAGCTCGCGCTCGAGGCCGGCTTTCCGCCCGGCGTGCTCAACGTCGTCACCGGCGAGGGCGAGACCGGCGCAGCCCTGGTGCGCCACCCCGGCGTGGACAAGATCACCTTCACCGGCTCCACCGAGGTGGGCCGCCTGATCGGCGCGCAGTGCGGCCGCGACATCCGCCGCGTGGCGCTGGAGCTGGGCGGCAAGAGCCCGGTGGTGGTGCTGGACGACATGGACGTGGAGACCGCGGTGGCCGGCGCAGCCGGCGCCATCTTCTTCAACCACGGCCAGGTCTGCACCGCCGGCTCGCGCCTGTACGTGGCCAAGCCGCTGTACGAGAAGGTCGTGGCCGGCTTGGCCGCCGTGGCCGACGGCACCGTGCTGGGTGCCGGGCTGGACCCGAACGCGCAGATGGGCCCGATGGTGTCGGCGCGCCACCGCGACCGCGTCTTGTCGCTGATCGAGACCGGCCCGCGCGAAGGCGCCGAGGTGGTGGCCGGCGGCAAACGCGGCGACGGCCCGGGCTACTTCGTGCGCCCCACCGTGGTTGCCAACACCGGCAACCGGGACCTGACGCTGGTGCGCGAGGAGGTGTTCGGCCCGGTGCTGGTGGCCATGCCCTACGACGACCTCAACGAAGTGCTGGCTCGCGCCAACGACTCCGTCTACGGACTGGGAGCCAGCGTCTGGACCAACGACCTCGGCAAGGCCCAGCGCGCCGTCGACGCACTGCAAGCCGGCACCGTGTGGGTAAACACCCACAACATGGTCGACCCCAACATGCCCTTCGGCGGCTTCAAGGCTTCCGGCGTGGGTCGCGAGCACGGGCGCAGCACCATCGAGGCGTACACCGAGATCAAGTCCGTCTGCATCGCCTACTGAAGCCCTGGGAGTTCCATGCCTACCGAGAAATACCAAGCGGGTCTCGCCATTCGCCACAGCATGTTCGGCGTTGACGTCACCAACCGCCAGATCGACGAAGCCAGCCCCTTCCTGCGCCAGATGCAGGACATCGTCACCGAGAACTGCTTCGGCGAGGTCTGGACCCGTCCGGCTCTGGATCGCCGCACCCGCAGCCTGCTGACCATCGCCATGCTGATCGGCCTGGGCCGCTCGCATGAGATCCGCATCCACGTGAAGGGCGCGCTCAGCAACGGCGCCACCGAGGACGAGCTCGGCGAGCTGCTGCGCCACGCGGCGGTCTACTGCGGCGTGCCCGCCGCCGTCGACGCCTTCATCAACACCGACGCCGTGCTGCGCGAGCGGGCCTGCGAAGTGGGTCGCGCATGACGCTGCCGACCGTGGCCTTCGTCGGCCTGGGCCGCATGGGCGAGCCCATGGTGGCCAACCTGCGCAAGGGCGACCTGCCGGTGCGCGTGTTCGACGCCAGCGCCGACCTGGCGCGCCAGGTGGCCCAGCGCCACGGCGCCACCGCCTGCGGCGACTGGGCTGAGCTGGCTCGCGGCGCCGACATCGTGGTCACCATGCTGCCCAACGGCGCCGTGGTGCGCGAGGTGCTGCTGAATGCTCAGGGCGGGCTGGCCCGCCAGCTGGCGCGCGGCACGGTGGTGGTGGACATGAGCTCCTCCGAGCCCATGGGCACCCGCGAGCTGGGCCGAGAGCTGGCCGCGCTGGGCCTGGCGCTGGTGGACGCGCCGGTGTCCGGCGGCGTACCCGGCGCCGCGGCCGGCACGTTATCCATTATGGCCGGGGGCGAGGCCGACGCCATCGACCGCGCCATGCCCGCTTTCCTCACCATGGGCAAGCGCGTGTTCCGCACCGGTGGCCCCGGCAGCGGCCACGCCACCAAGGCCCTGAACAACTTCGTGGCCGCCAGCGCCTACGCCGCCACCGCCGAGGCGGTGCTGATCGGCCAGCGCTTCGGGCTCGAAGAGGCCCAGTTGGTCGAGATCATCAATGCCTCCACCGGCCGCAGCTTCAACAGCGAGATCGTGTTCGCCGGCCAAGTCGTGCCGCGCAAGTTTGCTACCGGCTTCGCCATGTCGCTGATGGCCAAGGACGTCGCCATCGCCAGCGAACTGGGCCGCGCGGTGGGCGCCGACGCCCCGCTCAGCCACCTAGTCAGCCAGCGCTGGGACACCGCGCTGCAGACCCTGGGTGGCGACGTCGACCAATCCCGCGCGCTACTGGCCTGGGGCGTTCGGCCGTGAACAGCATTTCCCTTGGCTGGCAGCCTTCCCTCCATCGCCTCCGCCGGCGCGGGAACTTCCCCTGCAGCCCTGTTCGGCACCTTCTTCGGTACTACGCCGCGATCCGACTTCCCGCATCCGTGGCTCATCGTCTTGCGCCCAGAGGCCTCATTCACAACACATCGCCGGTTTTGACCGGCGCAAGGAGACTGAGATGAACCGTTCCCGTCGCAATGCCACCCAACACCTTGGCGCCGCCATGCTCGCCGCCGGCCTGTATTCACCAATGCAGGCCGCCCTCGCGCAAACCTGGCCGACGCGACCGATTCGCCTGATCATCAACTTCGCGCCCGGCGCCACGACTGACATCATCGGGCGCGCCATCGCATTGCCGCTGTCGCAGGCCCTGGGTCAGTCCGTGGTCGTTGAGAACCACTCCGGCGGCGGCGGCATGATCGGCTTGGGGGCCGTGCATAAGGCCGCTCCTGACGGTTACACACTGGCTTTGCTGGCCGGCAGCACGATGGCCATCGGCCCTCATCTGCACCGCTTGGCCTTTGAGCCACTGCGCGAGATGGTGCCGGTGGCAGCGGTAGCTCGCGTCCAGCTTTTCCTGGTCGCCCGCACCGGCTTGCCGTTTGACGATTTCGCCAGCTTCATCCGCCATATGCGCGCGAACCCGGGTCGGCTTAGCTACGGCTCGTCCGGCATAGGCAGTTCGCC
>Ga0208609_100711_pt1 | contig 11415 bp, 13 predicted proteins | sample SubbioR11_8A_Apr_FD_184813 | JGI IMG/M metagenome (GOLD analysis project Ga0208609, IMG submission 184813) | Serpentinite rock and fluid subsurface biosphere microbial communities from McLaughlin Reserve, California, USA - CR11_8A_Apr (SPAdes) | ecosystem: Environmental > Terrestrial > Deep...
ACAGCGTCACGGTCAGCACCGGCCCCACACCCGGCACGCTCCTTAGCAGCTGCGCCTTGCTGAGCCAGTCGGGATTGGCTTGCACCAGCACCATCAGCTCCTGCTCGAGGCTGTCTTTACGTCCTTGCAGGTAAAGCAGGTGCGCTTCGATGTCACCGCGCACAGCCGCAGCATAGGTTGCGTGAAGCCGGTTGCGCTCGGTCACCATCATCTCGACCACCTGGCGACGGCGTGTCACCAGCGCCTCCAGCGCCCGAGCACGAGCATCAGATACGTCACGAACCTGCGGTCTTATCCTCTCGGCGAACTCTGCTAGCACCTGGGCGTCAAGGCGGTCAGTCTTAGCCAGCTTGCCGAGGGCTTTGGCAAAGCCTCGCACTTGACGGGCGTTGACCACCACTACCGGCAAGCCCTGCTCAGCCAGCGCGATGCTTAGCGGCTGTTCGAGTCCACCGGTGGCTTCTAAAACGATCAGGCTTGGCTCGTGTGCTGATAGCCTCTCGACCAAGGCGGCGATGCCGGCCGCCGAGTTCTCGGCTGTAAAGCGCACGCCTCCCGGTCGCAGTGCGACCTCCAGCTGAGCTTTGGCTACGTCAATTCCCACAAACACCTCACGCACCATACAGCTCTCCTTCTGACTGGCGTTTAGGACCTGCTCCAGTGTGGCCCAACCTTGCAGATACGAGCTTGAAGCTCTGACAACCGTTCGGGCTTGTACTGGAGACTCCGGCACGGCGACCCGCGCTTATTACCGGTCTTTATGACCTTGGGGGGATCGGTCTGCCGTGCCGTGTCCCGATTCCAAGATACAAGTGGTCTGGGATACCATCGTGCGCGATCTGCCTCCGCTGGTACCCGCGCTTCAGCGCATCCTAGCCGAGGAAGACTTGTCCCGATCTCAAAAGTAGCGCTCTCTGTCCCAACCGCCCACCCCGTCGACCGGAATAAGGTCTAGGACGCGGCTTTGAGCGGATAGACGCGGCAGGTAGCGAACTATCCTCCTGGCCTCATGCCCCTGCAATAGCAGCCGAACGATGCGCAGTTCGGTTTGGGGGAGGTGCCTACGCCCTTGCGCAAAGCTCAGAGGCTATCCTAAACTACTTGCTGGGTGGCCGCAAAGTTAGGAGAGCTCATGAGAGGCCTTAGGTGTTTTGGTGTCATAGCGCTGCTAGCAGCCACAGCCTGGGCGCAGGGCGAACTGCGCGGCATCACCGTGACCGGCAGCGGCACGGTCTACGGCGAGCCGGACATGGCGGTCTTTGAGGTAGGCGTGAACGTGCTTAACGAGGACTTGAGCCTGGCTACCGCCGAGGCCGACGCCGCCATGCGGCGCATGACCGAGGCGCTGGTGGCAGCGGGCGTGGCCGAGCGCGACATCCGCACCGTAACCTTCAATATCTGGCGCGAGGAGCCCTGGGGGCAGGAACGGCCAAAGCCGGCCTTCCGGGTGATGAACACCGTGCGGGTGACGGTGCGCGAGGTGGCCAGGGCGGGCGAACTGTTAAGCCTTAGCCTGGCCTCGGGCGCCAATACGGTCAACAGCATCCAGTACACCCTGGCCGATCCAACCGGGCTGATGCGCCAGGCGCGCGAGCTGGCCATGGCCGACGCCTTGGCCAAAGCTGAGCAGTTAGCGGCGCTGGCCGGCGTGGCGCTAGGCGAAGTCACGATGATCTCTGAGACGCCGGTGGGCATGACGCTCTTTACCGAGCGCGCCGTGATGATGGGTGCCGGCGGTCCTGACGGCGTGCCGCTAGCGGCGGGTGAGCTGGCGGTAACGGTCAGCTTGGTCGTCAACTTCGCTATCCGCTAATGTTAGTTTAGGGCGTGCTCGAAGAGGTCTACTGTCTCCCTGCTGGCGCCCTCCCCGCCCCTGCTGCCGAGGTTATCCCGCTCAGCGCGGAACTCTACCAGCTGCTCCTGAGTGAAGGGCGGTTCTTGCTCCGTGCCGAAGTCGAGGACGACCCGCGCTGGCGGCAGATTATCCCCTACGCGGTAGTGGAGCGCGCCGGCGAGGTGTTCTTAGTCGAGCGGCTTAGCGGCGGCTCCGAGGTGCGCCTCCACAACCGCTATTCGCTTGGCATCGGCGGGCATATCAATCGCCAGGACGCCGAGTACCAGGTCGCCCGCGATCTGCTAACGGCTGCGCTGGTGCGCGAGCTGCGCGAGGAGCTGGTCATGGGGGCCTTTTTTGCCGAGACGGTCGGGCTCATTCACAGCGACGCTAACCCGGTTGACCGGGTGCATACCGGCTTGCTCTACCGCGTAAAGACCCTTGAGGCTACCGTGCGCGAGCGCCACAAGCTCCGTGGGGCGTGGGTGGGCTTGAGCGAGGTAGCGGCCCTCGAAGCGCAGCTCGAGGGTTGGTCGCAACTGGCGCTGCGGTGGTTATACCAATCCTGGCGCCCGAGAAGTTGCTGAATGGTGCGGATGTCATAGCCCGATTCAAGCAGGTGGGTAGCAAAGCCGTGACGCAGGGTATGGACGCTGGCGTGCTTGTGAACACCTGACTGCGAGTGAACACCACCGGAACCCGCCGAGAACGTATAGTGGACCTGACAGAGGGGTCCACCCCAGCACACCCAGCGTATGGCCGAGACGGTACGTCTGCCTGGTGCTAAGATAGTGCCGCACACCAGCACTAGGACGTTCGCGAAGGTCGGCACGCTGAACGCGACGGCAAAGCTTGAAAGGAACTGTATAATCGCCGGAGACAGGCTGAGCATGATCCCTCCTGGACAGTTGATTTGCTCGAAACCATCTTGTCACAGGGGGCACATGCATGCCTGTCTTGCCTTTACAGCGTCTTCATAATGGCCAAAGTCGAGTGATTATGAGAGATCGCTCATCCCCCAGCGACCACCGCAGCGCTAAACTGCCATCATGAAGACCGTTCTGCCGGGCGGGGTCAGCTCGAGCTGGCGCAGGCGCCCTCATCTAACCACCAGGGGGTGAGCGAAGTCCGCGCCAGCTACCGCCGCGGCGACGAGCGGCTGTGGCTTAAGCTGGTGCTAAAAGCGCCCCGACGGACGCTTCCGGCTAGAGCTCCGCTAGCCTAGACGTTGAACAGGAAGTGGATCACGTCGCCGTCCTCGACAATATATTCCTTCCCCTCACTGCGCAGCCAACCTTTAGCCCTAGCCTGGAGCATGCCGCCGGCTTCGACCAGCTTGTCCAAAGCTATCACCTCGGCCCGGATAAAGCCCCGCTCAAAGTCGCTGTGAATCACGCCGGCGGCCTGTGGCGCCTTGGTCCCCCGCCGGACGGTCCAGGCTCGCACCTCTCTCTCGCTGGCGGTCAGGAAGGTGATCAACCCCAACACCCGGTAGCCAACGTGGATCAAGCGGCTTAAACCCGGCTCGAAGAGCCCCAGGTCGCGCAAAAACTCGCGTGCCTCTTCTGGGCCTAGCTCAGCTAGCTCGGCCTCGATCTTGGCAGAGATGACCACTGCCTCGGCCCCCTCGTGCTGGGCCAGCGCCTGTACCGCTGCAACATGCTGGTTGCCGGTGGCCAAGTCGCCCTCAGCCACATTGCAGACGTAGACAACCGGCTTGGCGGTAAGCAGGTTGAAGTCTGGCGGAACACTTAGTCTGCTGCGGCGGGCCGGAATGCCTTGGGATAGCTCCGCCATGAGCTCCGTACTTATCTCGACTAAGAGTGCATCTTCTTTGTTGGCTTTGGCGCTGCGGCGCAGCCTGTCAAGCCGCTTCTCCAGGGTGGCGATATCGGCCAGCGCCAGCTCGGTATTGATTATTTCGATGTCATAAAGCGGATCCCCTCGGCCCGAGACATGAGTCACGTTGGGGTCATCAAAACAACGTACCACATGGGCAATGGCCGAGACCTCACGGATGTGGGCCAAAAACTGATTGCCTAGCCCTTCCCCACGGCTCGCCCCCTTGACCAGACCGGCGATGTCCACAAACCCGACTGCGGTGGGAACTATGGGCGGCAGCCGCCCATCCTTTAGGTGGAGCCGCTGCAAAACCTCTAGGCGCGAATCTGGTACCGCGACCACACCGACGTTCTTATCTATGGTGGCAAAGGGGTAGTTGGCGACCAGCGCCCGCGCCCTGGCCAGAGCGTTAAAAAGAGTGCTCTTGCCGACGTTCGGCAAGCCCACGATGCCAAGACCCAACATGACTGCTCCCTAACCCCGCTGCGCCAACCTGCCAGTATAGCAGGCGTGGTATCCTTCGCAGCATGACGGGTATCGGACTCCTGGGAGTCGGCCATGTCGGCTCAGCCCTGGCACGCTTGATCGCACGGCGGCCTGAGCTAAAGCTGCGGGTAACACGAGCACTGGTGCGCGACCCGCATAAGCCCCGGGACGTCGACGTGCAGCTCACTACCGACCCAGACGACCTGCTTGGCACCGATTTACTGGTCGAGGTGATGGGCGGCACCACCCTGGCCGGCGAGCTGATGCTGCGCTCACTGGCCGCCGGGAAGCGCGTAGTGACCGCCAATAAGGCCGCGCTAGCCGAGCGTTGGGACGAGTTTGCGCCGTATCTGGCGCAAGGCCGCCTCTATTGTGAAGCTGCGGTGATGGCCGGCACGCCGGTGATCGGGCCGCTGACCGGCGCGCTGCGCGGCTCGCAGCCGCTTGAACTACACGCCACCTTAAACGGTACCTGCGCCTACATCCTGGGGCGGCTTGAAGCGGGTGTGGGCTATGCCGAGGCGCTGGCCGAAGCGCAGCGCTTGGGCTACGCCGAGGCCGACCCCACCCTGGATGTGGAGGGCTTCGATGCGGCGCACAAACTTACTATCCTGGCGCGGCTGACCTTCGATCCGGCCATAAGCTGGGAGAGCGTCAAAACTGCTACCCGCGGCATTACCCACTTGAGCCCCAAGGCGGTGCAGAGCGCGCTAGCCGAGGGGAAGCGGGTGCGTCTAGTAGGCAGCGTCTGGCCCGAGCGCGGCGCCTGGCGAGCGGCGGTACGGCCGCTAGCGCTGCCGCTGGCGCACCCTTTGGCCGGTGTAACTAGCGCCCGCAACGGCTTGCTCTTTAAGGGTGACGCGGTAGGCGAGGTCTTTATCGCCGGGGCTGGAGCCGGTGCCAACCCTACCGCCAGCGCGGTGCTGGCCGATATCATCGCAGCGGCAGCCGAACAGCCCGGCCCGACCCCGCTACGCCGAGCGGCTCCAGTCCCTGACGAGCCACCCACCAAGCCGCCGTTCGAGGTATTGTGAGCTACCCCCGCTATGTCAGCAGCCGCAATCGGGCCGCCGACCCGGTGTCGTTCGAGGCGGCGCTACTGGCGGGCTTAGCCCCCGACGGCGGGCTCTATCTGCCCACCGCCATCCCGGCACTACCTGAAAACTGGCGCGCTGCGCCGTCGCTGGCCGAACTAGGCACCGCGGTGCTGTCGCGCTGGCTTGGCGGCGAGGTGCCCGAGGCGGTGCTAAGAGCAACCGTTACTGCGGCGCTTGACTTCCCGGTGCCGCTAGTGCCGCTGGGCGATGACCTGTGGGTGCTCGAGCTGTTCCACGGCCCCACGCTGTCGTTCAAGGATTTTGGGGCGCGCCTGATGGCCCGCCTGATGGGGCACTTTTTGACCCAGCGGGGCGAGCGCCGCATCGTCCTGGTCGCCACCTCGGGCGATACCGGCAGCGCCGTGGCCGACGGCTTCGCGGGGCAGCCGAACATCACTGTGGTCATCATCTATCCCCAAGGCCTGGTCAGCCCGGTGCAGGAGCGGCAGTTAATCGTGGCCCGCCCCGGTGTACATGCCTTTAAGGTCGCCGGGACATTTGACGATTGCCAAGAGCTGGTCAAAGCCGCCTTCGTGGATACGGCACTAGCCGATCTGCCGCTAAGCTCAGCCAACTCGATCAATATCGGGCGGCTGTTGCCGCAGTCGCTCTACTACCTGTGGGCAGCCAGACACTTTGCCGATCCGATAATCTTCTGCGTCCCCTCCGGTAATCTCGGCAACCTGACCGGCGGCGTGCTGGCCCAGTTGATGGGGCTGCCGGTCCAGCGCTTTATTGCCGCGCATAACGCTAATGATTACTTTCCCAAGTTCTTGCGCGGCCTGGCCGAGCCTTTTGCCTTTGTGCCGACCATTGCCACGCTCTCTAACGCCATGGACGTCGGCGCGCCCAGCAACTTCGAGCGACTCTATCAGCTCCAGAGCGACCTGCCTAGTCGCATCTGGGCCACCAGCGTCCACGATCAGACCATGCTGACGCGCCTGCGCTGGTGCTACCAGCGCTTTGGCTACTTGCTCTGCCCCCACACCAGCGTCGGCTTGGAGGCTATCGAGCGCTACCGCCAGGAGAGCGGCGACTTAACTCCCACCGTGCTGCTGGCGACCGCTCATCCCGCTAAGTTCCCGGAGGTAGTGCAGCGGACGCTCGGACTCACAGCGCCCCCCGATCCTGCACTTGCGCAACTCTGGCAGCAGCCTGTCAGCGTCACCCCGCTTGAGGCTGACCCGGCGGCCCTACGCACGGTGCTGCACGACCTGGCTGCGCGGTAGGTCGCTCTGTTGTCTGGCTCGAGCGAGGCGACGAGCCTAAGCTTGAGAAAACCCAGACGATAGCGCTCAGATCACGAAGTCGGGCGAAGCCTTATAACCTCCGGGGCCATCCCCTGCACGACCGCCCAGAGGTTTGCCGCAAAGACGGCCTCGACAAGACGCTCTTTGCGGATGTCCGCGTGAGGTGTCGCGATGGCGTACCAGGGCTTTAGCTCGCTCAGCTATTTTTCCCCAGCAAGGAGTTCCTCAGCGGCCCGAATGAACTCTTCCGCCCAACCACACGCCAGTTCAGCTTGTTCCTCTGCGACATGAGCTTCGACGCCGTAATCACCAACATTCCTGAAGTTCTGTGCAGCGATGAGCCAGCGGTGAAACTTAGGATCCATCCGGGCCGGCTTGGCAAACTCCCGCCCAAACGCAGAGATGACCGACGAATGACTGCTGAACGATTGCCCACGGTGCGCCAGCAACGCCCCAGCCACGTAGAACATCGCGTAATACGCCCGTGCAGCGGCGAAGTCAGGGAACCCGTCTCGCAAAGTGCCACGGGCAGCAGTCAGGCTGTCTTTGGCCCTACGCATTAGCGCCTCGATCTCGCTCATACGGGCAGCGCCTCCCGTCGCACGTTCATCAAGAACGGAGTATTCCGGGTGTCGAAGTCTCTCCGCGTGGCAAAAACAGTGGAGATAACGACATCGTACTTCAGACTGACGGCTGCCGAAGCCTCCGCTGTCTTGAGAATCAGATCCCCGTAGTTGAACGGCCGCTTCATCACGCACAGGACGTCAATATCCGATTCCGCAGTGGCATCTCCGCGCGCTTGAGAACCGTAGAGGACGACCGAATCTAGCTCGTCTCCCAGAAGCTCACGGAGGTGGTCACGATACTCGATCACGATCTGCTGGGCGCGAGTGTGTGTCCTCATTCTGGTCACCTTACTTAGAATAATGCCTTCTGCGCTTCTGTGAAAGCCTCGCGCTTCCCCTCTGTGCGCAGTGTCTGACGCTCGCCGAGCAGGGCGCCCACCAGCTTCCAGTCCTCCAGATCGCGCGGGAGAACCTCGCAGAGCGCCTGGGCCAGCTTCCAGAACGGGCCGTCCTCCAGGAGGTCGCGCTCGGCAAGGTACCGCAACCAGGTCCTGACGTTTCTCCTCGCCTTCGGCATCGACCAGCAGCCCCTCGCCCGAACCGGCGATTACGTCAGCTGTTGCCATGGTCAAAAGGCGGCAGCGTGGCAGTTAGCAGCGGCAGGCGCCAAAGCTGATAGGTGACTGCCTCAGTGTCCGGCACGGCCATGAAGATAGCGCAAGGCCGCTTCCAGCGCTTCCGCAGCTGGGACGGCGATATCGGGCTCGACCCCGCGCCCCTCCCAGGTCGGGCCCCATAGCGGGGCCAGCACGCCGGTAGCGATCCAGGCTTGTGAACCGCCAGGCAGACAAAACGGCAGCACCGCCTCGACGTTGCCCGCAGTAGTCTCGCCAATTAGCACCGCCCGCCCTTGGGCTTGCAGTGCTCCGGCCAGCCCTTCGGCGGCGCTGTTAACGCCGCCGTCGATCAGTACCACCAGCGGCAGGCCGGTCTCGGTCGGACCGATGGCTGGGTAGGGGATGGGGAGCATCCAGCGCGTCACTACGCGCCACAACAAGCCGCCGGTAAAGACCCCCGCTGCCTGCATCATCTCAAGCAGCCGCCCACCGGGATTGCCGCGCAGGTCGAGGATCAGGCTCTCAGCCTCTTTAGCGATAAGCGACCGCACCGCTTGGCGCAGGTTGGCCGTGATACTAGTCGAAGCCAAGTCGGGAAGCTGAATATACCCAATACCAGGCTCGAGCAGCTCGTAGCGCACCGTGCCGAAACGCGTTTCACCGGCCTGCATAAAAACTGGTAAGCAAGGGAGATCACCGAAACTCTCACGGATCTCTTGCACCCTGTGAGGCGGCACAAATACCGTGTGGTTATCGCCCAGGGCCTGATACATTGCCTCCAGCACAGCATAAAAGGCGGCGTCATCGCCAGCCCTGAGCGCCTCAGGTTCGTAGGCCTCACGCACCGCCTGCCAATCGACGCCGTTAAAGTTCTGGTCCCAGTAGCGCTCAGCCACCAGCCGCCAGGCGGTGTCAAAGCGCTGCGCGAAATCCCCTTGAGCTAAGGCCGTAGCCAGAGCCAGAAATAACACCGTGATCAGGAGGCGCTTCACCGCTTCAGTCTACGCCAGATACCCCCACTAAAGGTGAGACTAGGGCTGCGCTAGCCAGGCCCGGCCCGCGTCAGTTAGGGAGTAGCCCTGCTCGTTGCGGACCACCAGGCCACCCTGGACCAAGAAGCGCGCCGCCGGTCCGGCGCCACGCCCTAGCGCCACCGGGTGCGGATCGTCCGCTGAGAGTCGGCGCAAAATCTCTTCTTGCAGCGGGGTCAGCCCGGAGCTCGCGGCCTTCCCTTGACGAGGCGATAGGCGGGCTTTCCTGCCGCGTGCACGGGTCCGCGTGGCCTCCGCTGTTAACAGCACCCGTTCGACCGCGGCGCGAAACTCCCCGGCGCCGATACCGATCAAGATCTCGCCGCAGGCCCAATCCAGGCGCTTGGCTTTGCTTAGAGCTTGATAGTCTGGTGCTTTCACTGCTCTCCTCCTAAGGTGATGCTTTTGACGTGGCCGCCTGTCGTGCGGTCATCATCTGCCGTACATGGGCTTGTAGCGTAGCGGCATCAAAGACACACGTCTGAGCCCCAACGAAAGTGGCGTTTAAGGCCCCGGCTACATTCCCCATACGGGCGGCGTAGTGCAGATCGTAGCCCTGCATGATGCCGTGGGCAAAGGTGGCAGTGTAGTAGTCGCCGGCGCCGGTCGAATCGATGCTCTTAACCGGCCAGGCCTCAATAAGCTCGGTCAACTCAGGGGTGATCACGATCGAGCCCATCTCACCGACCTTGACGATGACCCGCTTGATGCCACGCGCCGCTAAGCCGACCACGGCGTCCGAGATCGAACTCTCGCCGGTTAAGGTAACCAGCTCGCGCTGGTTCATCAGCAGGTAGTCCACATCCCGTACCAGGTTGATCAGCCGGTCTTTTAGAGCGTTTACCGCTCCACTGCCCATGTCGATGAAGGTAGTAAGGCGCGCGCGCTTGGCTAGCTCTAAAGCCCTAAGAGCGTATTCACGCTGCCAACCACCGATCAGGCTATAGGCGCTCATTATTAATGCGTCACAGTCGGTAACATCACTAGCCACTAGTTCGGCCGCATTGAGCCGGCGGCTAGCCCCGCCAGCGCTAATCATGGTGCGCTGAGCATCAGGGGTTATCAGCAAGGTAACACTGCTGGTCTGCACCTCGTGGTCAAACTGAATCAGCCTGGTATCCACGCCCGCTTCGCGCACGCGGCTCAGCGCCAACTCGGCGAACGGCCCTTTACCGACCCGCGCTGCCAGCACCGCCCGATTGCCGAGTCGGGCCAGCACGGTAGCTATCGTGCCGCCCGCCCCACCCGGCTCCATAATGGCGCGGGTAGCCGAGGCTTCGCCACCCGACTCCGGTAACGCATTGACAAAATAGGTCTGATCGACTGTCACGTCGCCAATCACAAAGAACTTCGACATCCACTTCATCTCCTATAACCAAACTCAGAGCCGACCCGGCGCCAAACCGGTTCACAGAGGCGATCGCCTGCACGCCGTTGACCAGGTCAACGAAATTCTTTAACAGTATACTCCAAAATTACGTGTCAAGATAAGCCGTTATTAGTGGTTGGTTTTTAGTTATTGGTTCGTTGGCCGAAAAAGCGTTCAGCTGAGCTCACGGTGAAGTCTGACCAACAACCAAAAACTGATAACCAAAAACTGAAACTTGGCCAAGACGCTGATCCGCTACGAGTGAAACGAACTGCTTGTGCCAACGAAAACCCCACCTTTTAAGCGCAATCAGCCTGTTAAGGCTGCTCGGAGCTGCTCGAACTGCGCCAACCCCAAGGCCTCGGCTCGGATGCGCTCATCCAGCCCTAGTGCGCTCAGCGCCCGAGCGACCCGCTCCGGCAGATAACCAGCCAGCAGCAGGTTCTTCTTGAGAGTCTTGCGGCGGTGGCGAAAGCCGTCATGGATCAGCGCAAACAGCTCTGGGTCGGGCGCGACATGGGGCCTCACCGCTAGCCTGACCAGGCTGCTGGTTACCTCCGGCGGCGGCCAGAAGGCGCCAGGCGGCACGTCACGAACGATTTTGGCCGTGGCAAAGTGCGCCACTATCAGGCTTAGCGCGCCATAAGCCTCGCTCCCCGGCGCTGCGACCATACGTTGCGCCACCTCCTTTTGCACTAGAAACACCAGTCGCTTAAAGCGCCCTGAGGCTAAGGCTCGAGCCACCAAGGGGGTAGCTACGTTGTAGGGGAGGTTAGCAGCCAGCACGCCGGCAACCGGGAGTTGAGTGAGGTCATACTTAAGCCCATCCCCGTGAACCACTGTCACATTGCTGAGGCCGGCCAAAGTCTCAGCCAGGGCCGGCAGCAGCCGGCGATCTAGCTCTACGGCAATGACCTGCTGCGCTCGAGCCGCGAGTTCACGGGTCAATACCCCCAGGCCGGGGCCGATCTCCAGCACGGTATCGCTGGGGGCTAGCTCAGCTGCCGCCACAATCTGTTTGAGAATGTTGCCATCGATTAAGAAGTTCTGCCCCAAGGCCTTATCGGCTTGCAGGCTATAGCGCCCAAGCAACTCCCGCACCACCGCAGGCGAGTAGAGGGCCCTCACAAGCACTACTCAACCACAGCCGCCTCGACCTGCTCTAGCGCCGCGGCGAAGCCGATCCCTTGCACCAGGGCCAGTTCGCTGGCCAGCATGGTTTTGGCGGTCTCGAGCACCTGCCGCTCGGTCCCGGCCAACCCGCGCTCTAAGTCGCGCTGGGTTAGCACCCCGATGAGCTTGGCCAACATCAGCGCCTGCCCA
>Ga0208609_100712_pt1 | contig 11413 bp, 9 predicted proteins | sample SubbioR11_8A_Apr_FD_184813 | JGI IMG/M metagenome (GOLD analysis project Ga0208609, IMG submission 184813) | Serpentinite rock and fluid subsurface biosphere microbial communities from McLaughlin Reserve, California, USA - CR11_8A_Apr (SPAdes) | ecosystem: Environmental > Terrestrial > Deep...
AGGGGTTAGTAGCCACTGACGATGCTGCTCTGGTGGAGCGTTGTGGCTATCCCGTTCGGTTGGTTACAGGGGATTATGAAAACATCAAAGTTACCACGCCGGAAGATTTAGCCCTAGCGGAAATAATTCTAGGGAGGCGGGGAGATGCGCGTCGGGATTGGCTATGATGTCCACCGGTTTGCCCCCGGTAGGTTGTTGGTCCTCGGTGGTGTTTCCGTACCTTTTGCGCAGGGGCTTGCTGGTCATTCTGACGCCGATGTCCTAGTACATGCCGTGATGGACGCTATGCTTGGAGCGCTGGCGCTAGACGACATCGGCAGACATTTTCCTGATACCGATGGGCGGTATAAAGATGCCTCCAGTATAAAGCTGCTGGCGCAGGTAGGTGAGCTTTGCCGAGAGCAGGGGTATAGCGTGGGCAATACTGATGCGGTGATTATGGCTGAGCAACCAAAATTGGCCCCCTATACCGAGCAAATGAGGGCCAATATTGCCGAAACGCTTGGTATCTCTATCGGCAGAGTTGGTATTAAGGCTACTACGACTGAAGGGCTCGGCTTTTGCGGACGTGGCGAAGGGATTGCCGCTCAGGCGGTAGTACTGCTGACTAGGAACGAACTTTAGCTGTGGAATTTTATTTTTTATCAGGGATTTGTTCCACTTCTTCAAGCCAGGGAGCTGCTTCACTGTCACTTGGCGCCCGCCAGTCTCCACGCGGAGAGAGAGAACCACCGGAAACTACCTTGGGGCCGTCAGGCATGACGGAGCGCTTGAACTGACTGATGGCAAAAAAACGCCACACAAAGACTTTGAGCCAGCGTTTGATTTCACTGATGGTGTATTCGTGGCGGTCCCCCTCAGGCATATCCGGCCAGAGGCCGGCCTTTTTATCCCGCCAGGCACAGTAGGAGAGGAAGGCTATCTTGCTTGGGCGGAAGCCCAAGCGGGCGGTGTAATAGATATTGAAGTCCTGCAGTTCATAGGGGCCGATGATGTCTTCCGTCCGCTGAGCCGGCTGGTTGTCGCCGCTGTCGCCGGGGATGAGTTCAGGACTTATTTCCGTGTCCAGGATGTCAAGCAGCACCTGGCGCGTTTCGTCGTCAACCCGTTCAGGAGAGGTCTGCCAGCGCAACAGGTACCGGATTAAGGTCTTAGGGACGCTGGCATTGACGTTGTAGTGTGACATGTGGTCGCCGACGCCATAAGTACACCAGCCCAGAGCCAACTCGCTCAGGTCGCCGGTGCCAAGCACCAGCCCGTGATGCAGGTTGGCTAGTCTGAAGAGGTGAGAGGTGCGCTCCCCGGCCTGAACATTCTCGTAAGTGATGTCGTAGGCACCCTCACCGTGAGATAGCGGATGATCAATAGCCTCCAGCATGCGCCGGCAACTGTCCCGGATATCAAGCTCTTCACCGTGGACACCGAGAGCGCGGATTAGGCGCCAGGCGTTGGCCCGTGTTCGTGCAGAGGTGGCGAAGCCGGGCATGGTGTAGGCGCGGACACGTTCCCTCCGCCAGCCTAGCAAATCGGCGGCCTTGACCGCTATCATCAGCGCTTGGGTGGAGTCCAAGCCGCCAGACACGCCGACAATAATATTTTGTACTCCGGAAAACTGCAGGCGCTTAACGAGGCCGTGGACCTGGATGTTATAAGCTTCAAAGCAACGGTTGTCCCTGTCCTTGGCGCTTGCCGGCACATAAGGAAACCGCGGAAACTCGCGTTCAGGTAGCAGTTGTCCTTCAGTAAGCTGGATGGCACAGTAAACGGTACGGTAGCGGGGCAGGTGATCCTGCAGGGCGCAGGCATTTTCCATAAAAGTGTTCTGGCGCAGCCGTTCCTGGGACAGGTTGTCCAAGTCTATTTCAGTGCAAACGAGGCTCGGCTGCAGGGCAAAACGGCCTGATTCGGCAAGTAGCTCTCCGTTTTCGTAAATTAGGGCGTGGCCGTCCCAAGCCAGATCGGTTGTTGATTCACCTGCCCCCGCCGCGGAATAGAGGTAGGCGGACAGGCAGCGGGCTGACTGGCTGGCCGCCAGCGTGTGCCGGTAGTCCGCTTTGCCGACGGTAACATTGGAAGCTGAAAGGTTGGCAATGACCGTGGCTCCTGCAAGGGCGGCGAAACTGGACGGCGGCACCGGCACCCAGAGGTCTTCGCAAATTTCCAGCGCCAGGGTGAAATTCGGGATGGTAGTGACACGGAACAACAGGTCGGTACCGAAAGGGATGTCCTGCTGTCCGCCATATTCAATCGTTGCGGGAGTCAGCCGGCAGGCGGGGCGAAACTGGCGGCTCTCGTAAAATTCGCGGTAATTGGGCAGATAGGTCTTGGGAACGATGCCGAGGATACGGCCGCGATGCAGCACCAGGCCACAGTTGTATAGAGCCTGGTTTACCATTACGGGTGCCCCTACTACCAGTAGCATGTCCAGGGAGGCGGTTTCCCGCAACAACCGGGCAAGTTCAGCCTCTACTTTTTCCAAGAGAGCCTGCTGGTGGAAGAGATCTTCATTACTGTAGGCGGAAAGACCAAGTTCCGGGAAGAGGGCTAGCACTGCTTTCTTCCCGGCAGCTTTTTGGGCTAGCTCCAGAGTGCGTGAGACGTTGTAGCAGGGGTCAGCCACGTTGACTAGCGGTACCGCTACGGCAACACGGATAAGCCCATGCCGATAAAGGTTAAAAAAATTAGCCATTTGCTTCTCTCCCCTGATTTTTTGCCAGGCAATCAGTCAAGTTTACTATATAGTGATATTGTCACAAGCAGCAGATGAAGTCAAGACAGCGCTGCGCGGTTGTTTTGTCGGCTGGCCAGTTGTATAATGGCTCAAGTTTGGTCAGGGGGAGTTTTTTTGGGAAAAGTACGGGTACGTTTTGCGCCAAAAAAGAAGATAATAGATGTTACAGAATAACAGTGCCTCAGGGAGCTCCACCGCATATCAGAGGGCATATTCTCAAAGACGCGGTAAGCTTTGATGTTGGTTTACAGGCCGGTCTCCGGCGTTATTTTTTAAAGGCGGCGATTTCACCTTTCAGCCAGTTTATCCATAAATCAATGCCCGCGCCGGTTTTGCAGGAAATTTCCAGGATGATGATATGAGGATTAAGGTTCAAAACTCTCTCCCGCAAGGCCTTCAGATCAAACTCACTGAGAGAAAGATAATCAATTTTATTGACCAGCAAAAGATCGCAAATAGAGAACATGAGTGGGTATTTAAGCGGTTTGTCATCTCCTTCGGGAACGCTTAAGAGCATCACGTTTTTATGCGCGCCGGTATCAAATTCCGCCGGGCAGACCAGATTGCCGATGTTTTCGATGATGATCAGATCCAGATTATGTTCCGCCAGAGCGTCTAGACCCTGATTAACCATGGCGGCCTCCAGATGACAAAAACCGCCTGTTCTGAGCTGAACGGCGGGAATGCCTCCAGCGGCGATTTTTTCCGCGTCAATGCTGGAATCAATATCGGCTTCGATCACACCGAGATTTACGTTGCCTTTCAGCTCTTCCATGGTACGTATAATCAGGCTAGTCTTGCCCGAACCCGGAGAAGACATCAGGTTCAGCAGCATTGTTCTATTCTTGCGCAGCTGTGCGCGGGATTCCTCGGCCAGCTTGGCATTGTCGGCCAGAATTTTTTCTTTGACTTCAATGAGCCTGACACCCGCCATTACAGCACCTCCATTGCTTTGACATGGTACTCTCTGCCGGAAACAAGCGTGCCGCTTTTCCCCCCGCATGCCGGACAGACAAGGCTTCCCATTTGCGCCGGCTGAACCTCATACAGCATCTGGCAGGCTACGCATTGTACCACGACTGGCATTCTTTCTATCTTCAGCTTTGCTCCCTCGGCCACAGTGCCCTTGCTTAAATAATCAAAATAGCGCTGCAGCCATTCCTCCTCCACATCGCTGAGCTCGCCAATTTGCATGTGGATGGACAACACCTGATTTGCCTCATTTCCGGCGGCATATTTGAGCACAATATTCAAAATACTTTCTGTTAGCGGCAGTTCATGCATGCGGTAAACACTCTTCTTTCACTTCTTCAGGTATCCCATCATGTACCGGCGGAACACCCTGTACGGGACGATATTTCTTTCTACTTTCAAGTGCAGTATAGCGCCTTCGAAGGCGTGAAAAATGAAGCGCGCGGTATCTTGTGTCTCCAGGTCGACAGGTATTGATTGGTCCTGTTTTGCTTCCATCAGGCACGCTTCAATCTGGATGATAAGCTTGTTGACCACTTCTTTAAGATTCGCGCGCAGCCGTTCGTTGGTATCGGCAAGCTCCAGAGAAAGATTGCCGACAGGACAGCCCAAAGCGCAGCCTGATTGTTCAAAAAGTTTTTCATAGTGCTCAAAAAGCTTTTCCAGTCTTATTAACGGCGGATAATTTTTATCACCCAGATGCCGGCTAAAGATTTTGTTGATGACCGCGGAGAAATAGTCGATCACCGCTAGCCCAAAATCCTCTTTGCTTTTAAAATAATGATAAAAAGAACCTTTAGGAATACCGCACGCGTCAACAACCTGCTGAATACCCGTGGCACTAAAACCCTGCTCGTGAATCAGGTCGGCGCCTTTGCGGACAATTTCCTGGCGACTAATGCGCTGTGTCATTAATATATCTCCTTAAGTCAGCGGCATTTCAGCTTTGCATTATTTTCAGAAAAGCATCCAGCCGGCCTTTTTCCTGCAGTATTTTCATGCCCATTTCCGAAACTGTTGCCGGAGTTGAGGGCGCCTGTCCTCTTTCCGTAAAAGTTATAGCGCCGGCAGGACAGCCGGTAACACAGAGCCCGCAGCCGATGCATTCCGCCGCATTTATTACGGCAACATCATCAAACATTTCTATCGCCTTCATCGGGCAGCGCTCATCGGCGCATATGGAACATCCCGTGCATTCGCCGGTGCTCACCTGAGCTTCGAAGCGGCTGGGCTCAAAAGCATGCGGATGTTTAAGCCGGGTTCTACCGCGCAAAACAGTGCAGCAGCAGGGGCAGCAATTGCAGATGAGGTTGGCCCGATCCGCGCTGTTGTTGCTTGTGTGTGCAAGACCGGCTTCCTCCGCCAGATCCAGCACTTTCATCCCTTCATCCTTACTGATCTGACGGGCAAAGCCACGTTCCACCAGAAATTCCGCCGCGCTTCCGAAAATCAGACATACTTCCCTGGGTTTAGCGCAACCGTCAACACTGACTCTGCAGGCACATTTTGCCAGCGCAATAAATGAGGCACTATTAATGAAGCTTTTAACTTCCTCATACGGATGGACCCGCTCCCGGGCAGTAATTGATTTTTCCACCGCCACCACCCGCATCAGCGGGGTGGGATTTCCGGCAAAAGAAGCGCCTAGCGCTTCTTGATGATACTCTTCCCACAGCTCACCTAAACGTTTGCGCATTGGTGTGCTTTCACCTTTCATAAAAGGAAACTCAAACACACCCGGGATAAGCGGCGCCAGCCCGTAGAGCTTTTCGTTATCTTTATGGCGCGACATAACAATTCCTTTATCAGCCATCGCTTCCAGATGCCTTGACGTTTCGCTCTCAGAAAGTCCCGCCTTCTGCGCGATCGCCGCCGGCTTCTTTGCTTTATAGCTCATGTTCACAGCAATGGCGGCCTCTTGCGGTGTGAAAAGCATTTTAAGTATTTCGTCAATCGACTTTGCTTTCGGCGCGGTAGCCGGGTGGGAATCCAGAATTTCTCTTAATTGTTCGTGAATATCCATGAGCAACCTCCGTAACTTTACTTACCGCTATTATAGTAGACCGGTCGTCTATACGTCAAGCATTAAGCGTAAGATTTTGAAAGATTTAAGACACATCAACTTTGCTGCTGAGCAGGTAGGTTGCTACGGGGATTGTCAGCCCGGTGTCTCCTTGACGTTAAAAAGATAAAGAGCTATGCTTTGGTTAAAGTGGTTATGATGGAAGCAGCAAGACGTCTGTTGGATTGAGGATATGCAAATCTGATCCCCAATCTAATCAAGAGCATCCGTCAGGGAGACATTTTGCACTGCCGGCAAGCCGGAAGCTTTAAATCGCGAATTGTCCGTTGGAGCGCTGGAGAATCACGGCCGGTTTTGTTATTTTTATGACCTCCGCAAGAACCTCACGGATGTTCCTTCTTATTTCCGTCACGTTTATCATATTCATTACAATCACTGGCAGACCGCCGGCGAACCTTTCCAACGCGATCACGTAAACGAGAAGCAGGACGATGAAAGATATCCCTGCCTGGAACATCTCCTGGTTGCGCGACGCTGTCCTCCAATGCTCCCGTACAAGAAACCAGAGCAAGGGTAGCCTGGCGACACGGGTTGCCCTTGCGGTGTCTTGACTGGGCGAGACCTTTTTCGGTGAACGCTTCTCCGCGGTCTGCTGGCGTTCAAGGTTATGAAAATAGAGATGCTTTATCATCGCTAAAACCATGGCCATAAACACAATAACACTGCCCGGCAGCATAATTAGCGGTAGCCAGAGGCCAACGTTTCCTCCCATCAGGCCAAGGATCAGATCGCGCGTAGCCGCCAAAGGAGGAAAGCCCCATAAAATACGCTCCGCATCGGCAAGTCGCACGGCCCATCCGGCTAACAGCGCTTGTTGGCCACCTAAGAAGAAATACAATGATAACCCGCCCAGCAGAAAATTTCCGACTGCCAGTACCTGATAAAGGCGGCGGGGAGACAAGATACGCATCAGGAGCATGATCAAGGTAACGCCCAAAGCGGCAGGCACAACCCGATAAAGATAGATAAGCGGCAGAAGCAGCGCAAAGTAGTGCCAGGGCGCCGCTGTCATCAGGCCCAGCGCCGCCAGCGGGGCCAAGCCGAAGAGGGCAACTTCGAAGAAAGCAATCCTGACACTTCTATTGGTTTTAACCCGTAAAATTTCATATAAATATTGAATATAATCGGCAAATGTGGTAATATTAACACAAGGAGTTGGTACAATGGAGAAAATAGCTGCTTTTCTTAAAAAAACAAATCGTTGGTGGAAGACAGGAAAATTGGAGCCTGCTTTTTTGTACAGAACTGTCAGAAATGAATTCAATCATATCGTCAGAGCGCTTAACAGCCAAAGAATACTGGCAGTTATCGGCCCGCGCAGAGTTGGGAAATCAACTTTGCTTTTTCAGACTATTGATTATTTGTTAAAGCAAGGCGTTAAATCTGACCACATACTATTTTTCAGCGGGGATGAACCTGCGATTTTCAATGGGGATACAAATCCGGGTGATGTAATTAATTCATATGAAGCCGAGATTCTTCGGGAAAATTTAATCGATGTATCAGAGAAGGTTTATGTTTTAATTGATGAGATACACGTTATAAAAGATTGGCAACTATGGCTTAAATCGTTTTTTGACCGGAAAATCAAAATCAAATTTATTATAAGCGGCTCGTCCTCAACTCATTTGTTTCAAGGCTCAAAAGAATCATTGATGGGAAGAATCGAAGAAATCAGGGTGATGCCGCTTACGTTTAAACAATTTGCCGGATTTTACTCTGTTTATAAAAATACGAATTCTGCACAGGAATTTTTTGAAAAAATGCCGCAACAATCTTTTTTTGAATGCCCTGAGGAATATGCAATGGAACTATTGAAAGGCAGATTTGATTATGACGAGTTCAAGATTCAAATGATGAAGATTCTTAAGGAGTACTTGTTGGTTGGCGGTTATCCGGAATATTTTAACGAGAGCGTTGTTATGCTATGGCAGAAAAGGTTGATTGAAGATATTATCACAAGAGGGCTTTATAGAGATATAGTCAGTATTTACAGCATTAAAAATCCGGAAATACTCGAAAGGCTTTTGTACTTTATAGCTGATAACGATGGGCAGGCACATTCTTTTTCAACATTGGCTCAGACCCTTGGTGTTGATTTCAGCACTGTTTCAAGTTATATCAATTATCTTTCAAACGCTTTTTTAGTTAATGTGCAGGAAAATTACTCTACAAATATTGCTAAAATAATTCGCAAAAACAAAAAGTTGTACATCACAGACAATGGCATCAGGAATGCTTTGCTGCGACTGGATGATATAGCCGCTGAAGATGAGGGCCAACTTGTTGAAAATAGCTCGGTACGCACCGTAAGAGCTTTTTGTGAAGAAAGGCTCTATAATTTGAATTATTGGAAAGACAATAACAAGGAAGTCGATATTATTATTGATAAGAAAACCGATACATTGCCGATTGAGGTTAAATACAGGAATAGTATTTCAGGTAAAGATATGAGGGGCATAAAAGGGTTTATTGAAAAGTTTGATTCAAAGAACGGCGTACTGATTACTAAAGATTTATTGAAAGTCGAAAATAATATCACTTTTATGCCATTTTGGCTGATAAACTAGATACAGAATAATTCCCCTCTAGATCGCCTCCTTGTGTCCTTATTTTACCTGATTGCGCACAATATCAACTCCACCGGAACGCCGCTTTCCCGCGTCGGGGTCACGTGATACCGTATACTCGGGGTTAAGAAGTCGCGCGTCACTTAAAAAGATAGAAATTTGCTTTTTCTCTATCGTTCTTCGATGTCGACACCTCCCATAATGACACGGCCGGTGACGCGCAACAGGCGCTCGTTGTGCTCTTTCACGTTGTGTTCCATGCGCCGCCCGGCGAAAGTGCAAAGCACCAAAGCCAGATACGCTCTGTTAGGCGATAGTGCAAACGAGAGAGATCATTTTGTTTTACTTATCCGTTCTTTGATTTTCTTCATAACTTCATCTGGACTTTTAGTTGAAAACACGAACTCCCTAAATCTGCCTTTCTTGAATGATAGCACAACTCGAGGACCCCCCATAACATTGTATACAAATCTCCATTTCCCCTCAACTTTCCCTATGCGTATGCCCCAACCTCCATATCTAATGGCTGAAGCCCCATCTAAATAGCAGTCCTCAATATTCTCCCAGATGATTGTGTGTTTAAAAATTCCATAACTAACAGCGATAGATTGAGGAGTCATTCTGATGATCAGTCTACTAAAATTAATCGTAACTCCTAGAAACAGTAGCAACATGAGCAGGAAAAACCAGTTTGGAGCAGGGTTGGCACCAATAGGCCCCACAAAAATCTGATAGATCAGTACAAAAAGAAAGCCAACTGTAAAGAAACCAAATATGCCTGTTCTCCACTTTGCATATTACGGCGTCATAGAGCCGCGATTCCGGTGACCAGTGAGCCACGCCTCCGGTAAAATTGAGCCATGCTTCCGGTCAGAGAGCCACCTCTTTGAGATGGCTCGCGACCATCCGCTTTTGTTAGATTGTAACTCCTTTACGTTTACGCATTGACTCTTCACCGTCAATGAGGATTGTGTATGAATCGTGGACTATCCGGTCAAGGATAGCGTCAGCCAGCGTACCTTCACCAATTTTACCGTGCCAGCCGGCAGGGGTGAATTGAGAGCTGAAAATTGTTGATCCCTTTTTGTGTCTGGCCTCGATGATTTCAAGAAGATCTCGGGCTTCAGTGTTGGCAAGAGGAATCAGCAACCATTCGTCTAAAATCAGCAGGCTGATCTTTTTGTACTGCTTCATCACCTTTTTGTAAACGCCTTCGCCCCGGGCCACTGCCAGGTCATTTAGTAAATCAGGTAACCGGATGTACTTGACTGTGTAGAAGTTGCGGCAGGCTGCGTTCCCGAAGGCACAGGAGATATAGGATTTGCCAGCACCGGAGGCACCAAGGATGATTAAATTGTGCTTCTCCTGGATGTATGTGCAGGTGGCTAGGCGGGCAATTTGGGCCTTGTCCAGTTTTCGGTCTGTATGGTATTCGATGTTTTCGATACAGGCATCGCTTTGCTGGAAGTCAGCTTTTCGGATTAGTTTCGTCAGGCGCTTGTTTTTCCGTCTTGCCCATTCGGTGTCCACCATGAGGCTAAAGCGCTCTTCAAAGGAAAGGGATTCAAACGAAGATTCTTCGAGCTGATGGCGATAAGAGTCTGCCATAGCAGTAAGGCGCATTTCGTTTAGCTTGTTGACGGTAGTAGCGTTGATCATTTCCCATCCCTCCCGTAGTAGCTTGCGCCCCTGGTAAGGCCATGGGTTACAGAATTGTCTGTTGCAATTTCTTCAGTGATGATTTTGTCATGTCCTGTAGACAGGATGGTCTTGATGTTCTTGTAACCGGGCCGTGGTGTGTAGGACAACGCTTTTATGCAGGCGGCTTCAAGCCTTGGCAGTGAGTACCTGTCTGCCAGCTTCAGAAGAGCCATACAGCTTTTGAAGCCTTGCTGTTCTACTTTGTATGAGGAGAGAATAGCTTTCACGGTAATCGCCGTATTTGGGCCAACGCTTTCGCCCCAGGAGATAAAGCGAGTAGCGTTCCACTGGGTGTACTTTTTGTGATCCTCAGGCATATGGTCGATAACAGTGCTATACTGTCCTTGGCGCCCGTGAAGCCGGGGGTGAGAACAAATCCGTAAGTTTTTGAATAATACTTCGATAACATTACGGGTCATTCGTACGTCGACTTTAAGTTTGATGTATTCATACGGGACGCTGTAGTGCATTTTCTCGATAGTTATGTGATAATTGAACTGTACGGTGGCAATCTTCCACGTTGCCAGCTCGTATGGGGCAGCAGGCAACGGTAACAGCAGCGGCTTTTCTTCCTCAAGGAAGACGCTCAATCTGCTGCCCTCTTTCTTTTGAAATGGTTTGCTGTTCAGTAATGACAGTTTTTCTCTAATTGCCTCGTTCAGCTCATTTAGACTGAAGAACTTCTGATTGCGTAAAGCACCAATGATCCAAGTTGATACGATCTTTACGGATCCTTCAGCATTAGGCTTGTCTCTGGGTTTCCTGACCCGGGCCGGTATAACAGCGGTGCCATAGTACTCCGCCATTTCCTGATAGGTCTTATTAATCTCCGGAGAATACCATGTTGCTTTTTCAACGCCGGTTTTTAGATTGTCAGGTATCAGTATTCTGGTGACACCGCCGAAAAACTTGTACATTTTGCAATGGGCGGTGGTCCAGCACTCCTGGTTCTGTGAGAGAAAAGCTTCCACATAGGCGTATTGACTACTGGAAAGGACGCCGACAAATACGTAAGCATCAATAATTTCTCCGGTTTCCCTGTCAACAACCGGGGTGGTTTTCCCCGCCCAGTCTACTTCCAACTGCTCACCGGGTTTGCGGTGAACATGCATCGTGGCTTTGGTTGTGGTTGCATACTGCTGGTAAAGGTAACAAAACTGGGAATACATGAGTGGGATCTCCTTGTTTGCTCGACAGTCCTCGCAGTATTCATTCCATAACAGGCTCATCGTGACTCCACTTTTGGCCATCTCCTTGTGAATGTACTCGCAGTCTGGCTGCCTTCTCTGGGATGGCATCCTGGTTGCATCGGACGTAAACAGTTTCTTCAGTTCTGCATCCGACATTCCGTTGGGC
>Ga0208609_100716_pt1 | contig 11384 bp, 12 predicted proteins | sample SubbioR11_8A_Apr_FD_184813 | JGI IMG/M metagenome (GOLD analysis project Ga0208609, IMG submission 184813) | Serpentinite rock and fluid subsurface biosphere microbial communities from McLaughlin Reserve, California, USA - CR11_8A_Apr (SPAdes) | ecosystem: Environmental > Terrestrial > Deep...
GGCGCCGGCGCGGGCGGCGAGCTGGTCGAGCGCGCGCAGCACGTGCAGCGGGTCGATCGGCCGCATCGTCCAGCCGCCGGCGCCCGCCGGCGCCCAGGCGCCGACGATGACCGCATCGTGCAGGCGCCCGGCGCGGCGCAGCGCGTCGTGGGCGGCGGGCTGCTCGGCGTCGACGACGACCAGCTCGGCCTGCGCCAGGGCAGCAACCAGCCGGTACGCCGGCTGCCGCGTCGCCGCGGCCAGGCGAAAGCCCGCCGCCAGCGCGTCGCGCTCGAAGGCGCTGAAGCCCAGCAGCAGCACGCTGCGGGTTTCAGCGAGGAGCGGTTCGGGGCTGGCCATCGGCCATCGTCGGCAGCGCCGCGGCCGCTGTCAACGCCGCGTTCGCAGGTTGGGGGGCTGGGAGTTACCATCACCGGCTCGTCCACCAGCGGCTGCGCGCGATGCCCGAGACCACCGCCTACGACTTCGAGGCCGCCACCATCGACGGCGGCCGGCTCGATTTCGCCAGCCTGCGCGGGCAGGTGCTGCTGGTCGTCAACACCGCCAGCGCCTGCGGCTTCACGCCGCAGTTTGCCGGGCTCGAGGCGCTGTGGCAGCGCTACCGCGCGCGCGGCCTGGTCGTCGTGGGCTTCCCCTGCAACCAGTTCGGCGCGCAGGACCCCGGCAGCGACGTCGAGATCGGCGCGTTTTGCCGCAAGAACTACGGCGTGAGCTTTCCGATGATGGCCCGGGTCGAGGTCAACGGCGCGCGCGCGCACCCGCTGTGGCAGTGGCTGACGGCCGAGGCGCCGGGGCTGCTGGGCACGCGCGCGGTCAAGTGGAACTTCACCAAGTTTCTCGTCGGCCGCGACGGCCGCGTGCGCTCGCGCCACGCCCCCACCGACAAGCCCGAGTCGCTCGCCGCCGAGATCGAAGCCGCGCTGGCCGCGCCCGGCGCGGCCTGATCGCCCCCCTCGCGCCGGCCCCGCCCTGCACCGCTGCGCTGCGGCCTGCGCCCCTGCTCTCCCGCCCTCCCGCCCTCCAGCCCTCCAGCCCACCATGTTCGAACACCTCGAGCCCTACCCCGGCGACCCGATCCTGGCCCTGGTCGAGACCTTCGAGGCCGACCCGCGGCCGCACAAGGTCAACCTGAGCATCGGCATCTACTTCGACGAGGCCGGCCGCATCCCGGTGCTCGAGGCGGTGCGCCGCGCCGAGGCCCGCGTGGTCGAGCGCGGCGGCGCCAAGACCTACCTGCCGATCGAGGGCGACGCCGCTTTTCGCAGCGCCGTGCAGCGGCTGCTGTTCGGCGCCGACCACCCGGTGCTCGCCGCCCGGCGCGTCGCGACGATCCAGTCGGTCGGCTCGAGCGGCGGGCTCAAGGTCGGCGCCGACTTCCTGCGCCGCTGGTTCCCGGGCAGCGGCCTGTGGGTCAGCGACCCGACCTGGGACAACCACCGCGCGATCTTCGAAGGCGCCGGCATCGCCGTCCAGACCTACCCGTACTACGACCCGGCCAGCGGCGGCCTGCGCTTCGAGGCGATGTGCCAGGCGCTGCGCGGCCTGCCCGCGGGTAGCGTCGTGCTGCTGCACGCCTGCTGCCACAACCCCAGCGGCGTCGACCTCGGCCGAGCGCAGTGGGACGCGCTGGCCGTGCTGCTGCGCGAGCAGCGGCTGTTGCCCTACCTCGACCTGGCCTACCAGGGCTTCGGCGACGGCCTGGCCGAGGACGCCTACGCGGTGCGCACGCTGGCCGCGGCCGGGCTGCCGATGTTCGTCGCCAACTCGTTCTCGAAGAGCATGAGCGTGTACGGCGAGCGCGTCGGCGCGCTCAGCGTCGTCTGCCCCGACGCCGCGCAGGCCACGCGCGTGCTGGGCCAGCTCAAGGCCACCGTGCGGCGCAACTACTCGAGCCCGCCGCTGCATGGCGCGCGCCTGGTCGCCGAGGTGCTGGGCGACCCGGCGCTGCACGCGCAGTGGCAGGGCGAGCTGGCGGCGATGCGCGAGCGCATCGCGGCGATGCGGCGCGCCCTGCACGAGGGCCTGCGCGCGCGGCTGCCGCAGCGCGACTTCGGCTACCTGCTGCAGCAGCGCGGCATGTTCAGCTACACCGGGCTGAGCGCGGCGCAGGTCGAGCGCCTGCGCGAGGAGCACGCCGTCTACCTCGTGCGCTCGGGCCGGCTGTGCGTGGCCGGGCTCAACGCCGACAACGTCGGGCGCAGCGCGCAGGCCATCGCCGCGGTGCTGGCGGGCTGAGCACGGCCACAGCGATGGCCGCCGCCGGTCTGCACGAACTCGGCGCGCGCGAGCTGGCCGCGCTCTACCGCCGCGGCGAGGTCTCGCCGCGCGAGGTCCTGCGCGCGGTCGTCGACCACGCCCGCCGCTGCGAGCCCCGGCTGCACGCGCTGTGCGGCTTCGACCCCGACGCGGCGCTGGCCGCGGCCGCCACCGCCGCGGCGGCCAGCGAGCAGCGCTGGCGCGCCGGCCAGCCGCTGTCGGCGCTCGACGGCGTGCCCTGCACCATCAAGGAGAATATCGCGACCCGCGGCGACCCGCTGCCGCTGGGCAGCGCAGCCGGCGACCCGACCCCGGCCGCGGCCGACGCGCCACCCGCGGCGCGCCTGCGCGAAGCCGGCGCCCTGCTCTGGGCGCGCACCACGATGCCCGACTACGGCATGCTGTCGTCGGGGCTGTCGAGCCTGCACGGCGTCACGCGCAACCCCTGGAGCCTCGCGCACAACCCCGGCGGCTCGTCGGCCGGCGCCGCGGCCGCGGCCGCCGCCGGCTACGGTCCGCTGCATGTGGGCACTGACATCGGCGGCTCGATCCGGCTGCCCGCGGGCTGGTGCGGACTGGTCGGCTTCAAGCCCAGCCTGGGCCGGGTGCCGATCCACCCGCCGTACTGGGGCCGCGTGGCCGGGCCGCTGACGCGCAGCGTCGCCGACACCGCCGCGCTGATGGCCGTGCTCGCGCAGCCCGACGCGCGCGACAGCATGAGCCTGCCGCCGCAGGCGCTCGACTGGTCGGCGCCGCCGCCGGCCGACGCGCGCGGTCTGCGCATCGCGCTGTGGCTCGACGCCGGCTGGGGCGACGCCCTCACGCCCGAAGTGCAGGCGGCGGTCGTCGCCGCGGCCCGCGCCTTCGAGCAGGCCGGCGCGCGCATCGAGCCGCTGGCGCCGTTTGCCACGCGCGAGATGGCCGACGGCATCGACCGCTTCTGGCGCATGCGGCTGCATGTCGAGCTCGCCCGCCTGCCGGCCGAGCGGCGCCAGCGGGTGCTGCCCTATATCCTCGACTGGGTCGCGCCGGCGGCCGGCTACAGCGGCGAGCAGGTCTTCCACGGCCTGAGCCAGATGGCCGCGCTGCGCGAGGCCTGCGTCGCCGCCTGCGAGGGCTACGACGCCGTGCTCAGCCCGGTCAGCCCGGCCGCCGCGTTCGCCGCCGAGGCCCCTTCGCCCGGCGGCGACCCGCAGCGGCCGTTCGAGCACATCGCGTTCACGCTGCCGTTCAACATGGGCGAGCAGCCGGCCATCGCGCTGCCGGCCGGCCTGACCGCCGCCGGCCTGCCGCTGGGCGTGCAGCTCGCCGGGCGCCGCCACGACGACGTCGGCGTGCTGCGCCTGGCGCGGCTGTGGGCGCAGTGGCGCCCGGCGCCGCCTTGGCCCGAGCTCCCGGCGGTCGACGCCGACCCGCTGCCGCACTGACCGCCGAAGAGGTCGAGCTGCCCGCCACGCTGGGCACGCGCAGGCGCGGCCGGTGATCCGCGCCGGCTTCATCCCGGTGCTCGGCTCCGCGCCGCTGTTTCTCGTCGCCCAGGGCGGCCTCGCCGAGCAGGCCGGGATCGACCTGCGGCTGACCCAGTTCGAGAGCGGCCCGAACATGATCCAGGCCATCGCCTCGGGCACGCTCGACGCCTATGTCGCGGGGGTCGGCCCGGTCGCGGTCGCCCGCAGCCGCGGCGTCGATCTGCGGGTGGTGCTGGCGACCGCGATCGAGGAGATGGCCTTCGTCGCCACCGGCGCGCTCGCCGGCGAGCTGCGCGAGCGCCGGCCCGCGGCCGAGGGCTTCGCCGCCTTCCGCGCTGCCCACGGCCGGCGCGCCCGGCTCGCGACCCAGCCGCCCGGATCGGTGCCGAACGTGACCCTCCAGCACTGGCTCTGGGAAGTCGAGCGGGTGCCGCGCGAGGACGTCGAGATCATCGCCATGGGCATCGACGCGACCCAGCAGGCGGTGCTGGCGCGCGCCGTCGACGGCGCGACGGTGCGCGAGCCGGCGCTCACCATCCTCGCCGACCGCGAGCCGAGCCTGCGTCTGGCCGCGACCGGCGCGCGGATGTTCCCCGGCCAGCCCGGCGGCGTGGTCGCCCTGACCGGCGCCTTCATGACCCAGCAGCCGGCCATCGCCGACCGCTTCGTCGCCCTGCTGGTGCGCGCCATCGACTCGCTGCAGCGCAACCCGGGCGCCGCCGCGGGGCCGGTCGCCGCCGCGCTCGGCCGCGGCATCGTGCCCGAGGACGTGATCCGCCGCGCGCTGACCTCGCCGGCGAGCCGCTTCATCGCCGACCCGCGCCGGATCGTCGACAGCACCCGCCACATGCTCGACTTCCAGGTCCGCATCGGGGCGACTCGCGACGCGCCCTCGCTCGACGGTGTGTTCGACACCGGCCCGTTCCTGCGCGCCGTGGCGGCCGGCTCATGAGCGAGCTCGCACTGCCGGCCGCGGCGCAGCCCCGCGACGGTCGCGCTCAGCCCAGCCGCCTCGGGCGCTGGGGCTGGCCGGCGTTCGGGCTCGCCCTGTTCCTCGCGATCTGGGAGGCGGTGCCGGCCCTGGGCCTGCTGCCGGCGACGCTGCTGCCGCCGCCCTCGATCCTGCCGGCGACCTGGTGGCAGGAGGTCGTCGACGGCCACTGGCTGGCCGCCGTGCAGTCCAGCCTCTCGCACTACCTGATGGGGCTGGCGATCGGCACCACGGGCGGGGTCGCGCTCGGCGTCGCGATGGCGCTCTCGCCGCGGCTCGACGCCTCGCTGTCGTGGGTCGTTCGCGTCCTGCGCCCGGTGCCGGGGCTGGCCTGGATCCCCTTCGCGATCCTGTGGTTCGGCGTCAACCCGGCCTCGGCGGTGTTCATCATCGTGATCGGGGTGTTCTGGATCAACCTCTTCACCGCCTACGCCGCGGTGCGCGCCGTCGAACCCGAGTTGTTCGAGCTCGCCGACGCCTTCGGCTACCGCGGCCGCCTGGCGAAGCTGACGCCGGTGATCCTGCCTGCGGCCGCGCCGGGCATCCTCGCCGGCGTGCGCACCGGCCTCGGCCAGGCCTGGATGGCGGTGGTCGCGGCCGAGCTCTTCGGCGTCGAGGGGCTGGGCCAGCGCATGATGCAGGCCTCGGCGCTGCTCGCGACCGAGATCGTGGTCGTCATGATGCTGACCATCGCTGCGCTCTACGGCATCATCGACATGCTGTTCGTCGCGCTGCGTGACCGGCTGCTGAGGTGGCAAGGGTGAGCGCAGTAGTCCGGATCGAGCGGCTCGCGCTGCGCTTTCCCGGCGCCAGCGGTCCGGTGCTCGCCGGGCTCGACCTCGAGGTCGCGCCCGGGGAGTTCGTCGCGATCCTGGGCGCGAGCGGGGTCGGCAAGTCGACCCTGCTGCGCGCCGTCGCCGGGCTGATCGCGCCCTCGGCCGACCGGCTGCCGGTGGCCATGGTGTTCCAGGATGCGCGGCTGCTGGCCTGGCGCGACGCGGCGGCCAACGTCCGCTTCGGGCTCGAGCGCCTCGCCATGCCGGCCGCGCAGGCCCAGCAGCGGGTCGACGACAGCCTGGCCCTGGTCGGGCTCACCGACTTCGCCGCGCGGCTGCCGCGCCAGTTGTCGGGCGGGCAGCGGCAGCGCGTCGCGATCGCCCGCGCGCTGGCCGTGCGCCCCGAGGTGCTGCTGATGGACGAGCCCTTCGGCGCCCTCGACGCCATCACCCGCGAGGCGATGCAGGGCGAGCTGACCCGCATCCGCCAGCAGACCGGCAAGACCATCCTGTTCGTCACCCACGACATCGAAGAGGCGCTGGTGCTGGCCGACCGCGTCGTGCTGCTGGCCGGCCAGCCCGCCGGGATCGCGCTCGAGCGGCGCGTCAAGCTGCCGCTGGCCCACCGGCGCGAGCACCCCGAGCTGCTGGCGCTGGCCGCCGAGTTCCGCGCCGTGCTCGGCACGCGCGAGGCGGCGTAGCGCGTGGCGCGCTCTTTCAGCCTGTCCGGGCAGTAGAGTTACGCTGTTTCCGGCAGTAGGGCGGGCCCGAGCGGGCCGTCACTCGGGGATCGTGTCCCGTCGCGTGGTGTAGCTCCCCAGCCCGGACGGGCTGAGCTGCACGCGGTGCCCGACGCTGCTTGGCAGGCAGGCGCCCCGCAGCCGGCCGCCCGCAAACCCCGCGGCCGAGCATGACCATTTGGTCTGCGTCGAGACTGCGCGGTCTGCGCGTGGCAAGCTGACGGTCATGGTGCAGCAGATTCCCCCCGGCGACCGCGCTTGCAGCCTGCCGCCGGCCGCGTCCGGCGCCGACGGCGAGCTGGTCGTCTACTTCGACGGCGCCTGCCCCTTGTGCCGGCGCGAGATCGGCGTCTACCGCGGGCTCGAGCCGCGGCAGCCGCTGCGCTTCGTCGACGTCAGCCGCGCGGACGGCGCCGAACTGCCCTCGCCGCGCGCAGCGATGCTGGCGCGCTTTCACGTGCGTGTGGCCGACGGCCGGCTGGTCGACGGCGCGCGGGCCTTCCTCGCGCTGTGGGCTGCGCTGCCGGGCTGGCGCTGGCTCGCGCGCGCCGGCGCGCTGCCGGGGGTCGCGCCGGTGCTCGAGTGGGGCTACCGCGGCTTCCTGCGCGTGCGCCCCGCGCTGCAGCGCGCGCTGGCCCGCGGCCGCCACGGCTGAAGGCGCTCAGCGGCGCGTGCCGCCGCGGCTGGCGCGCTCGCGCCGGGCGAGTTCGAGCTGGGCCTGGACTGCGGGCAGCGACAGCCCCTTGAGCGCGCAGAAGTTGGCCAGTGTCAGCGTCGTGCGCTCGACGTCGTGCAGCAGTTGCGCGCGCTCGCGCTGGGCCGGGTCGACCGCGGCCGCTTCGGCGCGCGCGGGCGGGCGCGGCGCCTCCTGAGCGGGCCCCAACCGGCCGGCGAACGCCGGCCGCGCCGACGACGGCGGGGGCGCGGCCCCTGGCGGCTGCCGCGGGCCGGCAGCGTCGCGCCGGTGGGCGGGCGGGCGGCCGTGCGCGGGCGGGCCGCGGCGGGGGTCGGCGTGGGCGGCGGGCCCGCGTGCGGGCGGGGTGTCGGCCCGGGCGCCCTCGCGGTCCGGTCGAGGCGGCCGCTGCGGCCGATGCTGCGGCGGCTGCGGCTGCTGCGGACGCGGATGCCGCGGTTGCTGCGGCGGCTGCGGGCCGGGGCCGCCGCCGGGCGCTGCGGCGGGCCCACCTGCGGGCGCAGGCGCTGCCGCCGGCCCCGCGGCCTGGCTGGCCCGGGCGGTGGCCCGCTCGGCGGCCTGCCGGGCGAGGAAGCGCTCGCGCCGCCGCGCCAGCTCGTCGACCGCGGCCTGGCGGTGCTCGTCGGCCAGTTCGCCGGCCGGCTGGCCGTCGAGGTCGTAGCGCTGCTGGCCCTGCGCGACGGCGCGCAGGTAGGCGTTGGCCAGCGTGTGCCGGTGCATGAACGCCGACAGCGTCGCCCGGCTGAAGACACCCGGCGCGCGGGCCTGGATGTCGAGGTGGATGCGTAGCTTCAGCGGCCGCGGCGGGCCGGCGAAGAGCGCCGGAAACAGCGCGGCCAGCCGCTCGCCGCATTCGGCGGGCGACATCGGCGGCGGGGCGGCGGCTGCCGGCTCGGGCTCGGGCTCGGGCTCGACGATGACCTCGGGCGCGGCCTCGGCGGCCCCGACTGCGGGTGCCGCCTGGGCCACGGTGTCGGCCGCGGCCGTCAGCGCGGCAGCGGGCGCGAGCTCGGGTGGCTCGGCGGGCGCAGCGTCGGGTGCTGCACCCGGGCCGCCGCCAGCGTCTGCAGCGGCCTGCGCGCCGGCGGCCGTCGCCGGCCGGGGGTCGGGGACAGTGTCGTCAGGATCTGACATGCGTGGAGTTTCTTGATTTTGCGGGCGCGATGGTAGCGATTGCGACGCGGCCGATGGCCGCTGGCGCACCCACAATAGCCGAATGACGGTCTTCTACTGGGTGATGGGCGCGCTGGTCGTCGGCACGCTGCTGCCGGCGGCGCTGTACCTGCTGCTGTACGCGGCCACCGGCGAGCCCGGCTGCCTGCGCCGCGCGCAGGGGCTGTGGGCCTACACCCGCGTCTTCTCGCTGCTGGGCTTCAACGTCCTGGTCTGGGGGCATGTGCTGGTCGCGCTCTGGCGCATCGGCTGGTACTGAAGGGCGGGCCGGGCCGGGCCAGCGGGCCCGGTCCTGGGGCTGCTCTCACGCCTCGCGCAGGCCCAGCCGCTCGAGCAGGCCGTGCAGCTCGTCGAGCGAGCCGAAGCCGATCGCAACTTCGCCGGCCGACCCGCGCCGCCCGCGCAGGCGGACCTCGACCGGCGCGGTCAGGTGGTCGGCGAGCTGCTCCTCGATTCGCAGCAGGTCGCGCGGCTTGGCCGGCGCCCGGGCGCGCCGGCCGTCGTCGCTGCGGCCGGCCTGCATCCGCGTCGCGAGCTGCTCGGCCTCGCGCACCGAGAGCTTGCGCGCGGCGACCTCGCTGGCCGCGAGGATCTGCTGCGCCGCCTCGAGCGGCAGCAGCGCGCGCGCGTGGCCCATGTCGAGGTCGCCGGCGAGCAGCATCTGTTGCACCGGCGCGCTCAGCTGCAGCAGGCGCAGCAGGTTGCTCGCCGCGCTGCGCGAGCGGCCGACGGCCTGCGCCGCCTGCTCGTGGGTCAGGCCGAACTCGGCGACCAGCCGCTGCAGGCCCTGGGCCTCCTCGAGCGGGTTGAGATCCTCGCGCTGGATATTCTCGACCAGCGCCATCACCGCCGCCGCCTCGTCGGGCACCTCGCGCACGAGCACCGGCACCTCGTCGAGCCCGGCGATCAGCGCGGCGCGGTAGCGGCGCTCGCCGGCAATGATCTCCCAGCCCTGCGGCGAGAGCGGGCGCACCAGGATCGGCTGCATCACGCCCTGGCTGCGGATGCTCTCGGCGAGCTCGTAGAGCGCGCCCTCGTCCATGCGGGTGCGCGGCTGGTAGCGCCCGGGCTTGATCTGGCTGAGCTTGAGCGTGGTCGGTGCGCCCTCGGCAGCCGGGGCATCGCTGACCCGCGGGCCGAGCAATGCTTCGAGGCCCAGCCCGAGGCCCTTGGGTTTCTTGGTCGCCATGGGCGGCGATTGTCGGGGATCGCCGGGCCGCGCCCCGGCAGCGTTTATCCTTGCCGGTTTGCGGCGCACGGCCGCGACGAAAGGACCCCGCGATGGCCAGCCGGCATCTCGTCTACGTCGACGGTCAGGAAGGCACGACCGGGCTGCGCATCCACGAGGTGCTGGCCGCGCGCAGCGACATCGAGCTGCTGCGCATCGACCCCGCGCGACGCAAGGACGCTGGCGAGCGCGCGCGGCTGCTCGACGCCGCCGACGTCGCCTTCCTGTGCCTGCCCGACGCCGCAGCGCGCGAGGCGGTGGCGATGCTGCGCAACCCGCGCACCTGCCTGATCGACGCCAGCAGCGCGCACCGCACCGCCACCGGCTGGGTCTACGGCCTGCCCGAACTGGCCCCCGGCCAGCGCGAGCGGCTGCGTGCGGCCAAGCGCATCGCCAACCCGGGCTGCCATGCGACGGCGTTCATCGCGCTGCTGCGCCCGCTGGTCGACGCCGGGCTGGTGCCGCACTCGCTGCCGGTGGCGGCCACTTCGCTGACCGGGTTCTCGGGCGGCGGCAAGCCGATGATCGAGCAGTACGCCGCCGGCGGCGACCCCCGGCTGCAGGCGCCGCGGCCGTACGCGCTGACGCTCGCGCACAAGCACATCCCGGAGATGGTCGCGCACACCGGGCTGCACGCGCGGCCGATGTTCCTGCCGGTGGTCGGCCCGTTCTACCAGGGCCTGGCCGTCAGCGTGCCCCTGCACTACACGCAGTTGCCGGCCGGCGCCGACGCCGCTGCGCTGCACGCCGCGCTGGCCCGGCACTACGCCGGCGAGCGCTTCGTGCGCGTGATGCCGCTGTCCGACGCGGCGACGCTGGCCGCGGGCTTCTTCGACGTCCAGGGCTGCAACGGCAGCAACCGGCTCGACCTGTACGTCTTCGGCGCGGCCGACCAGGCGCTGCTGATCGGCCGCCTCGACAACCTCGGCAAGGGCGCCAGCGGCGCGGCCGTGCAGTGCATGAACCTGCACCTGGGTGTCGACGAGGGGCTGGGGCTGAGCGCCTGAGGCGCGTTCAGCGCAGGCTGGCGAGCCGGCGCACGAGTTCGCGGGAAAATTCGAGGTAGGCCTGCGCGCCCTTGGCCGCCGGGTCGAAGACGACGCCGGGCTGGCCGTGGCTGGGCGCTTCGGCCAGCCTGACGTTGCGCGGGATCACGGTGTCGAAGACCTTGTCGCCGAAGTGCGCCTTGAGCTGGTCGCTGACCTGCTGCTGCAGCGTGATGCGCGGGTCGTACATCACGCGCAGCAGGCCGATGACCTGCAGGTCGCGGTTGAGGTTGGCGTGCACCTGGCGGATCGTGTTGACCAGGTCCGACAGGCCTTCGAGCGCAAAATACTCGCACTGCATCGGCACGATCACGCCGTGCGCGGCGACCAGCCCGTTGAGCGTGAGCAGGCTCAGGCTGGGCGGGCAGTCGACCAGCACGAGGTCGTGCTCGTCGCGCACCTCGGCCAGCGCACGCCGCAGGCGCTCGTTGCGGTGCTCGAGGCCGACCAGCTCGACCTCGGCGCCGGCGAGCTCGCGGTTGGCCGGCAGCAGGTCGTAGCCGGCGGCCTCGGCGCGGCGGCGCACCTGCGCGACCGTCGCGCTGCCCAGCAGCACGTCGTAGACGCTGTCCTCGAGCTTGCGCTTGTCGATGCCCGAGCCCATCGTCGCGTTGCCCTGCGGGTCGAGGTCGACGACGAGCACCCGCTGCCCGATCTGCGCCAGCCCGGCGGCGAGGTTGACGGTGGTCGTCGTCTTGCCGACGCCGCCTTTCTGGTTGGCGATGCAGAAGATGCGCATGGGGACGGTGGGCGGCTGGGCGTATCCGGCGGGGGTGGGCGCGGGTGGGTGCGGGGTCGGAGTATGTCGGAGCGCGGGCGGGGTCGGGGGACGATCACCCTGGATCCGGCAGCTTGCAGCGTGGGTTGCCTGCGCGGGGCTCGCGCGTCGCGTCGCAGGCCAGCTTGCACCTGGCTCGCGCGTCGCGTCGCAGGCCAGCTTGCACCTCGCTCGCGCGTCGCGCCGCAGGCCAGCCGGCGGGGGCTCACACTGTGGCGGTCGCCGCTGGCGCG
>Ga0208609_100722_pt1 | contig 11326 bp, 6 predicted proteins | sample SubbioR11_8A_Apr_FD_184813 | JGI IMG/M metagenome (GOLD analysis project Ga0208609, IMG submission 184813) | Serpentinite rock and fluid subsurface biosphere microbial communities from McLaughlin Reserve, California, USA - CR11_8A_Apr (SPAdes) | ecosystem: Environmental > Terrestrial > Deep...
GCGGTAGTTCATGTCGGCGTGGTACCAGTGGTTCATCGCCGCGCCGATGATGATCATCGACTTGCCGTGCGTCTTGTCGGCGTTGTCGGCGAACTGGCGCGCCACCGTGATCACCTGCTCGCGCGGCACGCCGGTGATCTTCTCCTGCCAGGCCGGCGTGTACGGGTAGTCGTCGTCGTAGCTGCGCGCGCCGCTGCCCAGTCCGCGGTCGATGCCGAACTGCGCCGCCTGCAGGTCGAACACCGTGGCCACCAGCGCTTCGCCGGCGGCGAGCTTGATCCGTGCCGCCGGCACGCGCGCGAGGTTCAGATCACCGTCGCGCTTGCTGGCGGTGAAGTGCGGCGTGTCGGCGCCGGCGAAGTAGGGCAGCGCCACTTCGACCACCTCGTGCGCCTGGGCGCCGTCTTCGAGCAGCGACAGCTTGAGCTTGACCTCGGTGCCGCTGCGCGCTTCCTTCGCTTCCAGGTTCCACTTGCCGAGGTCGGCGCGGCCCTCCGGGCCCCAGCGAAAGCCGATCGAGCCGTTCGGCAGCACGAGCTGGCCGGCACTGTCGTAGGCGAGCGTCTTCCAGTCCGGGTTGTTGCTCTGGCCGAACTGGTCGGCGAGATCGCTGGCGCGCAAGTAGCGGTCCGGCGCCAGCACCTTGCGGCCGTCGGCGGCGGTCTGCTCCTTGAGCAGCAGCAGCAGCGGCAGGTCGGTATAGCGGCGCGCGTAGTCGTCGAAGTAGGCGCTGCGTTTGTCGAAGTAGAACTCGCGCAGCACCACGTGGCCCATCGCCATCGCGATCGCCGCGTCGGTGCCCTGCTTCGGGTGCAGCCATAGGTCGGCGAGCTTGGCGACCTCGGAGTAGTCGGGCGTCACCGCGACCGTCTTCGCGCCCTTGTAGCGCACCTCGGTGAAGAAGTGCGCGTCGGGCGTGCGCGTCTGCGGGACGTTGCTGCCCCAGGCGATGATGAAGTTCGAGTTGTACCAGTCGGCCGACTCGGGCACGTCGGTCTGCTCGCCCCAGATCTGCGGGCTCGCCGGCGGCAGGTCGCAGTACCAGTCGTAGAAGCTCATGCACACGCCGCCCAGCAGAGACAGGTAGCGCGAGCCGGCGGCGTAGCTCACCATGCTCATCGCCGGGATCGGCGAAAAACCGATGATCCGGTCCGGACCGTGCTTCTTGATCGTGTAGACGTTGGCCGCGGCCACCAACTGGTTGACCTCGTCCCAGCTCGCGCGCACGAAGCCGCCCATGCCGCGCACCTGCTGGTAGTCGCGCCGCGCCGCCGGGTCTTCGACGATGCTCGCCCAGGCGTCGACCGGCGTCTTGGCGACCTTGAGCGCGGCGCGCCAGCGCGCCATCAGCCGGCCGCGCACCAGCGGATACTTGAGGCGGGCGGCGCTGTACAGGTACCAGGAGTAGCTGGCGCCGCGGGCGCAGCCGCGCGGCTCGTGGTTCGGCAGGTCGGGCCGGGTGCGCGGGTAGTCGGTCTGCTGCGTCTCCCAGGTGACGATGCCGCCCTTGACGTAGATCTTCCACGAGCACGAGCCGGTGCAGTTGGTGCCGTGCGTGCTGCGCACGATCCTGTCGGCGGCCCAGCGGTTGCGGTAGGCGTCCTCCCAGGTACGGTCGTCGCCGGTGGTCAGTCCGTGGCCGTCGGCGAAAGGCTCCTGCGGCAGGTTGAAGTGCGTCAGTCGATCGAGGAAGTGGCTCATGGTCTGTCCTTCAGGAGGCGAGAGCTTGCGGCGACTGCGGTGCGCTCGAGCGCCGGCTGGCCGCGGCCGGCCGGCGACCCCGCGGTTTGGGGGTCGGGGGGCAGCGGTCGGCGCGCGGCGCGGTCATGCGTTGGTGGGCGGCGTCTCGGGCCTGCTCAGCAGGGCTTCTCGGCGCCGCTGCGCCAGTAGTACCAGTAGTTGAGCAGGATGCCGACGCCGTACAGCGCGGCGAAGAACCACAGCGCGGCGTTCGGGCTGCCGGTGGCGGCGAACGAGCGGCCGAAGATGATCGGCACGAAGAAGCCCAGCAGCAGCACCGCCATCGCCGCGGTGAAGCCGAGCACCGGACCGGCCTGCTTGGGATCGAAGATCATGACGATCTGCTTGAACACGCTGGCATTGCCGATGCCGGCGCCGAAGAAAATGCCCAGCAGCACGATGAAGAACATCTGGAACTGCGCCGCCGAGGTCGGCGCCGACAGGAAGGTCAGGCCGATGGCCGAACTGCCCATGATCAAGAACACGAGCATCGTCATGTTCGAGCCGCCGAACTTGTCCGACAGCATGCCGCCGATCGGCCGGATCAGCGCGCCGACCATCGGTCCGATCCAGGCGTACGAGAGCGGATCGGGCGCGTCCGGCAGCTTGCCGAAGGTCTCGCGGATCAGCAGCGGCGTCGAGGCGGCGAAGCCGGAAAACGTCCCGAAGGTGAAGGTGTAGAGGATGGTCTGGATCCAGGTGTGCTTGAGGTTGACGATCCGGAACTGCTCGACGAAGGAGCCGCGCGCCGGGTGGTTCTTCATGCCGAACAGCACCAAGACGGACAGGATCAAGGTCGGGATCAGCCAGATATAGGCGGCGTTCTGCGGCCACATCTGCAGTTCGCGCAGCACTTGCTTGGTCTTTGGGTCGATGATCGTGAAGGTCATCGGATCGCCGGCGACGGCGCCGAACAGGCCGAGCACGATCACCGCCGGTACCAGGAACTGCGCCGTCGAGGCGCCGAGGTTGCCGAAGCCGATCGTGAAGCCGAGCGCGGTGCCGCCGATGCGCTTCGGAAACCACAGGCTGATGTTGGCCGCGGTCGACGAGATCTGGCCGCCGGCGCAGAAGCCCGCGACCCCGGCCCAGAAGAGCAGGGTCGAAAACGGTGTGGTCGGGTCCTGCACCACGTGGGCGATGCCAAAGATGGGAATCAGCAGCGCCACGGTGAAGATGAAGGTGGTCCACATGCCGCCGATCTTCAGCACCAGGAACGAGTGCGGGAAGCGCGCGATCGCCCCCATCAGCAGCGCCATTGCCGGCAGCCAGAAGCGCTGGTCGACCGTGAGTTGGAAGCCCAGGCCCGGCAGGCGCACGACGAGCGCGCTCCAGGTGAACCAGACCGCGAACGCCAGGTGCAGCGCCAGGAAGGCGATCACCAGCGTGCGCAGCGCGAAGCCCTTGTTGGCGTTCCAGAAGACCGGATCCTCGGGCCGCCACTCGGCGACGTCGAAGAAGCCGGCGCGGCCGCCGGCGGTAGGAGCAGAGTTCATCGTTGTGTTCTCCGGGGTGGAAGGTGGCGGTCAGCGGCCGCTGGCGGCCTGCGGCGCCGGACCGTTCACGGCGCGCTCGTGCAGCACGTCGTAGCGGCCCATTTCGGTCCGATACATCCAGATCAGCGACACCCAGACCACGCCGAACAGCAACATGAAGGCGGTCGAACGGATGCCGGTCAGGTCCATCAGGGCGCCGAACATGATCGGCAGCAGGAAAGCGGCCAGCGCGCCGGCCATGCCGACCACGCCCGAGACCACGCCGATGTTGTGCGGGTACTCGTCGGAGATGTACTTGAACACCGAGGCCTTGCCGAAGGCCGAGGCCACACCGAGGACGAACAGCAGGATCGTGAACGTCCACAGGTTGTGCGCGAGCGTGAAGGTCCACGGACCTTCGGTGGTCTGGATCGTGTAGGTGGTGGCCGGATACGACAGCAGGAACAGGCAGATCCAGCTCACCCACAGCACCCACCAGGTGACCTTGTGCGCGCCCCACTTGTCGCTCATCCAGCCGCCGATCGCGCGCAGCACCCCGCCGGGCAGCGAGAAGGCGGCCGCCAGCAGCGCCGCGACGCGGATGTCGAGCCCGAACTCGCCGATGTAGTACTGCGTCATCCACAGGGCGAGCGCGACGTAGGCGCCGAACACGATCGAGTAGTACTGGCAGTACTTCCAGACCGTCGGGTCGCGCAACACCGACAACTGCTGGCGCCAGGTGATCTTCGAGTCGACCAGGTGGCGCGGGTCGTGGTAGGTGAAGAACCAGAACAGCAGCGCCATGATCAGCATCGACACGGCGTAGACCTGCGGCACCATGGTCCAGCCGTAGGCCACGAGCAGCACCGGGGCGACGAACTTGGTCACCGCGGCACCGCTGTTGCCGACGCCGAAGAAGCCCATCGCGAAGCCCTGCTGCGGCTTGTCGAACCAGCGCGCGACGTACGGCGTGCCGACCGAGAATGAGCCGCCGGCGGCGCCGACGAACAGACCCAGCACCAGGAAGTGCCAGAATTCGCTTGCGTAGCTGATCAACCAGATCGGGATCACGGTCGACAGCATCAGCACGAACAACACGATGCGGCCGCCGTACTTGTCGCACCACATTCCCAGCGGCACCCGGATCAGGGCGCCGGTGAGCACCGGCATCGCCACCAGGACGCCGAACTGGGTGGCGCTCAGGTTCAGCGTCTTGCGGATCGGCACGCCGATCACGCCGAACATCGTCCACACCATGAAGCACACGGTGAACGCAAGCATGCTGGCGATCAGCACCGACCACTGCTTGCTGCGCCGGCCGCTCTCGCTCGGGACCGCAGTGCTGGTGCCGGATGAAGCCATGAACCGTCTCCTTGGATCGGCGCCGGCGATCGCCGCTGGCGCCGGGGGTGCCCGCGGCCGCGACTGCCTGGCGCGCCGCACTTTGGGCGTGCGCCGGGGCCGGCGACTGATGCAGGTCAACGCGCACCAGTCGCCGCTACCTGCGGTGTACGCGGCCTACCCAGGCCGATGTAGGCGCCGGCGGCCGGGCACTACCCAGCCGGGTGACCTCGGGCAGACGGCCCCGGGGCTGGCCTGTGCGCGGGCCGCTGGCTGCCGGACACGCTGCCGTCGCGCAGGCTGTCGCGCGCGCATCGGGCGCGCATTGACCTGAGTCAGCGCTGCGCCGGTCAGACCCAGTAAGGTCCCGCGATGAAGCTACGCAAGGCTTGGCACGAATCGACCCTGCTGCGGGTGGGGGCGGTGCTGGGCGCGATCACGCTGGTCGCGGTCGCGATCGTGCTCGCTGCGGTGGTGGCCACCGAGGGTTCGACCGGCAAGGGCGCGGCGATCAACATCGCCGGCTCGATGCGCATGCAGTCGTACCTGCTGGCGACCCGCGTGGCCGAGGTCGCCGATCCCCGCAGCGACCCGGCGCGGCGCGCAGAGGCGATCGAGACCGAGATCGCCGCCTTCGAGCGTCGGCTGGTCAATCCGCGCCTGCTCGAGGCGCTGCCGCGTTCGCCCGCCTCGGCGCTGCGCGCCGCCTACGAGCGCATCGAGGCGCAGTGGCAGTCGCTGCGGCCGCTGGCGCGCGCCGCCGCCCACGATGCCGCCGCGCGCGACGTCTTCCTGCAGCGCGTGCACCCGTTCGTGGCCGACGTCGACCGCCTGGTGGTGCTGCTCGAGACCGATCTGGAGTCGCGCATCCACAGCCTGCAGGCGGTGCTGGCGGCGGCGCTGTTCGTGATCCTGGTGCTGGTGCTGGCGGCGGTGTTCGTCCTCGACGTGCAGGTGTTCCAGCCGATCAACGATCTCGGTCGCGCAGCGCAGGCGGTGCGCGGCCGCGACTTCAGCGCCCGCGCCGAGGCCGACAGCCCGGACGAGATCGGTCGCCTGGCCGCCGACTTCAACCACATGGTCGAGGAGCTGGGCCGGCTGTACGGGTCGCTGGAAGCGCAGATCGAGGCCAAGACCGGCGATCTGGCGCGCAAGAACCAGTCGCTGTCGCTGCTGTACGAGACTGCGCGCGAGCTCGCGTCGCCGCATCTGGAGCCGGGCACTTTGCGCCGGGTCGCGGCCAGCGTCCAGCGCGTGCTCGTTGCCGAGGGGGTCGTGATCTGCGCCCGCGACGCCACCGGCAGCGCCGGTTTTCCGCTGGCGCAGTGCGAGGACACGCCCGGTTCCATCTGCGACAAGGTGCGCTGCCAGGGCTGCATCGACGAGGCCACCGTGGTCTGGAGCGAGCCGCAGGCGGCGGCCGGCTTCCGGCGCCGTATCGTGTCGCTGCCGCTGCTCGACGGCGAGCGCCAGCTCGGCGTGATGGCGGTGCAACTGGCGCCCGGGCAGTCGCTCGAGCCGTGGCAGATGGCGCTGGCACAGACGGTCGGCCGCCACCTCGGCTCGGCGCTCGCCGCCGAGCAGGCACGCGACGAGCATCGGCGGCTGGCGCTGCTCGAGGAGCGTTCTGCAATCGCGCGCGAGTTGCACGATTCGCTGGCGCAGTCGCTGTCGTACAGCAAGATCCAGATCGCGCGCCTGGGTCAGTTGCTGCGCCCCGAGCCCGGTGGCGAGCCGGCGCGCAACGCCGACGCGCGCGCAGTGGTGCAGGAACTGCGCGACGGGTTGGCCACCGCGTACCGGCAGTTGCGCGAGCTGCTCACCACCTTCCGCCTGCAGCTTGCCGGCAAGGGCCTCGGTCCGGCGCTGGCCGAGGCGGTGGCCGAGTTTCGCGCCCGCACCGGCATCGGCGCCGACCTGCGCAACGAACTGGTCGGGCTCGAGTTGAGCGCCAACCAGCAGATCCACGTGCTGCAGATCGTGCGCGAGGCGCTGGCCAACGTCGAACATCACGCGCGCGCGCGCCACGCCTGGGTGCGGCTGGTGCGCGAGCACGACGCCGGCGGCGCGCGCGCGATCGAGGTCGCGGTCGAGGACGACGGCATCGGCATCAGCTCCCTGGAGTCGCCGCGCCAACACTTCGGGCTGGCGATCATGCGCGACCGCGCGCAGATCCTCGGCGGCGAACTGGCGATCGAGCGCCGGCCGCAGGGCGGAACCGCGGTGCGGCTGCGGCTGCGCCTCGATGGGCCGGCCGAAGCCGCGGCGCCGGTCGCTGCCGCGGCGCCGACGGTCGAGCCGGAAGTCGAGCCGGCGGTGGCGCGGGAGCGTGCGCCGCAGGTCGCTGCGGCGCCGCTGCCGTAGCGTTACAGTTCGCAGTTGGCGTTTTTTCGGCGCCCGAAGAAGACAACGGAGATTGCTGCGTGCCGAACACCGTCCTGATCGTCGACGACCACCCGCTGTTTCGGCGCGGCGTGGCGCAACTGCTGGCGATGGATCCCGAGATCGAACTGGTGGGCGAGGCGGCCGATCAGGCCGGCGCCCTGGCGCTGGCGCGCGCGCATGAGCCCGATCTGATCCTGCTCGACTTGAACCTGAAAGGCGAGTCGGGCATCGACATCCTCTCGGCGCTCAAGGAGGAGGACGCCGGCCGGCGCGTGGTCATGCTCACCGTCTCGGACGCGCCCGATGACCTGATGCAGGCGATCCGCGCCGGCGCCGACGGCTACCTGCTCAAGGACATGGAACCCGAGCACCTGCTCGAGAGCCTGCGCCAGGCGCTCACCGGCAAGACCGTGATCAGCGATGCGCTCGCCGGCCGGCTGGCGGCGGCGCTGCGCGCCGAGGCGCAGGACGGCTCGCGCAAGGCCGATCGCGACCTGGCGCTGCTCACCGAGCGCGAGCAGTCGGTGCTGCGCTGCCTGGCCGAAGGCCAGTCGAACAAGCTGATCGCGCGCACGCTGGCGATCACCGAGGGCACGGTCAAGGTGCACGTCAAGCACCTGCTGAAGAAGCTCAACTTCCGCTCGCGCGTCGAAGCGGCGGTGTGGGCGACGCAGCTCGGGCTGCGCCAGGGCTGAGCCGGCGCCGCGCGCCACCTGCAACTTGCGCCCGGGCAGCCTCAGGCGCGCGGCGTCGACGAACGCGGCACGTGCGGGAAGTGCTCGAGCGCCAGGCGCGCCAGGTCGACCGTGGTCTTGGCGCCGAGCTTGGCGCGCAGCGACGTGCGGTAGGCCTCGACACTCTTGATCGAGCGGTTGATGCGCTCAGCGATCTGCGCCGAGGTCAGCCCCTGGGCGATCATCTGCAGCACCTCGAACTCGCGTTCGCTCAGCACCGACAGGCTCGACTCGGCGCCGGCCGGCCGGCCCTTGACCAGCGACAGCAGCATCCGCTCCTCCATCTGCGCCGACAAATGGATGCCGCCGGCGAGCAGCTTGCGCACCGCCGCCACCAGCCGGTCGGGCGCTTCCTGCTTCATCACGTAGCCGCGCGCACCGGCGTTCAATGCCCGCTCCGCGTACACAGTCTCCTCGTGCATCGACAGCACCAGGATCGGCGGCGCCTCGCGGCTGGCGTTGACGCGGCGGATCAGGTCGATGCCGGACAGTCCGGGCAGCGAGATGTCGGTGACGATCAGGCTGAAGCTGCGTTCGCGCAACTGGGCGAGCGCGCTTTCGGCGTCGTCGGACTCGGCCACGACCTCCATGTCCGGCTGGCGGTTGAGCAACTGCACGACGCCGTGGCGGACGATCGGATGGTCGTCGACCACGAGCAGTTGCGCTTTGTTGGCATCGGTCACGGGCTCGCCTCCTGGTCGGCGTCGGGGGTGGACTGGGCGGCCGGCAGGCGCAAGCAGACTTCGACGCCGCCGGCCGGTCGCGGTTCGATCGACAGCGCAGCGCCGATCGCGTCGGCGCGCAGGCGCATGCCGGCCACGCCGATGCCGTGCGCCGAGTCCAGTTGTTCCGGCGCCGGCGTGGCGCCGTCATTGAGCACGCTGATCTCGACTTCCTCGCCCAGTCGCTCGATGCGGAACTCGAGGCGGCGTGCGCGACCGTGCCGCAGGGCGTTGTTCGAGGCTTCCTGGACGATGCGGAAGATGTGATAAGCGGCCGCCGGCGAGGCGAACTGCGGTTCGCAGTCGATCTGCACCGTGCACGAGACGCCGTAGATTGATTCCAGGTCCTCGGCGAAGCGGCGGATCGCGTCGCCGAGCGAGCCGCGCTCCAGGCTCGCCGGCCACAGGCCGCGCGCCAGGCTGCGCGTGCGCGCCACCGCCTCGTTGATCAGCCGCCGCAGCCAGTCGACCTCGGTCGCTTCGGGCGTGCGGCCGGCGTGCACGGCGTCGGCCAATCCGCGCGCGACAAAGGCCACCCCGGCCAGGTGCTGGCCGAGGCCGTCGTGCAGTTCGAGGGCGAGGCGGCGCTTCTCCTGTTCGGCCGCGCCCAGCATCTGGCGCTCGAGCGCACGCCGGCGCCGGATTTCCTCTTGCAGGCGCACATTGGCGTCGGCCAGGCGCCGGCTGATCGCGCGTTCGGCCTGCGGCGCCGGCTCGGGTTCACCGGCCTCGACCAGCCAGCCGTCGAAGTCGTCACCGCGCACCGCCCAGGCGCGCAGCGTCAGCGCCGCGCCGGCCTCGCCGCGGTCGCGCTGGTCGCCGAGTTCGGCCAGCGCCTGGGCCAGGGTCTGGCCGGCGAGCGCGCCGGCGGCGACTGCCGCCTCGTTGGCCTCGATTACGCGCTGCGTCCGATCGACCAGCAGCGCCGGCCCCGGTCGCTGCGCCACCTGCTGGCGCCAGTGCGCCAGCGGCTGTCCGTCGGGCGGGCGGCCCGTGCCGGTGTCGCTGTCTTCCGTCGCCATCATCGCTGCCGCTTGTCTTCGGCCGCCGCGGCCGCGAGCAGGCGGTCGATCGCGCTCAGGAAGCGGCCGAGATCGAGCGGCTTGGTCCAGTACTCGCTGAATCCTGCCGCAAGCGCCGCCTGCACGTCGTGCGCCATCGCTTCGGCCGACACGGCGATGCAGGGCACCGTTCGCGCTGCCGGCCGGCGCTGCAATTCGCGCAGCACCGCCTCGCCGCCCATGTCCGGCAGCCGCAGGTCGATCAGCACCGCATCGGGCCGGCACACCGAGGCCATCACCAGTCCGGTGGCGCCGTCGGCGGCGAGATAGAGCCGCACGCGCGGGCGAAACTGCAGGAACTGCTCGACCAGTGCCGCGTTGGTCGGGTTGTCTTCGATGTAGAGCAGGGTGCCGCCGAGGTCGTCGCGCACCGACGGCGCCGGCCGTGCGGCCGGCGGCGCGGCCGCAGGCGCGTCGTCGATGTGGGCGGCGCGCAGCCGCAAGCGGAACTCGCTGCCGGCGCCGGGCGTGCTGTCGACCTCGATCGCGCCTCCCATCTGCTGCATCAGCCGGTGCGAGATCGTCAGGCCGATGCCGGTGCCGGCCGGCGCCGCGGCGCCGAGACCGAGCCGGTCGAAGGGCTGGAACAGTCGCTCGATGCGCTCGGGCGCGATGCCGTGGCCGCTGTCTGCGACCGCCAGCACGAGCGCGTCGCCGTCGGCACGGGCGCGCACCTGCACCGTGCCGCGATCGCGGTTGAACTTGACCGCATTGGACAGCAGGTTCAAAAGCACTTGGCGCAGCCGCACCGGGTCGGCCCACACCATGTGCGGGCCGTCGCCGCCGGCGCTCATCTCGATGCCGCGCGCCGCCGCCTGCGGCTGCACCATCGCCATCGCTTCGTCGAGCAGCCCGCGCCAGGCGACCACCTGCATCGCCACCGTGCTGCGGCCGCTTTCGATGCGCGCCAGGTCGAGCACGTCGTTCACCAGGTTCAGCAGATGCATGCCGGCGTCGCGGATCAGTCCGACCCGCTCGCGCTGCGTCGCCGACAGCGGCTCGGACGGGTCGATCTCGAGCAGTTGCGTGAAGCCGACGATCGCGTTCAGCGGCGTACGCAGCTCATGGCTCATGCGCGACAGGAATTCGCTCTTGGCGTGGTTGGCGCGCTCGGCGGTTTCCTTGGCGCGGCGCGCGGCGTCGTGCTCGTGCGCCTCGGTCACGTCCCAGGTCACGCCGGCGATCGCCACCGGCGCGCCGCCCGCGTCGAAGTGCGTGCGGCCGCGCGCGCTCAGCCAGCGAATCTGGCCGTCGCCGCGACGGATCCGGTAGGTGTGCGCGAACTCGCCGGTGCGCAGTGCCTGCAGTCGCGCGCGGTCGATCGCCGGCCATTCCTCGGGCAGCACGCAGCGCAGGGCGATCTCGTTCGGACTGCCGTCGTCGGCGCCGGCGCCGAACAGCCGGTACATCGCCTCGTCCCAGGCGCTGAAGCCGCCGTCGAACGAGCGCTCCCACGAGCCGATGCCGGCACCGACCGCGGCCAGTTGCAGGCGCTCGGCGGTGGTGCGCGCCTGCTCGGCGGCGGCGCGCTCGGCGGTCGCGTCCCAGATCACCCCCATCAGGCGCGTGCGCACGCCGCCTTCACCGGGCAGCGCCTTGCCGCGCGCCGCGAGCAGGCGTTCGCCGTGCGGCAGGCGCACGCGGAACTCGGCGTCGACCAGTTCGCCGCCGGCCTCGCGCACGCGCTTGAGCGCGGCGCGCACGCGCGCCCGCTCCTCGGGCGCGAGCAGCGCCTCGAACGCGGCCACCGGGGTCGGCGACGGCCGCAGCAGGCCGGCGAACAGGTCATGCGCGCGTTCGTCGGCGACGATGCGCTCACCCTGCGCTTCGATCTCCCATACACCGAGACCGGCGGCGGCGGTGGCCAC
>Ga0208609_100726_pt1 | contig 11264 bp, 10 predicted proteins | sample SubbioR11_8A_Apr_FD_184813 | JGI IMG/M metagenome (GOLD analysis project Ga0208609, IMG submission 184813) | Serpentinite rock and fluid subsurface biosphere microbial communities from McLaughlin Reserve, California, USA - CR11_8A_Apr (SPAdes) | ecosystem: Environmental > Terrestrial > Deep...
GGTGCGGTTGGTGATGTCGACGTAATTGTCGGCCTGCGCCTGCGCGGCACTGGCCAGCCAGAGCGCGGCCAACAGCAGCAGGACATTGCGGATCAACAGCGACTTCATGGCGACCTCCCTCGACCGCTGGTCGGACGTGATGACACCCGGGCATGCGCCGGCGGCAGGCCAGCGCCCGCGCCGACGCGAGGCCGCCGGGCGCCTGACTGGGCATGCCCGCGTCTACGCTACGCCAGAGCGCCCCGGCTGCCTAGCCCGGGCGCAGCCATGAACTAGGGGGCGAGCGCAGCACGGGCTCGGGCCTTCACTGCGGTATGCGCAGCGTGCCGTCGAGGCCGAAGTCGATCAGGGTGTTCGGGCCGGGCGCCTGCTCGATGCGCGGCACGTTGGCCGGCGTGATCGCGGCGGTGCGGCCCTCGACCACCGCGCGCGGCGTCGTGCGCACCAGCTGCGAGGGCGGCAGCGGTCGGCCGTGGCGCAGGTGGTCCCACATCAGGTTCAGCGCCTGCACGTAGTACACGTGCAGCGGCAGGAAGCGCGAGTCGAAGCCGGCGACGGCGTTGAGGGCGTCGAGGTGCTGGGCGTGGGTCACTTCCCAGTAGTGCACACGCGCAGCCGGGTCGACCGCGCGGTTGAAGGCGACGTAGGCGCGCGCCGCGTGGTTGGGCGGCAGCAGCGCATCGGCCCGGCCGTTGACGATCGCCGTCGGCTTGCCGCGCAGCTGGCCGCTCATGCGGGTCTGGGCGATGCCGGCGGCGACGCGGCGGTGCTGCGCCGCCAGCTCGCCTGTCAGCGGCTGGCCGCTGACCGGGTCGACCCCGGTGGCCAGCGCGCGCAGGCACAGCGCGCCGTCGAGGTTCATGTCGCGCGCGCCGCTCGACGCGGTGACTGAAGCGCGGTCCTCGCGCGCGCCGCCGCGCGAGAGGTTGTTGACGATGCTGACGCCCGCCGTCGGCGGGATCCCGCTCGAGGCCGCGAACGACAGTTCGAGCCCTGTCGCCGCGGTCGGGCGGCCGGCGTCTTCGCCCTGGGCGACGGTGGCGGCGTAGCTGAACCCGCACAGGTGGTCGGTGACCGCGAAGCGCCCGTAGCTCTTGGCGTAGAGCACGGCCACCGACTGGAAGACGTTGAGCGTGTAGTGCGCGGGCAGCAGCGGGCCGGCCTCGGGCAGGATTCCCGCGTCGTCGAGGATGCGCTGGGCATGCGTGGCCTGCGCCTCGAGGTCGGCGCCCTGCAGCAGGCCGCGCCGGGTCAGTTCGGCGCAGCGCGCCTCGCGCAGCGGCCGCGGCACGGTGTTGAGCGGTGCCTGGGCCTGGGCCGCGGCCAGCGAGGCGCAGGGCACGTAGAGGTTCTTCAGCGTGATGTAGTCGAGCAGCGAGCGGCCGTTGCCCTCGAAGCGGCGCGCGCCCTGCTGGATGGCCGGCACCGCGTGGCCGGCGAGCGAGACGTTGGGCATCGAGACCGCGACGCCGTCGATCAGGCCGCGCTCGTCCTGCTCGGCGGCCAGCAGCGACGCGTAGCCACCGTTGGAGACCCCGGCGGCGATGACCAGGGTGTTGTGCGGCGTGTACTGGCCGGCGCGGGCATCGCGCAGGCCGTTGAGCACGTGGAAGGCGAACTCGACCGCCGCCAGCGTGTGGCGGCCCCAGTCGCGCTCGGGGTTGCGCTGCGAATGCGCGTGCTTGACGGCGATGCGGTGCGGATACTGCTGCACGAAGCGCGCGCGCTCGGCCGCCGTCAAGGCCGCGGTGAAGTGCGAATCGCGGCCGGCGCGCTCGGCCGTGGCCCGCTCGCCGGTGACGAGGTTGACGGTGTCGGTGTCGAGGTCGTGCCAGCCGGTGCCGGTGCCCTTGTCGGTGTAGGCCACCGCGCAGCCGCGCTTGAGGCCCCATTCGCCGACCACGCTGATCGCGCCGTAGATGCCGCGCGAGCCCGACGAGGGTGCGGCGACGATGCAGGGCTGCGCCGGCGAGAAGGTCGCCGGCACCTGGACCATCAGCACGACGTTGTCGCGGCCGTCGCCGCCGTCGAGCACGGTCAGGAATTCGTCGCCGGCGATGCGGCCCTCGCCGAGGGTGTCGTTGCCGGCAAGGTCGATGTTGGGGCCGTAGAGCACGCCGAAGCCGCCCGCGGCCGTCATGTCGAAGAGCGCGCGGTAGTTGGCGTGGATCGCGCGGCGGCGCAGTTCGGCGCGGGTCGGGTTGCGCGGGTCGGCCACCGCCGGCGGCTGCGCGAGCGCCAGGCCCGAGCGGCCCAGGCCCGCGGTCAGCAGGTCGTCGCCGATGCCATCGTGGACGGTGTGCAGCACGCGGGTGCGGTCGAAGGCCAGCGGCGGCATCTGCGCGCAGCCGGCAGCGGCCAGTGCCGCGACCAGCGCGACGGCGGTGTAGGTGATCCTCATCGACTTGCTCCAGGTGATGTCGGCGGCGATCGTAGTGGATCGTCGTGCAAGCCGGAGCCCGGGATCACCCGCGCGCCCGCCGCCGGGCCGCGGCGGCGGCTCTGCCTCAGCCGCTGGCCTCGAGCTCCAGGCTGGCCTGGGCCAGCGCGCGCTGCAGCCCGCTCGCGCTCGGCTGCTCGAGGAAGACACAGAGCTTGCCGGTGCGCTTGCAGTGGTCCTTGACCCGCCAGTACGCGCCGTGGCTGATGCAGCCGGCCTGGCAGAGGACGAGGTCGGCGGCGGCCAGCGTGGCTTCGAGCCGGCGCGCGCCGTCCTCGTCGCCGCCGTCGTGGTGCAGGAAGCGTCCGCCGGCGTCCTCGACAAGCTGGCGGTACTGCGGCACGGCACGGGTGCGGCCGCCGACGCACAGCACCGCGCGGGCGTGCAGCGAGACCACGGGCGGCACGGCCGGCTCGCCGTCGGCCCCGGGCGCGGCCGGCGCCGCCTCGCCGCGCGGCAGGGGCAGCGGCACCACGGTCGCCGCCCCGCGCAGCCGGCGCAGCTCCTCCTGGGCCTGGGTCAGCAGGCGCTGCAGCTCGCTGCTGCGCTGCTGCTGGAGCTGCAGCTGCTGCGCCAGCGCCTGGCGCGCTGCCAGCTCGGGCACGCTGGCGCGCAGCTCTTCGAGCTGGGCCTGGAGGTCGGCGCTGCGCGCCTCGCGCGCCAGCACGACGCCGCGCAGCCGCATGAGCTGGACCTGGGCCTCCTCGCGCTGGCGCGCGGCCAGCCGCGCCGTCTCCTCGACGCGGGCGGCCAGCGCGGCGTTGTCGCGCGCGAGCCGGGCCTGCTCGGCCTGCGCCTGCTGCTCGCGCCGCGCCAGCTCGGCCAGGTGCTGGGCCAGCTCGTGCTGCTGCATGTGCACGTCACCGAGCACGCTGCGCTCGACCGCCGGCGTGCAGCGCGGGTGGGTCAGCAGCGCCCACAGTGCACCGGCCACCTGCGGGCCCTGGCGCTGCGTCGGCCACCAGGCCAGCAGCGCGTCGGGGCACTTGAGGCGCGCCGCGGCCTGCAGGGGCAGCGCGTGGCGCTGGTCGAGCTCGCGCTGCAGCGCCTGCGACAGCTCGCTGCGCTGCTTGGCCGCGGCGACGGCCTCGACATGCAGCGCGTAGTCGTCGCCGCTGAGGTCGGCGCCATGGCGCGCCATCAGCCGGCGCAGCACCGCCACCGGCAGGCACAGCCCGACCACCGGGCATTGCGCGTGGCCGTCGAGCTCCCACAGCCGCCGCCGGCGCGAACCCGGCGCCGCTGCGGCGGCCGGGGTCAGGCCGACGCAGCAGCGCGTGCCCCAGCGGGTGGCCGCCGGGCCGCCGGCGCCGGCATCGGGGCCAGCGCCGGTCTCGGGCGGGTCGAAGATCGTGGCTCGGGTCATGCGCAGGACGACAGGGTGAGGGCTGTCAGGCAAGGTTCGACATGCTAATGCGATTTATTCGCATTACTACTACATATCAGACCAAAACCTGGGGTTACCCTGGGCCCAGGAGCCGGACGGCCCGGTCCCGCCGGGCGGGGCTTACTGGTGCACCCTAAGGCCTGCGGCCCGGTCCCGCTTGGCAGGAATGAGCCCCTGCGGGCGGCCGGGCGGGGCTCATCGCCCGGCGGGCACGGCGGCGGGCGCGTCGAGCGCGTCGCACCAGCGCTCGATCGCGTCGCGCACCTCGTCGGGCCGCTCGGTCAGCGGCCAGTGCTGGCAGGCCACGGTCTGCAGCGTCAGCCGCGGCAGGCCCTGCAGCCACTCGCGCATCGGCTGCGCGTCGGCGTAGGTCGCGCCGTCGGACAGCAGGGCCAGCACCGGCATCGCGAGCGTGGCCGGCGCCGGCGGCGGGCGCACCATCTCGGCCACCGACTGCAGGTACGCCGAGCTGCGCACGTGGCGCAGGTTGTCGCGGCGCGAGCCGTAGCGGCGCACGAAGGCGGCCACGCCCGCGGGTGTGGCCAGCGCCACGCGGGCCTCGCGGTCGAGCGCGCGCAGGTCCTGGCTGGGCAGCCGCCGCCGGCGCAGGCCCAGCGCGTTGAGCCCGCGCACCGCCCAGGCCAGCCCGCGCAGCAGCGGCGCGGCCCGCGCGGCCAGCCGGGCCCCGCCCTTGAGCGCAGCGCGAAACACCGGGTCGATCAGCACCAGCCCGGCCACCCGGCGCGGGTGGCTGCGCGCCAGCCCCAGCGCGACCTGCGCGCCCAGGCTGTGGCCGACGACGACGGCGCCGGCGTGGCCCTCGCGGTCGAGCAGCGCGGCGAGGTCGTCGGCCCAGACCTCGAGCGTGATGCGCCCGCCGGTGCTCGACTCGCCGTAGCCGCGCAGGTCGGGGCGGATCAGCGCGCGCCGCCCGCGCAGCGTGCTGTGCTCGACAAACTCGGACCAGCGCGTGTGGTTGCTCGCCAGCCCGTGCAGCAGGAGCAGCGGCGCGGCCGCGCCGGCCGCCGGCACCACGCGGTAGGCCAGCAGCGCGCCGTCGCTGCGGCGCAGCGTGCGCGCGAGCTCCGGTGCGGCGAGGCAGAGCATGTGCGCGGCATTGTGCAGCGCGCTGCCCCGCGACCGCGCGAGCCCCCAGCCACGCGCTGTGGCTTCGGCGGCTACGTCGTGTGCGCGTGCTAACCTCGTCCCGTACCGCCGAAACCTGCGCTGCGCATGCCCACCCCTGCCCTGCCTGCAGACCCGCCGCCGATGCCGGCGCGCGCGGCACGCGCGCTCGCACTGCGCGCGCTGCCGCTGGCGCTGCTGTGGGCGCTGCTCAGCGGCGGCGCGGCCGCGTCGTGGGTGGTCGGCGTGCCGGCGGTGCTGGCCGCCGCGCTGCTGCTGCCGGCCGCGCCCGCCGGGCCGGGCTGGCGGCTGCGCCCGGCTGGCCTGCCGGGCTTCCTCGCCTTCTTCGTGCGCGAATCCTGGCGCGGCGGGGTCGACGTCGCTGCGCGCGTGCTCGCGCCGCGGCTGCGCGTGCACCCGGGCCTGCTCTGGCATCGCTGGCAACGGCTGCCCGCGGGGCCGGGGCGCACGCTGTTCGTGCTGTGCGCGAGCCTGCTGCCGGGCACGCTGGTGGCCGAGCAGCGCGAGCATGGCGCGCTGATCCACGCGCTCGACACCGAGGCCGCGGTGGCTGCCGAGCTCGACGCGCTCGAGGCCGCGATCGCCGGGCTCTTCGTCGCCGCGCCTGCACCGTCTGCACCGCCCGCGCCGTCCCCGCCGCCGGCCGATGGCTGAGCCCACGCACCCCGCGGCCTGGGCCGACGCCGGCCTGTGGCTCGCCGCGGCCCTGATCGCGGCGACGATCGTGCTGGGCCTGCTGCGCGTCGAGCGCGGGCCGGCGCCGGCCGACCGCATGCTCGCCGCGCAACTGCTGGGCACCGGCGCGGCCGCAGTGCTGCTGCTGCTCGCGCGCGCGACCGCGCAGCCGGCGCTGCTCGACGTCGCGCTGGTCATCGCGCTGATGGCCGCCGTCGCGACCGCAGTCTTCGTGCGCCGCATCGGCGTGCAGGCCGGCGCGCGCGGGCCCGGCGCTGACGCCCAGCCCGACTCCCCACCACCACCGCCGCCGCCGCGGCCGCCCGTGCCGTGAGCGGCGTGGTCTGGCTCGATGCGCTGTCGCTCGCGCTGATCGGCGCGGGCGTGCTGTTCTTCCTCGCCGGCAGCATCGGCCTGCTGCGCCTGCCCGACCTGCTGTCGCGGCTGCACGCGCTGACCAAGGCCGACAACGTCGGCCTGGGCTGCGTCGTGCTCGGCCTGATGCTGCAGGCCGGCGACGCCTACGAGCTGCTGCGGCTGGTGCTGGTCTGGCTGCTGGTGATGTTCGCCGGGTCGCTGGCCTGCTACCTGGTCGCGCACTCGGCGGTCACCGCCGAGGCCACCGCCGACGCCGCGTCGCCGGCCGCCACCGCCACGGCTGCGCCGGCCGCGAGCCGTGATGAGCGTTGAGGCGACCCTGCTCGACGCCGTGCTCGCCGCGCTGCTGCTGTGGCTGGGCTGGCGCGCGCTGGCCAGCGCCGACCTGTACAAGGCGGTCGTGCAGTTCATGGTCTTCGGGCTGCTGCTGGCGCTGGCCTGGGTGCGCCTGGGCGCGCCCGACATCGCACTGGCCGAGGCGGCGATCGGCGCCGGGCTGACCGGTGCGCTGCTGCTCGACACCCTGGCCCGGCTGGGTGCGGCCGGCGCCGCCGACGAGCCCCACCCGCTGCGGCTGACGCCCGCGCGCGCCGGCGTCGCCCTGGCCTGCCTGCTGCTGGTGGCGCTGCTGGCGGCCACCGTGCTGGCCCTGCCCGCAGACCTGCCCGGGCTCGCGCCGCAGGCGCTGGCCGCGCTGCCGGCCAGCGGCGTCAGCAACCCGGTGACGGCCACGCTGCTCAACTACCGGGCCTGGGACACGCTGCTCGAGATCGGCGTGGTGCTGCTGGCCGTGCTCGGCGTCTGGATCCTCGACGCCGAGCCGGCGCTGCCGCGCCCGGCGCCCGACCCGATGCTGGGCCTGCTGCTGCGCGTCGTGCTGCCGCTGAGCGTGGTCACCGGCGGCTACCTGCTGTGGGTCGGCTCGCACGCCCCGGGCGGCGCCTTCCAGGGCGCGGCGCTGCTGGCCGCCGGCGGCGTGCTCTGGCACCTCGCGCAGCCGCTGCGGCTGAGCGCGAGCCTGCCCGCGCGCGCCGCGGTGGTGGCCGGCTTCGCGGTCTTCCTGGCCGTCGGCATCGCCACCGCGGTGCTCGGCGCCGGCCTGCTGACGCTGCCGCCGGCGCACGCCGGTGCGCTGATCCTGTTGATCGAAGCCGTCGCCATGGTCTCGATCGCGCTGATCATGGTCGCGCTGTTCGCCGGCCGGGCGCCGACCACCGTCGACGGCCGGCAATGAGCGTTGCCCTGCTCTACGGCCTGGTCGGCGTCGCGCTGGCCGGCATGGGTCTGTACACCGCGCTGGCCGCGCGCCACCTGCTGCGCCGCCTGCTCGGCTTCAACGTGCTGGGTGCCGGGGTCTTCATGCTGCTGATCGCGCTGGGTGCGCGCGCCACCGGCGCCGCCGGCCGCGCCGACCCGGTCACGCACGCGATGGTGCTGACCGGCATCGTCGTCGCGGTCAGCGCGACCGCGCTCGCGCTGGCCCTGCTGCGCCGCATGCACGCCAGCGAGGGCAGCGCGCGCCTGCCCGAGGACCGCGCGCCGTGACGGCGGGCCCGGGCTGGTTGGTCGCCGTCGTCACGCTGCCGCTGGCCGGTGCGGTCGTCGCGCTGCTCGCCGGCCGGCGCGGCGGCGCCGCGGCCGGGCTGCTGACCTCGCTGCTGGTCACCGCCGCGGTCTGCGGGCTGACGTCGGCGGTGCTGGCCGCCGGGCCGCAGCAGCTCGCCGTCGGTGGCTGGGCGCTGCCGCTGGGCATCGCGCTGCGCGCCGACGGCCTGGCCGCGGCGATGCTGCTGCTGAGCGCGCTGGTCGGCAGCGGCATCTCGCTGTACGCCTGGCGCTATTTCGCGGCCAGCCACCACGCCGCCGGCGCGCTGTTCTGGCCGGTCTGGCTGCTGCTGTGGGGTGCGCTCAACGCGCTCTACGTCTCGGGCGACATCTTCAACCTGTACGTCACGCTCGAGCTGCTGGGGCTGGCGGCGGTTGCGCTGATCGCACTGGCCGGCGCCAGCGTGGTCGCCGCCGCGCTGCGCTACCTGCTCTACGCGCTGCTGGGCTCGATGCTGTACCTGCTCGGCGTCGTGCTGCTCTACGCCGAGTTCGGCACGCTCGACCTGCTGCAGCTGCAGGCCGCGATGCGCCCGGGGCTGGCGCCGGCGCTGGCCGCGACGCTGATGACGGTCGGGCTGATGGTCAAGACCGCCGTCTTCCCGCTGCATTTCTGGCTGCCCGCGGCGCATGCCGGCGCGCCGGCGCCGGTCTCGGCGGCGCTCTCGGGGCTGGTCGTCAAGGCCGGCTTCTACCTGCTGCTGCGCCTGTGGCTGGAGCTGTACGCGGCGCTGCCGGCGGCGCTGCTGGTGCAGACCCTGCTGGCCGCGTTGGGCGCCGCGGCCGTACTGTGGGGCGGCGTGCAGGCGCTGCGGCAGGTGCGCCTCAAGCCGCTGATCGCCTACTCGACGGTGGCGCAGATCGGCTACCTGATGCTCGCCCTGCCGCTGGCCGCCGCCGCCCCCGCGGCGCTGCCGGCGGTGGTGCTGCTGGCGGCCAGCCACGCCAGCGCCAAGGCGGCGATGTTCTTCTGCGCCGGCACCCTGCTGGCCGCCTACGGCCACGACCGCATCGCCGCGCTGCGCGGCTTTGCGACCCAGCTGCCGGTGACCGCTGCGGCCTTCGCGCTGGCCGCAGTCAGCCTGGTCGGGCTGCCGCTGAGCGGCGGCTTCGTCGGCAAGTTCCTGCTCGTCGAGACCGCGGTCGGCGCCGGGGCCTGGTGGATCGTCGCGGTCGTGCTGGCGGGCAGCCTGCTGGCTGCGGCCTACCTGTTCGCCGCGCTGGCGCCGGCCTTCGGCAGCGCCGCGGCCAGCGAGGCCGCGCAGCGCCGCGCCGCGGCCTGGCTGCCGCAGTACGCCGCGCTGGGCATGGCCCTGCTGTCGATCGCGCTGGGCCTGGCCGGCCCTGGCGCGCAGGCGCTGCTGGCGGTGACCTTCGACGCCGGGGCGCTGCGGTGAGCGGCTGGCTGCCGCTGGCGCTGATCGGCAGCTCGCTGCTGCCCGGGCTGCTGATCTTCGCGCTGCCCGAGCGCCGGCGTGGCCTGCGCAGCGCGCTCAACCTCGCCGGCGCCGGCCTCAAGCTGCTGCTGGTGGCGCTGCTGCTGGCCGACGCCGAGCGCCACGCCGAAGCCCAGTGGCGGCTGCCGCTGGCCGCCGGGCTCGAGCTGGTGCTGCGCGTCGACGCGCTGAGCCTGCTGTTCCTGACCCTGTCGGCGCTGCTGTGGGCGCTGACCACGGTCTACGCGATCGGCTACCTCGAGGGCTCGCCGCACCGCAGCCGCTTCTTCGGCTTCTTCAGCCTCTGCGTGGCCGCGACCACCGGCATCGCGCTGGCCGGCAACCTGTTCACGCTGTTCGTGTTCTACGAGATCCTGACGCTGGTGACCTACCCGCTGGTCGTGCACCGCGGCACGCCGGCCGCGCTGGCCGCCGGGCGCAGCTACCTGCTCTACACGATGCCGGCCGGCGCGCTGCTGCTGGTTGCGGTGGCCGGGCTGCAGGTCCTGGCCGGGCCGCAGGACTTCACGCCCGGCGGCTACCTCGCCGCGCTGGGCGAAGCCCATGCCGTGGCGCTGACCGCGCTGTTCGCGGCGCTGATCGCCGGCTTCGGCGTCAAGGCCGCGCTGGTGCCGCTGCACGGCTGGCTGCCGCGGGCGATGGTCGCGCCGGCGCCGGTCACGGCGCTGCTGCACGCGGTCGCGGTGGTCAAGGCCGGCGCCTTCGGGATCGTGCGCGTGGTCCACGAGGTCTACGGCAGCGCGTTCGCCGCCTCGCTGGGCGTGCTGACCCCGCTGGCCGTGGTCGCGGCGCTGACCATCGTCTGGGGCTCGTGGCGCGCGCTCGCGCAGGACGAGCTCAAGAAGCGCCTGGCCTACTCGACCGTCAGCCAGGTCGCCTACATCGTGCTCGGCACCGCCCTGCTCGGCCCGCTGGCGGCGATCGGCGCGCTGGTCCACCTGGTGCACCAGGGGCTGATGAAGATCACGCTGTTCTTCGCCGCCGGCAACTATGCCGAGACGCTGGGCGTGCACCTGGTCAGCCAGATGGATGGCATCGGCCGGCGCATGCCCTGGACCACGCTCGCCTTCACGGTCGGCGCGCTGGGCATGATCGGCGTGCCGGCGACCGCCGGCTTCGTCAGCAAGATGCACCTGGGCGCGGGCGCGCTCGCCGCCGGCCAGGGCTGGGTGCTGGGCGTGCTGGCGCTGTCGAGCCTGCTCAACGCGATGTACTTCCTGCCGATCCTGCACCGCGCGTGGTTCCGCCCGGCGCGCGGGCCCTGGCCCGGGGCGTACGGCGGGGTCGTGCGCGACGGGCCCGACGCCGCGCCGCTGCTGCTGCTGCCGCTGCTGGCCACCGGGGCGAGCGCGCTGGTCGTCGGCGTCTTCGCCGGGCTGGCCTGGAGCCCGCTCGACTGGTCGGCGCACATCGTCCTGACGATCTGGGGCTACGGCGATGACTGAAGCCACCGGCGCGCTGCTGTGGCTGGCGCCGGCGCTGCTGCCGCTGGCCGCCACCGTGCTGCTGCTGCCGGCGCTGCGGCGGGTGCGGGCGCGCGCGCTGCTGGCGCTGGCTGCGCTGCCGGCGCTGGCGGTCGCGCTGTTCGCGCCGGCGGGCACGGTCGAGCTGCCCTGGCTGCTGCTGGGCGCCGAGTTCGGGCTCGACGCGACCAGCCGCATCTTCCTGCTGCTGACCGCCGCGCTGTGGCTGGCCGGCAGCGTGCATGCCCTGGGCTACCTGAGCGCAGACCCGCGGCGCGAGCGCTTCTGGCTGTTCTGGCTGCTGACGATGGCCGGCAACCTGGGCCTGGTCCTGGCCCGCGACGCGGCCAGCTTCGCGGTCTTCTTCGCGCTGATGAGCCTCGCCGCCTACGGCCTGGTCGTGCACGCCGACACGCCGGCGGCGCGGCGTGCCGGCCGCGTCTACCTGGTGCTGGTGGTGGTCGGCGAGGTCGCGCTGTTTGCCGCGCTGGCGCTGGCCTGGCAGGCCGCGGGCAGCCTGCGCTTTGCCGACATCGCCGCTGCGCTGCCGGACTCGGCCTGGCGCGACGCGGTCATCGCGCTGACGCTGCTGGGCTTCGGCATCAAGGTCGGCGCGCTGCCGCTGCATGTCTGGCTGCCGCTGGCGCACCCGGTGGCGCCGACGCCGGCCAGCGCGGTGCTCTCGGGCGCGATGCTCAAGGCCGGGCTGCTGG
>Ga0208609_100729_pt1 | contig 11249 bp, 7 predicted proteins | sample SubbioR11_8A_Apr_FD_184813 | JGI IMG/M metagenome (GOLD analysis project Ga0208609, IMG submission 184813) | Serpentinite rock and fluid subsurface biosphere microbial communities from McLaughlin Reserve, California, USA - CR11_8A_Apr (SPAdes) | ecosystem: Environmental > Terrestrial > Deep...
GAGGCATTTCCAACAGGGATAAGGTCTACAGGTATATAGAATCAACGCCAGGCATTACCAGCGTTACCCCGTCCATGGGCAGGAGACAGGGTGGAGAATGGGTTGATATCATTGGCAAGGAGTTTTCACCTGGCAAGATAACACTCCTTGAGAGGGATGGGGAGCTGACAAGGGAGATTGAATACCCAGGTACAGGGGATACAGTAAGGGTGCGCTTTGGCAGCGTTAGTAATGAAGGCATACCAATTGACCAGCCAAATTCCGGCTGGATTAGTGGTGGTAATCCAATTGTTTCCCTGGCTGGTGGACTGACTGTTCAATATAATGTTGTTCAAGGCAGGATCACCCTTCAGATAAATGAAGGAGGCAAGATCTACAAACAGGATTTTGACTATAATGAGGCAGAAAGGTTTGTTAATGCTCAGCAGCTAAGGGATGAAAATGGCACTGCATACCATGGGTACGAGCTTATTCGTTTAAGAGTTGCTGACAGAAGATTAATAGTTGAAAGGGGATATTCTCCGGAAGTCCAGTATATGAGTTCTCAACAGATACGATTAAGGGTGCCCTCATACTATACCATTGGCAGGGTTGAGGTCAAAATCATAAATCCTGATGGTGGCTCAGCAAAGGGCAATTTTGAATACAGAAACCCTGACAGCAGGCCTTTCATTACCAACATGACCAAGGATGGAAGGCCTCCAGAGGGTGAGACTATTCAAAATCAGGAAGCATTAGTCCTCAGGCTGGACTACAAGGGTGGAAACAGGATTGGCATAGCAGGTGGAGATTTTAGAGAAAATGCCAGAATCCTCATTGGCGATTTTCTGGTTATCCAGCCCAAGGATATCCACTATGAGCTTCCTAACCGCTTGATATTTACCATGCCTGAGGTGAATGAAAGACATGTAGGGCAATATTTTAGAGTAATAGTGGAAAACGAGGATGGAGGTCTTGCCTTTTCAGACCAGACAAAGCCAAGGCCAATATACCTTACCTTTATAAAAGCCGAGTCCTTCCCCTCAATAAGTGCCATTAGTCCCAACAGGGGACCTGCCAAGGGTGGCACCAGGGTGACCATTACCGGCAAGGACTTTAGATTAGATCCTGATGGTAATCCTCCCCTTGTTTTCTTTGGGGAGGTACAGGTGCCTGCACACCAGGTCAACAGAATAGATCATACAAGAATTGAGGTAATTGCACCTGCCAATGTGCCAGGTCCTGTCGAGGTAAAGGTGGAAAACCATGATGGGGCTTTATCAAGGCCAGGTGGAGTATTCTACTACATAAGCAGTCCTGTTATTAATACAGTTGTTGATCCAGATGATCCAACAGAAACAAGGCTTGTTACGGCTATTTCTGTTGAAGGGGGGCAAAGAATCAAGCTTAAGGGTGCAGGTTATGAGGCAGGCTCCAGGGTTGTATTTAACCCACAGCTAAGGCAGCTAACGCCTGGGGAGGCTGAAACTGCTAAAAACATTATTTACATTGATGGCCTGCCCCATCTGTTCCTGTCTGGAAAGGATGCCATTGAGGTTATCCTTGAGGATACAGAAACTCTAATAGTAAAGACCCCCGAGGGGCGCCTTGGTGACAAGGGCATAATTGTTATCAATCCTGATGGAGGTGCCAGCAACCTTTATCAAAATATAGTTTATACCCTGCCGGAGCTTGACGCCCCAGAGGGTGTGACTGCTGAATTAGTCTATGACAGGTTTATCAGGGTTACCTGGTCAGAAGTGCCTGGGGCACATGAATATGAGGTTTATGTCATAATAGATGGCAGGGGCATGGATTTCATTGAATCAACCAAGCTCACAAGTATCCTTTACTCCAATTTAGAACCTAGAACTGATTACAGGTTTGTGGTAAAAGCAGTAGGAAGCTTTGGCTCTTCCAAACCATCACAACAAAGCAACACAGTAAGGACAGGGAGAACTGTCGGCTATCCTGATACAGATGGAGCCATTAGTGAGAATACTCAGCTTACAAGGGTTGGCCAGAGGGCAGATGTGGTTATTGGAACCAGGGATTTTGACACCAGGGAGATTGTCATTGACCTCTTAAGAGGACAACTGGCTGGCAGCAGTGAGGTGGTGGTGAGCATCCCTGCATCTGTTATAGCAAACAGTGGGGCAAGGGATATTACTGTAATTGGCAGGGATTTTACAATGAAGTTTAATCCAGGTGTCTTTAATAATTCTGCTGTCAACAGCAATAGAAGCAGGGCAGATGCCGGTGTGCGCTTTAGAATAGCTCCTGTTAATGAAAGCCTTAATATACCAGGGGGTAATAATCTATCTCCAGCCTATATATTAGAAGCTTCTATATATATAGGGAAGGAAAATATTAAAGTAGATTACCTTCGTTCCTTTATCAACTTCAGCATGGATTTTGACAAGGCAAAGGCAGATATGAGACGACTGAATAACCTTAAGCTCCACAGATATGATGATTATAAGGGTGTGTGGACACCAGTTGAGCACACCATCTATGAACCAGGCTCAAGTATAATCACGGGGGTTAAAGACAGGTTGGGTAGATATGTTATTATAGGGAGCAGGAGGTAGGGTGGATGAAAAGATTATTAATGCTAATAATCCTAGCAGTACTGCTCATGTTCTTCAGTTCTGCTGCATGGGCACAGCTTTACTCCAATGTAAGGCAGGGCACAGTGGAAGGATACCTGCTGGACAGGGGCAGCGATTTTGTTTTACTTGAAGAATACAACGGGACCCTGTACAAGCTCCCTGTTGGTGAAAAAGCCCAGTTTTTAATTGACAGCAGGCCTGTGCTTCTGGCTGATTTTCTCCCGGGCATGGAGGTTTATGTCCGGATTAGGGACGGTAAAATACAATTTCTTGAAGGGTATTCTGCTGTAAACCTGGGCTATATTGCTCCGGGCAGTAAGGTTCGAACCGGCATTGTTGCCAGAATAGACAGGGACAAGCTCCAGGTCAGCCTGGCAACAGGGGATCAGGAAACATACTTTGCATCTCCTGTAACCCTGGTGCAGAAAAAGGGTGTCAGGGTGCCTCTGGATGTCCTTTATGTGGGTGATAGGATCAAGCTTTATTTTGATGAGGCAGAAAGCCGGGTTGCCAGCAGAATAGTAATTGAAGGGGATTCTATTCGTATCAAGAATATTTACAAGGGCACATTAAATTCTTCCAACAGGTTTTCCAACTCCATTTCCCTGGAGGATGTCCAGGTATTTAGAAATGGCAGCTGGCAGAGGCACAGCAGCTACATGAGCCTCCCTTATAGTGTGGATATTCCCTTGTATATTGGCGGTTTTAAAATTCCAATTACCAACTTAAGCTTCTACAATGGCACCACTGTGTACATGGTGACCAGGGACTTTTTTAATACAGAACGAATTGACAGGATGCTCTTGAAAAACAGGCATGAGGCCTTTTACAATGGCAAGATCCAGGATATTAATTGGTATACCCAGGCCTTTGAGCTGGGTAATAATAAAAACTTTAATTTTAGTGACAGCACCATTGTTGTAAAAAATGAGAGGATAGTTGACATGTACTCTTTATCCTCCCAGGCTGATGCCTTTGTAATTAGTGATGGTTTTGGCGATAGCAGACTTGCCAGTCTGGTTTATATCCTCAATGAGGATATAAACAACTCCAATATGGGCAGCCACCACTTGTATGCGGGCAGGCTTGACATGGTTGTTGAAGACCTGGTGAGGATTAATGATTTCTTTGTACTGAACAAGAACCAGTGGGAAGGCTTTGACCAGGAGAAGGAGCTTTTTTATGACAATGACACCTCCCTTTACAACATGGAAACCAGGGAGTTTATCAGTCCAGTTGAATTTTACTCCAGACCCTATAGCGGAAATGCAGATAAAGCTAAGAACTGGTATGCCTATATTTATACTGATGGTGACAGGATAGCCTCCATAGGCATAATGAAAAACCTTGACTCACTCTTGCGCCAAAGGGTTACTGCTGGAATTATTGAAACAATTGCTGACGATTACCATGTGGGCTGGACAATACTTCTAAGAAACGCCAGTGACTGGAGCAATCGACATGAAAGCTGGGTTCCCAAGAATACTTCTGTCAGGGTGAACCTGGAAGAGAGCCTGGTGATAAAAAATGGAAAAGTAATTGCACCTGAGGATCTGAGAACTGGGGACAGGTTGTATATGGTTAGAGATGATTTCAGGGGCCGGGTGGTAATAGTCAAGTAAAGCTGCTTAAACTCAAGTGTTTCCACAGCAATATACCTTGCATGGGATATGCTGCTGTATTCTGGAACTGGATTTTAAATCCTTTATTCTTAAAAACTGGGGGTCGCCGCATGTTTTATCTAAAGTGTATTCGTTTTATGACAATATTATTGGTTTTAGCTGCTGCTGCAGGAGTTGGTCTGGCAGCACCTCCTGATTATTTGGGCGGGGTATATAACGAATATGAATATGAGGAATGGGTCTTCATAAGCGGCGAACCTATCAAGTTCATAGGCACTGTTACCGTTACTGAACCTGAAAGGGGGACCCGCACGTCACTTACAAATACCTATCGTTTCACATTAAGGCCAGAGGACATCTCAATACAAGGCAAAATTGACAGGACCATGTCCTATATAACCACCTTTACCGACAGGCCTGACAAGGGTCAAACCCTGGGCCAGACAAGGGTATCCAGTTACAGAGAAACTATAGAACTAAAGGGTGACAAATATGTTCTGGCCGACTTTTTCTTTTCCAAGTCAGATGTGATAGATAACAGGCCTGCCTCAACTTACTATTCAGGTAATATTACAGGCAAGAAAGTATATAACATCAATAATAATCAAGGCAGGGTAACCATTGATATGTCCGGCGGCAATGTTGGCTATGAGAACTTTTGGGGCAAGACTGAAACCCAGGTAATAGATTACGTTATTAACACCCAAAGGCAGGTCCTTGTAAAGGGCGAGGAAGATGAAGAGGATACCATGAAGGATGCAGCCTGGGGAGGCTCCTACAGGGTACAGGCATCAGACAGTACACATAAGAATTTAATTTATACTGAAAGTGCTCCAAATCTGATCAGCTTTGATGGAGGACACATTAGGATAACCAACAGGGAAATGGTTTCAATGTATGAGTATAATATGCCTCGAATGGATAATGGCATACCCCATGCCAGCGGGCGAGACAGGGGAATGCTGCAGCTGTCCAAGAAATTTGTACCCAAACTGGAAAGCCTCATTGTGCCCAAATTTAGGGACGTTGGAGGTCACTGGTCTGAGGATAATATACGCCGAATGTATTCTTTAGATGTTTTTGATAATGTAGACCAGTATTTTCTGCCAGATGTGCCAATGACAAGGGTAGAGTTTACAAAGGGGATAATCAGGGCATGCAGCATCAAGGTTCAGCCTAATGCCGCAGTAGAAGAAAGACCAACGCGGAGAACAAGACACGCCGAGCCTGAGGATGACCTGTCCCCCTTCAAAGACGTGAGCTCTACTGATCCAGATTTCAATTATGTAATGGCTGCCCTTGAAAGGGGAATCATCAAGGGTGTATCCAACATTGAATTTGGACCCAACAATCCCCTAACACGTGCCCAAGCTGTGACCATTCTAGTCAGGGCCCTGGGCTTTGAGAGTAAAGCACCAACCCCTGGCTTCAGGACCCAGTTCAGTGACGATGCCAGGATACCAAATTGGGCCATGGATAGTGTTTATGTTGCACGAGAGATAGGCCTGGTTCACGGTGATGAGGCAAATAACTTTAATCCCAGTCAGGTTATGACACGTGCAGAGGCTGCAGCAATGCTTACAAGATTTCTGGAGTTTTTGGAAAAAGATCTGCAAAGGGATTACAGGGAAAATATCATACTCTTTAATTAGTGCTTGATTAAGATTAAGGGCAGCTAATCTCTTAATGCTGGAAATATTTTGCCTAGTAAGGGACTATGCCATGGGGACGGTTCCATCGTCTTCCCTTTGGACCTTCGTTGCACTACGGTGACGCTCGAACCGTCCCCATGACTCCGCTAATTGCTAAATTTCGCTGTAGTACTAGTTGCCCATAAGTATGTTCTGGCGGATAATTAATCTCTAAACTAGAATAATTTTTTTTGCAGCCCTGGTTGCAGTCTAAACCGGGGCTTTCGTATGGATTGTCAATTTGTATCTGTGCCTGAATTATATGGACACCTGGCCTAACTTTATGTAAAATAAAGGAAAGGCATCTGAAAAGGAGTGTACCGGGGTGAAGGTTTTAACTCAAAAAGATAAAAAGAAATTAAAGAGTTATTTTAAAAATAGAAGTGATGTTGTATTGGCTATACTATTTGGTTCCCATGGTACTGAGTTTCAAAGAAATGATAGCGATATAGATTTTGCCATCCTCTTTGACAATAAAATAAGTATGATGGAGGAAATGAAAATATTAGATGAATTAAGCGGCATATTAAGCTTTGAAAACATAGATTTATTAAACCTTAATAAAGCATCAGTCATCATGAAATTTGAAGCATTAAGCGGGCAAATTATATATGAAAGAGATTTTGATGAAACATCTGATTTTATGGAAAAAGTATTTAAAACTTATGGAGATATTACTTATATGATAAATGAATTCAATACAGATGTACTTAATAGGGGGATTAATGCAGATGAATATTGATATTGATGTGAACAAAATAAGTAAAAAAATCACCCTGATTATTGAAAATCTCGATAAATTAAGAATATTAAAACAGATTCCAGAACATGAGTTTTATAATGATTTTAGGAATGTTGAATCTGCAAAGCATCTACTGCAAACAGTTATTGAAGCAATGCATGATGTTGCCAATCATATAGTATCTCGAGGTAGACTTGGCAGGCCTGAAAGTTATGGTGAAACCTTTCGTATTTTGGAACAAAAAGGTTTTATATCCACTGAGAATGCAAATATATATTCAACTATGGTAAAGTTTAGAAATAGAGTAGTACATTTGTATCATGATGTTGATGACCATGAAATCTATAAAATTTTACAGAATAACTTAAGAGATATTGCTGGATTTTTAGAAGAAATACGGCTTATGGTAAATAATCAAAACAAATAGCTTTGAGGCTTATTAGGAGTTTGACTAAATAGGTACTTCCCTAACTTACTTGGAAGTGCTTATTTTTTTTATAAGAAAGGATTCTGTCATGTATTTCTAGAAGTTGTCCTAAGATAAATGGAAAACTAAGATAAATGGAAAATAAAAAATTCCAATTTTTTATAAAAAAGTGAAACAAAAATTCCCTATATGCAGTCTATATATAGGGGGCGTTTAAGCCACATGGAGAATGTAAACTGGAGGGTAAGTTATGAAAAAGGTTATCATTGCAGTAGTAATTCTAGCAATTCTAGCTGGCGGAGGCTTTGGGGGTTGGAAATGGTTTCAGGCTAAAAGGGATCCCATGAATCAACCACCTGTTTTTGCAGAGGCGCCAGTTATCATGGGAGATCTGGAGGTTGTAGTTGAAGGCTGGGGACCTTTACTGCCTGTAGAGGATCGGGAGGTAAGCTCTGCAGCAGCCGGAACGGTAAAGAGAGTTCTCGTGAAACCTGGGGACAGGGTAAGCCGGGGACAGGAGTTAGTAGTCCTGGAAAATGCTACCCTGGCAATGGAGATCCAGCAAAAACAATTGGAGCTTGATCAGAAAAAGCTGCAGCTGGCCAGGCGTTTAAATACCACACCGGATAAAATAGACCAGGTGGGTGCAGAGCAGGCATTGAGGATAGTTGCTCCTGCCAGCGGCAGGCTTACAGATTTTACATATAAGGTTAGAGAAGAGATCTCTGCGGGAGCTTTAATAGGCAAGGTTGTGGATGACAGCGGCCTTGTAGTTGAAGTACTGGCTGCAAGTCAGATATATAATAATGTAAAAAGGGGAGATAAGGTCAAGGTCTATTTTAGTGAGTTTACTGGAGAAATACAGGCATCAATTCATGAAATAGAGTCTAATCCCATTCCTGGGGAACAGGGGTTTTCTTACAGAATAAGCATACTTCTTAACAACCCTGGATTGTTAAAGGTAGGGATGAAGCCCCAGGTAATCTTTAGTTTACCTGGTATAGAGGTGCAGCAGCAGGGTGAAATTGTACGGTACAAGGCAGAAGAAAATATAGTTCCTAATATCAGCGGTGCCATTACCAATATATATGCAAAAAACGGAGACTGGGTCAACAAGGGGCAGCTTATAGCTACCGTTGAGGAAGGTGATGCCATGTCCCATGTTATAAGTGACAGGCTGCAGATAAACAGTTTAGAGCTTGACATTGAAAACAAGATAAATCAGATGCAGAACATGGTGGTTAGGGCTCCCATTGACGGCATTGTAATGGAAGTCCTTGTCAAGGAGACAGACCAGGTTAGTTTGGGGACAAAGATTGCTAAAATTGCCAATTATGACATGATGCGGGTAGACATTATGATTGATGAATATGATATTGCAAAGGTTCGCAAGGGTCAGGAGGCTGTTGTCACTGTAGATGGCATGCCAGGTGTTGAATTTGCAGGCCTTGTTTATGAGGTAGCCCTCATGGGGGAGACCAGGGAAGGTCTGGCAGGTTTTCCTGTAAAAATAGATATACCGGCACCAGAAGGTTTGCGGGGGGGAATGAATGCCAACGTTTCCATATTTATTGATTCCAAGACTAATGTAGTTCTAGTACCCATTGAAGCAGTATATGAAGAGGGTGATCAAAGCTTTGTTCAGATCATTGAGGAAGGCATGCCTGCAGCAAAAGAGGTTACCATAGGCCTTACAAGTGATAGGTTTGCCGAGGTTATTTCTGGACTAGAACCTGGCACAATGGTAGTTGTGGGCAGCTCCATGGATATGATGGACCATGGTTTTGGTCCTGGCGGTCCAAGCGAAAAACCAGTGCAGTATTAGGGTGTTAAGATATGATTAAATTAGAAAATATAACTAAAACATATAAAAATGACAAATTGTCGGTTGAGGTTTTAAAGGGTATATCCCTTGATATAGAGGATGGAGAGATGGTGGCCATAATGGGACCATCTGGCTCGGGGAAGTCTACTCTAATGAATATTATAGGCTGTTTAGATGTTCCCACAAGTGGAATATATCTGCTCAGCAACCAGGAAATCCAGAAAAAAAGCAGTAGGCAGCTGGCTATTATTAGAAACAGGGAGCTGGGCTTTATCTTCCAGAAGTACAATCTTATACCCCAGCTTACTGCAGAGGAGAATGTGGAAATGCCCTTGATTTACAGGGGAATGGCTACAAGGGAGAGGATAAAAAGAACAAGAGAAGCCCTGGATAGGGTTGGTCTATCCCATAGGATAAAACATAGACCAGCAGAATTGTCTGGCGGTGAACAGCAGAGGGTAGCCATTGCAAGAGCCCTGGCTGCAGAGCCCCGTGTGCTGCTAGCCGATGAGCCAACAGGTAACCTGGATACCAAAACAGGTGAAGAGATCATGGCTGTCTTTCAGGAGTTAAATGATCAATGCATGACACTGGTGCTGGTAACCCATGATGGTGACATAGCCCAGCACTGTAAAAGACTCATCAGAATTCAAGATGGGATTATAATTGGTGATAGCAAGGTTGAAAGCAGGATAAAGGCCAGGGGTGTATTAGCAGAGCTAAACCTGGCAAAGGCGGTGGTTTCATGATGAGTTTAATCCTTGGCTTTAAATCTGCCTGGCTGGGGCTAATGGGCAATAAGGTCAGAGCGTTTCTTACCATGCTTGGTGTTATTATAGGTGTATGCTCTGTCATTACCCTTGTTTCAGTAGCTACAGGGGCAAGGCAGCAGATGATGATGCACATGGAAAGTATGGGAACAAATGTAATACAGGTGTATTCCCAGGGATGGAATGTAAGATTTACCCTGGATGATTTGAAGGAGCTTGAAGAGAGGGTTCCAACTATAAAGGCTGCAATACCCAATGTGGAAAATTGGACATATATGAGGTGGAGAAATCATGGAGAAAATTTTGGGTACTCTGGCACTACAGAAAAGTACCTTGTTGTAACTGACAGCAAGCTTGCAAGGGGCAGGTTCCTTACTGAAGGGGACGTTCTTCACAGGCGCAGGGTAGCTGTAGTGGGGGATCAAGTTGTAGAGGTCCTGTTTAAAGGTACTAATCCCATGGGCCAAAATATAAACATTCAAGGACAAAACTTCCTGGTAGTAGGTGTCATGGAAAGAAAGGGAAAGGAATATGCCATTGGACCTGATAGCAATGTTTTTATTCCTGTCACATCTGCCATGAGGCTCATGGCTACTAATCAAATTCATGGCCTATCCATTAAAGCAAACAGTGCAGAGGACACCAGGGTAGCCACAGTTCACCTGAAAAGAATTTTTCAGAAGAAATACGGCCATCCAGATGCAGTAGGCATACATTCCCAGCAGGAATGGCTGCAGCAGGTGGAAGAGATGAACAGGATAATGACATTAGTAATGGGGGCAATTGCCAGTATCTCATTGCTGGTAGGGGGTATAGGCATAATGAATATTATGCTTGTGTCCGTCACTGAAAGAACCAGGGAAATTGGCATAAAAAAATCCCTTGGTGCCATGAATCATCATATTTTAATACAGTTTTTAGTTGAGTCAGTTATCATAAGCGGGGTAGGGGGTGTTATTGGAATAATATTAGGTTTCGGTGGTGCCAATCTAGTTGGGATGTTGGGTCCTGAGACTGCAGTATCATTGACTTCAGTTATTGTATCCTTTGGCTTTGCTGTAGGCGTGGGTGTAATCTTTGGAGTATGGCCGGCCATGAAGGCTGCTTCCATGAAACCAGTAGAGGCTCTGCAGCGAGAATAACAACCAGGGGGACGGTTCTTCTGGCTGATTTTCCCTAAAGTTATTTTCGCACAGCCTGTAAGACCCCGCCCTCGTAAGGAAAGGGGACACACCTGCTGAAGTCTGGAATATTCCTGGGGACAGGAATGTCCCCAACTAATGGGGATTAACAGGCTATAAGCTCGAAATAAGTGCGGCTAAGGTTCATATGGGGTTAAAACCCATATGGACCAAGTCTTCTTTATATTAAGCTAATAACGTAAACAAATTTCGTTTGAAAGTAAGCAGATAATCTTAGAAACAAAAGGGGGATTACAATGCTTGGGAAAAAAGCATTAACAATATTTTTTGTCCTATTCCTGTTATTTGCATTAGCTGTACCTGCCATTGCCTCATCCACATATGTAATAGATCAACAGGGTAATCAAAAGTTTCCAGTAGCAGCAGGGGATATACTTGT
>Ga0208609_100731_pt1 | contig 11245 bp, 10 predicted proteins | sample SubbioR11_8A_Apr_FD_184813 | JGI IMG/M metagenome (GOLD analysis project Ga0208609, IMG submission 184813) | Serpentinite rock and fluid subsurface biosphere microbial communities from McLaughlin Reserve, California, USA - CR11_8A_Apr (SPAdes) | ecosystem: Environmental > Terrestrial > Deep...
TGTCGACACAGCGCGCACTGGCCTGCCGGGCGGCCTCGTGCAGCCGCTGCAGCGCACCGTGCAGCGCGACAGGGCTCGGTGGCAGAGGCACGTTCATCGCGTCGGGGTCCGCAGTCGGGGGGGTGCGCACGCGCGGGAGCGCGCGCTGCCACCCCATGCGGCCCATATCGGCAGAGTGTGCTGCCGACTTCAGCGTCCGCGGTCAGCCGATCTGCAAGGGGGTGTTGCGCAGTGCTGCGGCGCGGGCCTCACTTGCGCAGTGCGTCACGGATCTCGCGCAGCAGCTTGGGCGTCCTCCGGCGCCTCGGCCGGTACCGCCGGCGGTGGCGTCTGCCGGCGCAGCCGGTTGATCTGCTTGACCATCATGAAGATGATGAACGCGAGGATGGCGAAGTTCAGCGCCACGGTGATGAAGTTGCCGTACGCGAACAGCGGCACGCCCGCGGCGCTGAGCGCGGCGTGGGTCATCGGCCCGGCATAGCCGGCGGGCGGATCGGCCAGCATGATGAAGAAGTTCGAGAAGTCCAGCCCGCCGAAGAGGCGGCCGACCACCGGCATGATCAGGTCCCTGACCACCGAGTCGACGATCTTGCCGAACGCGGCGCCGATGATCACGCCGACGGCGAGGTCGACGACATTGCCCTTGACGGCGAACTCCCTGAATTCCGAGGCCAGTCCCATGGTTGTTGCTCCAGTCGTTTGCGCAGTTGCGGGTGAGTGCCCCGTCACCCGAGCCGGGCGAGGCGAGACGCGGCCCTATAGGCAGCCGCCGGGAGGCGAAGAGGCCGATGGGCTCCGCTAGAATCTGGAATCGCACGGCTTGGCTGAGCGTCCGGCATGGCGCTCGAGCAGCGTGCGATGGCCAAGGAGTTACGACCATGAACCCGTCCGTAGACCAGTCCGCAGTCGACAAGGAACGCCGCATCTGGGTGACGATCGCCTGTGGTGCGGGTGCCGCCGGTGGCATCGCCGCGGCCGTCCCGTTTGCCATGTCCTTCGCGCCGTCGGAGCGCGCCCGCGCCGCCGGTGCGGCCGTCGAGGCCGACATCTCGGCGCTGCGCCCGGGCGAGATGATGACCGTCGAGTGGCGCGGCCAGCCGGTGTGGATCGTCCACCGCACGCCCGAGCAGATCGCCTCGCTCGAACGCACCAACGCCATGGTCGTCGACCCGCAGTCGGCGCGCACGCGCTTCCCGACGCCCGAGTACGCGCGCAACGTGCACCGCTCGATCAAGCCCGAGTACCTCGTCGTGGTCGGCATCTGCACGCACCTGGGGTGCTCGCCGACGCCGCGCCTGAGCGCCGGCGCGCAGCCCAACCTGCCCGACGACTGGCCCGGTGGCTTCTTCTGCCCCTGCCACGGCTCGAGCTTCGACATGGCCGCGCGCGTATTCCTGAACATGCCCGCGCCGGACAACCTGCCGGTGCCGCCGCACAAGTATCTGGCGGCGACCCGGATCCTGATCGGCGAAGACACGGCGGCCTAAAGTCCCGGGCGCGGCAGCGGAGAAGAGTAGATGGCTGAGTTCAAGGAAGCACCCGCCGGCGCCCCTGCGGGCGTCAAGTTCATGACCTGGGTCGACAACCGGTTTCCGGCGACCCAGCTCTGGAACGACCACCTCGCCAGGTACTACGCGCCGAAGAACCTGAATTTCTGGTACTTCTTCGGTTCGCTGTCGCTGCTGGTGCTGGTCATCCAGATCGTCACCGGCATCTTCCTGACGATGCACTTCAAGCCCGATGCCGCGCTGGCGTTCGCCTCGGTCGAGTACATCATGCGCGAGGTGCCGGGCGGCTGGATCATCCGCTACATGCACTCGACCGGCGCGAGCATGTTCTTCGTCGTCGTCTACCTGCACATGTTCCGGGCGCTGCTCTACGGTTCGTACCGCAAGCCGCGTGAACTGGTGTGGATCATCGGTTGTGCGATCTTCCTGTGCCTGATGGCGACGTCCTTCTTCGGCTACCTGCTGCCCTGGGGCCAGATGAGCTACTGGGGTGCGCAGGTCATCATCAACCTGTTCGCGGCTGTGCCCTTCATCGGTCCGGACCTGGCGATCCTGATCCGTGGCGACTACGTGGTTGGCGACGCCACGCTCAACCGCTTCTTCGCGCTGCACGTCATCGCGCTGCCGCTGGTGCTGCTGGGGCTGGTCGTCGCGCACATCATCGCGCTGCACGAGGTCGGCTCGAACAACCCCGATGGCGTCGAGATCAAGGCCAAGCGCGATGCCAGCGGCAAGCCGCTCGACGGCATCCCGTTCCACCCCTACTACACCGTGCACGACATCCTCGGCGTCTCGGTGTTCCTGATGATCTTCGCGGCGATCATGTTCTTCGCGCCGATGATGGGTGGCTACTTTCTGAAGTTCACTAACTTCATCCCGGCGGACCCACTCACCACCCCGGTGCACATCATGCCGGTGTGGTACTTCACGCCGTACTACTCGATGCTGCGCGCGACCACCGACGTGTTCGTCAACGTGCTCGTCGCCCTGATCGCGCTGAGTGCGGTGTTGTCGGTGCTCGCTGGCGGGCTGTCGCAGCGCGGCAAGCTGATGGTCATCGTCGGCTCGCTGCTCGGTATCGCCGTACTCATGTTCTTCGACGCCAAGTTCTGGGGTGTCGTCGTGATGGGCGCCTCGGTTCTGATCCTGTTCTTCCTGCCCTGGCTCGACCGCAGCCCGGTGCTGTCGATCCGCTACCGCCCGACCTGGCACAAGTGGCTGTACGGCGTCTTCGTCGTCAACTTCTTCATGCTGGGCTACCTCGGCCTCGCGGTTCCGACGGCACTCAACACGCTGATCGCGCAGGTCGGCACCTTGCTCTACTTCGCTTTCTTCCTGCTGATGCCGTGGTGGAGCCGCATCGGCGAGTTCAAGCCGGTGCCCGACCGCGTCGTCTTCAAGCCGCACTGAAGCCGGTATCACGGAGCCACCCGAATGAAGAAGTTCATCGTCTCGCTGCTGGCCGCGCTGGCCCTCGCCGGTTTTGCGCATGGCGCCGGCAAGTCGATTCCGTTGGATCCTTTCCCGACGCACCGGCTCAACGACATGACGGCCCTGCAGAACGGCGCGCGGCTGTTCGTCAACCACTGCCTGAACTGCCATGCCGCGGCGTTCATGCGCTACAACCGGCTGCGTGACATTGGTTTGACCGAGCAGCAGATCAAGGACAATCTGCTGTTCACTGGCGAGCGTGTCGGCGACCTGATGAAGATCGCGATGGACCCGCGCGACGCGCGCGAGTGGTTTGGCATCATGCCGCCGGACCTGACCGTCATCGCGCGCTCGCGCGCCATCACGGGTCAGGGCAGCTACAGCGGGCTGGACTACCTGTACACCCTGATGCGCTCGTACTACCGTGATGACACCACCGTGACCGGCTGGAACAATCTGGTCTTTCCCAACATCGCCATGCCGCACGTCTGGTGGGAGAAGCAGGGCGAGCGCCGCCCGATCTTCGAGACCGTCGTGCTCAGGGGCGTCGAGACCCAGGTCTTCACCGGCCGCTGGGAGCAGGTCACGCCAGGCACGCTGACGCCCCAGCAGTACGACGAGGCGGTCGCCGACCTGGTGGCCTTCATGGGCTGGATGGCCGAGCCGATGCGCGCCGACCGCATTCGCATCGGCGTGGGCGTGCTGATCTTCCTGGCCCTCTTCACTGTCATCGCCTGGCGCCTCAACGCGGTCTACTGGAAGGACATCAAGTAAGCCTCGCGCGCGCCGCCGCCCGGGCGGCGGCGCACGGCGCAGCACGGTGCCCGGCGCCGCGGCTGCGCTTTGTGTTTTTGAAGGGGCCGCAGCCGCGGCCCACCCGACTGCAAGGACCGCCCGCCATGATGGTGCTGTACTCCGGAACCACCTGCCCTTACTCGCACCGTTGCCGCTTCGTGCTGTTCGAGAAGGGCATGGACTTCGAGATCCGCGACGTCGACCTCTACGCCAAGCCGGAGGACATCGCGCTGATGAACCCGTACAACGAGGTCCCCATCCTCGTCGAGCGCGACCTGATCCTCTACGAGTCGCAGATCATCAACGAGTACATCGACGAGCGCTTCCCGCACCCGCAACTGATGCCCGGCGACCCGGTCGCGCGCGCGCGCGTGCGGCTGTTCCTGCTCAACTTCGAGAAGGAGCTGTTCGTCCATGTCAACGTGCTCGAGTCGCGCGGCATCAAGCCGACCGAGAAGCAGATCGAGCGCGGGCGCGCGCAGATCCGCGACCGCCTGACCCAGCTCGCGCCGATCTTCCTGAAGAACAAGTTCATGCTCGGCGACGACTTCTCGATGCTCGACGTCGCGATCGCGCCGCTGCTGTGGCGGCTCGACTACTACGGCATCGACCTGAGCAAGAACGCGCTGCCGCTGCTCAAGTACGCCGAGCGCATCTTCTCGCGCCCGGCCTACATCGAGGCGCTGACGCCCTCCGAGAAGGTCATGCGCAAGTGACCCGACGCCTGCCCCGGCCATGAATGCCCCGCCGCCCACCGCCGAATCGCAGGGCACGTCGACGCGGCCGTACCTGATCCGCGCGCTGCACGACTGGTGTACCGACAACGGCTACACGCCCTACCTCGCCGTCCACGTCGACGCCAGCGTGCAGGTGCCGCGCGAGTATGTCAAAAACGACGAGATCGTCCTCAACGTCGGCTTCGAGGCCACCTCCGGGCTCGTGCTGGGCAACGACTTCATCGCCTTCAAGGCCCGCTTCGGCGGCGTGCCGCGCGAGATCGTCGTGCCGATCGACCATGTCGTCGCGATCTACGCGCGCGAGAACGGCCAGGGCATGGCGTTTCCGATGCCCGTGCGCACGGCCAGCGGCGCCGACGAGGCGCCGCCGCCCGCGCAGCCGGCACCGGCGCGGCCGCCGGCACGCACGCCGGCGGCGGTGCGGGCCGCGCCGCCCGCGCGGCGGCCGCGGCTCTCGCGCGTGGGTGCCGACGCGCCCGCGGTGCCGCCGGCGGCAGGGTCAGGCCCGGCGCCCGAGGAGCCGCAGCCGCCGCGGCCCTCGCTCAAGCGCATCAAGTGAGCGCGACCGGCTGCCGCGCGGCGGCGGGGCAGGCCTAGAATCCGCCGCGCCGACAGCTCCCCTGGGCAGCGCGGCGCCCGGTCGCGTCCAGGTCCGGCCGGCTTAGCTCAGTTGGCAGAGCACCCGCCTTGTAAGCGGAAGGTCGTCGGTTCGATTCCGACAGCCGGCACCACCAGGCTTCAGTCGGCGCGCAGCCGAGCCGCGACGTACTGCAGCGCCAGCGCGTAGCCCTGCGTGCCGAAACCTGCCAGCACCGCCTCGGCGACGTCTGACAAGTACGAGTGGTGCCGAAACGGCTCGCGCCGGTGCACATTGCTGATGTGCAACTCGACGAAGGGCAGCGCGACGCCGGTCAGCGCGTCGCGGATCGCGACGCTGGTGTGCGTATAAGCGCCCGGGTTGACGATGCCGAAGCGGGTGCCGTCGCTGCGCGCGGCGTGGATGCGCTCGACGATGGCGCCCTCGTGGTTGCTCTGGAAGCACTCGACCTGCAGGCCCAGCGACTGCCCCTGCCGGCGCAGGCCGTCCTCGATGTCGGCCAGCGTCGTCGTGCCGTAGACCTGCGGCTCGCGCGTGCCCAGCAGGTTGAGGTTCGGGCCGTTGATGACCAGGACTCGCATCGGGCGATCACTCCGGGCGGTGGGGGGTGCGCGGCGCGGCCACACCGGGCGACATGGGCTCGGGGCTGCAGACCCGGACCCGGATCTCGACCGCCGGCCAGCCGGCCGCGGCCAGCCGTTGCTCCAGATCCGGCAGCCACTGTCGCAGCTTGGCCGCAGCGGCGGCGCTGGCCGCCAGCAGCACCCACTGCCGGTCGTCGCAAGGGCCGGCGCGGACCTGCGCACGCAAGGCCGGTGGCAGCGCCGGTATCACCGTTTCGAGCCGTGCCCGGGATTGCCGCAACCGCAGGCCCAGCCGCGCCAGCGCGGCGCTGCCCTCGATCGCCTGCGCCAGCGGCAGCGCGCCGGGCGGCAGCACGGCAACACCCAGTGGCGGGGACGACGAGCGCAAGGCCATTTCGACAGTGTAGCGAGGCCGGTGGCACTGGCCTGGACCCACCCCGCGCATGGCTGCACGTGCCGGCGGCCGCGCGCGGCACTGGCCATGAGGGCGGGTGCTACACTGCGCCGCCCCTGCCAGACGCCCTCGCGCAGGTCGTGGCCAGGGCTGTGGCGCAGGCCCGCTGCGGGTCGCCGGCGATGGCCCGCGGGCCGGCCCCGGCGGTCGCGGTCCGGGGCTGGCGCAGGCCTCGAGCGCTGCCGGCCGTGGCCCGCCGCTGCGGGCTACCGCCCGGCCCGTTCGCGCATCCTTGCCGAGGCGCCCACACCGTCATCGACCGGTCCCATGCTCAACGTCCTGACCTCCCTCTTCGGCTCGCGCAACGACCGCCTGCTCAAGCAGTACCGCCGCACGGTCGAGCGCATCAACGCGCTCGAGCCGCAGTACGAAGCGCTCAGCGACGACGCGCTGCGCGCCAGGACCGACGAGTTCCGCGCCCGCGTCGCCGCCGGCGAGTCGCTCGACGCGCTGCTGCCCGAGGCCTTCGCGGTCGTGCGCGAGGCCAGCAAGCGCGTGTTGAAGATGCGCCACTTCGACGTGCAGCTCATCGGCGGCATCGTGCTGCACGAGGGCAAGATCGCCGAGATGCGCACCGGCGAGGGCAAGACGCTGACCGCGACGCTGCCGGTCTACCTCAACGCGCTGGCTGGCAAGGGCGTGCATGTGGTCACCGTCAACGACTACCTCGCGCGCCGCGACGCCGAGTGGATGGGCCGGGTCTACGGCTTCCTCGGCCTGAGCGTGGGCGTCAACGTGCCCGGCATGCAGCGCGACGAGAAGCAGGCCGCCTTCGGGGCCGACGTCACCTACGGCACGAACAACGAGTTCGGCTTCGACTACCTGCGCGACAACATGGTCTACGAGGTGCGCGACCGCGTCGCGCAGCGCGGCCTGCACTACGCGATCGTCGACGAGGTCGACTCGATCCTGATCGACGAGGCCCGCACGCCGCTGATCATCAGCGGCCAGGCCGAGGACCACACCGAGCTCTACGTGCGTGTCGATGCGATCATCCCGGCGCTCAAGCGCCAGATCGGCGAGGCCCACCTGCGCACCGGCGAGGGCGTGATCGAGGCGGGCGACTTCACCGTCGACGAGAAGGCGCGTCAGGTCTACCTGACCGAGCAGGGCCACGAGAGTGCCGAGGCGCTGCTCGCGCAGGCCGGGCTGCTGGCCGAGGGCTCGAGCCTGTACGAGCCGGCCAACATCGCGCTGATGCACCATGTCTACGCCGGGCTGCGTGCGCACCAGCTCTACCAGCGTGACCAGCACTACGTCGTGCAGCAGACCGAGCGCGGGCTCGAAGTCATCATCGTCGACGAGTTCACCGGCCGCCTGATGGCCGGGCGGCGCTGGAGCGACGGCCTGCACCAGGCCGTCGAGGCCAAGGAGCGCGTGCCGATCCAGAGCGAGAACCAGACGCTGGCCTCGATCACGTTCCAGAACTACTTCCGCATGTACGGCAAGCTCGCCGGCATGACCGGCACGGCCGACACCGAGGCCTACGAGTTCAAGGAGATCTACGGCCTGGAGACGGTGCTGATCCCGCCCAACCGGCCGATGATCCGCAAGGACGAACTCGACCTCGTCTACAAGACCGACAAGGAGAAGTACGACGCGGTCATCGCCGACATCCGCGACTGCCACGAGCGCGGCCAGCCGGTGCTGGTCGGCACGACCTCGATCGAGAACTCCGAGCGCGTCTCGGGCCTGCTGACCCAGGCCGGGCTGCCGCACCAGGTGCTCAACGCCAAGCAGCACGCCCAGGAGGCCGGCATCGTCGCGCAGGCCGGGCGCCCGGGCGTGATCACGATCGCCACCAACATGGCCGGTCGCGGCACCGACATCGTGCTCGGTGGCAACGTCGAGAAGCAGATCCAGATCCTCGAGGCCGACGCCGACCTGAGCGAGGCCGAGAAGCAGGCCCGCGCGCAGACGCTGCGCGACGAATGGCAGTCTCTGCACGAGCGGGTCGTCGCGCTGGGCGGCTTGCGCATCATCGCCACCGAGCGCCATGAGAGCCGGCGCATCGACAACCAGTTGCGCGGCCGCGCCGGCCGCCAGGGTGACCCGGGCTCGTCGCGCTTCTACCTCTCGCTCGAAGACCCGCTGATGCGCATCTTCGCCGGCGACCGCGTGCGCTCGATCATGGACCGGCTCAAGATGCCCGAGGGCGAGGCCATCGAGGCCGGCATCGTCAGCCGCAGCATCGAGGGCGCGCAGCGCAAGGTCGAAGCCCGCAACTTCGACATCCGCAAGCAGTTGCTCGAGTACGACGACGTCGCCAACGACCAGCGCAAGGTGGTCTACGGCCAGCGCAACGAGATCCTCGAGGCCACCGACGTCGACCTCCAGATCGCCAGCCTGCGTCGCTCGGCGATGACCGACCTGGTGCGCCAGCATGTACCGCCCGAGAGCGTCGAGGAGCAGTGGGACCTCGCCGCCCTCGGCAAGGTGCTGCGCGAAGACTGGCAGATCGAGCTCGACCTCGAGGCCATGGTCGAGGGCAGCGAGCAGTGCACCGACGAGGACATCGTCGACAAGGTGGTCGCCGCGGCCGACGCGGCGTACACGGCCAAGGTCGAGGTGGTCGGTGCCGCGCAGTTCTCGCCGTTCGCGCGCATGGTGCTGCTGCAGTCGCTCGATACGCACTGGCGCGAGCACATCGCCGCGCTGGACTACCTGCGCCAGGGCATCCACCTGCGCGGCTACGCGCAGAAGAACCCCAAGCAGGAGTACAAGCGCGAGGCCTTCGAGCTGTTCGCGCAGTTGCTCGACGTCGTCAAGGTCGAGGTCTCGCGGCTGCTGCTGACCGTGCGCATCCAGACCCAGGAGCAGGCCGCGCAGGCCGCCGAGCGCATCGAGGCGCAGGCCAGCCAGTTCGCCAACGTGACCTACACCCACCCCAACGAGGACGGCAGCGTCAGCCAGGAGCGCGAGCCGCGCACCGCCGTCGCCGGTGCGGCTGGCGTGGCCGCTGCGGGGGCTGCGGTGGCGGCCCGGGTACCCAAGGTCGGCCGCAACGACCCCTGCCCCTGCGGCAGCGGCAGGAAGTACAAGCACTGCCACGGCAGGCTGGGCTGAAGCCCGCGCGCTTGCTGCCCGGCGGGCCTTCCGGCGAACCACCCTCTGGGCCTTGCCGCCGGCGGCAGTCCGGGTTCAGGCCGTGCGCTGCTCGCTCAGGCAGAGTTCCTCGATCATGCGCTGGCGCATCAGGAACTTCTGGGCCTTGCCGGTCACGGTCATCGGCAGCTCGGCGACGAAGCGGATGTGGCGCGGCACCTTGTAGTGCGCGATCTGGCCGCGGCAGAACTCGCGCAGCTCGTCGGCGTCGGCACTCTCGCCGGGCTTGAGCACGACCCAGGCGGCAACTTCCTCGCCGTACTTCGCATCGGGCACGCCGAAGACCTGGACCTGCGCGACCTTCGGGTGGCGGAAGAGGAATTCCTCGATCTCGCGCGGGTAGATATTCTCGCCGCCGCGGATCACCAGGTCCTTGAGGCGGCCGACGATGTTGCAGAAGCCCTCGGCGTCGATGGTGGCCAGGTCGCCGGTGTGCATCCAGCCCTCGCGCACGCACTCGGCGCTGCGCTCGTCGTCGCCCCAGTAGCCGCGCATCACGCTGTAGCCCCGGGTGCACAGCTCGCCGGTCTGGCCGACCGGCACGGTGCGGCCCTCGGCGTCGACGATCCTGACCTCGAGGTGCGGCTGCACGCGCCCGACGGTCGCCACCCGGCGCTCGAGCGGGTCGTCGGTGGCGCTCTGGAACGACACCGGCGAGGTCTCGGTCATGCCGTAGGCGATCGTGACCTCGGTCATGTGCATCTCGCGCTCGACGCGCTTCATGACTTCGATCGGGCAGGGGCTGCCGGCCATGATGCCCCCGCGCAGGCTGCGCAGGTCGAACTCGGCGAAGCGCGGGTGGTCGAGCTCGGCGATGAACATCGTCGGCACGCCTTGCAGGTGGGTGCAGCGCTCCTCGGCCACCGCCTGCAGGGTCTCGAGCGGGTCGAAGCCTTCGCCGGGGAAGACCATCGTGCCGCCGGTGACGGTGCTCGCCAGCGAGCTCATGACCATGCCGAAGCAGTGGTACAGCGGCACCGGGATGCACAGCCGGTCGCCGGCACCGTAGCGCATCGCCGCGGCGACGTAGCGCGCGTTGTTGACGATGTTGTGGTGGGTCAGCGTCGCGCCCTTGGGCGCGCCGGTGGTGCCGCTGGTGAACTGGATGTTGATCGGGTCGTGGGCCGACAGCGCGCGGCCGATCGCGCGTGCGCGCTCGACGTCTTCGGCGCGCGCCGCCGCGAGCAGCGGGGGCAGGTTGAGCATGCCGGGGCTGGGCTCGTCGCCCATGCGGACGACGGCGCGCAGCGCGGGCAGGCGCGCCGCGCGCAGGTCGCCGGGGCGGGCCGTGGCCAGCTCGGGCGCCAGCGTGGCGAGCATGCCGAGGTAGTCGCTGGTCTTGAACGAGGGCGCGACGATCAGCCCCTTGCAGCTGACCTTGACCAGCGCGTACTCGAGCTCGGCCAGCCGGTAGGCCGGGTTGATGTTGACCAGGACGACGCCGATGCGCGCACTGGCGTACTGCGCGAGGATCCACTCGGGCCGGTTGGGCGACCAGATGCCCAGCCGGTCGCCCTGGGCGAAGCCCAGCGACAGCAGCGCGGCGGCCAGCCGGTCGCTGGCTTCGCGCAGCTCGGACCAGGTCCAGCGCAGCCCGGCAGCGCGGAAGATGCAGGCCGGCTCGCCGCCGCGGCGCGCAGCGGTGTCGTCGAGGCACTGGCCGATCGTCAGCCCGAGCAGCGCGGGCTGGTCGAGCCCGCGCACCTGCGACAGACCGCCCGCGGGCCGCCGCGGGTCGGGGGTGGCAGCAGTCATGGCGTGCATGCAAGTCCCCGCAGACTCTGCTGCGCAGCTCAGCGCTGCGGCGCGGGCGCCTCGGCCGGCGGTTCCCCGAAGAAGCCCATGCCCGGGCCCTCCTCGGCAGGCTGGCCCTCGGCGCCCGGCAGCGCCGGATCTTCGGCTGCGGGCCAGCCCTCGCCCGCGGGCATGAACAGGTCGACCCCCTCGACGTCGAGCACCGGGCGCTCGCCCAGGCCCATCAGCACGAAGTCGGGGTTGAAGATGATGACGCCGAGCATGACGAGCTGCAGCAC
>Ga0208609_100732_pt1 | contig 11229 bp, 7 predicted proteins | sample SubbioR11_8A_Apr_FD_184813 | JGI IMG/M metagenome (GOLD analysis project Ga0208609, IMG submission 184813) | Serpentinite rock and fluid subsurface biosphere microbial communities from McLaughlin Reserve, California, USA - CR11_8A_Apr (SPAdes) | ecosystem: Environmental > Terrestrial > Deep...
AGGCCAGAACCGACAGCGCCAGCCCGACGCCCTGCCCGGCGATCCCCAGCGCCACCATCCACGACGCCAGCGCCGCCCCCGCCGACAATACCGCCATCCCGCCGATGATGAACCGGGTCCGGTTGCCCTGCGCGTCCGACAGGAACCCCCAGCTTGGCCGGGTGATCTGGACGAAGGAATGCAGCGCCACCAGCGCGCCCGACAGCATCGCGGGCAAGGCCAGTTCCACCACCATCAGCCGGTTGAGGGTCGATGTCGTCAGCACCACCACCGCGCCAAGGCACAGCTGCACCAGCCCCAGACGGACAATCTGGGCCCAGGACAGCTTCATCCCATCCCCCGGATCGCAAAGGCGGAAATCATCATGCCGCAGACATAGAGCACCACGCCCGTCCCGTTGTACCAGGGCGCCTTGCCCTTGGGGTCGCGCAACAGCACCCGCATCGCCGCGACCTGAGCCAGAAGCAGCGCCATGACCGCCAGCGCATGCCAGGGCTGGCCCCAGATCACCAGCAAGGCCACGACCAGAAGCTGCGCCATGCCCATCACCGTGCAGGCGATCTTCGCGGCCACCTCCGGCCCCAGCACCACGGGCAGCGACCGCACGCCATGCTGACGGTCGCCCTCCAGCGCCTTGAAATCGTTCAGCGTCATGATCCCGTGCGCGCCAAAGGCGTAAAGCGCGGCGATCATCACGGTCTCGAACCTTGGCGCGCTGCCCAGCAGCACCGCCGCCCCGGTGAACCAGGGCAGGCCCTCGTAGGACAGGCCTACCAGACCCGGCCCCCACCAGCCCGACCGCTTCAGCCGGATCGGTTCCGCCGAATAGGCCCAGGCCGCGATGACCCCGACCGCCGTCGCCCCAAAGCCCCAGGGCCCCAGCATCCAGCCCACGACCAGCGACAGCACCGTCATCGCCAGCGCGATCCACAGCCCCCAGCGTCCCGGTATCCGCCCCGAGGGGATCGGCCGATGCGGCTCGTTCACCGCATCCACATGCCGGTCGCACCAGTCGTTCGCCGCCTGGCTCATCCCGCAGACGATGGGACCGGCCAGGACCATCCCCAGCAGCACCGTCGTCCAGTTCGCGCCCAAAGGCACGCCCGAGGACACGGCGCCACAAAGGTAGGCCCAGACCGGCGGGAACCAGGTGATGGGCTTGATCAGAGTAAGCATGGCACGGGGTTCCGGCCAGCTTTGCGGGGAGTGGATGAGTGCGTCGCTCATACTGTCAATTAAACCTGACACTCCCGAGTCTGGCAAGCTTTACATTGCCGCGGAAGACAGGTTGAAGCGGCGGGCAGCATCGCCGCCGGCGCGGCAGGTGAGCTTCGGCCCCCCCCCCCGGCCAGACCAGCCGCCCATTCCCCCGGATGTCAGGCGACAGATCCGCATCTTCGCCCGCAGCGCGTCCGGCGCCCGGTCACAGGACAGGTCGTCGCGTCACCTGCAGACGATGCGCCCGGGCCCCCTTCCATGCAGGGGCACCCGTTCCGAGCAACGGCGTCAATCTGGCTTGACAGAATGAAGAGGAGGCCGATTGACCCGCATCAAGGCTGCGAAGTGTCGGTTTCCTTGTTCAGGATACCGAACTTGCGCAGCTTCACATAGAGCGACTGGCGCGACAGGCTGAGCAGCTCGGCCGCAGCCGCGCGGTTGTTGCCCGACATTTCCAGCGCCGCCTCGATGCACATCTTCTCGATGATCTCGGTCGTCTCATCGACGATTTCCTTCAGCGTCGAATAGCCCACCAGCCGCATCACGTTGCGCAGGCCCTCGTTCTCGTTGCCCGTCGCGGGCCAGACAACCCGGTCTGTCACCACGGAATCGCGCGCGACAATGCCGATGATCTGCTTGCCGTTGTCCTGGAACAGGGTCGCCGACAGCTCGACCGAAACCTCGCCCGTGTAATCGGTGTTCAGCCGCGTCCGGTAGTGGCGCAGGTGGCCTACACGCTTGACGTTGTCCAGCAGCACCTTCAGGTCCACCGCGCCGCGCGACAGGAAATCGGAAAACGCCCGGTCGATCACGACCGAGGTGCTGTGACTGTCCGTCATGTGCAGGAAGGATTCGTTCGCGGCCTTGATCAGGCCATTCCCGTCCAGAAAGACGACGGCGTCGGTCCCCTTCTCGAACAGGTTCTGCATCATCAGGCTGCGGTCGCCTTCCCGCGACTGGGCGCTTTCCGACAGGCCGATCCGGCACAGCAGCAGCCGGTCGCGCGACGCGCGGAACAGTTTCGCACTGACCTTCACCCGCTGCGCCGTCCGGCGCACGTTGAGGTCGACAAAGCCGCCGTCATCATTCGTCGCGTTGCGGGACAGGGTCTCGATCAGCTCGCCCCGACGCCGGCCGTCGAATTCCTGCGCGATGGGCGAATTCAACAGATCGTTGCGCTGCGCCCCCAGAAGCCGCGAGGCCGAGCTGTTGAGGTCCACGATCCGCCCTGTCGTCTCCGAGACGATGAGCAGCGGGAACGAATTTTCTTCCATCAGCACGCGGTAACGGGTCTCCAGCTCGCGCTGCGCCTCGTGGTCGCGGCCGATGGCGCGATGCGCCTGGACCAGCTGCTGCTGCACCTCGGCCAGCGGGCGCAGGTCGCGGCCCAGCATCAGAAGCGTCTCGGTCCCCGGCAGGCGGCGCAGGATGTAGCGGACCGGGAATTCGTATTGCACCGGCCCGGCGTGGTTCAGCTCCAGCGCCGATCCGCTGTCCGGCCCCGCCAGGCGGGTGGACAGCTTGGCCCAGCTTTCCTCGGCGAAGAGCGACTGCAAGTCCCGCCCCTCCCAGCCCGAGACCATTGCGGCAAGGCCCGACTGCGGGGCGGTCAGCACCCGTTCGACCAACCGCTCCGGCGTCACCACCAAAGTCAGGTCCGATCCTGCGCTTACCAGATCCAGAACCGCGTTTCGTGCGGCCGGATCGGCAGGCAGAACCGTCATGGAGAACCCGTCATTGGTCAACTCCCGTCCCCTTTCAACAAAGCCTGGACGATACTGCCTTGGCTTCTTTTCCGGTCCCGGTCAGGCTGGCGTCCGTCGCGACAGGCATCATACTCGGACATAAGAGCGGAAACATGGCGCACAACCCGGTCCGCGCCGGTTTCTTTCAGCAGCAGCGCATCTTCCACCGGAATGGCCCCGCCGACAAGGATGCACATTTCGTCCTTCCGCGACAAAAGGCGGAGGGTCCGCACCAGGCCCACCGCAGAGTCCAGCGCCGCCGTGCAGCCGACGGAAACCACCGCCAGGTCGAACCGGTTCGCCGACAGCAGCTGCGTCAGGTCCCGGGGCATCGGCGCCACCCGGACCATCGCACTGAACCCTGCCAGCCGCAGCTCCAGCGCCAGGACCATTGCGCCCAGCGTGTGCTGCTCGGCCTCGGCCACCAGGACCAGGGCTGACGGCCCCGTCACCGGCCGCACTTCGGCCAAAAGCTCGTCGACACGGCGCACCACGGCGTGCAGCTTTTCGGTGCCAAGCGTGACGTCGATGAAGCTGACTTCGTCGGCGGCCCACCCGGCCCCCAGCGCCCGTGCCGCTGCGGGGACGTAAAGACAGGCGACCGCGGCCGGGTCGATCTGCCGTGCGATCATCTCGGCAAGCAGCACGGCGGGATCGATCGAGCGGGCCTCTCGCAAGACCCGCAGAAAGTGGTCAAGATGGTCTTGCCCCACCACGGCGCATTCCTGGTCGCGCACCGACACCAACCGACCCAACGCCTCCCTCGCAAGCCCAGCAAACCAATCGAGGCCAATCAGGCCATCCTGGGCTTCCGGTATACCATTGTCTCGCATCGGCGACCCTCCTTGGGTCCTGCCGCAGATGCCGGGGCACGATAGCACTGTGTGTGTGCAATTGAAAGCCTTCGACTCGGCGCCTCCATGACACCCTAAACTGCGCGACATGTCCACTCAAATTGACACTTACCCCCAAACCCGCCGCGCCTTTGCGGGTAAAATGCTGATCTGGTTACGGGAAATTCCAGTCTGCCCGCTCAACGGAACAAGGGCGGACAGGCCGGGCATCGGCTGATTCTTTGGCATGATGTGTAAATCTACATTGACAGATAGTGCTGCCTGACTACTCTGAGTGTAAACGCGGCACATGCAGAGGCGTAGGGAATGTCCGATCCGGCCTCACTGAAGACATCCAGACCACTCTACACGCCCAGCCAGCGCGCCCGCCGGGATGCAACGGTCTGGACCACTGTCCAGGGTGTCCTCGCCCCGCTCCAGTTTCTGGTCTTCGCCGTCTCGCTTGTCCTGGTGCTGCGCTACCTGCTGACGGGGGATGGCTACGGCGCGGCTACGGTCTCGATCCTGCTCAAGACCGCGCTTCTTTATGCCATCATGGTCACTGGCGCGATCTGGGAAAAGGTCGTGTTCGGCCAGTATCTCTTTGCCCCCGCCTTCTTCTGGGAAGACGTCGTCAGCTTTGGCGTCATCGCGCTGCATACGCTTTATCTCTACGGCCTCGTCACCGAAACGCTGTCGCCGCTCCAGCTGATGCTGGTCACGCTTGCGGCCTATGCGGCCTATTTCATCAACGCCATCCAGTTCCTGCTGAAGCTCCGCCGCGCCCGCCTCGACACCGGCCCCGCCGCGCCTCTTGCCGAAGGGCACCCGGCATGAGCCTCGACACCCCCACGACCGGCTGCCTGCACACCCCCGTCCTGCGGGAACGCGGCCAGCGCGAGGTGTTCTGCGGCCTGACCGGGATCATCTGGCTGCACCGCAAGATGCAGGATGCCTTCTTCCTGGTCGTAGGCTCGCGCACCTGCGCGCATCTCCTGCAATCCGCCGCCGGGGTGATGATCTTCGCCGAGCCGCGATTCGGCACTGCCATCCTGGAGGAAAAGGACCTCGCCGGCCTGGCCGACGCCCATACCGAGCTGGAGCGCGAGGTCGAGCGCCTGCTGTCGCGCCGCCCCGACATCCGCCAGCTCTTCCTCGTCGGCTCCTGCCCGTCCGAGGTGATCAAGCTTGACCTGACGCGCACCGCCGAACGCCTGAACGCGCGGCATGGTGGCGCGGTCCGGGTCTACAACTACTCCGGCTCGGGCATCGAGACGACCTTCACGCAAGGCGAGGACGCCTGCCTGGCCGCGATGGTCCCGTCGCTTGAGGACACCACCGAAGCGAACCTCCTCGTCGTCGGTGCCCTGCCGGATGTGGTGGAAGACCAGTGCCTGTCGCTGCTGACCCGGATGGGCATCAGGAACGTCAGCTTCCTGCCCTCGCGCCGCGCCTCCAGTGCACCGAAGGTCGGACCGAACACCCGCTTCATCCTGACCCAGCCCTTCCTGGCCGACACCGCCCACGCCGTTGAGCGTCGCGGCGGCGAGCGCATCTCCGCCCCCTTCCCCTTCGGCGAGGAAGGCACGACCGACTGGCTCCGCTCCGTCGCCAAGACCCACGGCGTCACCGTCGAAACCTTCGAATCCGTCACCGCCGCCCCCCGCGCCCGCGCCCGCAAGGCCGTCGCCGCGCACGCGGACACCCTGCGCGACAAGACGCTGTTCCTGTTTCCCGACAGCCAGCTGGAGATTCCCCTCGCCCGTTTTCTCGCCCGCGAATGTGGCATGCGCCCGGTCGAGGTCGGCACCCCCTACCTCCACCGCGGGCTGATGGAGCCCGAGCTTGCCCTCCTGCCGCAGACCGTCCTTTCAGAAGGTCAGGACGTCGATCTGCAACTTGACCGCCACGCCGCGCTGAGGCCCGACCTCACCGTCTGCGGCCTTGGCCTGGCGAATCCGCTGGAAGCCGCCGGCTACGCCACCAAATGGGCGATCGAACTCGTCTTCACGCCCGTCCATTTCTACGAACAGGCGGGCGACCTCGCCGGCCTCTTCTCCCGCCCCCTCCGCCGCCGCGCGATGCTTCAGGGGGCCGCAGAATGACTGATTCCCGGCACGCCCCCCACCCCCATCCCCTCCCCACCGGGGGGAGGGGAGGCGCTTGCCTCGGCCGACTTGCCCAACCATCGGCCACCTGCGCCCCCCTCCCCCCCTGTGGGGGAGGGATGGGGTGGGGGGGCGCCCGGCCTGCAGTGGGAGAGCCGACATGAAACTCACGCTCTGGACCTACGAAGGCCCCCCGCATGTCGGCGCGATGCGCGTCGCCACCGGCATGAAAGGCGTCCACTACGTCCTGCACGCCCCGCAAGGCGACACCTACGCCGACCTTCTGTTCACGATGATCGAGCGTCGCCGCCACCGCCCGCCGGTCACTTTCACCACCTTCCAGGCCTCGGACCTTGGCGGCGACACCGCCACCCTGTTCAAGCGTGCCGCGCAGGGCGCCTATGACCGGTTCAAGCCGCAGGCGATGATCGTCGGTGCCTCCTGCACCGCCGAGCTGATCCAGGACGACCCCGGCGGCCTTGCCGCGACCCTCGGCCTGCCCTGCCCCGTGGTGCCGCTCGACCTGCCCAGCTACTCCCGCAAGGAAAACTTCGGCGCGGACGAGACCTTTCTTGCCCTCACCCGCGCCCTGGCAAAGCCCTGCGAGCGCACGGCCGAAGTCTCCTGCAACATCCTCGGCGCGACCGCCCTCGGCTTTCGCCACCGCGACGACGTGACCGAGATCGCAACCCTCCTGCGCAGCATGGGCATCGCCATCAACATCGCCGCCCCCCTGGATGCCGCGCCCTCCGACCTCGCCCGCCTCCCCGCCGCGCATTTCAATGTCCTGCTTTACCCGGAAACCGGCGAAGGTGCGGCCCGCTGGCTGGAAAAGACCCACGCCCAGCCCTGGACCAGGACCATCCCGATCGGCGCGCAGGCAACCCGCGAGTTCATTGCCGAAGTCGCCGCGCTGGCAGGCGTCAGCGCAGAGGTCAATGAGTCCAACCTCCGCCAGCCCTGGTGGTCGGCCTCCGTGGACAGCACCTACCTCACCGGCAAACGCGTCTTCATCTTCGGCGACGCCACCCACGCGATGGCCGCCGCCCGCGTCGCCCGTGACGAGATCGGCTTCGAAGTCGTGGGCCTTGGCTGCTACAACCGCGAATTCGCGAGGCCAATGCGCGCCTGCGCCAAGGACTACGGCCTCGAAGGTCTCATCTCCGACGACTACCTCGACGTCGAAGCCGCCATCATCGCCGCCGCGCCCGAGCTGATCCTTGGCACCCAGATGGAGCGTCACATCGCCAAGCGCCTCGGCATCGCCTGCGCCGTGATCTCGGCCCCGGTCCACGTCCAGGACTTCCCCGCCCGCTACTCGCCGCAGATGGGGTTCGAAGGCGCGAACGTGCTGTTCGACACCTGGATCCACCCGCTGGTGATGGGGCTTGAGGAACACCTGCTCACCATGTTCCGCGAGGATTTCGAGTTCCACGACGCCGCCGGTCCCAGCCACCACGGCGGCAAGGCCACCCCGGCCCCCGCGCCGATCCTTGAACCCACCGCCAACGCCGCCACCCAGATGATCGAGGCCGCCCAGGCCCTTGCCGACGCCCTTCACTGGCTGCCAGACGCCGAGCAGGAACTGAAGAAGATCCCCTTCTTCGTCCGCGCCAAGGCCCGCCGCAACACCGAGAAATACGCCGCCGAGAAAGGCGTGACCCGGATCAGCATCGAGACCCTCTACGAGGCAAAGGCCCATTATGCGCGATGACCGCTACACATCGCCGGAGCTGAGAACCCCCGTCGCGGACGGGCTCTACCACTTTGTCATCGTCACCCTCGACGCCCACGCCGCAGGCCCGGCCCAGCGCGTCGCGGGCCGGCTGGCGCAGGACTTCCCGGGCATCGCCATCTCGGTCCACGCCGCTGCCGAATGGGCCGAAAACCCCGCCGCCCTCGCCCGCGCCCGCGCCGATGTCGCCCGCGCCAACATCATCGTCGCCAACCTGATCTTCCTCGAAGAGCACCTGACGCAGATCCTGCCCGACATGCAGGCCCGTCGCGACCAGCTTGACGCCTGCGTCGGCATCATCTCGGACCCGCAGGTCGTCAGGCTGACCAGGATGGGCGACCTCGACATGTCGCTGCCCGCGTCCGGCGCGATGGCCTTCCTGAAAAAGCTCCGCGGCACCAAGTCGCCCTCCGGCTCCTCGGGCGAAAGACAGATGGCGATGCTGCGCCGCCTGCCGAAGATCCTGCGCTTCATTCCCGGCAAGGCCCAGGACATGCGCGCCTGGTTCCTGTCGATGCAGTACTGGCTTGGCGGGTCCGACGACAACATCGAAGGCATGATCCGCTTCCTGGTCAGCCGCTATGCCCCGAACCGCGACTGGCGCCGCGTCAAGGCCGCAGCCCCGGTGGATTACCCCGATGTCGGCCTTTACCACCCCGACGTCGCCGCCCGCGTCTTCACCGACCCCTCGCTTCTGCCGAAACCCGACGGAACCACTGCCACCGTCGGCCTTCTGATGCTGCGGTCCTACATCCTCGCCTCCGACACCGCGCATTACGACGCCGTCATCCGCGCGTTCGAGGCCCGCGGCATCGCCTGCATTCCCGCCTTCGCCTCGGGCCTCGACGGCCGCCCCGCCATCGACGCCTTCATGTCGGGCGGCAGGATCGACGCCCTCGTCTCCCTGACCGGCTTCTCCCTCGTCGGCGGCCCCGCCTACAACGACAGCCCCGCCGCCATCGCCGCGCTGGAGGGCATCGACACGCCCTACATCGCCGCCCACCCGCTTGAATTCCAGACCCTTGGCCAATGGGCCGCCACCGACGGCGGCCTTGGTCCGGTCGAGACCACCATGCTGATCGCGCTGCCGGAAATCGACGGCGCGACCAACCCCACCGTCTTTGCCGGCCGTCATGACGCAAACGGCTGCGCCGGCTGCATCAAGATGTGCGCTGCCCCCGCCGACCACGCCTCGCGCGTCATGGCACCCTGCCCGGAACGGATCGAGGCGCTGTCTGAAAAGGTCTTTCGCCTTGCCACCCTGCGCCGGTCCGAGACCGCGAAGCGCAAGGTCGCCATCGTCCTTTACGGCTTTCCGCCGAACGCAGGCGCAGTCGGCACCGCCGCCTACCTCGGCGTCTTCGAAAGCCTGTTGAACATGCTTCACGCCATGCGGGCCGACGGTTACGACATCACCCCACCCGCGAGCCTGGACGCCCTGCGCGAGGCTGTTCTCGGCGGCAACGCCACAGCCTTCGGCCAGCCCGCCAACGTCGCCGCCCGCATCCCCGCCTCGGACCTGGTCCGCCGATCGCGCTGGCTGGGCGAGACCGAGAAGGTCTGGGGCCCCGCCCCCGGCCGCGCCCAATCCAACGGGGCGGAGGTCTTCGTGTTGGGCCGCCAGTTCGGCAATGTCTTCGTCGGGATCCAGCCGGTCTTTGGCACCGAAGGCGACCCGATGCGGCTCTTGTTCGAGAAGGGCTTCGCCCCGACCCACGCCTTCACCGCCTTCTACGACTGGATGAAACGCGATTTCGGCGCGGACGTGCTTCTGCACTTCGGCATGCACGGGGCGCTGGAATTCATGCCCGGCAAGCAGGCGGGCCTGTCCGGCAAATGCTGGCCCGACCGGCTGATCGGCAACCTGCCGAACGTCTACCTCTACGCCGCCAACAACCCGTCCGAAGCGACCCTGGCCAAGCGTCGTTCCAACGCCGTCACCGTCACCCACCTGACGCCCCCCTTGGCGCAATCCGGCCTTTACAAGGGCCTTGCCGACCTGAAGGACAGCCTGACCCGCTTTCGCGCCCTGCCGCCCGACGCCCCCGACCGCGCCGATCTTGGCCTTCTGATCGCCGAGCAGGCCCGCGCCGTGGACATGGACCCGTCCAACCCCGACGCGCTCTGGCTGAAGCTGCTGGAAACCGAAGGCGCGCTTATCACCGACGGCCTCCACGTGCTCGGGCTGCCCATGACCGACGCCCAGCGCGCCGAATACCTGGCCCTGATGCCCGACGATGCCGAGGCCCGCGCGGCAGCCGCGCAGCACCTGCAAACCGACACCGAAATCCCCGCCCTCCTCCGCGCGCTTTCGGGGCGCTACATCTCCCCCGTCCCCGGCGGCGACCTGATCCGCTCGCCGCAGATCCTGCCCACCGGCCGCAACATCCACGCCTTCGACCCGTTCCGCATGCCGACCGCCTTTGCGTTGGCCGATGGCAAGGCGCAGGCCGACCGCCTGCTGGCGACCCACCCGACCCTGCCGCGCAGCGTGGCGCTGGTCCTCTGGGGCAGCGACAACATCAAGTCCGACGGCGGCCCGATCGCGCAGGCTCTTGCGCTGATGGGTGCGCGGCCCCGCTTCGACAGCTACGGCCGGCTTTCCGGCGCCGACCTCATCCCGCTCGCGGACCTGGGGCGGCCAAGGATCGACGTGGTGATGACCCTCTCCGGCATCTTCCGCGACCTCCTGCCCCTGCAAACCCGGATGCTGGCCGAAGCCGCCTTCAAGGCCGCCACCGCCGATGAGCCCGAGGCGCTGAACTTCATCCGCGCCCACGCCCTGCGCTATGCGTCCGAGATGGGCTGCGACATGGAAACCGCCGCCCTTCGGGTCTTTTCCAACGCCGAAGGGGCATACGGGTCGAACGTCAACATCCTTGTCGACAGTTCGGCCTTCGGGGATGAGGACGATCTCGCCGACGCCTACCAGAACCGCAAGAGCTTTGCCTATGGCGTCACCGGCAAGGCCGCCGGCAACCCGGCGCTGCTGCAAAAGGCACTGAAGGACGTCGACCTCGCCTACCAGAACCTCGAATCCGTCGAGCTGGGCGTCACCAGCGTCGACCACTACTTCGACACCCTCGGCGGCATCGCCCGCGCCGTGAAGCGCGCGCGCGGCGGCCAGGACACCCCGGTCTACATCGGCGACCAGACGCGCGGCGGCGGCACTGTCCGCACGCTCTCTGACCAGATCGCGCTGGAAAGCCGGTCCCGCACCCTGAACCCCAAGTTCTACGAAGGCCTTCTTCGCCACGGGGCCGAGGGCGTGCGCCTGATCGAATCCCACGTCTCGAACACCTTCGGCTGGTCCGCCACCACCGGCAAGGTGGAGCCCTGGGTCTACCAGCGCCTGACCGAAACCTTCGTCACCGACGAGGCCATGCGCCGCCGCCTGGCTGCCCTGAACCCCGAGGCATCCTCCCGCATGGCCCAGCGCCTGCTGGAAGCCTCGGACCGCGCCTATTGGACACCCGATCCCGCCACGCTTGCCGCGCTGCAAAACGCCGCCGACGAGCTTGAGGATCGCCTGGAAGGGATCGCCGCCGAATGACCAAGCGCATGACCCGTCGCAACGCCACCCCCGCCCC
>Ga0208609_100735_pt1 | contig 11178 bp, 10 predicted proteins | sample SubbioR11_8A_Apr_FD_184813 | JGI IMG/M metagenome (GOLD analysis project Ga0208609, IMG submission 184813) | Serpentinite rock and fluid subsurface biosphere microbial communities from McLaughlin Reserve, California, USA - CR11_8A_Apr (SPAdes) | ecosystem: Environmental > Terrestrial > Deep...
CCCGCCCCTATCCGGTAGGTACTCAGGGTAAGCAGACCCGCCCTTGCCAATGGATGAAACGCGGTGCTCAGGAAATTTTAGTGTTGCAATCTTGCTTGGTGGCCCTTATAATAAAAACAACTGAATACCACAAACTAAGGTACAGTGTTGTACCGGGCAGTGACGCCCTGACAGAGCCAGTTCTCTGCGTGGAGGCGTCTTTTATTTTTTGCTGGGCGGGGGGTTGATTCAGCAACAAAACATGAATAAGCGGGTGACGCTGAAGCAGATTGCCGAGGCGATTATCACAGTAAACGAGTCTAAACCGAATAAGGGGTAAGGGCAATGGCGCCTCAGGGGAAACAATGTTTTCTTCCTGGGTGCTTTTTTGGTTTTACGGTAAACTACAAATTACAAAGGAGTTGTTTGAGAATGGGGACTACCAGACAGGAAGTAATGGCTATGGCTAAAGAGGCAAACGTTAAATTTATCCGCCTCCAGTTTACAGACATTATCGGTGTGTTAAAAAATGTGGCCATTCCGGTGGAGCAACTGGGAAAAGCGCTGGACGGGGAGCTGATGTTCGACGGTTCTTCGATTGAGGGGTTTGTACGGATTGAGGAATCTGATCAATACCTCAAACCTGACCTCAATACATTTTCTGTGTTTCCTTGGCGTCCCCGTGACGGTAGTGTGGCACGGCTGATTTGCGATGTGTACACGCCGGAGGGAGAGCCGTTTGTTGGTTGCCCGCGGAGTACGCTGAAGCGGGTGCTGGAAGAAGCGGAAGCAATGGGCTATACGCTTAATGTGGGGCCGGAAGCTGAATTTTTCCTCTTTCACACTGACGAATCCGGCCGTCCCACCACCATCACCCACGACAGAGGAGGCTATTTTGACCTCTCGCCGGTGGACCTTGGCGAAAATGCCCGTCGTGATATGGTGATGACGCTGCAGGAAATGGGGTTTGAAATCGAGGCGAGCCATCATGAAGTGGCGGAGGGACAGCATGAGATTGACTTCAAATATGACGAGGCGCTGGCCACAGCAGACAAACTTGTTACGTTTAAATTTGTGGTACGCAATGTCGCCCAACGTCACGGCTTGCACGCCACTTTTATGCCAAAGCCCATCTTCGGGATTAACGGCTCCGGGATACATACTCACCAGTCTCTCTTTGTCAACGGCGAAAACATCTTTTTCGATGCGAACGGAGAGCGCCAGCTCAGCAAAGAAGCCTATTACTACATTGGCGGTATTCTTAAACACGCTTCGGCATTTACCGCTGTGACTAATCCCACCGTCAACTCGTACAAACGCCTGGTTCCCGGTTACGAGGCACCGGTTTACCTGGCCTGGTCCGAGAGAAACCGTTCTCCGCTTATTCGGATCCCCGCCCGCCGCGGCGTGGGGACCAGGGTGGAAGTACGCTCGCCGGATCCTTCGTGCAACCCCTACCTCGCTTTGGCTGTGATGCTGAAAGCCGGACTGGACGGCATCAGGAACAAAATCGACGCCCCCGCGCCCGTTGACAGGAACATCTATCAGCTCACAGAACAGGAACGTTCAGAAATGGGTATCGCCAGCCTTCCCGGTTCCCTTAAGGAGGCGCTGGATAATCTGGAAAGCAACAAGGTTATGCAGGAGGCATTGGGGGCCCACATCACCGAGCGCTTCATGACAGCAAAAAGACGCGAGTACCAGGAATATGCCATGACGGTTCACAACTGGGAACTGGAGAACTATCTGGCTAAATTTTAGTCTTATAATTTAGCTCTGTGAAGTGGTAATTCGTCAACAACGTCAGTCTAAGCGGGGGGATAGCCTTGAAGTTTACAAAGATGCACGGTTTGGGTAATGACTTTATTGTCATTGAAGACTTAGCGCTAAGCCTGAGAAAAACAGACCGGCTGGCGAGGCGGCTATGTCACAGAAATTATGGCATCGGTGCTGATGGCCTGGTGCTTCTGCAGCCGTCCGAGAGGGCGCTCTGCCGGATGCGTATTATCAATTCTGACGGCTCGGAGGCAGAAATGTGCGGTAATGCTCTGCGTTGTGTCGGAAAGTATCTTTATGAAAAAGGAATGACGCAAAAGACTGTCTTCCCCTTGGAGGTGCAAAGCGGCATAAAAACAATCAGCTTGCTGACGGCAGGTCATACCGTAAGCGCCGTGCAGGTGGATATGGGGGAGCCTGTCCTGGAAAGCCGCTTGATTCCCGTTTGCGGTGAGAACCGCAGGGTCATCGGAGAGCAAATTTCGGCTGCCGGATGTGATTTTTTAATGACAGCCGTTTCCATGGGGAATCCGCACTGCGTGATCTTTCGCACTGATCTGACGGCGCTGCCGCTAGATGTCTGGGGGCCGGCTCTGGAAGAGCATGAGCTATTTCCTAAAAAGAGCAATGTGCATTTCGTAGAGGTGCTATCCCCGCGGGAGGCCCGCCTTCTGGTCTGGGAAAGGGGCGCGGGTCCGACGTTGGCCTGCGGTTCAGGCGCCTGCGCCGTCCTGGTGGCGGGAGTGTTGAACGGGAAACTAGAGCGACAGGCGACGGTGCACCTGCCGGGTGGTACGCTTTTTGTGGAGTGGCGCGGGGATAATCATGTGTATATGACCGGTCCCGCGCAGGAAGTTTTTCGCGGTGAGTTAAGCGGCGTCAATGATTATCAGGAAGACAACAGAGAGCAGGGAGAGTGATGGATATGGGTATAAATATACAGCCGGCAGACAGGATCAATAAGCTGCCTCGCTATCTTTTTGCTGAGATTGACAAAAAAATTCGCGCGGCCCAGGACAAGGGTGTAGATGTGATCAAGCTGGGGATTGGCGATCCGGATCAACCTACGCCGCCATATATTGTCAGGCGGGCTGCACAAGAAATAGAGAAACCGCGCTGCCATAATTATCCTCCGGACGAGGGCCTGACTGAATTTAAGGAAGCTGTCGCTTTTTATTATAAAGAAAGGCATAATGTGGAGCTGGACCCGGAGCGAGAAGTATGCGTGCTCCTGGGATCCAAGGAAGGAATTGCGCATATCAGTGCCTGTTTTGTTAACAACGGCGACATCAATCTGGTACCCGACCCCGGCTATCCTGTTTACGGAATCGGCACTATGTTTGCCGGCGGGGAAATACACCGTATGCCGCTCCTAGCGGGAAATAACTATCTGCCCGAGCTGCAGGCGATACCTCCCGCCGTTGCCGATAAAGCAAAGCTGATGTTTTTGAATTACCCCAACAACCCTACAGGAGCGGAAGCGCCCTTGGCCTTTTTTAATGAGGCGGTTGAATTTGCCAAAAAACACAATATTATTGTCTGTCATGATCAGGCTTACAGCGAAATAAATTATGACGGGTATCTGCCGCCCTCCTTTCTGGAGGCAAAGGGGGCAAAAGAAGCTGGTATTGAATTCGGCTCACTGTCCAAGACGTTTAATATGACGGGCTGGCGTATCGGTTATGCCGTAGGCCGTGCCGAAGTGGTGGAAGTCTTGTCGCGATATAAAACCAACATTGACTCGGGAACCTTTAAAGCCATTCAGTATACGGGCGCAGAAGCCTTCACCCACCCGGACAAAGAGATGTTCCGGCAAGAGATGAGTGCCATGTACCGGGAGCGGCGTGATCTCGCCGTCAGTGCGCTTAGTCAGATGGGTTTTCAGGTCCGTGTCCCCAAAGCAACCTTCTATATTTGGGTGCCGGTACCGGCAAGGTTCGCCGGCTCAATGGAGTTTGTGAGTTATGTGCTGGAGGAAACGGGTGTGGTGCTCACACCTGGAAGGGGTTTTGGCGAATATGGTGAGGGCTACTTCCGCATTGCCCTGACGGTGGAGACAAAACGGTTGCGTGAAGCCATGGCTCGCCTGAGAAAAGCTTTGTCAGCTTAGCTGCAACGAAATAACGACACGCAACGACAATAAGTATTGCATTCTGTATCCGGGAAAGGGTGACCTGGCAGTGTTAAGGGAAGGTGATTTTCGCATCCCGTCCGGCTGTGCCATCAGCGGCATTGTTCACCGTAAGGGAAGGGCTATGTCCGGTGAGAGCATTATTCGTTCCATAGCCTTGATGCATGACCGCTCCAACGGGTTGGGCGGCGGCTTTGCCGCGTACGGCATATATCCGGAATTCAGGGACTGCTTCGCGCTGCATTTGTTTTTTGATGGTCAGGGAGCGAGAAAAGATACGGAAGAATATTTCAGCAGATATTTTGTTACGGAAATGAGCGGGCCCATACCCACAAGAAAGAATGCGTTCATTAAAAACGCGCCGCTGATCTGGCGGTATTTTGTCCGGCCGAAGCCTGAGTTTTTGTCTGCCGGTGAAAAAAGCGCCAATGATTTCATGGTGGAGCGCGTCATGGAGATAAACGGCATGGCTGGCGGTGCCCATGTTTTTTCCAGCGGCAAAAACATGGGGGCTTTCAAAGGGGTGGGCTATGCGGAAGATATCGGGGATTTTTACAGATTGGATGAATACAGGGGGCACATTTGGACGGCCCACGGGCGTTTCCCCACCAACACGCCCGGGTGGTGGGGCGGGGCGCACCCTTTTACGCTTCTGGACTGGTCTGTGGTCCATAACGGAGAGATCTCCTCATATGACGCCAACCGGCGTTTTCTGGAAATGTATGATTATCAGTGCACATTACAGACTGATACGGAAGTTATTGCCTATATATTTGATCTGCTGGTGCGCAGGCACGGGCTGTCGGTGGATATAGCTGCGGCGGTGGTCGCTCCTCCTTTTTGGAGTGAAATTGACCGCATGCCGCCGGACAAAAAAGAAATGTACCGTGCGGCACGCATTGTCTATTCAAGCTTATTGATCAACGGGCCTTTCAGTATTATTCTTGGCTCCTCCCGCGGTATTCTGGCTTTAAACGACAGGATCAAGCTGCGCCCCCTTACGGCGGCGGAAAAAGGAGATTTTCTTTATGTAGCCAGTGAGGAATCGGCTATCAGAGAAATATGTCCGCAGCCGGACCGTGTCTGGATGCCCCGCGGCGGCGAACTCGTCTGGGGTCTGTTGGCCGGCAGCGCACTTGCGGACAGCGGCGCTTGTCCGGAAGAAATTAACGGGACGGCCTGATTCCTGTGCCGTTTGCAAAGAGGAGGAAGCTGTATGGGCTTTGGAAAAAGGGCGCTCTATGCCATAGAAAGAGATAGTGAAAGCTGTACTCACTGCAGGATATGTGTTCGCCAGTGCGCCAACGGAGTTTACAGGCTAAACCCCAATACAGCCAAAGTGACCAGCGATGAGGCTGCCTGCGTGAATTGCAGGCGCTGTGTTGAGTTTTGTCCTGCGGGAGCTTTGGCCATCCGGCCGGCATTGGCGGAAACAATCAGTAACTCTTTTTGGACCAGGCAGGATCTGCGCGCTATCCAGTCGCAGGCTGATAGCGGCGGGATTTTGCTGGTGGGGATGGGCGGCGGCAGCAGCATTCCCTCTTACTTTGATCGCATGCTGCTCAACGCTTCCCAGGTCACAAATCCGTCAATTGATCCCCTGCGGGAGCCTATGGAATTACGTACTTTCCTGGGACGAAAGCCGGTGCGGCTGGAGCTTGATGAAAAGGGCAGGCCTTTAGGTCTGCCGCCGCAGCTGGAATTGGAGCTGCCTGTGCTTTTTTCCGCCATGTCCTTTGGCTCAGTTTCTCTCAATACCGTAAAAGCACTGGCCGCGGCTGCGCAAAGCGAACAGACCTGCTATAACACCGGAGAAGGCGGCCTGCACAGAGATTTGTATCCATTCGGCAAAAATACCATTTGCCAGGTAGCTTCCGGACGCTTCGGCGTGGATATTGATTACCTAAATGCCGGTGCAGCCATTGAAATTAAAATTGGGCAGGGGGCAAAACCGGGCATCGGCGGCCATCTGCCCGGTGAAAAGGTTGGGGATGACGTTTCGGAAACCAGGATGATTCCCTTGGGCTCAGACGCCATCTCTCCGGCACCGCATCATGATATCTATTCCATCGAAGACCTGAGGCAGCTGGTGTTCTCTCTGAAAGAAGCCACGGTCTACGCTAAACCTATCATTGTTAAGATTGCGGCCGTTCATAATGTGGCAGCTATTGCCTCTGGAATTGCCCGGGCCGGGGCGGATATAATCGCTATTGACGGTTGCAGGGGCGGGACGGGAGCCGCGCCGCTGCGTACGCGGGAGCACGTGGGAATTCCTATTGAGCTGGCCTTGGCCGCAGTGGACAGTCGGCTCAGGGCGGAAGGAATACGCGGGGAAGTTTCACTGGTGGCCGGCGGAGGGATCCGCCACAGCGCCGATGTCGTAAAAGCTATAGCCCTGGGTGCCGACGCCGTATATATAGCCACATCGGCCCTCATCGCCCTGGGTTGTCGTCTTTGTCAGAAATGTTACACCGGTCGCTGCGGCTGGGGCATAGCCACTCAGGTCCCTGAGCTGGTACAGCGCCTGGATGCGGAAGAGGGAGCCCGCCGTGCCGCTAATTTACTGAGAGCCTGGAAACACGAGATAAAGGAAATGCTGGGAGGGATGGGTATTAATGCGCTGGAAAGCCTGCGCGGCAACCGCCTTATGCTTCGCGGCGTTGGTATGAGCGATAATGAACTGAGGGTTTTGGGGATTCGGGCAGCTGGCGAATAGACTGCTGAAAAGGGGGTTCTGCTTAATGTTTACCATCAACGCGCGGGGAGTGTATTACAAAGAGCTGAATCAGATGGTTCGCCAGGCTTTAAGTGACGGAGCCGGCGAAATTCTGATTAAAAACGTAAACGGGCAGTGCTATATTGCCGATGCTCTTCGCGGCTCAGTCCGCTTTACTCTGGAGGGTACCCCCGGGAATAACCTGGCCGCTTATATGGACGGTCCTGAAGTCATCATCCGGGGCAACGCTCAGGATGCGGTGGCCAACACCATGAATAGCGGCACTATTGTTATTCACGGAGACGCGGGAGATACTTTAGGCTATGCCATGCGGGGCGGCGAAATATTTGTCCGGGGGAACGCTGGTTACCGTGCCGGTATTCATCTGAAGGAATACGGAAGTAAAATTCCTCTCATAGTGGTAGGCGGGAAAACGGGTGATTTCCTCGGTGAATATATGGCTGGCGGAATCATAGCGGTGCTTGGTGAACCGGACGGTTTGAATTCTGTGGGCCGCTGGTGCGGCACGGGGATGCACGGGGGAGTAATGTACATCCGGGGAGAGGTGCCGGATTATCACCTAGGCAACGAAGTCCGGATATGCAAACCCGACGCCGGGGACGAAGCAATCCTGAGCGGTATTCTCAGTAGATTCAGGCGGCACTTTAAACTGTCTGTCGCGACGTATGACCTGCAGAGTTTTATAAAACTTGTACCAAAAAGCAACAGACCATACGGCAATGTATATGTTGATTTTTAGAAATATTTTCACGAGATCACGATAGGAAATATAACTGACACAATCAGGCTGTCCGGAGGCTGTCCGAAAGTGCTTGACGGTTTAAGCGACCGTAAGATATAATAACTTTGTAAGTTTGCAAGGTTATCGGTCGGCGATTACTAAATCGTGGAGGCGATGCGTGTGAGTGTTACAGCCCAGGAAGTCTTTGGTCTGGCCAAGGCCTATGAAAGCTGCGATATTAGAACAGACGAGGAAGTGGCTATGCAGGCTAAAGACGGCTGCGAGGTTGCGCTGGAGTACTTGATTAATAAGTACCGCAACTTTGTTAAAGCCAAAGCGAGGTCTTATTTCCTCATCGGCGCTGACAGAGAGGATATCATTCAAGAGGGAATGATAGGGCTGTACAAGGCTATCCGCGATTTTAAAGAGGACAAACTTTCTTCATTCAGAGCGTTTGCCGAGTTATGCATTACCCGCCAGATTATTACCGCTATTAAGACGGCGACCCGTCAAAAACATATCCCGCTGAACTCCTATGTTTCGCTTAATAAGCCGATTTATGATGAGGACTCTGACAGGACACTGCTGGACATTCTCTCCGGAGCTAAAATCACTGACCCGGAAGAATTGATGATCAACCGAGAAGAGTATAATAATATTGAAGTAAAAATGGGAGAAATCCTTAGTGACCTAGAGTGGAAGGTTCTGATGTATTACCTGGAAGGCAAATCTTATCAGGAAATCGCCGTAGAGTTAAAGCGGCATGTTAAGTCTATCGACAATGCTCTGCAACGTGTCAAACGCAAATTAGAAAAATATCTGGAAGTACGCGAAAGCTAAAATACGGAGAGCCTCGGCTCTCCGTTTGCGTTATAGCATAGGAAATTATATCAACTGCGGCAATGCCGAGGGGCTTAATGTGAGGGGCTACTATCTGTGTTGACACGCTAATTCAAGTATTGTATCCTACTTTTGACAGCAAATAAACTAAAAAAGAGGCCGCAACGCCCATGAATAAAGGAGTTTGCGGCCTTCATGTTTTTCATAAATATGTAGGGGATTAATCATTTTTTGCTGTTGGCCAAAATATTTTTTATCTCGCTTAGCCGAAGGCGTTTTCGCGTAAAGTCGATGCCAAAATTGCTACCGATCGCATCGGAAATTTCGCTTCTGTAATCAAACATGTAGAGATTGTCCTGCTCATGGGAGCAGGCAATTTTGTTTAAACACTCAATGATTTTTTCCGCCGAATAGCAACGATTCAACTTTTTCTGAATCAGCCGGATGATGACCAGAGCAATAAAACATGTGAGAAAGTGGGCACCGATGCGGTCTTCGCGGGAGACGTATACCGGACGCGTCTCAAGCGTAGCCTTTGTAACCTTGAAGGTTTCTTCAATTTCCCACAGCCCGCGGTATGTATCAATGATCTCAATATCAGACATTTCCAGTTCACTGGTGACGATGGCATAATAGCCATCGTACATTTCTTCCTGGGCGAGTTTGTTGGAATCAAAAAGCGGCCGCTGTTTGCCTTCCAGAATCTCGCCGGTTTCTTTATCAAACTCCAGGTTTTTTACATACTTGGCTGCTCCGTAGCTGATGGCCCTGTTGTATTTTTGCGGATCCGCCACTGGGTTTTCATTTTTGGTTAAGCTGTTAAACTAACGAGTTCTGTAGCCCGGTATATTATTTTTTCCCTGCGGCCTGCAAAGTATTTGTGTGAATTTTCTGACATATTTTCACCCCATGTTATTGACTGCTCTCACTCGCAGTGCTAATATAGAATCAAGCTGGAATACTGGTTTCTATTACGGAAACCATTGAACAAATTGCTTTTTTGTTCAGTGGTAATTATTGCAATACTGCAGGCTGATGGCAATACCAAATAAGTAAACTTTTATAGGGAGGCATCATTAATGTATACCGCGGCCCGGGAAATAGAAGCCAGACTGACGTCACTGCAGGAAAAAATGGCGGCTACAGGCCTGGGGGCAGCGATACTGGTTCAAAACACCGATCTTTATTATTTTACCGGTAGTTGTCAGGCCGGACATCTGGTTGTTCCGGCACGCGGTGAGCCGGTCTATCTGGTTTGCAAAAGCCTTGAGAGAGCTCGTCTGGAGTCACTACTGGGCAGTATCAGGCAGCAGCATGCTTTTGCCGATGTGGCTGCCGTACTGAAGGAAGTCGCTCCCGGTGCGAAAACAGTTGGACTGGAGTTAGACATGAAAACCGCGTCGGCAGTAACAGAGAATCGTTGAATGCAGGAACATGGCAGGTAATCTATAACACATCATATTATAAACATGCATGGGAAAGTCATGATGTAGCAGAATTTGTAGTAAAAGTCGCAAACGCGACTTTTTGCAGCAGAATCACCTTTAAATTTATTATCATCGCGGAAGAGATAAAAAAATAATTAAGAAGGGTGATTTTTAATGCCGAATGGTAAGGTCCAATATATAAGGAATACAGGATTCGTACCTCAGCCAGAAAAAGTATTGGTCACCACAGCCCCGAGGGATGTGTACGAGCATGATGGAAGCGGACTTTATAAAAGACTACCTGTTTTAACTGCCGACGGATTCGAAGATGGCTTCGCGGAATATACTACAAATATTCCCGATGGCTGGAAATTTTCAACCCGTCAAAAGGATTACGGGTACGCTTTTCTAGAGTCTAATATAATCGGCCCCACCTATCTTCATTACCCGCTCAGTGAAACGATAGCGAAACATCTAGAAAATTGTCGGTATGACGTACTTTGCATCTCTGCTTTCACTTGGACATTACCATGGGCATTAGAGTTGGCCCGAAAAGCTAAGTCGGAATACAAAATTAAAGAGGTATGGCTAGGTGGATATGCAGTCATGACTGATGAACCTCAAATATACGAGGTATTTGATCGGTTGTTTTGGGGATATTGCGAAAGCATTTTTAATGAGTCTATAGGTTTGGGGCAGATATCAGCATCTGGAATCAAGCATCCCGACTTAACTACGAGGGCAAGCTGGCTCGGGCGTGACACAACTGTTGGTCATCTTTTGTTTAGAAGAGGGTGCCCTAACAGATGTACTTATTGCGCAGATCCGGCTTTTGCGCCCGGTGGGGATGAATCCTTGTCATTGGCTGCGGTTGAAGAAATTCTTGATTATTATAAATCTAACGCTATAAAGACTGTCTATATCTCTAACCAAGATACAAATTTATTAAGTGGGTTTGGACGAGAAGTTTTGGAAGCTATTAAGAAAAGAAAAATGAATTTTGGTATGCTCACCAGTTTTCAAGCACTTTCGTTAAGTGGTGAGAATGGCATCAGGGAGTTAAGAGATAACGGATTAACGTTTTTACTAGTTGGGTTGGAATCCTTAAATGATATCAATCTTGAGAAAACAAAACGGCGTTCTCGACAGATTATCATGGAAAAAACATTAGGTCTTCTTCGACAGCTTGACATTATAGCGACGTCAACCTATATGATTTGCTTCGAAGACGATTCGGAAGCAAGCATTAGAGAAGCAAAAAGACGGATCATTGATTTAGGTTTAGCAGTATGTCTTTTCAACATCACTGTTCCTTTGCCGGGAACTCCTATGTACTATGAATATAAAGAAAAGGGTCTAATTTCTGACTGGAATTGGAGCCGATGGACAGGAAATTATCTTGTTTGGAAGCATCCTGTGATCTCAACTGAAAAAGCTCAAGAGCTGTTAGCTGAAATTCGCTCAGAAGTCAATCACCCCGCCTACAATGGCAGGGCAATCGCATAAAAAGGGTGAAACGAGCCCAACAGGAGCAGCGAAAAACGCGAAGGGCCGGAACAGGCGGCAA
>Ga0208609_100736_pt1 | contig 11157 bp, 8 predicted proteins | sample SubbioR11_8A_Apr_FD_184813 | JGI IMG/M metagenome (GOLD analysis project Ga0208609, IMG submission 184813) | Serpentinite rock and fluid subsurface biosphere microbial communities from McLaughlin Reserve, California, USA - CR11_8A_Apr (SPAdes) | ecosystem: Environmental > Terrestrial > Deep...
CTGCAGGTGTACCCGCCACACTGGGCGGCGGCCGCGGCGCCGACGCCACCCGCACCGGCGCACGACGAAACGGCAGCGCCGGCGCGTCGCGCGGCCCTCGTCTCGCTGTTCAGCCACCGAGCCGCCACACCGGCCTGGTCATGTCGCTCGCCCATCACTTCCTGACGCTGGCCTACAACAACGCCTGGGCCAACCACCGGCTGCTGAAGGCCTGCGCGCAGTTGTCGCAGGCCGACTTCGTCGCGCCGCGCGTGAGCTTCTTCCCGTCGCTGCAGGCCACGTTGAATCACAACCTCACCATCGACTGGTACTACGTCGACGCGCTCGAGCGCGCCGTGCGCGGGCAGCCGCCGAACGGGGAGCCGGGCCGCTTTTTCGACCCCGAGCAGCCGTTTGCCACCTGCGCCGACCTGATCCCGGCGCAGCACGCGGTCGATCGCCGGCTGATCGACCTGTGCGCCGGACTGACCGACGCCCGCCTCGACGGCGTGGTGCGCATCCCGCGCCGCGACGGCGTCCATCCCGACCGCATCGCGCGCATCCTGGCGCACCTGTTCCAGCACCAGATCCATCACCGCGGCCAGGCGCACGCGATGCTCGCCGGCACGCCGGTCAGGCCGCCGCAGCTCGACGAGTTCTTCTGCAGCAACGAAGCACACCTGCGTGCGCCCGATTTCGCCGAGCTGGGCTTCACCGAGGAGGCGATCTGGGGCACGGACTGAGCGCCGCCAGCGCACTGTCCGCGCATTGTCCGAGTGCTGCTGCCCGCCTGCACGCGCTGCCTGTCTGCCCGCGCGCCCTTCGCCGATGCCGCTGTGGCTCGCCCTCGTGCTGCCCGCGCTGCCGCTGCAGTTGGCCGCGCGCGCCGCGCCGCTGCCGGGACCGCTGGCCGTCGTCGACGGCCGCGCGCAGCGACCTGTGGTCGCCTGCTGCAATGACGCCGCCCGCGCCGCCGGCATTTATCCCGGCCTGAAGCTCGCCGCCGCCCAGGCGCTGGCACCGCATCTGGCCGCCGTGCAGCGCCGCCCCGAACGCGAGGCCGACGAGTTGCAGGCGCTCGCCTGCTGGGCCTACCAGTTCAGCGCCCAGATCGTCGTGCGCGACGACCGCGGCGGCAGCGGCCTGCTGCTCGAAACCGGCGCCAGCGAACGGCTGTTCGCCGGCCGCCGGCCGCTGCACCGGCACCTCGCCCGCGGCCTGCGCGAACTCGGCTACCGCAGCGCCTTCGGCTACGCCGTCACACCGCGCGCCGCCTGGCTCGTCGCCTGCGCGCGCGCCCAGGGCCTGCCGGCGACCGACGCCTGGACGGCGGAGGATCTGCACGCCGCGGCTGCGCCGCTGCCGCCGGCGCTGCTCGACTGGGACGACGAGGCGTGCAGCGCGCTGCACGCGCTCGGCCTGACGACGCTGCACGACCTGCTGCGGCTGCCGCGCGCCGCGTTCGCGCGCCGCTTCGGTGCCGCCCGGCTCGACGACCTGGACCGCGCATTCGGTCGCGTGCCCGACCCGCAGCCGCCGTTCGTGCCACCGGCGCGCTTCGCCTGCACGATCGACCTGCCCGCCGATCTCGCCGACGCGCAGCAACTGACGTTCCCCGCACACCGGCTGCTCAGGCAGCTCGAGGGCTTTCTGCGCGGGCGCGCCGCCGGCGCCGCCGAACTCCTGTTCAGCGCGCAGCACAGCGCCCGCCGTCAGGCGCCGGTGCCGCCGACGCCCATCGAACTGCGCCTGGCCGCGCCCGAGCGCCAGGCCGCACGGCTGGCGCGCCTGTTCGAGGAGCGGCTGGCGCGCATCCGCCTGCCCGCGCCGGCGGTTGCGCTCACGCTGGCGGTCGAGCAGTTGCTGCCGTACGCGGCCGCCAGCGCCTCGCTGCTGCCGCCGGCGCCGGGCCGGCACGGCGGCGGCTGGCTGCAACTGGCCGAGACGCTGCACGCGCGCTTCGGCTCGGCGCGGGTGTTCCAGTTGCAGGCGGTCGACGATCACCGCCCCGAGCACGCCTTGCGCGTGCTGCCGCTCGCGCCCGACGCCGGTCAGCCCCCGGCCGCCGCCGCAGCAGCCCGACGGCCGCTGCTGCTGATCGAGCGCCCCGTGCCTCTGGCCTGCCTCGGCGGCGGCGATCCCGCCGCCGAGGCGGCGCCCGACTACGGCGGCCCGCTGCGGCTGCTCGCCGGCCCCGAGCGGATCGAGGCCGGCTGGTGGGACCGCACCAGCGCCGCCTTCGGCCAGCCGCGCGCCGCCGTGCAGCGCGACTACTTCGTCGCCCGCAACCCGCGCGGCCAGACGCTGTGGATCTACCGCGAACTGCAGGCGCCGCGACACTGGTTCCTGCACGGGTTGTTCGCCTGAGACGTGCACCGGATGGGCCGGCGCCGACGCACCGCGCCATCGGCGCCACAGCGAGCGGCAGGATCGGACGTCCGTCACATCGTCCGACGAACGATCCGAGCGCGTGGACTCCACCAGCGAACGATCGCGGCCGCATTGCCGAACCGCTCAGTCGCGCAAGACGGCAGCGCCGGAAAGCCCCGGCTAGGCGATCAGGATCGCGCGGAAGTCGTTGACGTTGGTGCGTGTGGCGCCGGTGATCACCTGGTCGCCAAGTGCCTCGAACAGGCCATGGCCGTCGTTGTTGGCGAGACTGTCGGCGGGGCGGATGCCTTGGCGCCAGGCGCGCGCCAGCGTGTCGGGCGCAACGATCGCGCCGGCCACCTCCTCGGTGCCGTCGACACCGTCGGTGTCGGCGGCCAGCGCCCAGACCTTCGGCAGGCCATCGAGGCCGAGCGCCAGCGACAGTGCGAACTCCGCGTTGCGGCCGCCGCGCCCGCTACCGCGCACAGTGACCGTGGTCTCGCCGCCGCAGAGCAGCACGCAGGGCGCGGCCAGCGGCTGGCCGTGCGTGGCGGCGCTGCGCGCGATGGCGGCCAGCACCTTGCCGACGTCCTTCGCTTCGCCTTCGAGGCTGTCGCCGAGGATCATCGGCCTCACGCCTGCGGCGCGCGCGACCGCAGCCGCTGCTTCAAGCGAGCGGTACGGCGTGGCGATGAGCTTGATCGCAGCCCGCGCCAGCCGCGGGTCGCCGGGCTTGACGCTCTCGCCGCGGCCCGACTGCAGCACGTCGCGCACGTGCGGCGCAAGCTCGATGCCGTAGCGGCGCGCGAGCGCCAGTGCATCGGCGCAGGTCGTCGGGTCGGCCACCGTCGGGCCGGAGGCGATGTTCACCGGGTCGTCGCCCGGCACGTCGGAGATCGCCAGCGTCAGCACGCGCGCCGGGTGGCAGGCGGCCGCAAGCCGCCCGCCCTTGATCGCCGACAGATGCCGGCGCACGCAGTTCATTTCGTTGATCGTGGCACCGGACTTGAGCAGCGCGCGGGCGAGCGCCTGCTCGTCGTCGAGCGCCAGGCCCGGCAGCGGCAGCGGCAGCAGCGCCGAGCCGCCGCCGGAGATCAGACACAGGACGAAGTCCTCGGGCCCGAGGCCAGCGACGAGTTGCAGCAGCCGTTGCGCGGCGGCGAGCCCCGCGGCATCGGGCACCGGATGCGCGGCCTCGACGATCTCGATGTGCCGGCACGGCGCGCCGTGGCCGTAGCGCGTGACCACCAGCCCGCCGAGCCGCGAGGCCGAATCCGCCCAGGCGCTCTCCACCGCCAGCGCCATCTCGGCCGAGGCCTTGCCGGCGCCGATCACCAGCAGTCGGCCGCGGATCTGGCGCGCATCGGGCAGGTGCGGCGGCACGCAGCGCGAAGGCTGTGCGGCCGCGATCGCGGCGTCGAACAGGCGGCGCAGGAACGCGCGTGGGTCGTTCATCGCTGGCGAAGGTAGCACCCGGAGCAGCAGCGGACCTTTCACGGCGGCCGTGGCCTGCGCCCGCCCCGGCGCAGTCTCGCCGCGCTGCCTGGCCGCGTCCGCCGGCGCAGGCAGACCTTGAGGTGCGCCTTCGCCGACCCGGCGCTTCAGGCGTGCGCGACGGCGCCGACCAGCCCCAGCGTCTCGGCCAGTTTCGGCGCCATCAGCGCCGCACCGGAGCGGCTCGCCGCCTGCGCCTTGGTGGCGCGGATCTGGTTGACGATCTCGAGCGCCGATTGCGTGCACGGCGGCAGGTCGACGTCGGTGGTGGCGATCGGCGTCACGCGAGCGCCCCAGCGCACGACGTGCGCACACAGCGTGAGCCCGGCGCCGAAGGCCGGCATCAGCAGCAGGGCGCCGGGCTTGACCCGGCCCGACTCCAGCGCCTCGACCAGCGCCACCGGCACCGTGGCCGCACTCATGTTGCCGTAGTACTGCACGGTCAGCATCACTTTGTCCATCGCAATGCCGGCGCGCTTGACCACCGCCTCGATGATGCGCAAGTTGGCCTGGTGCGGCACCACCAGATCGATGTCCGCCGGCGCCACGCCGCAGCGCTGCAAGGCCACCTCGCTGGCTTGGCTCATGCCGTGCACGGCGCGCTTGAAGATCTCCTGGCCGTCGAAGTCCCACTGCGTGTCGCCGAGCGACACGCCACGGTTGGCGTAGGCGCAGCCCATGCCGCGCACGCGCAGCGCCTGGCGCGCGTCGGCGTAGCAGCCGAGCTTCTCGCCGAGCAGACCGACCGGCTCGTCGGTTGCCTGCAGCACCACCGCGGCGCAGCCATCGCCGAACAGCACCGCCACGCCGCGGTTGCTCCAGTCCATGTACGGCGAGATCAGTTCGACGCCGATCACCACCGCGTTGCGCACGGTGCCGGTGCGGATCATCCCTGCCGCCGACGACAGCCCGTACAGGAAGCTGGTGCAGGCGGTGTTCAGGTCCATCGCGCCGGCGTTGTGCGCGCCCAGCCGCACCTGCACGCCGGAGGCCGAGTTCGGCACCTGCTCGTCGTTGCTGCAACTGCCGTAGACGATCAGATCGACGTCGGCCGCCGCGAGCCCGGCACAGGCCAGAGCGCGTGCCGCGGCCACGGTCGCCATCTCGGTGGCCGGCACATGCGAGACGCGCCGTTCGTGCATGCCGGTGCGGCTGACGATCCAGTCGTCGTCGGTGTCGAGGAAGGTGGACAGGTCCGCATTGCTGAGGACCGCCGGCGGCATGCACTTGCCCCAGCCGGTGATCGCCGCGTATCTCATGTGTATCGCCCTGAAGTGTGTTGTTGTCTGCGCCGGCGCCAGCCCCCGCATCGGCGCAGCGATTGTGAACGATCGCGCGCTCGCGTTGACAGCGCCGCTACGCGGCTGATCTAATCGACTCCGCCCCCAAGGGAGAGCAGCCGCAGCGATCGCGACATTGCCGCGTCTCTGACAAGGTCTGCCGCAAGAAACAGCCCGATCGCCGCTGCGGCGGTGCCAGAGTCTGCTGGCGCACCGCTTTTCGCACTTGGCGATGCGATCGGCTCTCTGCCCGACCCTCCCGCGGCCGCACCCGACCGGCTCTGCAAAGGCTCGCGACGATGGTGTCTGTCGGCACGCCACTGATGTGGATGCTGTTTGCCGGATTCGTTCTGGTCGCCCTGGCGATCGACTTCTTCGCGATGAGCAAGCAGGGCGCGCACCGGGTGTCGATGACCGAGGCGGCGATCTGGTCGTTGATCTGGGTCGCGGTGTCGTTCGCGTTCGTCGCCTGGCTGTGGTGGCACCTGGGCGGCAGCGGCGACGACGCCGCGGCGCGCACGCTGGCCAACACCAAGGCGCTCGAGTTCGTGACCGGCTACCTGGTGGAGAAGGCGCTCGCGGTCGACAACATCTTCGTGTTCCTGATGGTGTTCACCTATTTCGCGGTGCCGGCCGAGTACCAGAAGCGGGTACTGATGATCGGCATCCTCGGCGCGCTTGTGCTGCGCGCGATCATGATCCTGGTCGGCGCCTGGCTGATCGCCCAGTTCCACTGGATCCTGTACCTGTTCGGTGCCTTCCTCGTGTTCACCGGCATCAAGATGTGGTGGGCTGCCGGACAGGAGCCCAACCTCGAGGACAACCCGGCGCTAAAGTGGATCCGGCGCCGGATCCGGGTCACGCCGCACTACGACGGCGAGCGCTTCTTCACCGTGCACAACGGCGTGCGCATGGCGACGCCGCTGCTGGTGGTGATCGCCCTGATCGGCATCGTCGACGTGGTGTTCGCGGTCGACTCGATTCCGGCGATCTTCGCGATCACGCGCGACCCGTTCATCGTCCTCACTTCGAACGTGTTCGCGATCCTCGGCCTGCGCGCGATGTACTTCCTGCTCGCCAGCATGCACGACCGCTTCCACCTGCTGTCCTACGGGCTGGCGATCGTGCTCGTATTCATCGGCGGCAAGATGCTGCTGATCGACGTCTACAAGATCCCGGTCAGCTGGGCGCTGTCGTTCACGGTGGTGGTGCTGGCCTCGACCATGCTGCTCAGCCTGCGGATCCCGGCGCGACGCGACGACGACGGCGCGCTGGCGTTGCCGGGCGAGGACCGGTCAAGGACCTGAGCGGCGCGCGCTGCGCGCCTCAGCGGCGCTCGATCCAGTACAGCGTGGCCAGTGCCACCGCCAGCACCACCAGGCTCGGCAGCGCCGCCACCATGATCGGCGGCCAGGTGCCGAGCAGGCCCAGGTGCGCGAACAGCTTGTTCAGCATGTAGAAGGCAACGCCGATCATCACGCCGCTGAAGATCTTCAGGCTCACGCTGCCCTCGCGCACGTGCAGGTAGGCGAACGGCAGCGCCAGGACCATCATCACCAGGATCGCGAGCGGGTAGAAGACCTTGTTCCAGAAGGCGATCTCGTAGCGCTCGCTGCGCTGGCGGTTGTCGCGCAGATGCTGGACGTACTGCGCCAGCGCCACCAGCGACATGCGCTCGGGCTCGACCAGCAGGACGCCGAAGATCGCCGGCGTGAGTTCCGACGGCCAGTGCCGCTGTGCCTCGCGCACGATGCGCGTGCCGTCGCCAGGCGGCGGCTCGCCGGCGAGCGCCGGCACGCGCGTCTCGATCACGTCGCCGAGCAGCCACGCCGCCGGGGTGGCGTCGCCCGGCGCCAGGAACTCGCCGGTGGCGGCGGTCGAGATCGAGCGCAGCCGGAACGTCGGATCGAACTCGAACACGCGCCAGAGCGCGGTGCTCGCATCCGGCCGCACCACGCGCACGTTGACGAAGCGCAGGCGCTCGACGTTGCCGGCCTGGTCGCGAACGACGTCGCGCGCCCAGGCACCCGAGCGCAGTTCGGTGGCGATGCCGGCGTTGGCGGCCTCGATGCGCACCTGGCGCGCGAGCCGCTCCAGCGGCGGCGCCACCACCTCGCCCATCAGGTAGGTGGCCGCCACCAGCACGACACCGACCCGACCGACCCACAGCGCCAGCCGGCGCGTGCTCATGCCGGACACGCGCATGATCGTGAACTCGCTCGACGAGGCGAGCTTGGCGAGCGCGTAGATCGTGCCGATCAGCGCCGCGATCGGCATCAGCTCGTAGACGCGCGAGGGCTGCGACAGGGCGACGAAGCTCAGTGCCGTGGCCAGCGTATAGCCGTCGCGGCCGACGTCGTCGAGTTGGGCGACGATCTCGAAGAAGGCGAAGATCGCCAGCAGCGCCAGCAGCACGAAGCCGGTCGCCAGGGCGACCTCGCGCGCGAGGTAGCGACGCAGGGTGTTCATGCCGTCGTCGTGCCGGCCGCCGCGCTCGGCCAGCGCGGCAGCCAGCGCTGCAGGTAGACGCGGCGCACGAACAGCGCCACGATCGCCGCCGCCACTGCCGCGTGCGGCAGCCACAGTGCGGTGCCGAAGTCGATCCGCTGCGTCTGCACGTAGGCCTGGATCAGTTGCACGCCGGTCAGGTAGCAGAAGAACACCGCCACCGCCACCAGCAGGTTCGCCGACCGGCCCAGGCGCGGGTTGGTCCAGGCCAGCGGCACCGCCAGCAACGTCAGCAGCAGCGCCATCAGCGGCACGGCGATGCGCCACATCAGCTCCGCCTGGTCGTAGGGCGCGCGCTGCTCGAGCAGATCGCGCGTGGTCTTGGCGCGCGCCTTGACCTGCTGCAGCGGCGCCACCGCGCGCGGCTCGATGCGGATCGCGTAGCGCTCGAACTCGACCAGCCGGTACTGCGCCTGCCCCGGCGTGCCTTCGTAACGCCGGCCCTGCGACAGGACCACGAAGCGCTCGCCGTCCGGCCGCACCTCGATCACCCCCTCGGCGGCGACGATCACCGCCTCGCGCCCCTGGCTGCGGTGCGAGACGAAGACGTTGCGCACCCGGCCCGCTTCGAGGTCGACGCTCTCGACGAAGAACACGCGCTCGGCGGCGGCCGACTCGATGAAGCGGCCGGGCGCGACGCGGCTGACGTCGTCGCGTTGCGCGAAGCGCTCGCGGCTTTCGACGATCTGACGCTGCGCCCAGGGCGTGACCGCGAGCGACAGCACCGCCACCAGCAGCAGCACCGGCGCCGCGAAGCGCAGCACCGGGCGGATCCAGTCGAGCAAGCTGCGCCCGACGGCGAACCACACCACCATCTCCGAGTCGCGGAAGGCGCGGGTGAGCGTGATCAGCACGGCGATGAACAGGGTCAGCGTCAGCAGCGGCGGCAGCCAGGTGAGCGCGGTCAGCGCCACCAGCGAGAACACCGCCTGGTTGTCGACGCGGCCGCCGGCCGCCTCGCCGAGGATGCGCACCAGCCCGACCGAGAACAGAATCGAGAACAGCACGGTGAACACCGCGCCGGCATTGCTCGACAGTTCGGCGACGATCGCGCGCCGGAACAGCGTCATGCGACGCCGCCCGAGGTCGCGGCAGACCAGGCGCGGCGGCATGCGCGCGGCGCGACTGCGAGCGCCGCGCCGCTATACTGGCAAGCGGCGTGGGTCGCGAGGCGAGCGCGGCCCGATCGCAGGTCAAAACCCGGAATCGGCACGACGACGCTGTTCACGGCACTGGGCGCTTGGATTCGCTCGCAGCCGGCGGCCGTGGCGGGTCGCGGGACACCGCGCCGGCAGGAAGGACAGCACGCAGGACAGCACGCGCCGTCTCGACTGCCGCCCTCGACCGCCGGAGCAGAAAACAGACAACAGAGAAGAGGCGATGGAATTTATCACGAAGGTTGCCGCCCCCGAGACGATCCGCTGCGATTGCCTCGCGGTCGGGGTTTTCAGCGATGGCACCCTGAGCCCATCGGCGCGCCGTCTGGATGCCGCCAGCAAGGGCGCGATCAAAGCCGCGATCAAGAGCGGTGATGCCACCGGCAAGCGCGGCAATGCGGTGCTGCTGCGCGCGCTCGACGGTGTCGCCGCCGCGCGCGTGCTGCTGGTCGGCCTCGGCGCTGCCGACAAGTTCAACGAACGCGCCTTTGCCGAGGTCGTGCGCGAGGCGCTCCGCAGCGCCGGTCAGGGCACGCGCGAACTGGCGCTGGCCGCCACCGAGTGGCCGGTCGCCGGACGCGACGCCGGCTGGCTGGCGCGCATGCTGGTGGCGGCGGCGCGCGAGGCGGCGTTTCGCACCGACGAGTTGAAGAGCACGAAGGACGAACTGGCCGCCCTGCCCGCTGCCGTGAGCCTGCTGCTGCCGGCGCGCGATGCCGCGGTCGAGGCCGCACTCAAGCAGGGCGTGGCGCTCGCCAACGGCATCGAACTGGCCAAGCGGCTCGGCAACCTGCCCGGCAACGTCTGCACGCCGACCTACCTCGGCGAGCAGGCGCGCAACCTCGGCAAGGAGTGCAAGCTCGCAGTCGAGGTGTTCGACCGCAAGGGCATCGAGAAGCTCGGCATGGGTTCGTTCCTGTCGGTCACCAACGGCTCGGCGCAGCCACCGCGGCTGATCGTACTCAAGTACCAGGGCGCGACCCGCAGCGCGGCACCCACGGTGCTCGTGGGCAAGGGCATCACCTTCGACACCGGCGGCATCTCGCTCAAGCCCGGCGCCCACATGGACGAGATGAAGTTCGACATGTGCGGCGCCGCCGCGGTGCTCGGCACGCTGCGCGCCGCCGCCGAGATGAAGCTGCGGCTGAACCTGGTGGGCGTGATCGCCGCCTGCGAGAACATGCCCTCGGGCACCGCGACCAAGCCCGGCGACATCGTCACCTCGATGTCCGGGCAGACGATCGAGGTGCTCAACACCGATGCCGAAGGCCGGCTGATCCTGTGCGATGCGCTGACCTACGCCGAGCGCTTCAAGCCGGCGGCGGTGATCGACATCGCCACCCTGACCGGCGCCTGCGTGGTGGCGCTCGGCGACGTCAACTCCGGGCTGTTCGCCAGCGACGAAGCGCTCGCCGCCGACCTGCTGCAGGCCGCCGCCGGCGCCGCCGATCCGGCCTGGCGCCTGCCGCTGGACGAGGCCTATCAAGAGCAGTTGAAGTCCAACTTCGCCGACATGGCCAACATCGGCGCGCCGGGCAAGGCGGGCGCGGTGGTGGCGGCCAGTTTCCTCGCGCGCTTCACGCGCAACTACCGGTGGGCGCACCTCGACATCGCCGGCACCGCCTGGAAGACCGGCGCCGCCAAGGGCGCCACCGGGCGGCCGGTGCCGCTGCTGGTTCACTACCTGCTGGGGCAGGCGCACTGACGTCGCCCCCAGAGAATTTCGGTCCAGGAGCGCAGCGAAGGCACATGCGCGTCGACTTCCACTTCAACGTCGATCACCGGCTGCACTACGCCTGCCGGGTCGTGCGCAAGGCGCGCGGCGCCGGCAAGACCGTGCTCGCCTTTGCCAGCGATGCGAACCGGCTGGCGCGCTTCGACGCCGCGCTGTGGACCTTTTCGGCCTTGGACTTCCTGCCGCATGTCTACGCCGACTCGCCGCTGGCCTGCGACACGCCGATCCTGCTCAGCCTGCAGGCGGGCGGCGTGCCCGCGCGCGACGTGCTGCTCAACCTCGACGATGCGCCGCCGCCGCAGTTCGCGCAGTGGTTCGCGCACTTCGAACGGGTGATCGAAGTGGTCTCGCTCGACGACGCCGAACGGCGCTGCGCGCGCGCCCGCTTCAATGCTTACCGGGCGGCCGGCATCGAGCCGTCGACGTTCAAGGCAGCCGCCGAGTGAAGCGGCGCGGAGCAACCGGTGACCGAGCGCCCCGCTAGACCGCGGCCGTTGCCGCCCGCGCCCTTCGACGATCCGTCGATTCCGGTCCTCACCGAGCGCTTGCTGTTGCCGGAATTGGAGCTGGACACCACCCTGCCCGCCGCTGCCGACGAATCGGTGGCCACACAGGCGTCGGCGGCGCCGGCCGA
>Ga0208609_100737_pt1 | contig 11140 bp, 9 predicted proteins | sample SubbioR11_8A_Apr_FD_184813 | JGI IMG/M metagenome (GOLD analysis project Ga0208609, IMG submission 184813) | Serpentinite rock and fluid subsurface biosphere microbial communities from McLaughlin Reserve, California, USA - CR11_8A_Apr (SPAdes) | ecosystem: Environmental > Terrestrial > Deep...
CGAGCAGCGCAGGGCAGTCGCCGCGCCAGCGGCGACCGCCACAGTGTGAGCCCCCGCCGGCTGGCCTGCGGCGCGACACGCCGAGCAGCAGCACACCGAGCAGCGACACGCCAAGCAGCGCCAGCGACGCCCCACCCAGCGACCCGCCGCCGGCAGGCATCGCCGCACACGGCGGGGCGAGGGTTCAGGCGTGCGTGCGAGCCGGCCTCAGGCCCGCAGGTAGCGCACGACGGTCTCGACGATCTGCGCGCGTCGCTCGGCGACCAGCGCGGGCGAGTCGGGGTCGCGCCGGAAGATCAGCGAGAAGGTGTGGCGGTTGGCGACGTTGAAGAAGCACAGCGCGCTGATCGTGGTGTGCACGTCGAGCGCGTCGACGCCGGCGCGGAAGACGCCGGCGGCGACGCCGCGCGAGATGACCCCGCGCACGGCCTCGATGGCCGGCACGTTGAGCCGCTGGATGGCCTCGCTCTGCGCGAGGTAGGCGCCGCGGTGGATGTTCTCGGTCATGACCAGCCGCACGAAATCCGGGTGGGCGAGCTGGTAGTCGTGGGTGAAGGCCACCAGCCGGCGCAGCGCAGCCTCGGGCGGCAGGTCCTCGAGGTGCAGCTCGGCCTCGATCACGCGGATGCGCCGGTAGGCCTCCTCCAGCACCCGCAGGTACAGCCCCTCCTTGCTGCCGAAGTAGTAATAGATCATCCGCTTGCTGGTCTGCATCGCCTCGGCGATGTCGTCGATGCGCGCGCCGGCCAGCCCCTTCTCGGCGAACTCGCGGGTGGCGGTGGCGATGATGTCGTCGACCGTCGTGGTGCTGGCGCGGCTGGTGTCGGCGCGCGGGCGGCCGCGGCGCGAGGGCTGTGTCGTCTCTGCGGCCGCGACCGGCGCGACGTCGTGTACCGGTTCGTTCATTTCTTCAGTGTAGGCCCGCTGCGGGCAGCGGGCACCGCGCCGATCACGGCGGCAATTCGCCTGCTTATCGGGCTCAAGTCGGCAGCGGCGGTCGGCAACATGCCTGAAGCTGCCCCGCTGCCGCCGCCATGGCCGAAGACACCTCCCAGAACAAGACCCTGCCCGCGACCCCGCGCAAGATCCAGAAGGCGCGCGAGGACGGGCAGGTCGCGCGCTCGCGCGACCTCGGCCATGTCGCCGTCGTCGCCGGCACCCTGCTGGCGGTGGTCGTCGCCGCGCCGCTGCTGACGGCGGCGGGCAGCGCGATCATGGGCGCCGGGCTGCGGCTGTCGCCGGCGCTGCTGACCGAGCCGCAGCGGCTGGGCGAGCATCTCGCGGCGATGACCTGGCTGGCCCTGCTCGTCGTGCTGCCGCTGGGCCTGCTGGCCATGCTGCTGGCGGTGGCCGGCGCGCTGCTGGCCGGCGGCTGGAACTTCACCTGGAAGGCGCTGGCGCCGACGCTCGAGAAGATCGACCCCTTCGCCGGCGTCAAGCGCATGTTCTCGAAGCAGCAACTGGCCGAGACGCTCAAGGCCAGCGTGCTGGCGCTGGTGCTGGGCGCGCTGGGCGCCTGGTACCTGTGGAGCCGGCTCGACGAGATGCAGCAGTTGCTGGCGCTGCCGCTGCCGGCGGCGCTCGCGCAGACCGGCTGGCTGGTCGCGCAGGGCGTGGGGCTGCTGCTGCTGGCGCTGGTCGCGTTCGCGATCGTCGACGTGCCGCTGCAGCGCCACCTGCTGCTCGAGCGGCTGAAGATGACCTACCAGGATCTGCGCCAGGAGATGAAGGAGACCGAGGGCAGCCCCGAAGTCAGGCTGCAGCGGCGCATCCGCATGCGGCAGATGTCGCGCACGCGCATGCTGACGTCGGTGACCAGCGCCGACCTGGTCGTGATGAACCCGACGCACTACGCCGTGGCGCTGAAGTACGACGAGCGCGCGATGGCCGCGCCGCGGGTGGTCGCCAAGGGCGCCGACCTGCTCGCGCTGAAGATCCGCGACCTCGCCCGCGAGGCCCGCGTGCCGGTGCTGCAGGCGCCGCCGCTGGCGCGCGCGCTGTGGGCGCACTGCGAGGTCGAGCAGGAGGTGCCGGCGGCGCTGTTCGCTGCCGTCGCGCAGGTTCTGGCGCATGTCTACCGCCTGCGCGACGAACTCGGCCGCGGCCGCGTCGGCGACATCGCCGAGCGCGAGCTGCCGCCGCTGGTCGTGCCGCCCGAGCTCGACCCGCAGCCGCGCGGCGGCGCCGCCGGGGCCCAGGCATGAACGCCTGGCTGGCGGCCCTGCGCGCGGGCTTCGGCGACGACGCGCCCGCCGTCAAGGCCCTGCTGGTGCCGGTCTTCGTCGTGCTCGTGCTGGCGATGATGGTGCTGCCGCTGCCGCCGCTGGCGCTGGACCTGCTGTTCACCTTCAACATCGCGCTGTCGCTGGTGGTCATGATGATCGCCGCGCAGATGGTGCGGCCGCTGGACTTCGCCGCGTTCCCGGCGGTCCTGCTGATCACGACGCTGCTGCGGCTGTCGCTCAACGTGGCCTCGACGCGGGTCGTGCTGACCGAGGGCCACACCGGCACCGGCGCCGCCGGCGAGGTCATCGAGAGCTTCGGCAGCTTCCTGATCGGCGGCAACTTCGCCGTCGGCCTGATCGTCTTCGCGGTGCTGGTGGTGATCAACTTCATGGTCGTCACCAAGGGCGCCGAGCGCATCGCCGAGGTCGGCGCGCGCTTCACGCTCGATGCGCTGCCAGGCAAGCAGATGGCCATCGACGCCGACCTCGCCGCCGGCACCATCGACGAGGCCGAGGCCAAGCGCCGGCGCGCCGAAGTCGCCGACGAGGCCGAGTTCTTCGGCTCGATGGACGGCGCGAGCAAGTTCGTTCGCGGCGACGCCATCGCCGCGCTGCTGATCCTGTTCATCAACGTCGTCGGCGGCTTCCTGATCGGCACCCTGCAGCACGGCATGAGCGCCGGCGCGGCGGCCAACAACTTCGTGCTGCTGGCCGTCGGCGACGCGCTGGTCGCGCAGGTGCCGGCGATGCTGATCTCGGTGGCCGCGGCGATGGTCGTCACGCGCGTGGGCAAGGGCGAGGACATTGGCACCCAGGTGCGCGGCCAGATGTTCGACTCGCCCAAGCCGCTGGCCCTGGTCGCGGCGATCGTGCTCGCGCTGGGCCTGATCCCGGGCATGCCCAACTTCGTCTTCCTGCTGATCGGCGGCGCGCTCGGCGCGCTGGCCTGGACGCTGCACCGGCGCGCGCAGCGCGCCGCGCAGGCGCCACCGGCGCCCGCGGCCGAGGCCCGGCCCGCCGGCGGCGAGGCGAGCTGGGACGACCTGGTTCCGGTCGACACCCTGGGCCTCGAAGTCGGCTACCGCCTGATCGCGCTGCTCGACAACGCCCGCCAGGGCGAGCTGCTGGGCCGCGTCAAGGGCGTGCGGCGCAAGTTTGCGCAGGACGTCGGCTTCCTGCCGCCGCCGGTGCACATCCGCGACAACCTCGAACTCAAGCCCGGCAGCTATCGCGTGACGCTGCGCGGTGCGGTCGTCGGCGAGGGCGAGGCCCACCCCGGCCTGCTGCTGGCGATCAACCCCGGCGGCGCGACGCAGAAGCTGCCGGGCACGGCGACCACCGACCCGGCCTTCGGCCTGCCCGCGGTGTGGATCGAGGAGCGCGTGCGCGAGCAGGCCCAAATGGCCGGCTTCACCGTCGTTGATTGCGCGACCGTCGTCGCGACCCACCTCTCACACTTGATGCAGGTCCACGCCGCCAAGCTGCTGGGCCGCGTGGAGACGCAGGCCCTGGTCGACCACGTGACCCGGCAGGCGCCCAAGCTGATCGAAGACGTGATTCCGAAGATGGTGCCCATCGCCACCCTGCAGAAGGTGCTGCAACTGCTGCTCGAGGAGGGCGTGCATATCCGCGACCTGCGCTCGATCGTCGAGTGCCTGGCCGAGCATGGCGGCAGCGTCAGCGACCCGGCCGAGCTGGCGCGGCGGGTGCGCGTGCACCTGTCGCCGGCCATCGTGCAGCAGATCTACGGCGCGCTGCGCGAGCTCGACGTGATCGCCATCGAGCCCGAGCTCGAGCGGCTGGTCACGCAGGCGCTGACCAGCCCGCATGGCGCGGCGCTCGACCCCGGCCTGGCCGACACCCTCGCGCGCAGCGCCGCCGAGGTCGCGCGCCGGCAGGAGGACCTGGGCATCCCGGCCTGCCTGCTGGTGCCCGATGCGATCCGCGTCGCGATGGCCCACCTGCTCAAGCGCGCCGCGCCGCGGCTCAAAGTGCTCGCCCACAGCGAGATCCCCGACACCCACACGATCCGCATCGCCTCGATCCTCGGAGCCGCGACATGAACGTCAAGCGATTTACCGGCCGCACTTCGCGCGAGGCCCTGCAGGGCGTACGCCAGGCCTGGGGCGAGCATGCCGTGGTGCTGTCGACCAAGCCCTGCGCCGAGGGCGTCGAGGTGCTGGCCATGCCCGCCGACGGCCTGCAGCACATCGAGCGGCTGGCCCACAGCGCACCGCGCGTGTCGCCGACATCGGCATCGGCGCCGCCGGCGCAGCGCGCCGAGCCGCGGGTCGACCTCGAGCGCGACTTCGCGCCGACCCAGCACCCCGAGCCCGAGCCGCGCATCGACACCGGCGCCGACGTCGGCGCCGACGTCGAGCGGCTGGCGATGAGCACGCTGTCGTTCCAGGACTATGTGCGCGAGCGCATGCTCAAGCGTCGGCAGGCCGCGCTGGCGCCGCAGCCGGCGCCGGTGGCCGCGCCGCGCGAGGCCCTGCGGGCGCCGCCGCCGGTCGCCGTGCAGCGCCCGCCGCCGGTGGCGCGTGACGAGCTTCGCCTCGACGCCGCGGCTGCCTCGGCGACGCCGCCGCCGGTGGCACCGGCGCTGGCCGCCGAGCGCTCGGCGCGCCGGGACCAGGCCGAGATGATGGACGAGCTGCGCTCGATGAAGGGCTTGATCGAGCAGCGCTTCGGCGCGCTGGCCTTCATGGAGCGCCTGCAGAAGAGCCCGGCGCAGGCCCTGCTCAGCCAGAAGCTGCTCGACGCGGGCTTCTCGCCGGCGCTCACGCGCAAGCTCGGCGAGGCCCTGCCCGCCGACGCGGCCGATCCGCTGGCCTGGGCCGCCGGCGTGCTCGAGCGCAACCTGGCCTGCGCCGAGCAGGAGCCGGCCCTCGAGGAGATCGGCGGCGTGTTCGCGCTGATCGGCTCGACCGGGGTCGGCAAGACCACCAGCACGGCCAAGATCGCCGCCGCCTTCGCGACCCGCCACGGCCCGGGTGCGCTCGGCCTGATCACGCTCGACGCCTACCGCGTCGGCGCGCACGAGCAGCTGCGCGCCTACGGCCGCATCCTCGGCGTGCCGGTGCACACCGCGCACGACCGCGCCTCGCTCGACGACCTGCTCGAGCTGCTGGCGGCCAAGACGATGGTGCTGATCGACACCGCCGGCATGGCCCAGCGCGACAGCCGCACCCGCGAACTGCTCGACATGCTGCAGCACCGCAGCATCCAGAAGCTGCTGGTCGTCAACGCTGCCGCGCAGGGCGAGACGATCGACGACGTGCTGCTGTCGTGGCGGGCCAGCGCCTGCCGCGGCGTCGTGCTCAGCAAGATCGACGAGGCGGTCAAGCTCGGCCCCGCGCTCGATGCGCTGATCCGCCACAAGGCGCATGTGCTGGGCGTGGCCAACGGCCAGCGCGTGCCCGAGGACTGGCACCGCCTGTCGGCGCAGGCGCTGGTGCAGCGCGCGCTGCGCGCGCCCGCCGGCAGCGCCTGGCAGATGGACCGCGACGACATCAGCCTGGTCATGGCCGCGCTGCCGGTGACCGGCGCCCGCCCCGGCGCCGCCGCGCCGCTGCCGGCCTGACCGGCGCGCGCCGCCGACGCCGATGGACCCCGTGACGATCCGACCGACGCCGCTGGACCAGGCCGACGGCCTGCGCCGGCTGTTCGCCACCTCGCGCGCGAGCTTCGTCGCGCTGGTGGCCAACCCGCGCGTGCCGATCGACGGCGTGCTGATCGAGCGCCTGGGCACCGCGCTGACGGCGCTGGGCCGGCGGGTGCTGATCGTCGATGCGGCCGCGACCTCGCCGCCGGCGCCCGAGCTGGCCTGGCTCGACCTCGCCGCCTGCATCGAGCCGCTGACGCCGGCGCTGGCCTACCTGCCTGCGCGCGGGTTGCCGGCGCGCCATGTCGACACGCGCGGCTGCAGTGGCGCGCTGCTCGACGCGTTGGCCGAGGCCGCGCCGCAGGCCGACGCGATCGTGCTGCACGCCGGCGCGAGCGACCTCGGGCGGCTGTTCATGCAGCGCGCGCCGCGCCCGGTGCTGATGGCCGCCGACACGCCGGCCAGCGTGACCGAGGCCTACGCCGGCCTCAAGCTGCTCGCGCTGCGCCATGGCTGGCTGAGCTTCGACCTGCTGCTGGCCGCCGCGCCGGGCTCGCCGCGGCGCGCGCGCATCGCCCGCCAGCTTGCCGACTGCGCCGACCGCTTCGTCGGCGCCGCCTTGCACGACTGGGCCGCGGTCGACCCCACCGCCGACGCCGGCGAGCCCCCCGACACCCACCTGCTGCGGCTGGCCGACGCCTTGCTGGCGCCGAGCCAGACGCGCGGCGCCGGCCTGCCGCCCGCGGGCGCCGCCACCGCGGCTGCCGCGCGCGCGCCAGCCTGGCACTGAGCCCGAGCGCAGAACCGGAGCCCGCACGATGTACACCGCCAAAGGCCGTCACGACCACGGCAGTCTGCTGAAGCAGTACAGCCGGCTGGTGCGCCGCCTGGCCCACCAGATGATCGCCAAGCTGCCGGCCAACGTCGAGCTCGACGACCTGATCCAGGTCGGCATGATCGGCCTCAACGACGCCCTCGGCCGCTTCGACGCCGCGCAGGGCGTGCAGTTCGAGACCTTCGCGACGCAGCGCATCCGCGGCGCGATGCTCGACGAGCTGCGCGGCGCCGACTGGATGAGCCGCGGCGACCGCCGCCAGCAGCGCAGCATCGAAGCGGCCGTGCACAAGCTAGAGCAGCGCCTGGGGCGCGCGCCCAGCGAGGGCGAGATCGCCCGCGAGATGGGCCTGAGCCTGAGCGACTACCAGGAGCTGCTGGGCAAGGTGCGCGGCACGCAACTGCTCTACCTCGAGGACCTCGGCGGCGACGAGGGCGACCACAGCTACCTCGACCGCCATGTGCCCGACGAGGACGCCAACCCGGTCGACCAGTTGCAGGACCGCCGCATGCGCGAGGCGCTGGTCGCGGCGATCAAGAACCTGCCCGAGCGCGAGCAGTTCGTCATGAGCATGTACTACGAGCAGGACATGAACCTCAAGGAGATCGCCGCGGTGCTCGGCGTGACCGAGAGCCGGGTCTGCCAGTTGCACAGCCAGAGCATCGCGCGCCTGCGCGCGCGCCTGCGCGAGTGGTGAGCAACCCAAGCCGCCGCGACCACACCCGAACGACCCCGAGGAGACCGCCATGCTGACCCTGTTCCGCCCCCGACCGGCGCCGGCCGCCGCCGCGGCCCCCGCCGCCGTGCAGCGCAGCGACGAGGACGTCTTCGTCCACCGCCTCGCGCGCGAGACCGCGCACCTGGGCCGCGAGGCCGCCGAGGTGCGCGGCGTCATCGACGACACCCAGAAGGCCTCGGTGCGGCTGGCCGAGGCGGTGCAGACGCTGGTGCGGCGCCTCGCCGACGTCAGTCAGGTGCAGGGCCGCATCGGTGAACATACCGCGCAGGGCAGTGCCGCGGTCGGCCGTGCGCGCGCGGCGGTCGAGGCCGTCGGTGGCGAGGTCGCCGGCATCGTAGACACGCTGCGCGAGGTCGCCGCCGCGGCCGGCGAGATCACCCAGATCGCGCTGCAGACGCGGCTGGTGGCCTTCAACGCCAGCGTCGAGGCCAAGCGTGCCGGTGAGGCCGGGCGTGGCTTCGGCGTCGTCGCCGACGCGGTCAAGGACCTCGCGGCCAAGGTCGAGCAGTCGTCGAAGCTGATCATGGACACCGTCGGCCGGCTCGATGGCCGCATCGCCGCGCTGGCGCGCGAGATCCAGGCCAAGGGCGTCGGCGCCGGCGACAGCGGCGCGGTGCACCGCGCGCTGGCCGAGGTCGACGCCGGCGTCGCGGGCATCGCCGCGTCGGCGCTGCAGAGCCGCGAGGCGGTCGCCGACGTCAACCGCCAGATGGGCGCGATCGAGACCGACATGCGCGGCAGCGCCAAGGCGCTCGACAGCGCGCTCAAGCGCAGCGAAGCGTTCCTCAAGGCCAGCGAGTCGCTGATCGAGATCATCGCCGACGCCGGTGTCGAGACCCCGGACTCGATGTACATCCGCGCTGCGCAGCAGGCCGCGGCGCAGGTCACCCAGTTGTGGGAGGGCGCGCTGCGCAGCGGTGCGATCGGTGCGGCCGAGCTGTTCGACGAGAACTACGTGCCGGTCGCCGGCACCAACCCGCAGCAGCACCTGACCCGGTTCGTTGCGCTGGCCGAGCGGCTGCTGCCGCAGGTGCAGGACAAGGCGCTGGAGCTGTCGGACAAGGTCGTGTACTGCATCGCCGTCGACCGCAACGGCTACATCCCCTGCCACAACCGCCAGTACAACCAGCCGCAGCGCCCCGGCGACGTGGCCTGGAATACCGCGCACAGCCGCGGCCGGCGCATCTTCAACGACCGCACCGGGCTGGCCAGCGCGCGCAACCAGCGGCCGTTCCTGCTGCAGACCTACCGCCGCGACATGGGCGGCGGCAACTTCGTCGTGATGAAGGAGGCTGCTGCGCCGATCGTCGTCGACGGCCGGCACTGGGGCGGGCTGCGGCTGGCCTTCAAGTTCTGATCAGCCTCACACGCGCGCGCGACCGCCGGCGCTGGCGCCCCGGGGCGCGCCGGGTTAACCTCGGTCCATGCCGCCCACCCCCGCGACTCTCGCGCCGACGCCGCTGATCGACAGCGACCACCCCGCTGTCATCGCCTTCGCGCGCGCGCACGCCCTCGGCGCCGACGAGCGCGCGCGGGCAGTCGCGCTGTACCTCGCGGTACGCGACGGCTTCCGCTACGACCCGTACCGCGTCGACCTGAGCCCGGCGGGCATGCGCGCGAGTGCCGTCATCGCCGGCGGCCACGGCTGGTGCGTGACCAAGGCCGCGCTGCTGGCAGCGGCCGCGCGCGCCGCCGGCATCCCGGCGCGCATCGGCCATGCCGACGTGCGCAACCACCTCAGCACCGAGCGCATGCGCCAGGCGATGGGCACCGACCTGTTCATCTGGCACGGCTGGGCCGAGCTCTGGCTCGACGGTGGCTGGCGCAAGGCCACGCCGGCGTTCAACGTCGAGCTGTGCGAGCGCTTCGGCCTGCTGCCGCTCGACTTCGACGGCGTGCACGACTCGCTCTACCACCCCTACGACCGCGCCGGGCGCCGGCACATGGAGTATGTGCGCGAGCGCGGCAGCTTCGACGAGGTGCCGCTGGCGCAGATCGTCGCCGACTTCGCGGCGACCTACCCGCGCTGGCAGGCCCAGCCCTGGCCGCGCGCCGACTTCGACGCCGACGTCGCCCGCGAAGGCGGCTGACTCAGCTGGCGGCGATCAGCCGTCGTGGCCCTCGAAGCGCAGGCATTGCTGGCGCACCAGTTCCGGCAGGTACTGCTCGCGCGCGTGGACCGCGCGCAACCAGTTGGCGTCGCTGCCGTGGCCGCTGGCGAGCTGGGCGCGGATCAGCGCCAGGCCGCGTTCGGCGTGCAGCTCGATCGCGTGCAGCTCGACGTCGCGCAGGGTCTGGGCGATCTGCGCGCGCAGGCTCTGGTGCTCGGCCGTGCGCGGGTCGACGACCACGCCGTCGAGGCCGAAGCGGCAGGCCTGGAAGCGGTTGTAGGTGTAGGCCAGGTAGTCGTCCTCCTGCGGCTCGAACGGGCGCTCGAGCAGCAGCCAGCGCGCGACGCACTGCAGGTAGGCGGCGATCGCCGCGGCCTGCTCGACGCCCAGCGGGGTGTCCATCACCCGGACCTCGATCGTGCCGAACTCGGGCTTGGGCCGGATGTCCCAGTAGAAGTCCTTCATCGACTCGACGACGCCGGTGCGCGTCATCTTCTCGAAGTACGCCTGGAAGCCCTGCCAGGTCAGCGTGTAGGGCGCGCGGCCCGACATCGGAAACGCGAACACCGAATTCAGCCGCGCCGACTGGAAGCCGGTGTCGCTGCCCTGCACGTAGGGCGACGAGGCCGACAGCGCGATGACCTGCGGCACATAGCGGCTCATCGCGTGCAGCAGCCACAGCGCCTGGTCGGGGCTCGGGCAGCCGATGTGCACATGCTGGCCGAAGACCGTGAACTGCTTGGACAGGTAGCCGTAGAGCTGCGACACATGGTGAAAGCGCGGCGTGTCGTAGATGCGCCGCTTGCTCCAGTCCTGGAAGGCGTGCGTGCCGCCACCGCACAGGCGCAGGTTCTGCTGCTCGGCGCAGGCGACAAGCACGTCGCGCACCTCGAGCAACTGCGCGATGACCTCGGGGTGGCGCTCGCACACCCCGGTCGACAGCTCGATCATGCTGCTCGTGATCTCGGGCTTGACGTCGGCGGCCATCGGGTGGCGCGCGACCAGCCGCAGCAAGTCGGCAGCGCCCGGCGCGAGGTCGTAGTCGTGGCGGTTGACGATCTGCAGTTCGAGCTCGACGCCGAGCGTGAACGCCTTGGACCGGCTGAAATCGCCCAGACTCATGGGGTAGCTCCCGGTGGCGACGGTGCCCTGGCAGACTGCGCGGGCGGGTCGAGCTCGCCGGCGTAGCGCAGCGCGTACAGCAGCAGCAGCGGGCCGACCAGCTCGACCAGCGCCAGCATCGTCAGCAGCACCGGCATCAGCGCCGGCGCCGCTGCCGGGTGGGTCGCGGCGAAGTCGACGGCCAGCACCCAGGCCGTGGCCGACATCGGCAGCAGGCAGGCCGACAGGCTCGCCGCCTGCCGCCAGGACAGCCCGCTGGGGCGGGCGAGGGCAAACACCGCCAGACCCTTGGCCGCCCAGCGCGCGGCCAGCAGCGCCGCGGCGATGCCGAGCGCCTGCGGGTGGTCCAGCGGCGACGAGGCCGAGCCGACCGCTACGAACAGCACCAGCACCAGCATGCCGCCGGCGCTGCCGAAGTGGCGCGGCCAGACCCAGGGCCGGTCGCTGCGGTTGCGCAGCCACAGCCCGGCCAGCAGCGGCACCAGCAGGGTCGACAGCTGC
>Ga0208609_100743_pt1 | contig 11097 bp, 7 predicted proteins | sample SubbioR11_8A_Apr_FD_184813 | JGI IMG/M metagenome (GOLD analysis project Ga0208609, IMG submission 184813) | Serpentinite rock and fluid subsurface biosphere microbial communities from McLaughlin Reserve, California, USA - CR11_8A_Apr (SPAdes) | ecosystem: Environmental > Terrestrial > Deep...
GTGCTCGAAGTGCTGTTGCAGCGGGTGCCGGTATGAAGTACGCCTTGGTCGCGCTGGTGCTGGTGCTGGCGTTTTTCATCTGGCGCCACAAGCGGCGCCAGCGCCTGCGCGAGCGTGAGCAACACCAGGCGGCGCAGGCGCAAGCGGCGGCACGCAAACAGCAGGAACAGACTCTGGCCGCCCCGGTCCAGATGGTGCAGTGCCACCACTGCGGCCTGCACCTGCCGCTGAGCGAGGCCACCCCAGGGGCGCTGGGGCACTACTGTGACCACGAACACCGCCAGCGCGTCGAAGGCTAAAGCCAGCGCGGCGGCTGACGCTACGGGTTTTGCCCCGACCTGGTTTGTGCCGGCCCCTGAACCGCCTGTGCCCAGCGCGTTCAACTTCGAGACCACGACCGAATCGAGTGCCCGGCTGTGGCGTTACTTCATGGCGGCGCGGCTGCTGGTGGCCCTCGGATTGCTGGCTTGGCTGGCTTGGGCCCAAGCCCAGGGCCAGGCGCCGCTGTGGCTGCTGCTGCTGTGCGCAGCCTACCTCGTTTCTACCGCTGCCGTGCTGCGCTGGAGCCACCCGGCCCAAGCCGATTCGTTCTGGGCCCCGGGCTGGCTGCTGACCCTGTGGGTCGATCTGGCTTTTTTTGGCCTGCTGCAATGGACACACGGCGGCAGCGTGAACTACATGCCGCTGTTTGTGCTGCCGGTGTTGCTCGCGGCGGTGCTCGGGCCGCTGCGGCTGGCACTGGGCAGCGCGGCCTTTGCCACCCTGGTGTTGTTGTTCGATGCCGTGGCCGGAGAGCTGCTGCGGCCGCAGCACGCCGCCACCTATGCCCAAGGCGCCATCAGCGGCGCGGGCTTGTTCTTGGTGGCACTGCTGGTGCACCAGCTGGCGCAGCGCTTGGGGCGCGAGCAAGCCCAAGCCAGCAGCCACCGCGCCATGGCCGACGCGCAGGCGCAGGTGAACCAGATCATCGCCACCGGACTGAGCGAGGGCGTGCTGGTGATCGATGCGCGCGGCCAGATCTGGCACGCCAACCCGGCCGCTTGCGCCATGCTGGGCGCGGCCGGCGAGCAGCCACCCTACCCGCTTTTGCCCACCCTGCCGGCTTGGCCCTTGCTGTCGAGTTGGGCCCGCGCCCTGCTTTTACAGGGCAGCCACACGAGCTGCACCATGCGCCTACCGAGGCCAAGCGGGGAGCCCCTGCAGGTGCAGCTGCGCGCCCACCTCAACTGGCCGGCGCCGGGCAGCCCAGCGCAGCCCACCTGCGTCATATTTATGGAAAGCCTGCGCGACATCGAGGCCCGCATCCGCACCGAAAAGCTCGCGGCCATGGGCCGGGTGTCGGCGGCGGTGGCGCACGAAATCCGCAACCCGCTGGCCGCCATCAGCCAAGCCAACGCGCTGCTGGCCGAAGAAGCCCTGCAGCCGGCGCAGCAACGCCTGAGCCTGATGATCGGGCACAACGCCAAACGCCTGAGCCGCACCGTCGATGACATTCTGGAGCTGGCCCGGCAACCGCTGCGCCCCGACGGCAGCAGCCCGAGCTTGAGCTTGGACCCGACCGTCGCCGCCCTGCTGGCCGAGTGGCTGGCGCTCAACCCGCAGGCCCAGCTCGAATGGCTGCCCGGCGCCCCCCAAGCCACGGTCGCCTTCGAGGCCGAGCACCTGCGCCGGGTGTTGGTCAACCTGCTCGACAACGCGCTGCGCCATGCCGCCGACAGCCCGCAGCCACTGCAGCTCGCCACCCGGCACGGCAGCGAGGGCGTACAGCTCGAGGCCTGGAACCCCGGCCCACCGATGCCGGCCGAGGTCGAAGCGCACCTGTTCGAGCCCTTCAACTCCTCGCACAGCCGCTCCAGCGGGCTCGGGCTGTACCTGGCGCGCCAGTTGTGCCAGCGCCACGGGGCCCAACTCGACTACTGGCGCGCCGACCGCGCCGAGTCCCAAGGCCATGCCTTTGTGCTGCGCTTTGCTGCCCCGGCCAGCGCTGGCGGGCCATAAGGCGTATGCTGCGCCCTTTAGCCTGCTAAATTTGACTTAACTATGCATATCATGAAACCTAGTACACCGTTTGAGAGCAAAATCACGCTCATTTTTGCCGGCGTGGTGCTGGTGCTGCTGGTGCTGGCCTACACCGCCTTGCAGCTCACGCGCCACGCGCAGACCTTGGAGAAGCAGGTGGAGCACGCCCAAGAGGTGCTCGATACCCTGAACGCAATCAATGTGCACACCCTGCACATCGACGTCAAGCGGCAAAACTTCATCATCACGGGTGACCAGACGCTGCTGCCCCACCTCGACGTCCATCGGGTGCACCGTGGCCAAGCACTCCAAAGGCTGCGGGAACTGACGCAGGGCAATGCCGCACAGCAAGAGGTCTGGCATCAGATCCGCGAGCTGCTCGATCAACGGCGCGCGATGTCGGAGCGCATCATCGCGCTGCGCCTGAGCGCGGGTGAACTGGCGGCGCGGCGCTACAGCGACGACTCACCGATGCTCCAGACCCGGGTGCGCTTGGCGGAATTGCTGGATGCCATGGAGGCCCACGAGCAGCGCCTGCTGCGCACGCACCAGACCCGGCATGACCGCGCCCAAGCAATCAACGCCTATGCCTACGCCCTGCTCGCGCTGCTGATCGCCGCCCTGCTGCTGACCACCTTCTGGTTCATTCGGCGCCAACTGCGCGCCAACGAAGCCGGCCGGCGCGCGCTGGCGGCCAGCGAGCAAACGCTGGCGACGACGCTGAACTCGATCGGCGACGCCGTCATGGCGACCGACTCCCAGGGCCGCGTCAGCCTGATGAACCCGGTCGCCGAACGCCTCAGCGGTTGGAGTTTCGCCGCCGCCCAAGGCCAGCCCCTGGCCACGGTGTTGCACCTCATCGACGAACACAGCCGCGCGGCGGTCGATTTGCCGGTTGCACAGGTACTGAGCAGCGGCAGCAGCGTAGGGCTGAGCAACCACCGGCTGCTGCTGGGGCGCGACGGCCACGAATGGCCGATCACCACCACCGCCGCCCCCATACGGGGCGCCGAGCAGCAGACCAGCGGCGTGGTGCTGGTGTTGCGCGACGTCGGCCTCGAGCGCGCCGCAGCGCGCGCGCTGCGCAGCCAAAACGAACTGCTGGAGCAGCGCGTGCGCGAGCGCACGGCACAACTGCAGCAGGAGCAGCAGCGGCAGCAGGCCGAAAACCACGTGCTCGATGCCATCAGCAGCAACCAGCCCCTGAGCGCGGTGCTCGAGACCATAGCGCACGAAGTCGAGGGGCTGATGCCCGACGCGCTGTGCTCGATCCTGCTGCTCGACCCCGACGGTGTGCACCTGCGCCACGGCGCCGCACCCAACCTGTCGGCCGAGTTTGTGCGTGCCGTCGATGGGCTGCAGATCGGACCGCAAGCGGGCTCGTGCGGCACCGCGGTGCACCGGAACCAGCAGGTGATCGTCAGCGACATCGGCACCGACCCGCTGTGGGCCGATTACGCCGCTCTGGCCCTGCCGCTGGGGCTGCGGGCCTGCTGGTCCACCCCGGTGCGCGGTGGCAGCGCCCAGGTTCTGGGTGCTTTCGCCGTCTATTACCGCAGCCCGCGCACGCCGACCGCGCCTGAACTCGAGTGCATAGACGACTGGACGCGCCTGACTGGCCTAGCGATCGAGCGCCAGCGCGACGCCGACGCCCTCGAGGCCTTGCACCAAGGCCTGGAGCGGCGCGTGGCCGAGCGCACGGCCGAACTGGAACTGGCGCGCCTAGAGGCGCAGCGCCTGTCGCAAGTCAAAGACATATTCTTGGCCACCATGAGCCACGAGATACGCACCCCGCTCAACGCCCTGCTCGGTATGCTGGAGCTGCTCGGCCTGCGCGCGCTGGACCACGAGGCCCAGCGCATGCTCGGCGTGGCGCTGCAATCGGGCCAGGCGCTGCTGCACATCATCGACGACATTCTGGACTTCTCCAAGATCGAGGCCGGCAAGCTCGAGATCCATCCCGAGCCGACCTCGATCCGCGAACTGATCGAGCTCAGCGCCGACAGCTTCCGCAACCTGGCCTCGAGCAAAGGCGTGCGCCTGTTGCACTGGGTGGACCCCCAGCTCAGCCCGCTGCTGCTGGCCGACCGCTTGCGGCTGCGCCAAATCCTGAACAACCTGCTCTCCAACGCCGTCAAGTTCACCCACGCCGGCCAAGTCACGCTCAAAGCGGAGCGCGTGCAGCACCAAGGCGCCACCGAGCGCGTGCGCCTGTCGGTGGCCGACACCGGCATCGGCATCGCGCCCGCAGTCCAGGCCACGCTGTTCCAGCCCTTTTCCCAAGGCGACGCGCAAACCACGCGGCGCTATGGCGGCAGCGGCCTAGGGCTGGCGATTTGCCGCCGCCTCGCCGACCTGATGCACGCCGAGCTCGAGCTCCAGAGCACGCCGGGCCTAGGCACGACCCTGAGCCTGACGCTGGACTTGCCCGTCCTGAGCGCCGGGGAGCTGCAAGCCAGCCCGGCCGCTGTATGGCAGCCCAAGCGCGGCAGCCAATCTATCCCCAGCGCCTTCACGCCCGCCGACCGGGCCCAGGAGCGCACTGCCGGGCGCTTGGTGCTGCTGGTCGATGACCACCCGAGCAACCGCGACCTGCTGAGCGCGCAACTGCAGGTGCTGGGCTACGCCTCGGACCAGGCCAGCGAAGGCCATGAGGCCTTGAGCCTGTGGGAGTGCGAGCGCTACGGCCTGTTGATCACCGACTGCCACATGCCCGACATGGACGGCTACCAGTTGATGCGCGAGATCCGCCGCCGCGAAGCGGCCACGGGCCGTGCGCGCCTGCCCATCTTGGCCTGCACCGCCAACGCCCTGTACGACGCCAGCGCCGAATGCGCCGCCGCCGGTGCCGACGACATCCTGGTCAAACCGAGCAACCTGCTGTTGCTGCAACAAAAGCTCGAGCAGTTGCTGCCCCGGGCCGCGCCGCAAGCCGACGGCGCCGCAGCGCCTGCGGATTCTGCAACCACTCCTGCAGCGGAGCCTGCAGCGGCGGCCCCTGCAGATGCCACACCCACGGCCACAGCAGCCGATGGCCCAGCCGCCCCACCAGCGCAACCGCCCATGCAACCGCCCACGCAAGCGCCAGCACTCAGGCGCGGGGCGCTGCGCGAACTGTCGGGCGGCGACCTGGCGCTGGAGCGCACGCTGTTGCTGCGCTTTGGTGCCGCGCACCAAGCCGACGCCGAAGCCCTCTGGCGTGCGGCCGCAGCCCGCGATGCCGCCACGCTGGCGCACTTGGCGCACCGCACCCGGGGCGCGGCGCTGATGATCGGCGCCGACCCGCTGGGCAGCGCCAGCTTGGCGCTGGAGCGCGCCGCCAAGGAGCAAGACTGGAACGCCATCGAAACGGCGCTGGCCGCTTGGAAAGAGGCGGCGGCCCAACTCGAACCCGAGCTGCCGACTTAGATCTGGATGCACAATAACCACCACTGCACCCAGGGATAAACAAGCATGAACCGAAATGAAATTGAACGACTGCGCTTCATGATCGTCGAGGACGAGCCCACGCAGCGCGCGGGCCTAGTGGCCCTGCTGACGCGCATCGGGGCGCGCCACATCACGCAAGCCGAACATGGGCGGGCCGCGCTCGAGATGTTGCAGGCCCAGTCGCCGCCGACCGACATCCTGCTCTGCGACCTCGACCTGCCCGAGATGGACGGCATGGCCTTGATGCGGCAAATGGTCGGCTTGCCCAACCTGCCGTCGATCATTCTGGTCAGCCAGCTCGACACCGCCATGCGCGATTCGGTCTTTGCCATGGCCCAGGCCTACCGCTTGCCGATTCTGGGCGACATGGCCAAACCGCCCTCGCGCAGCAAGCTGCTCGACTTGCTGACGCACTACCAAGCGGCTGCGCTGCACAAACCACGCTTGGCCGATGGGGCGGCACCCACGGTCGAACGCGACGAAATTGCCGTGGGCCTGAAAAAGGGCGAGTTCGTGCCCTACTTTCAACCCAAGGTCGAGATGGCCAGCGGCCGCGTCGTTGGCGTCGAGGCGCTGGTGCGCTGGAACCACCCGCACCGTGGTCTGCTGGCACCGGGTGCGTTTCTGGACGCGGTCGAAAGCCACGGCCTGATGGACCACCTGACCTGGATCGTGCTGGCCCAGTCGGCCGCCATCGGTCACGCCTGGCACCAGCGCGGCTTGGCACTGACGCTGTCGGTCAACCTCTCGCTCAGTTCGCTGGGCCGGGTCGAACTGGCCGAGCGCATCGTCGAAGTCGTGTCCAAACAGGGGCTGCCGTTCAGCAGCATGATCTTGGAAGTGACCGAATCGGCGGCCATGCAAGCCGTCGGGCCCAGCCTTGAAAACCTGACGCGGCTGCGCCTGCGCGGCTTCGGGCTGTCGATCGACGACTACGGCACCGGCTACTCGGCGCTGCAGCAACTGACCCGGGTGCCGTTTACCGAACTCAAGATCGACCAATCTTTCGTCAAAACGGCGGTCCAGCACGAAACCACGCGCATCGTGGTCGAGTCCAGCCTCGATATCGCGCGCAAACTCAAGCTCAAGAGCACCGCCGAAGGCATCGAAACCCCCCAGCAGTGGGAAATGCTCAAGGCCATGGGCTGCGACATCGCCCAAGGCTACCTGATCGCCAAACCCATGCCGGCCGAAGCCCTGCCCGACTGGGTGGCGCGCTGGCACCCCAGCAGCCTCAAGCAGCGCACGGCCAACGCGCCCGCGCTGGACATTTTGCTGGTCGAAGACGAAGACTTCCAGCGCGCCACCTACGCCGAACTGCTGAGCCAGTTGCGCCTCGGGCGCGTCGAAACCGCGGACAGCGTCGATCAGGCCCTGCATCGCCTCGAGTACGCCCGCTATGGGCTGGTGATCACCGACGTCGATCTGGGCCAGTCCAGCGGACTGGAGCTGGTGCGCCTGATTCGTTCGCGCCAGACCCAGGCCGGGCCGCAGACGCGCATCGTGCTGCTGTCGTCGCACGCCGAGCAAGACCTGGTGCTGCAGTCGATTGCGCTCGACATCAATGGCTACCTCGCCAAGCCAGCCAGCGCCTTTGCCTTGCAAGAGGCCATCGAGCAAGCGCTGACCGAAGCCTTCATCGCCCAGCCTGCCGCCCACTATCTGGGCCTGAGCGCCGCCGAACCCCCGGCCGACTCGCCCCTGTCGGCCTCGATCCTGCGCGGCACCCCAGCCCGCACCGCAACGCCCGAGCACCCGAGCGGCCGCGCCCTGGCGCTGGAGGGCCTAGAAGCCGGCATGGTGCTGGCCGCGCCGATTTTGAACCAAGAGCACAAGCTCATCCTGCGCAGCGGCCATGTGCTCACGGCGTCGATCATCAACCGCTTGCTCGAGATGCGCCATCTGCTGCTCAAACCGCTGGTCGTGGTGCATCCGGCCGCGCCGCCCCCAAACCCCAGCGCCTGAAATGAAGCTGCCCCCACCGAGCACCCCACCCCATTTGCTGGTCGTCGATGACGAACCCGACCTGCTCACGCTCTACGAGCTGACGCTGAGCAAAAGCGGGCACCGGGTCGCTGCGGCCAGCGATCTGGCACAGGCGCGCGCGCTGCTGGCCACACAGCGCTTCGATGCCCTGATCACCGACATGCGCCTGCCCGATGGCTTGGGGCTGGAGCTGGTGCGCGAACTGGCCCAAGCGGGGCGCGCCGAAAAAACCATCGTCGTCACCGCCTACGGCTCGGCCGAGAACGCGGTGCAAGCGCTCAAAGCCGGCGCCTTCGACTACCTGACCAAGCCGGTCGAGCCGGCGCAGTTGCGCGCCGCCGTGGCCAACGCCTTGCAAGCCGCGCTGCCGCCCTGCAACGCCGCCGTGCCCCAGCCTGCAGCGGGAGCCGGGCTGGGCCGGGGTGAGGAATCGGAGCCTGCGACTGACGAACCCCGGCCCAGCCCGGCTCCCGCTGCCCGCCCATGGGTTGTTCGGGGTGAGGAATCGGAACTCCAGCGCAACGCGACACCGCAGCTTGCTCGCCCTGCCCTAGGCCCAGCGGCGGGGGCCGGGCTGGGCCGGGGTGAGGAATCAGAGCCTGCGACTGACGAACCCCGGCCCAGCCCGGCCCCCGCTGTTGGGCCCAGCGACGACCGGGGCGAAAAATCGGTGGCATCGGTGGCATCGGTGGCGGCTGACCCCGCCTTGGCACCGCTGGTGGGCTCCAGCCCCACCATGTGCGCGCTGCGCGAGCGCGTGCAGCGGGTGGCGCGCAGCATGGCGCCGGTGCTGGTGCTGGGCGAATCGGGCACCGGCAAAGAACTGGTGGCGCGCGCGCTGCACCGTTGCAGCCACCGCGCTGGCGGGCCCTTCGTCGCCGTCAACTGCGGCGCCATCCCCGACACCCTGCTCGAAGCCGAATTCTTTGGCGTGCGCAAAGGCGCCTACACCGGCGCCAACGCGCACCGCGAGGGCTACTTTCAGGCGGCAGCAGGCGGCACCTTGTTTTTGGATGAAATCGGCGATCTGCCGCTGCCCATGCAGGTCAAGCTGCTGCGCGCGGTGCAAGAGCGGCGCGTGCGCAGCCTCGGCGCCACCGACGACGAAGCCACCGATGTGCGGCTGGTCAGCGCCACCCACCTCGACCTGGCGGTGGCCGTGCGCGAAGGGCGCTTCCGGCAAGACCTGTATTACCGCCTCAACGTCATCGACCTGCACCTGCCGCCATTGCGCCAGCGCCTTGCCGACCTGCCCGAGTTGGCCGCCGCGCTGCTGCGGCGCCTGAGCGAGCGCAGCGGCCAGCGCAGTACCCCGGTGCTGAGCGCAGCGGCGTTGGAGCGCTTGGCCCGTCACCCTTTCCACGGCAACGTGCGCGAACTAGAAAACCTGCTCGAGCGCGCGCTGGCCCTGCACCCCGGCCCCGTGCTGGACGCCGAGGCCGTTGGGGCGCCGCCGCACAGTGCCCTAAGCCCGGCAGCTGCAGCACCCTCATACACCCCCGACGAGCACGCCCCCACCCGCGAGCAACTGCAGTCTTGGCTGAACCAGCACCGCTGGAACCAGTCGCGCACCGCGCGCCAGCTAGGCTGGACCTTGGCCAAGCTGCGCTACTGGATGCAGCGCCACGGCTTGGCCGATACGACCCCACCCCCATAACATCGCTGCGCCCAGACCCTCAGTCTTGCGGCCTGAAACCTAGGATGAGCACGCTGGGCACGCGGCCATCGACGTCGCGGGGCAGGCGCCCCGTGCGCTCGATCGCCCGCAACACCGCCGCATCCCAGCCGGCGTGGCCGCTCGATTGCAGCAAGCGGGCGCTCAGGATGGTGCCATCGGGCAGCGCGCGCAACTCGACCTCGGCGCGCGGGTTGGCGCTGAGGATATCGGTGAAAACAATGTTCGGCCGTATGGCCGCCGCCAACCGGTTGGCATAGCCGGGCGAGGGGCCGGCTGCGACGGCGGCCGTGCCGGGTGCAGCGGGCGCAGCCGGCGCCGCAGTCGCCGCCGCCCGGCCCATGATGCGCTCGATGTTGCGCAGGCGCTCGGCCTCGAGCTGGGCTTCCAGTTCGCGCTGCTGGCGCGCTTGCTCGGCGGCGCGTTGTTGCTGCTGGCGCTGCTCGAGCCGCTCGCGCTCGCGCTGCTGCTCAAGGGCGATGGCCGCCGGGGTGGGCGTGGGCACCGTAGCGGGCGGGCGAACTGTTGGCGGCGCGGGTGCTGGCCGTGGCGGCGGTGGCGCGGGCGCGGGTGCTGGCTGCTGAGGTGGCGGTGGCGCGGGTGGGGCCGCCACAGGCGCTGGCGCGGCTGGCGCCACAGCCGCCTGCGGCAGCTGCGGCAGTTGCGCCCACAGCTCGGCCTGCACCGCTTGCACGCTGGGCTCGCGCTGCCAGTTGACGCTGGCGCTCAAGGCCAACAGCAGCAGCGCATGCACCGCCAGCGCCAAGGCCAGCGGCAGGCGCCAGCGGCCGGGGGCCGGGGGGTTGAGGTCGGGTGGGGTTGCGTGCATCCCGCGCGGTCAGGCTGGGCTCAGGGGATTTTCAGGGGTGGTGTTCAGGGCGTGGCTTCTTGCACCGCAAGCCCAATGCGCGCCACCCCGGCGCGCTGCAAAGCGTCCATGGTCTCGATCACCGTTTCGTAACGCAGGCTGCGGTCGGCGCTGATGATCACCGGCGCCGCCGCGGGTGCAGGCGCCGCGGCCGCATCAGGGGGCACAGCGGCGGCAGCGGCTTGCAGGGCCAGCACCTGGGCCGGCAGTTGCTCCAGCGTCAGCGCCTGCGCTGGGCCGGTGGCGGTGCTGTCGCGCAGCTCGATCTGCCCCTGGGCGTCGATCACCACATGGATGAAGCGCTCGGGCTGGCGCGCCGCTTGGCCGACGCCGGGCAGCTCGATTTGGCCGGGAACGATCAGCGTGGCGGTGACCATAAAAATGATCAGCAGCACCAGCATCACGTCGATGAACGGCACCATGTTGATCTGGCTCATGGTGCGGCGGCCTCGGCCACGGGCGGCGACGGCGGGCATGGTGCGCGGTGCTCCGTGTGCTCAGCGCCCGGCCGCCGGGGCCGCCGGCACCGACGCGCCCGGTTGGCCTTGGGCGGCGACATTGCGCTGCAAAATGTTGGAGAACTCGTCGATGAAGCTCTCCATGCGGTTGGCGGCGCGGTCGATGTCGTGCGCGAAGCGGTTGTAGGCCACCACGGCCGGGATGGCGGCAAACAGGCTGATGGCGGTGGCCACCAGCGCTTCGGCGATGCCGGGCGCGACCACCGCCAGCGTCACCTGCGCCATGGCGCCGATGCCGGTGAAGGCGTGCATGATGCCCCAGACAGTGCCAAACAAGCCCACGTAGGGCGCCACCGAGCCCACCGAGCCCAGGAACGACATATTGGCCTCGAGCGCATCGACCTCGCGCTGCAGGCTGGCGCGCATGGCGCGCCGGGCGCCGTCGAGCAGCGCGTCGGCTTGGCTGACGTGGCGGTCGCGCAGCTTGTAAAACTCGCGCATGCCGCTGGCAAAGATGCGCTCGGTCGGGCTGGCTTCGGCAGCGCGTTGCAGCGCCGCTTGGTAGAGCTCGTTGAGCTGGCCGCCAGACCAGAAATCGCGCTCGAACTCGTCGCTTTGGCGCTGCACGCGGCGCAGCAGCAGACCCTTGCGAAAAATCGCCG
>Ga0208609_100751_pt1 | contig 11078 bp, 13 predicted proteins | sample SubbioR11_8A_Apr_FD_184813 | JGI IMG/M metagenome (GOLD analysis project Ga0208609, IMG submission 184813) | Serpentinite rock and fluid subsurface biosphere microbial communities from McLaughlin Reserve, California, USA - CR11_8A_Apr (SPAdes) | ecosystem: Environmental > Terrestrial > Deep...
GCGGACTTTTGAAGGCCTACGAGCGGAGTCTAGACAACTTGCCGGAGAAAACCCCAGCCTCTGCGGAAGGCTAGGGCTTCACGGCCTGCTCTAAAGTCACCCAGGCCAAGGTGGCGCATTTGACCCGTGCGTGCAACTTGCTGATCCCTTGCAGGAGCGTTAGCTCGCCCAACTCCTCAGCGGGCGGCGCACCGTGAATCATGGCCTTGAACTGACCGGCCAGTGTTAGCGCCTCGGTAAGCGACTTGCCTTTGATCGCCTCGGTCATCAGCGAGGCTGAGGCTCGGCTGATGGCGCAGCCCTCACCGGTGAAGGAGACCCCTACCAATCTCTCTCCCTCGATGTTTAAGAATAGCGTAAGCTCATCGCCGCAGCCGGGATTTACACCCTCCTGGCGATGGGTGTGGGGGTGCAGCTCGCCGTGGTTACGCGGGCGCTTGTAGTGCTCAAAGATAATCTCTTTGTAGAGCGCGTCCAGGAGTGCCATGGTCCTCCGAAAATCAGTAGTCAAGTATTCGAGTATTCAAGTGGGGGCCAGGTGACAATTCTGGACTCATTCGCGTCGGTAACAGATGCCTGCACGGCGGCTGGCAGCCTTTAGCAAGCAGGCCTCAGGCGAAGGTCGCAAAAAAGTCGCGGGCCTTAACCAGCGCCTCGACAAAGCGCTCGACCTCGTCTTCGGTGTTGTAGAAGTAGAAGCTGGCCCGGGCGGTAGACTGGACGCCCAAGGCGCGCATCAAGGGTTGAGCGCAGTGGTGCCCGGCGCGCACCGCGATCCCTTCGCTATCTAGGGCCGTGGCTACGTCGTGGGGGTGGATGCCCTGGAGATTGAAGGGAATGATGCCGCCCCGGTCGTCGCCGCGCGGGCCGTATAGGGTGATTCCCTCTAGCCCTTCGAGCCTCTCCAGGGCATAGCGGGCCAGCGCCTGATCGTGCTCGAAAATGGCCTGCATGCCGATACCACTCAGATAATCGACCGCCGCTCCTAGCCCTATCACCTCAGCGATATTGGGGGTACCGGCCTCGAAGCGCATGGGGATATCGGCGTAGGTACTGTGATCGATATAGACCTTGCGGATCATCTCGCCGCCGCCTAAGAAGGGGGGCATGGCGCGCAACAGCTCGGCCCTGGCCCACAGCGCGCCGGCCCCGGTCGGGCCACACATCTTGTGGCCGGAGAAGGCGTAAAAGTCCGCCCCTAACGCCTGCACATCTACCGGCAGGTGCGGCACCGCCTGTGCGCCATCGACCACCATCACCGCCCCGACCGAGTGCGCCAAGTCGGCGAACCGCCTGATGGGGTTAACCACCCCCAAGATGTTTGACATGTGGGCAATAGCCACCACCTTGGTACGCGACGAGAGAAGGCTCTGGCAGTGCTCCAGATCGAGGCGCTGCTCGGGCGTAAGGCGCACCGCCTTGATAACGGCGCCGGTACGCTCAGCAATTAGCTGCCAAGGGATCAGGTTGGCGTGATGCTCGGCCTCACTGACAATAATCTCATCGCCATCCTTGAGGTTCTGGCGGCCCCAGCTTTGCGCCACCAGGTTAAGGGCCTCGGTAGTGTTGCGGGTAAAGAGCAGCGACTCCGGGTTTGGCGCGTTGATAAAGCGCGCCACCTTGCGCCGCGCCTCCTCATATAGTTCGGTGGCCTCCACCGACAGGGTATGAGCACCACGATGCACATTAGCGTGGTGCTGGTAGTAGTAAGCTACCATCGCTTCGACGACCTGTCGGGGCTTCTGAGATGAGGCGGCGTTATCGAAGTAGATCAAGGGCTTGCCGTGGATCTGGCGGCTCAGGATAGGAAAATCCTGGCGTAGTGTGGAAGGGTTGAGGAGCACCATGCCGCTAGTTTAGCATCGTCTGTCAAGCTAGTGTTATTCGGATTAAGTGTGATTTCGATTTTCTCTAATCAGACTCCCAACTCTCCTAACAATTGTGGTGACAGCTTCGTCCGCTAGTCCTCATAGCGGTTTTCACAAATACTGAGTCGCCTTAGCGCAGGTATCATCTCTGCAAAGGCGCCCTGCGAGTAAACCGCAGGATAGAGAACGATTCGCAGTCCTGCGAGCACCCGCAGGATCAAACCAGATGATACCTGCTATCAGGTGGATAGCCACTTGCTGCCTGCCTCACCCCGGCTTTACACTCCAGCTTCTATACTGAGGGCTGTAACGAGAGCGCCCGCCAATGCTCCAAGGAGACCGATTGTGAACATTCAAAAACTGACCGCTACCACCGCCATCGTGCTGATCGTAGCCATCCTCGGCATCATCGTTTACGTTCGCCTGGCACCTGCTGCCAGCCCGGCTCCGGTGGTTACCGGCACACTCGATCTGAGCCAGGCCCCGATGCTAGGCAATCCCGCCGCACCCGTGGCAATGGTGCTGTTCGAGAGCTTTACCTGCCCGGCCTGCCGCATCTTTGAAGAGAACGACCTGCCCCGGCTGGTGCGGGAGTTTGTCGATAGCGGCAAGGCCAGGCTCTACTTCGTGCATTTTCACCTTGATGCCAGTGCCACTACCGCCGGTATTGCCGCCGAATGTGTCCGTGCTCAGAGCGAGCTGGGGTTTTGGGAATATAAGACGGTGCTCTATCGCACTCAGCAGCAGGGCTTCGCTCCGGCGCGGCTGATCAATCTGGCGCGTGACTATGTGCCAGGTCTCGATCTGAGCGCTTTTGAGAGTTGCCTCAGCGAGCGGCGCACCGAAGAGCGGGTGCGCATGGACTTCGCCATGGCCAGCCGCGCCGGGGTCAATGCCACCCCGACGGTTTTCGTCAACGGCCGCCCAGTAAGCCCGAGCTACCAGGCGGTCCGGGCAGCCCTTGAGGCGCTAGGCAATTAGGTTATGAGCACCAGACTCTACCTCGCCTGGCTGGTGGCCATCATCGCCACCCTGGGCAGCCTCTACTTCAGTGAGGTGAGCCACTTTATCCCCTGCACGCTGTGCTGGTACCAGCGCATCCTAATGTACCCGTTGGTAATCATGTTAGGCATCGCCAGCTTCCGCCAGGACCCGAGTGTTATCCGCTACGCGCTGCCCATGACCGTGCTGGGAGTGCTATTTGCCGGCTACCACTACCTGCTCGAGAAAATCCCCGGCTTCGCCGGACCGAACCCCTGCCGGGTGGGGATCCCCTGCGACTACGAGTGGATCAACTGGCTCGGCTTCATTACCATCCCCTTTTTGTCGCTGGTGGCCTTCACCATCATTACCGCAATACTCCTAAAAAGCCGCCCTGCTTGAACTCACCGGGCCAGTATGCGCTATGATAGCTACGGCTCTAATGTGGGCGTCAACCGAAAGGAGCATGTTATGCCCCATGTCATCTGTGAACCCTGTATCGGCGTCAAGGACGCCTCCTGTGTCGAGGTCTGTCCGGTAGAGTGCATCCACGAAGCCGACGACCAGTTCTATATCCATCCCGAAGAGTGCATCGACTGCGGGGCTTGTGTACCGGCTTGCCCAGTCAGCGCCATCTTCCCCGAAGAAGACGTGCCCAAAGAGTGGCAGTCGTTCATCGCTCGCAATGTCGAGCTCTCAGGCCTCTAAGTAAGCCCCTAGTTGGTCATTGCGAGCACTTCGTTCCTCAGTAAAGCAATTCTGACTTCCACCGTTACAGGCGAACTATGTCGAGGAGCCCCTCCTGAGGCTCGCTGAAGGGCTCCTCGCGGTAGGTCTGGTATGCCTGGGGATGGTGTGCCTAGCGTAGCATCCGGTAGAGGATCTCGTTGGGATAGACAAAACCTTGCTGGCGCGCTAGCTGCTCGCGGAAGCGCTCGTCGTTGTGGCGGGCCAAAACCTCGCGCAAAGCGGCAATGTCGAGCTCGAGCTGGGCCACATCCCGGCTGAGGCTGGCCACCTCACTGCTCCGGTTAAGGTAGCGACTCAGCTCCACGCCGATCATCACCACGGCCTGTAGCCCACCTACTAGCGCCATTATTACCAACAGCAGCTCCACTAGGCGTGGCGCCGCCCGCGCCCTGGCCGTGTTGCGGGTAGCATTGGGCCGCGCCAATCCTACCGACCTGGGCTTAACAGTCACCGAGACACCTCCTGCATGGCCAAGGCTTCCCGCAGAAAGCGGGCTGCATCCTCAGGCGGGGTGGGATTGATATAAAAACCGCTCCCCCAGTCGAAGCCCGCCTGCGTGGTGAGGCGCGGCAGGATTTCGATATGCCAGTGGTAGCCAGCCTCTTCTGACGGTATCAGATGTAACATCATGTTGTAAGGGGGGGTATTGAGCGCGGCGTTTATGGCGCGCAACACCCCGCGCAACAGATCGGCCAGATAAGGGAGGGTATCGCTGGTCAGGGTGTTAAGGTTGCTGGCGTGCTGGCGCGGCAAAAGCCAGGTCTCAAAAGGGGTTTTGGCGGCATAGGGAGCTAGCGCCACAAAGCGCTCGTTATGGCTGATTATCCGTTCGCGCTCAGCCAGTTCCGCTTCGATCACCGCACAGAACAGGCAACGGCCCTGCCGATCGTAATAAGCGGCGGCGGCAGTCCGCTCTTCGTCAACCCAGCGGCTGCCTACCGGTAGCGCCAGGAGTTGCGCGTGCGGGTGATCGAAGGCTGCGCCAGCCACTCTGCCCACGTTGCGGGTAAGCTGCACATGCTTGACCCCCGGCCAGCGGGCCAGCAGGTTAAGCCGTTCCCGGTACAGCTTTAACAGGTCGATTAAGTGCTCGAGCGACATGCCATCTAGCTGAGTGTGCTCGCGGTGCTCGACAATCAGCTCTTGCACACCACTCCCCGTCGCCTGCCTAAATAGCTCGCCTCCGACAATACTGAACGCCCGGGGATGGAGGATGGCCTGGGGGTTGGCGATGACCCGCATCCGCCAATCCGCCCCACTAGCCGACACTACCCCCGGGCCTAGCGCCATGATTTCAGCCCCGGTGGTGTGCTCGAAACCGGGGCAGAGTGGGCAGGGCTCGTTGCCGTGAGCTGTGCTGGCGCTACCGAAATCAGACGCCTCGAGCCCGCGCTCCGGGCTGATGATCACCCAGGCTGAACCAAAGGGGTCTTTGCGAAATTGCGCCATCTTGCGCTAGTTTAGCAAGTTCCGATAGGCCGGGCTGTGCATATGGGTGACGGCACAGTTAGGTGATGTATTATGCTATGTAGCTTATAGCGCTCTGTTAAGTATATCATTTGGGTATGCTTTAGGAGTTATGGCTTGACGCCCCTCAATTCGCTGAAGGAGTAATTATGACCGAGATTACCGGCATCCACCACGTCACCGCCATCGCCGGCGACCCCCAGCAAAACCTCGACTTCTACACCGGGGTGCTCGGTATGCGGCTGGTGAAACGGAGCGTCAACCAGGACGACCCCGGCACCTATCACCTGTTCTATGCCGATGCGGAAGGGCACCCCGGCAGCGACCTGACCTTCTTCCCGTGGACTCACCTAGCTCCTAGCCGCCAGGGCGTGGGCTTAACCGTCGAGGTGCCGCTTACCGTCCCGGCGGGCAGCCTGGGCTACTGGTCAGAGCGCTTGGCGCACTACGGCGTAGCGGTTGGTGAGGCGCAGCCCCGTTTTGGTGAAAAGACCCTGGAGTTTCGCGACCCGCACGGGCTGGAGTTGTCCCTGGTGGAGAGCGACGACCCGCGCGACTTTGCCCCCTGGCAGAGCAGTCCGGTCCCCGAAGCGCAGCAGATTCGCGGCATCCACGGCGCGAAGGCTTACCAGCGTGAGCTGGCCCCCACTGCGCGGTTTTTAACCGAGGTACTGGGCCTAAAGCTGCTGGCCCAAGAGGGCGGCTGGCACCGCTTCGGGATAAGCGGAGCGGGCAGTCATTTCGATATTCTAGAGGTCCCGAACGCCCCGCGCGGCCAGTGGGGGGTGGGTAGCGTCCATCACGTGGCCTGGCGAGTGGCCGATACCGACGCCGAACTGCGGGTGCGTGCGCGGGTGGCAGCAGCCGGTCGGCGCCCGACTGAGATCATCGACCGCTTCTGGTTTAAGTCGGTCTACTTCATGGAGCCGGGCGGTGTGCTGTTTGAGTTAGCCACCGACGGGCCTGGCTTTGCGGTAGACGAAGATCCCACAGCGCTCGGCGAACAGCTCATCCTCCCCCCCTGGCTCGAGCCGCAACGCGCGCAGATCGAAGCCGTCCTGCCTCCGCTTAAACTGGCGCACCCAGCATGAGCTATCTGCACCGCTTTGTCCCCGGCAGCGACCCCACTCTGCTGTTACTGCACGGCACCGGCGGCAACGAGCACGACCTGATCCCGCTAGCCCAAGAGCTGCTGCCCGGCGCAGCCCTGCTCAGCCCGCGCGGCAAGGTCTTGGAGAACGGCCAGCCGCGCTTCTTTCGGCGCCTCGCAGCCGGGGTGTTCGACGAGGCCGACCTGATCGCCCGCACCCACGAGCTAGCCGACTTCGTGGCGGCTTCGGCCCAGACTTACGGCTTTGCCAGGGATAAGGTGATCGCTGTGGGTTTCTCCAATGGCGCCAACATCGCCGCCAGTTTGCTGCTGCTCCGCCCCGACGCCTTAGCTGGCGCGGTGCTGCTGCGCCCGATGCTGCCGCTTACTCCCCCCACCCTCCCCGACCTTACCGGCAAACGGGTGCTGATGCTCTGCGGCCAGCACGATCCGCTGATCCCACCCGGCAGTGCCGAGCGCCTGGCCGCGCTGCTGCGCGAAGCAGGCGCTAAGGTTAGTTACCAAGCGGTTCTGGCTGGCCATGGGCTCACCCAGGCCGACCTCGACGAAGCCAGGCGCTGGCTAGGCTCGGACCTGGTATAACCAGCACATGCTCCTGGAGCACATCACCGACGCCCCCCTCCCCTACCTGCTGTTCGAGCCCGGTAGCGCGCAGCCCGCGCCGCTGGTGCTGTTCCTTCACGGCGCCGGGGAGCGCGGCCATGACCTTGGGCTGGTGGCAACACAAGGGCTACCTGCGGTGCTGCTTAAGCAGAGTCCGTTCTCTGAGCCGGTCAGGGTGATCGCCCCGCAGTGCCCTGCCGATTCCTGGTGGACGCTCGAGCTAGCCTCCCTGCGCAACCTGCTTGATGACGCGCTGGCCCGCTATCCCAGCGACCGGATCTACCTGACCGGCCTGAGCATGGGCGGCTACGGGAGCTGGCACCTGGCACAGCAGCACCCCGAGCACTTCGCGGCGCTAGTGCCGATCTGCGGCGGCGGCATCCCCCCCTTGGCCGGGCGGTTAAAGGGCCTGCCGATCTGGGCTTTTCATGGCGACCAGGACGAGGTAGTGCCGCTCTCAGTCAGCCAGGTGATGGTCGAGGCGGTCAACGCCGCGGGAGGCTCTGCCCGCTTGACCATCTACCCTGGCGTCGGCCATGACAGCTGGAGCCGCGCCTACGCGGAGCCCGCACTGTACACCTGGCTGTTGCGTCACAGGCGCGGCACATAGCAGCGAAGCAAGACACCCTCGCCAACCAACCGATAGCTGCCCAGCGCCGCCGGGAGCACCAGCGACTCGCCGCGAACTATGGCTTCGGTCTGCTCGCCGGCACTAAGCGTTAGCTCTCCGGCGATAACGGTCAGGATTTCGACGCTGCCGGCGTCGGTGCGCTCCTCTTGCACGCCCGCAATCGCCCAGCGCTCCATCGCCAAGGGCTCCACGGCAATGAGCAGCGTCTTGCCAACTGACAGCGCTCGCGGCGCGACCTTGGCCTGCTCTCCGGGTTCAAGCTTAAGCACCACCAGCGCCTTGTCAAGATGCAGCTCGCGCAGGGCCCCGGCTGCGTCGCGCCGCTGATAGTCGTAGAGGCGGTAGGTAAGGTCCGAACTCTGCTGAATCTCAAAGAGCAGGGTCCCGGCGCCGATGGCATGGAGTGTGCCGGGGGGGTTATAGATCACCTCTCCTGGAGTGACGGGGACGAAGTTGAGGTGCTCTTCCAAGGTTCCGGCGGCGATCTTCTGCCTGATCTCTTCCGGCGAAAGCCGCTCTTTAAAGCCCCAGATCACCTGCGCCCCCGGCTCGGCTTCGAGAATAACCCAGGCCTCGGCCTTGCCGAGATGGCCGCTCTCAGCCTCCATGGTCCTGGCAAAAGCGTCGTCGGGATGGACCTGGATTGAGAGCTTCTGGCCAGCATCGATAAACTTGGCCAGCAGCGGGAAGGTCGTGCCGTAGCGCGCTGCGCTGATGCTGCCGACTAGTGCCGGGCCAAGCTGCGCACAGGCTGCTGCCAGCGTAGATCCGGCCAGCTCGCCGTTGATGATGCGGTTATTAGCATAGACCTGCCACGCCTCGGCTAGCGGTTCGTCACCGTGGTAAGGCGGCAGCTTCAAAAACGAGGCGAGCCTCGTCCCACCCCACAGGCGAGCGCTGAGGGAGCGCTCGAGCCGATATGGATACAGTGCCATAGCTTTAGAGGATATAACGGCTTAAGTCTTCATCCTCAACGATATCCGCCACCTTCTTCTCGACGTAAGCCCGGTCGATGACTAGCTCGCCGAGGCCCGTGGCGAAGCTGATATCCTCGAGCACCGTCTCTAGGACGGTGTGTAGCCGCCGCGCGCCGATATCCTCGATCTCCTGATTGACACGGGCGCTGAACTCGGCGATAGCCTCGATTCCGGAGTCGGCAAAGCGCACCAGGTTGCCGTCAACCTTAAGTAGCTCGATATACTGCTTGGTCAGCGAATGTTGCGGCTGAGTCAGGATGCGCTGAAAATCGGCGGCGCTCAACTCCTCGAGCTCTACCCGGATGGGGAAGCGCCCCTGCAATTCAGGAATTAGGTCGCTGGGCTTGGAGACGTTGAACGCTCCGGCGGCAATAAACAGGACATGGTCGGTCTTGACCTGCCCGTAACGGGTGGTGACCTGCGTCCCCTCGACGATCGGCAACAGGTCGCGCTGCACCCCTTCGCCGGAGACATCCGGGCCGCTGACGCGCCCGTTGCCGGCGATCTTGTCCAGTTCGTCGATGAAGATAAGGCCCGAGTTCTCGGTCCGGTAGACCGCCTCGCGCGAGACCTCGTCGTGATCGATAAGCTTTTCGGCCTCCTCGCCGTGCAAGATGGAGCGCGCCTCCTTGACCGTGACCCGGCGCCGCACCCGCCGTTTGGGCATGATATTGGCGAGCATGTCCTGGAGGTTCAGGCCCATCTCCTCCATCCCCGCCATCATCGCCGGCATCGGGCGTTCGTCCTTGACATCGATCTCGATGGGGCGGTCTTCGAGCCTGCCAGCTTGCAGCAGCTCGCGCATCTTGCCGCGCCCCTCCTCGGTGCCGCCGGGCAGGAGCGTCTCGAGCAGGCGCTCCTCGGCGTTCTTGGCGGCCCGCTCCTGCACCGCCTCGAGCCGCTCTTGTTGCACCATCACATAGGCCGCCTGGACCAGATCTCGCACCATCGATTCGACATCCCGCCCCACATAGCCAACCTCAGTGAACTTAGTCGCTTCGATCTTCAAAAACGGTGCCCGGGCGAGCTTGGCCAGCCTCCGCGCAATCTCGGTCTTCCCTACCCCGGTCGGCCCGATCATCAGGATGTTTTTGGGCGTGACTTCGGCTTGCAGCTCCGGGGGGAGCTGGCGCCGCCGGTAGTGGTTGCGCAGCGCCACTGCCACCGCCCGCTTGGCCTTGTGCTGGCCGATGATATGCTTATCTAGCTCCTCGACGATCTGCAAGGGGGTCAGGTTGAGCCTCATGCCTAGTCCCCGACAGTCAGCACGGTAGCCGTGCCGCTGGTGTAGATATCGATCTCGGCGGCGATCAGCAGCGCGGTGCGGGCGATCTCCTCAGCGCTTAGGTCGGTGTGCCTGAGCAGCGCTAAGGCCGCCGCCTGGGCATAGGGCCCGCCGGAGCCGACCGCCATCACGCTCTCATCGGGGGCAATGATCTCCCCCGAGCCCGACAGGGTCAGCATCTGGGTGGTATCGGCCACGATCAGCAGCGCCTCGAGGTTGCGCAGCGCCCGGTCGGTGCGCCACTCCTTGACGGTCTCGACCGCGGCTTTAAGCAGGCTCCCTTTGCTGACATCAAGGTAGCCCTCGAACTTATCGAGCAGCGTAAAGGCGTCCGAGACCGCGCCGGCAAAGCCGGCTAACACCTTGCCCTCAGCCAGGGTACGCACCTTGACGGCACCCTTCTTAACGATGGTCTCGCCCAAGGTGACCTGTCCGTCTCCGGCCAGCGCCGTCACGCCGTCCCGCTGGACAGCGACAATGGTAGTTCCGTGCATCCGATTCATCCCTAGCATCGTAGCAGGCCGCTACTCGCCGTAGGGCACCCAGATGTTCTTGACCTGCGTGGCGCGGCGCAGGTACTCGCGGCCCTGGCCCTGCTCCGGGTCGAACCAGTCGCGGAGACTACCCACCCAGGTCTGCTTTAAGTTGCCGGCCGACTCGCGTTCGACCGTTGCTGAACCTTCCACCGAGCCCATGTACCAGATAGCATCCACATCGTCGTGCTGAGCCAGCACCTTGGCTAACGGCTCCCGCTCGCCGGTGACGATATTGATCACCCCGCCGGGCAGGTCAGAGGTATCGAGCAGTTGATAGAAATCGGTGGCGATGAGCGGATAGCGCTCTGACGGGACCACCACCACCCGGTTGCCCATCGCTACCGGTGGCATCACCAGCGAGATAAAGCTCAGCAGCGGCGCCTCATCCGGGCAGACCACCCCCATAACGCCGATGGGCTCCGGCATCGCTAGCGTGACATTGCGCAGCGGCGTATGGTGAACCTGTCCGTCGTACTTGTCGGCATAGGCGGCATAGTAAAACAGGCGTTCGATGGCAGCCTGAACCTCTTTGGCAGCTTGCTCCGCCATACCGACCAGTTGAACGAGCCGCTGCTCGAGCTCCAACGCCTTGACCGAAAGGTTCTCAGCTAGGTAGTAAAGGACCTGGGCACGATTATGCGCCGTCGCCCCGGCCCACCCCGACGCCTTGTGCGCCGCCTCCACGGCGTTGCGCACATCCTTGCGGTTACCCTGGCCCACCTCGCCGGCGCGCTGCCCAGCGACGTCATAAACGATCCGGCTATAGCCCGAGTCGGGCCTGACCTGCCGGCCGCCGATGTAGAGCTTGGCGGTGCGGTCGATCCCCCCCCGCCCCCCCCTACCCCCCCCTGTCTCCCCCCCCAGAAATT
>Ga0208609_100756_pt1 | contig 11008 bp, 11 predicted proteins | sample SubbioR11_8A_Apr_FD_184813 | JGI IMG/M metagenome (GOLD analysis project Ga0208609, IMG submission 184813) | Serpentinite rock and fluid subsurface biosphere microbial communities from McLaughlin Reserve, California, USA - CR11_8A_Apr (SPAdes) | ecosystem: Environmental > Terrestrial > Deep...
AACGCGGCCGAGCCCAGCAGCAGCGCCAGCAGCAGCGCCAGCAGCACCGCGGCCTTGAACTCGACGTGCTGCACGCGCGCCTGGCGGATGGTGCGTTCGACGGTGTCGGTGTCTTCGGTGCTCATGGGTTCAGGCGTAGTTGCCCAGCAAGGAAACCAGCTGAATCAGCAGCAAGGCCATGAACAGGCGCATCAGGAGCTGCAGTTCGGTGCTGGCCCGCTGCCCGGGATCGACCGGATCGTACAGGCTCGAAGCCAGCGGCACCAGCGCCACCGTGAGGGCAAAGAAAAAAGTTTTGAAGGCGAAGATCAGCGTCACCTCGGGGCTGAATACGCGCCCGACCAGGTGCAGGTAGGCGTCGATGGCCCAAGGGCTGAGGCCGTAGATGTTCAGGTAAGCCAACAGCAGCGACACCAGCGCGCTCAGGGCCACGAGCGTGAACACGGCAAAGATACCAGCCAGCGCCCGCGGCAACACCAGCCAGTGCAGGGCGTCTTTGCCCTCGGCTTGCAACTGCTCGAACACCCCTTGGCGGCGCAGGCTCAAAATTTCGCCGGCCTGCCCGATGCTGCAGCGCAAGGCCACGAACAAGGCCGCCGCCAGCGGGATGAGCTCGAGCACCAGCACCCGCACCACCATCTCGACCGCGTACTGCGACAGCCCCATGCCGGTGGCCGTGACGACCACGATGCGGATCAGCACCACGCCAAACAGCGCCGACAAGGCGATGAACCACAGCAGCACCGGCGCCGTGGCCTGATAGACGTGTGTGGCCAGCACCGGCCAGCGCTGCCGGCTGTAGCTCGAGGGCGACAGCGCCAACACCAGAATCACCGCCCCCAAGTGGACGATGCGCCACCAGTTCAGGCACCAACGCCCGAGCCCGCGAGCCAAGCCCACCAGCAACGCGAAAAATTGCACCAGCCACACCATGGTCGGATCTTAACGTGGTGCGCTGGCGCAGACCGCAGCGGCGCCCGATCGCCATTGAGCCTCTTAGAGGGTGTCGCCGTGTTCGTCGAGCAAGCGCAGCCGGCGGCTGAGGGTGGCGCGGGTCTGGCGGCGCGACAACAGCTTGGCCTGCGCGGCGGGCGGAAAATCGGTGAACTGGATCAGGCCGCGCAGAATCAGGATGTCGATCAGGTCTTCGGTGACGCGCGCCAAGCCGCTGTCTGATTCGGCCAGTTGGCGCTGGCCCTGCTGGTCTGCCGGCTGCGGCGGCACCGTGCCCTCATCGGGCTGCAGCGCGGGATGCGGGCTCATGGGCGCACCCCGGGGCTGTCGGCCGGCAAGCTGCTTTGCAGTCGAAGCACCAATTGCACGCGGTCGCGCACGCCCAGCTTGTCAAAAATGGCCCCCAAGTGGGCCTTGACGGTGCGCTCCGAGATGTACAACTGCTCGGCCACTTCTTTGTTGCTCTTGCCCAAGGCCACGGCGCGCGCCACTTGCGCCTCGCGCTCCGACAAGGCCGACAAATCGCAACCCGCGCCGGTGCCTGAACCCGGGTGGCGCTGCACCAGTTCGCGCGTCGCGGCCACCAGGCGCTGCACCAGGCTGGGCCCGACCCACAGCCCGCCGTGCACCACCACCTGCTCGACTTCGCGCAGCATCTCGGGCACAGCGTGCAAATGGCAGTAGCCGCGGGCACCGGCATCGAGCGCGCGCAAGCCGTCGGCGTCTTCGGGCACGCTGCTGAGCACCACCACCAAGCAACCGGGGCGCTGCGCCAGCAGTTCAGCGATGCGCGCCGGCCACTGCGGCTGGCTCACCGGCATCCAGACCGTATCGCCCGGACGCACCAGCGCCAGCAAATGGCTCCAGGTCACCCACCGCCCCTCGGCAAAGGCCTGCACCCAGCGCTCGGATGGGGTCGGCAAGGCCTGATTGGCGGCAGCGGAATGGACCAAAAAATAGGCTTGACTCATGCGGATCCCTGGCGTATGGTGTCAGCGTTCTGAAAGGGCGTTTTCTTTGGCCCGCAGCACGGGCTTGAGCAAGTAGCTCATAATCGTACGCTTGCCAGTCAGGATATCAACTTGCGCCACCATGCCGGGGATGACCGGCAGGCCCTCGCCCAGCGTCGCTTGGCGGGTGCGCAGGCGCACGATGAAAAAGGCGTTGCCCTGCTCGTCGATCACGGTGTCGGCGCCGATGTGCACGACATCGGCTTGCAGGCCGCCATAAATGGCGAAGTCGTAGGCGGTGAACTTGACCATCGCTTCGAGGCCGGGGCGCAGGAAGCCGATGTCGCGCGGCGCGATGCGCGCTTCCAGGATCAGGGCGTCATCCAGTGGCACGATTTCCACCACCTCGCGCCCGGGTTGCACCACCGCGCCCAAGGTGTTGACGTGCAAGCGGCTGACCGTGCCGCGCAGGGGCGAGCGGATGTCGGCCCGCACCACCCGGTCTTCGAGCGCGCGCCCGCCCTCGACCAAGGCGGACAGGCGGCTCATGGTGTCGGAGAGTTCGGCGCTCATCTGGTTGCGCGCCGTCAGCTGCACTTCTTCGATGCGCCGCTGGGCCTCGGTGATGGCGGCCTGCACGCGCGAGATCTGTGCCGCCGCTTGGTCGCGCTCACCCACCAGACGCGAGACCTGCTGCTCCAAGCGCAGCACCTCGACTTCGGACACCGCCCCACTGCCCACCAGCGGGCGCGTGGCGGCCAGCTCGCGCTGCACTAGGCTCAGGCTGCTGGCGGCCGAGTCGCGCCGCGATTGGGCCTCGGTGAGCTCTTGCCGGCGCTGCAGCAACTGGCTCTGGGTGATGGAAATCTGGGCGCTGATCTCGGCCCGGCGCGACTCGAACAGGCTGCGCTCTTGGGCCACGATGGCCGGCGCCTCGCGCTCCAACTCCACAGACGGGTTGAAGCCGCGGCCTTGGATGAGCGCGCGCAAGCGCTCGGCCCGGGCTTCGAGCGCCATTTGCGAAACCCGGGTTTCGCCCAAGTTGGCCGCAAAACGCGTCGGATCCACGCGCAGCAGCACCTGATCGGCCTCCACCACCTGGCCTTCGCGCACCAAGATTTCATTCACCACCCCGCCATCGACGCTTTGCACGATCTGCACCTGCTGGCTGGGCACCACCCGGCCTTCGCCGCGGGTCACCTGATCGACCTTGGCCACCGAAGCCCACAACACCAGCAGCAGCACCAGCACGGCGCTCCAGCGCAACAGGCGGCGCGCGCGCAGGGGCTCTTGTTGCAACTGGGCCCAATCGGCGTCTGCGGCCCAGTCGAGCGCGTCGCCAGCGGGCGCGTCGTCGCGCGCCAGCCGCTGCGCCACCTTGCCAAACAAGGGGTTGCCCACGCGCTCACCGGCCTTGGTCGCTTGACCGATGCGCTCAAAGGTTTTTTGCTCGAGGTCGCTCATCACGCCGCCTTTCCGATTCGACCTTGGCGCAGCGCCTGAATCACCTGCTCTTTGGGGCCATCGGCGACGATGCGGCCTGCGTCCATGACGATGATGCGTTCGACCAGATCGAGCAAAGAAGTTCGATGGCTCACCAGCACCACGGTCTTGCCGGCCACAAACTGCTGCAGGCGTTTTTTGATGTCCTCCTCGCTCGAGTGGTCCATCGAGGAGGTGGGCTCATCGAGCAGCAGAATGGACGGGTCGTTGATCACCGCGCGGGCGATCGCCACCCCCTGGCGCTGGCCGCCCGAGAGCGATTCGCCGCGCTCCCCGACGAGCATGTCGAAACCTTGGGGGTGCTGGTTGACCAGGTCCACGATGCCGCTGAGGGTGGCGGCCTTGAGCACGTCGGCGTCGTCGGCCAGCGGCGCGCCCAGCGTGATGTTGTCGCGCAAGCTGCCGTAAAACAGCATCACGTCTTGCTGCACGTAGCCGATGTGGCGGCGCAGCTCGGCCGGGTCGAGCTGGCGCAAGTCGATGCCGTCGATCAGCACCGCGCCGCTGGTGGGCCGGTACAGGCCGAGGATGAGCTTTTCCAGCGTCGTTTTGCCCGAGCCGATGCGCCCCAGAATGGCCACGCGCTCGCCGGCTTTGAGGCGAAAACTGACGTTGCGCAGCGAGGCGTTGCTCTGGCCGGGGTAGTTGAACGAGACGTCTTTGAACTCGATCGCGCCCTCAATTCGGCCGCGGGTGATGAAGTTGGCGCCGTCGGGGCGCTCCACTTCGCGCTGCATCACCTCTTCGAGCGAGCTCAGGGCGGTGGAAGCGGTGTGGTACTGCACCAGCAATCCGGCCACCTGGCCGATGGGCGCCATGGCGCGCGAGGCCAGCATCGAGCAGGCGATGAGCCCGCCCATGGTGAGCTCGCGCGCACCGATCAGATAGACCCCCAAGATGACGATGGCGATCGTGACCGACCCTTGCACAAAGGCCGCCGTGTGGCCGGAACTGGCCGAGAGCAGCCGCAGCTGCGCCCCAACCCGCGCCAGCAGGGCGGCGCTTTGTTCCCATTTGCGCTGGATCGGGGCTTCGGCGGCCAGTGCTTTGAGGGTCTCGAAACCGACCAAGCCCTCGATCAGGGTGGCGTTGCGCTGCGCACTGGCGCGGTAGGTGGTTTCGGTGAGCGTGTGCATGCGCCCTTGCACGGCCAGCGCGTAGAGCAGCAACACCGCCGCGCCGATGAACAAGGGGATCAGCATCATGGGCGCGATCCAACCGATCACGAGGAAAAAGATCAGCGCAAAGGGCAGGTCGATGAAAGCCACCACGGTGGCCGAGCCGATGAAGTCGCGCACCGACTCGAAGGCGCGCAAATTGGCGGCGAAAGAGCCGGCCGAGGCCGGGCGCTGCTCCATGCGCATGCCCAGCACGCGCTCCATGATGAAGGCCGACAGCTTGACGTCGGCGCGGCTGCTGGCCAAGTCCACGAAGCGGCTGCGCATGACCTTGAGCATCAGGTCGCCCAGCACGATGATGGCGATGCCGGCCGAGAGCACCCACAGGGTGTCAAAGGCCTGGTTGGGCACCACGCGGTCATAGACGTTCATCATGAACAGCGGCATGGCCACCGCGAACAGATTGGTCAAGAACGCCGCCAGCAGCACGTCGCGGTACAGGCGCCGGTTTTCGGCGATCACGCCCCAGAACCAGTGCTCGCCGCGCAGCGCCTTGACCGCTGGGGTGCGCGCGTCGTAGCGGGTGCGCGGGCGGGCGTAGAGGGCGCGGCCGCTGTAACGGGCCTCGAGCTGCGCCGTGGGCAGATCGAGCGCGGCCTCGCCCAGCTCGGGGAAAATCACGCGCACGCTGGCCCCGTCGGCGCTGCGCTCGAGCAACACGCAGGCCGACTGCTCATCGAGCAGCAGCACCACCGGCAGCAGCTCGGCGCGCAGTTTGGCGATGGGCTGACGCACCAGCTTGCTGCTCAGGCCAGCGCGGTGCGCGGCGCGCTCAAACAGCGACGGCGTCAGCCGCCCGTCAGGCGTGGGCAGGCCAGCCAAGGCGCCGTCGCGCGTCAGCGCCTGCCCGTGTAGGCGCGCCAACACGATCAGGCAGTGCAACAAATCGTCGCGCTCAGGCGCTGCCGGCTGAGCTGGCAGCGGCAGGTCGGTGTCTGGGGTCATTTCCACTCCGTGAGGGCTTTGGCATATCGGCATCCCTGACGCCGACCACCGCGAAGCTTGCAGTCCTTGACTTCAATCGAGCTGCAGTGTAGCGCAAAACGGAGGCTATTGATAAAAACGCAATCTGGCGCCCGGCCGCCAGAAGCCACTGCAGCGCCCCCTTGGGGGGCAGCGAGCGCAGCGAGCGTGGGGGCAGTTTCATTTCAGAGGCTGAGAGGCAATTGGGCGTGCCCGAAAGGGCGCCCCAAGGCGCCGCCGGCAAGGCGCAAAGCGCAGCCGTAGCCCGCGCTACGGCGAGCATTTGCAACGCCGCAGGCGGTGTTTTGGGGAGTCAAGGCGGGCATGACCGATTGCCTCTCAGCCTCTCAGTTGGCCATCTGCGCGGCCGGGTCTTCGCTCTCGACGACCTGCTGCGCCCAGAGCCGCAGCTTGCGCGTGTCGGCGCGCAAAACCTGTTGCTTGACGGCCAAAATCTGGCTCGGGTGCATGGAAAAGCTGCGCAACCCCAGGCCCAGCAGCAGCCGCGTCATGGTCGGGTCGCCGGCCATTTCGCCGCACACGCTCACCGGTTTGCCTTGGGCGCGGCATTCGGCGATGGTGCCCGCCACCAACTGCAGCACCGCCGGGTGCAGCGGGTCGTACAGGTGCGCCACGCTCTCATCGACGCGGTCGATGGCCAGCGTGTACTGGATCAGATCATTGGTGCCGATCGAGAAAAAATCGAAGTGCTTCATGAACAGCCGCAACGCCAAGGCCGCGGCCGGGATTTCGATCATCGCGCCCAAGCGCACCGGCCCATGCACGGCCGCGCTCACATCGAGCTGCGCCCGTGCCTTGGCCAGCAGCGCCTTGACCTGCTGCACCTCGCGCAGGTGCGCCAGCATCGGGATCAACAAATTGACCTTGCCGTGCGCGGCCGCGCGCAGCACCGCGCGCAACTGCGTCAAGAACATGGCCGGCTCCGACAGGCTCCAGCGGATCGCGCGCAGCCCCAGCGCCGGGTTGAGGTGTTCGTCGATGCGGCTGCGGTCGAGCGGCTTATCGGCCCCCACATCGACGCTGCGGATGGTCACCGGCAGCCCGTGCATGCCCTCGACCGTGGCGCGGTAGGCCTCGTACTGCTCGTCTTCGTCGGGCAACTGGCCGTGGGCGCGGCCCATGAACAAAAATTCGGTGCGAAACAGCCCCACCCCCACGGCGCTCACGGCCAGCGCCGGCAGCGTGTCCGAGGGCTGCTCGATGTTGGCCAGCAATTCCACGCGCTCGCCGTCGAGCGTCACGGCCGGGGTGTTTTTGATGCGCGCCAGCCGCTGGCGCTCGACTTCGCCCTGGCGCTGCTTGAAGCCGTACTCGGCCAGCACGATGTCGGAGGGGTTGACGATCAGCAGCCCGGCGTCGCCGTCGATCACCACCCAGTCGTCTTGGCGCACCAATAGGCTGGCGCTGCGCGCGCCCACCACCGCTGGGATGTCCAGGCTGCGCGCCACGATCGCGGTGTGGCTGGTCTTGCCCCCGACATCGGTGACGAAACCGACAAACACGCTGCGCTTGCACTGCAGCGTATCGACGGGCGAGAGGTCGTGCGCCACCAGCACCAGCGGGTCTTTGGTGTTGTGGCTGACCATCTGCACCGCCGTGACGGGCAGCGCCACCGCCATCGGCGAGACCGAACCGCGCATGTGCAGCAGCATGCGCTCGACCAGCTGCTCAAAATCGGCCTTGCGCTCGCGCAGGTAGGGGTCTTGCATCTCGTCAAACTGCTTGACCACCGACTCGAGCTGCGCCGTCAGCGCCCATTCGGCGTTGTAGCGCCGCTCTTGCACCCAGCGCGCCACGCCTTCTTGCAACTGCACGTCTTGCAGCAGCATCAGGTGCACATCGAGCAAAGCCATGAGTTCGGGGTGCGCCTCGAGGGTCGCGCTTTCGTGCAGGCTGCGCTGCACGCGCTCGATTTCGGCGATCACCGCATCGCGCGCCTCGCGCAAGCGCTCCAGCTCGACGCGCACCTGGTCGGCGGCGACAAAATAGTGCGCCACGTCGATGCGGCTGGAGGTCACCAGCACCGCACGGCCGATCGCCACGCCGCGCGAAACCGCCTGTCCGTGCACGCTGAAAGTCATGCGCCCTCTCCGAATTTGTCGTCGATCAAGGCCAGCAGCGCCTGCATGGCCTCTTGCTCGTCGGGGCCATCGGTTTCGATTTCCACCTGCGACCCCAGGCCGGCGGCCAGCATCATCACGCCCATGATGCTCTTGGCGTTGATGCGCCGCCCGCCCCGTCTCATCCAGACCTCGCAAGTGTACTGCCCGGCCAGTTTGGTGAGCTTGGCCGAGGCGCGGGCGTGCAGCCCGAGTTTATTGCTGATGGTCGCGCTGGTTTTGAGCATGGGTCGGGCTGGTGTGGGATCGTTGCTGTGCCTGTGCGGAGATGCCTGGCAGCACCAGCACGCCCAGGGTGCCGCCTTGCTGGGCGCGCTCGCACAGGGTGTCTAGCGCTTCATGGCGGTACGAGACCGCGCGCAGCAACATCGGCAAATTGACCCCGGCCAGCAGCCGCGTGTGCACGCCATCGGTGGCTTGGCTGGCCACGTTGCACGGCGTGGCCCCCACCAGGTCGGTCAGCAGCAGGTGTTCGCTGGCGCCGGATTCTTTCAGCAGCGCGCGCAGTTGCGTCAGGCTGGCTTCGGGCGCTTGCTGCGCCGGGACGTCGAGCGCCTGCAGGCAAGGCGCGGCATCGGGAAACACGTGCAGCACGCACTCGCGCAAGGCCGAAGCCAGCGGCGCGTGGGCGATGACGATGATGCCGTTCATGGGGGCGATTATGCGATGCGCCACGGCCACCGCCAAAGCCTGCCCTCGGGCCCTCTTCCTAGCGCACCTGCGCGGGGCCAACACTGCACCTGACAGCGCCGAACTTTTATGCTCCAGCCGTCACCAACGTTCCAACCGCGCTACAGTACGAACCTGAACATGAGCACCTCCGCCACCGCCACCGTCGAGCGACCCCACACCCGCCTGCCGGTGCCTGCCTCCCTGCGCGCGGCGGCGCTGCAGGCGCAGGCCCTGCAGCGGCCACTGGTGCTGATGGCGACCATCGACAACTGCGCCTTTTGCGAGCTGGTGCGCAACAACTACTTGCTGCCGCTGAATCGCACTGGCGAACTGCACGCGCTGCAGATCAACATGCTGGATCGGCACACGGCGCTGCAGGATTTTCAGGGCCAAAGCAGCAACGCGCGCGCGCTCACGCGCTTGTGGGGGGTGCGCATCGCGCCTACGCTGCTGTTTTTTGACTCCCAAGGCCGTGAAGTGGCGCAGCGGCTCGAGGGCATTGCCGTACCGGAGTTTTATGGGGCCTACCTCGAGCAACGGCTGGCGCAAGCGCGTGCCGCCATGGCGCAGGCCCGTTGATCACAGGATAGGCACCATGCACACGTTTACACCGCGCCTGAACCGGCGCCAGTTTCAGTTGGGTTTGGCGGCTGCGGCGGCGCTCACCTTGAGCGGCTGCGGCCCCAGCAACGCCGCGCCGGCTTCGCGTTTTCTGTTGCTCGACGGCAGCACGGTCACCGACGCCGATTTGCGCGGCCAAGTGACGCTGATCAATTTTTGGGCCACGACCTGTGTGTCTTGTGTGCAAAAAATGCCCGATCTGGTGGCCTTGTACCAACGGCACCGCGAGCGCGGCTTTGACACCATCGCCGTGGCCATGAGCCACGACCCGCCGGAATGGGTCGCCAACTTTGCCCGCACGCGCCAGTTGCCGTTCAAGGTCGCGCTCGACCACAACGGCGCCTTGGCGCGCGACTGGGGCGAGGTGCGCCTGACACCCACCACCTTCGTGCTCGATCGGCAGGCGCGCATCGTCAAACGCTATCTGGGGCCCACCGACGCCACTGCGCTCAACGCCTTTGTGGAAGGCTTGCTGGCACAGCGCTAAAGCCCGCCCAGCGCCCTTGATGGGGGTTTAATCGCGGAAGTTGTCGTGGCACGCCTTGCATGAGGCGGCGGTTTCGCTGAAGGCGCGGCGCACGGCGTCGAGGTTGTTGGTCATGGCGGCGGCGTTCAAGGCGGTGAGGGCGCGCAAGGCGTCTTGAGCGGCGGCGTCGAAGCGGGGGCGTTCGGTCCACACCACCGGCTTGGCTTTGCTCGGCAGTCCTTGGGTTTCGGGCGTAAAGCCGGCCCAAGGCAAGCGCGAGATCGTCATGATGATGGCCATGTTTTGCTGCACGGCGGCGGCGTCGAAGGGCACGCGACCGGTGGCCATGGCGCCGACGCGGCCAAAGTGGTTGCCCATCACATTGAAAGCGCCCTGACGGTAGTCGATCGCGTCTTGCGGGGTGCGGAACTGGGCCTGTGCGGCGCCGGCGCTGGCGAGCAGGGCGGCAGCGAGTAAAACCGTGGCGGGTAGCTTCATAAAACCTTCCTTGGGTTGATTGATCGGGAGTGGCTGCATGGGTGATGCAGCGCGCATCAAGTCTATGCTAGCATCGATAAACGCTAGAGACGGGGGCTTTGCCCGAGTGTTTTTCTTTGTTATTTTTTGGGGGGGCGAGACGATGCACCGGGTTCGAGTCTGGGATGCGCCGACGCGGCTGTTTCATTGGTCTTTGACCTTGACGGTGGTGGGCTTGATCGTCACCGGCAACGTGGGTGGGCTGTGGATGGAGTGGCACCTGTGGCTGGGCTACTTCGTGCTCTCGCTGCTGCTGTTTCGCCTGCTCTGGGGTTTTGTGGGCGGGCGTTGGTCGCGTTTTGCGAGCTTCGTCTATGGCCCGAGCTCGCTCTGGACTTATCTGCGCGGGCGCAGCCCACTCGAGCACCGCGTTGGCCACAACCCCTTGGCGGCGCTGTCGGTGTTTGCGCTGCTGCTGGTGTTGTTGCTGCAGGTGTTTAGCGGCCTGCTCACCGACGACGCCATTTTTTACGCCGGTCCGTGGGTGGCATGGGCCAGCCCCGAGTGGGTCGATCGGGCCAGCAACTACCACGATGAGGTCGGCAAGTTGCTGCTGATCGTCTTGGTCGCCCTGCACCTGCTGGCGCTGGTGTACCACAAGCTGGTCAAGCGCGAGGCGCTGGTGGCGGCCATGGTCACGGGCGACAAAGTGCTGCCGCGAGCGCTCCCCGAAAGCCTTGACGGCTCGGCGCAGTGGGCGCTCGCTGCGGGCTGCTACGCTTTGGCAGCCGCACTCGCCTACGCACTGGTCAACTGGCCCTTGGTTTAACCCAGATAAGCCGCGCGGGCTTCAAAGCGCGCGCAGTTGCGCCAGCAGCGTGTCGGCGTCTGAGACCTCGAGCTTGCCCGCGCCCTCGACGTTGAGCACCTTGACCACGCCGTCTTGCAGCAGCATCGAGTAGCGCTGGCTGCGCAGCCCAAGCCCACGGCCGCTCAAGTCGAGCGTGAGGCCGGTGGCCTTGGCCAGCGCGGCGTCGCCGTCGGCGAGCAAGCGGATTTTGCCTTCGGTGCCCTGATCGCGCG
>Ga0208609_100762_pt1 | contig 10917 bp, 7 predicted proteins | sample SubbioR11_8A_Apr_FD_184813 | JGI IMG/M metagenome (GOLD analysis project Ga0208609, IMG submission 184813) | Serpentinite rock and fluid subsurface biosphere microbial communities from McLaughlin Reserve, California, USA - CR11_8A_Apr (SPAdes) | ecosystem: Environmental > Terrestrial > Deep...
GCCGCGCTGCTGAGCGCGCCGGTGCTGCACGGCTTCATCACCGGCGCGGCGCTGGTCATCGCGCTCGGCCAGTTGCCGGCGCTGCTCGGCGTGGCCGTGCACGGCCATACCGCGCTCGAGCTGGCGAGTTCAGCCTGGGCCTCGCCGGCCCTGCAGCCGCATGCGGCGACGGCGGCGGTCGGGCTGGCGGCGCTGGCCGCGCTGTGGGCCCTGCGGCGCTGGGGCGTGCGCGCCGGCACCGCGCTGGGCCTGCCGCCGCGGCTGGCGGCGCTGCTGGCGCGCAGCGCGCCGCTGGTGGTGGTCGCCGCGGCCATCGCCTGGGTGCTGTACGCCGGCCCGGCAACCGCCGGCGTCGCGCTGACCGGCAGCATCGACCTCGGCCAGGGGCTGGCCTTCGCGCCGCCCTGGGCCGCACCGGCGGCGCTGTGGCTGGCCCTGCTGCCTGCGGCCGCGCTGCTCGGCCTGGTCGCGTATGTCGAGGGCCTGGCGGTGGCCGAGGCGCTGGCCGCGCGCCGCGGCGAGAAGATCGATCCGCGCCGCGAGCTGTTCGGGCTGGCCGGCGCCAACCTCGCTGCCGGCCTCGGCGGCGGCATGCCGGTGACCGGCGGCTTCGCGCGCAGCATCGTCAACTTCGACGCCGGCGCGCGCACCCGCCTGGCCGGCGTCTGGACCGCGCTGCTGCTGGCCGTTGCGGTGTACGCGCTGGGCGACTGGCTGGGCCTGCTGCCCAAGGCGGTGCTGGCCGCGACCATCGTCGTCGCGGTGCTGGCGCTGCTCGATGCGCGCCCGTTTGCCGAGGCCTGGCGCTGGTCGCGGCCCGAGTTCGCGCTGATGGTCATGGTCACCGCGCTGACCGTGCTGCTGGGCGTCGAGGTCGCGCTGGCCGCCGGCGTCGTGCTCTCGGCCGGGCTGCTGCTGCAGCGCACCGCGCGGCCGCATTGGGCCGAGGTCGGCCGCATCCCGGGCACCGAGGTCTTCCGCAACGTGCTGCGCTTTCGCGTCGAGACCCTGCCCGGGGTGCTCGTCGTGCGCGTCGACGAGGGCCTGCTGTTCACCAACTCGCGCTGGCTGGCCGACACGCTGGGTGTGCTGCCGGCGCAGCGCCCGGGCCTGCGCCACTTCGTGCTGATGATGTCGGGCGTCAACGACATCGACTACACCGGCCTGCAGGCGCTGCAGCAGCTCGCGCGCGACCTGCGCGCGCAGGGCGTCACGCTGCACCTGGCCGAGGTCAAGGGCCCCGTCGGCGACCGCCTGCGCGCGGCCGGGCTGCACGACTGGCTGGGCGCCGGTGCGGTCTTTCGCACCGCGCACGAGGCCTGCCTCGCGCTCGGCGCGGCGGGGCCGGGCGGGCCGGGCGGCGACGCCAGCGCGGCGGGGCGCTGATAGGCGCGGCGCCAGAGGCGCTGGCCGCCGCGGACCAGCGCGTGGCGGCCCGGCGGGCCTGAGCCTCAGCCCCGGGCCTGCGCGTCGGGCGTGTCGGCGACGGCAGCCGGGGTGCTGCCGACCACGGCGGCCGCCGGTGCCGGCGCGGCTTCGGCGGCCTCGCTGGCGGCCCACTCGCGCCAGACGGCCAGCAGCACCGCGAGGATGACCGGGCCGACGAACAGCCCGATCAGCCCGAACGCACCGAGCCCGCCGAGCACGCCGAACAGCACGATCACGAACGGCACCTTCGAGACGCCGCTGATGATCAGCGGGCGCACCAGGTTGTCGATCCAGCTGACCGCGAGTATGCCCCACAGCATCAGGCCGATGCCGGCGGCGACGTGGCCGGTGACCAGCAGCCACAGCGCCATCGGCACCCAGATCAGCGTCGCGCCGAACGGGATCAGCGCCAGCAGCGCGGTCGCCGCGCCCCAGAATACCGGCGCCGAGATGCCGACCGCCCAGTAGCCCAGCCCGGCCATGAAGCCCTGCACGACGGCGGCCATCAGCAGGCCGTAGACGACCGCGCGGGTGGTGTTGCCGACGGCGTCGAAGTAGGCCTGGACGCGGTCGCCGAGCAGCCCGCGCAGCACCTGGCGCGATTCCTGGAACAGCTGCTCGCCGTCGCGAAACAGGAAGAACGCGGTCAGCAGCGCGATCGCGAAGCGCAGTGCATTGATGCCCAGGTCGCCCAGCAGGCCGACGGCGCGCGCGCCCAGCCACTGGCCCCACTGCTCGCCCAGCGCGGCGAGGTAGCGGCCCAGCGCCTGGCGGTCGCCACCGAGCACCGCCAGTTGCTCCTGCAACCACGGCCCCAGCACGGGGACCGCGGCCAGCGGCTGCGGCAGCTCGACGCCGACGCGCAGCAGCGCCATCGCCTCGCGCAGCGCGACCGTGCCCTCGCGCTGCATCATGAGCAGCAGCCACAGCGGCACCGCGACCAGGACCACGGCCAGCGCCATCGTCATCGTGAACGCAGCCCAGCCGCGCCGGCCCCTGAAGCGCCGCAGCAGCCGCTCGTACAGCGGCCAGGACACGTAGACCAGGATCGCGGCCCAGGCCACCGCGGTCAGGAAGGGCTGCAGCACGATCAGGCCGGCGAGCAGCAGCACGCCCAGCAGCACGGCGACCAGGCCGTTGCGCAGCCAGGCGGGGGGGTGGGCGTGTTTCATGGGACGGCGGCGGGGGCGGCGCAGCGGTGGGGGCAGGCGCGGCCATTGTCGGGCAACACACCGGCCGCCGGCGCAACAGCCGCAAGCCGCAGCGGCGCACGCGGATGAGGTACAAAGACAGACTTTCGTCGCCAGCGTTTCGGTGCACCGCGCCGAGGCGCACCGACGCAGCCGCAGCGCCCCGTACCGGCCGCGCGCCCCGCCCACCCGACCCAGCGAGTCCGACCATGCCCGCCTACCGCTCCCGCACCACCACCGCCGGCCGCCGCATGGCCGGGGCCCGCGCGCTGTGGCGCGCCACCGGCATGACCGACGAGGACTTCACCAAGCCGATCATTGCCGTCTGCAACTCGTACACCCAGTTCGTGCCCGGCCATGTGCACCTGAAGGACCTGGGCGCGCTGGTCGCGCAGGAGATCGCCGCCGCCGGCGGCGTCGGGCGCGAGTTCCACACCATCGCCGTCGACGACGGCATCGCGATGGGCCACGACGGCATGCTGTATTCGCTGCCCTCGCGCGAGCTGATCGCCGACGCCGTCGAGTACATGGCCAACGCGCACTGCGCCGACGCGCTGGTGTGCATCTCGAACTGCGACAAGATCACGCCCGGCATGCTGCTGGCCGCGCTGCGCCTGAACATCCCGGCGGTCTTCGTCTCCGGCGGGCCGATGGAGGCCGGCGCGCCGGCCACCGCCGGCGGCCACAAGCTCGACCTGGTCGACGCGATGGTCGCCGCCGCCGACCCCAGCCGCAGCGACGCCGAGGTCGCCGAGATGGAGCGCTCGGCCTGCCCGACCTGCGGCTCGTGCTCGGGCATGTTCACCGCCAACTCGATGAACTGCCTGGTCGAGGCGCTGGGCCTGGGGCTGCCCGGCAACGGCACGGTGCTGGCCACCCACGCCGACCGCGAGCAGCTCTTTCGGCGTGCCGGGCGGCAGGTCGTCGAGATCGCCAAGCGCTGGTACGAGCACGACGACGCCAGCGTGCTGCCGCGCTCGGTGGCCAGCTTCCAGGCCTTCGAGAATGCGATGGCGCTCGACATCGCGATGGGCGGCTCGACCAACACCGTGCTGCACCTGCTGGCCGCGGCGCAGGAGGCCGGCGTGCCCTTCACGATGCGGGACATCGACCGCCTCTCGCGCCGCGTGCCGCAGCTGTGCAAGGTCGCGCCGGCGACGCCGCATGTGCACATCGAGGACGTGCACCGCGCCGGCGGCATCCCGGCGATCCTCGGCGAGCTCGCGCGCGCCGGGCTGCTCAACCTCGACGTGCCGACCGTGCACGCGCCCAGCCTGGCCGCCGCGCTGGCGCAATGGGACGTGCGCGCCGACGGCGTCGCCGACGAGGTCAAGCGCTTCTTCCGCGCCGCACCCGGCGGCGTGCGCACCCAGCAGGCCTTCTCGCAGCGCGCGCGCTACGCGACGCTCGACACCGACCGCATCAAGGGCGTGATCCGCGACCAGGCGCACGCCTTCAGCTACGACGGCGGGCTGGCCGTGCTCTACGGCAACCTCGCCCCCAACGGCTGCATCGTCAAGACCGCCGGCGTCGACGAGAGCATGTTCGAGGTCGAGCAACTGCGCTACACGACCAGCGTGCCGACCTCGACGCTGCGCGTCTTCCGCGGCCCGGCCCGCGTCTACGAGAGCCAGGACGCGGCCGTCGAGGCCATCCTCGGTGACCAGGTGCAGCCCGGCGACGTGGTCGTCGTCCGCTACGAGGGCCCGCGCGGCGGCCCCGGCATGCAGGAGATGCTCTACCCGACCTCGTACCTGAAGGCCAAGGGCCTGGGCGCACGCTGCGCGCTGCTGACCGACGGCCGCTTCTCGGGCGGCACCTCGGGGCTGTCGATCGGCCACGCCTCGCCCGAGGCCGCCGAGGGCGGCAACATCGCGCTGGTCGAGGACGGCGACCTCATCGAGATCGACGTGCCCCGGCGCCGCATCGAGCTGCTCGTCGCCGACGAGCAGCTGCAGGCGCGCCGCGAGCGCCAGCACGCGCGCGGCGCGCAGGCCTGGACGCCGGCGCAGCCGCGCACGCGCCAGGTCAGCGCCGCGCTGCGCGCCTACGCCGCGATGACCACCAGCGCCGACCGCGGCGCGGTGCGCGACGTGAGCCGGCTGGCCGGTTGACCGTCAGACCGCGGGTGGCGACAGTGCGGGCGCGTCAGCGCCGCGCCACCGGCGCGTAGCGGAACGGCGCGCCGAGGGCGCGCACGATCGGCGGGTCGCGGCGGTAGAGGTCGCTGCGGAACTCGGCGCGGTCGTCGTCGCCGGCGCGCGACCGTGGACAACGACCTCATCACTCTCACGTTCAAGGTCAAGCGCAACCGCATCGAGGAGCTGTTCGCGACGCACTACGATCGCCGGGTCGCGACCGGCCGCGCCGTGGTCAGGCACAGCGCCTGATCGGCGGGCTGCGCCGGCGCATCCGAGACCCCGTCGACCCGACGAGAACCCGAAGATCCGAACGACCGCCGCACCGCCCGGCCGAGGAGGCCGAAGATGAACAGCACCGTGTCGAACGACGCGCTCGCCCTGCAGCGCCTGTACCACTGGGAGAAGACGGCGCCCAACCGCATCGCGTTCACGCAGCCGCTGGGCGGCGGGCCGGTGCGCGACTACACCTGGCGCGAGGTGATGGACCAGAGCCGGCGCATGGCGGCCTACCTGAAGGCGCAGGGCATCCAGCCCGGCGACCGCGTCGCGATCCTGTCGAAGGATACCGCGCACTGGATGATGAGCGACTATGCGATCTGGCTCGCCGGCGCCGTCTCGGTGCCGCTGTACCCGACGCTGGCGCCGACCACGATCCGGCAGATCCTGGACCACAGCGGAGCGAAGCTGCTGTTCGTCGGCAAGCTCGACGGCTGGGATCACATGAGGCCCGGCGTGCCCGAGGGCCTGCCCTGCGTGAGCCACCCGCTCTCGCCCGACGACGCGAAGAAGCGCTACCCGCAGTGGGACGACATCACCGCGAAGTCGCCGCCGATGGCCGACAGCCCGCTGCGCGCCGACGACGACCTGTCGACCATCATGTACACCTCGGGCACCACCGGCATGCCCAAGGGCGTGATGCACACCTTCGGCAACTTCGCGCGTGCCGTGCAGACCGGGCTGAAGCGCGTGCCGCTGGTCGAGAGCTCGCGCATGCTGAGCTACCTGCCGCTGAGCCACGTGGTGGAGCGCGCGCTGGTCGAGCACGGGCAGCTGGCCACCGGCATGCACGTGTACTTCGCCGAAAGCCTGGACACCTTCACGAAGGACCTGCAGCGTGCGCGGCCGACGGTGTTCTTCAGCGTGCCGCGGCTGTGGGTCAAGTTCCAGCAGGGCATCAGCGCGAAGATGCCGCCGGCCAAGCTGCAGCGGCTGCTGAAGATTCCCATCCTGAAGGGCATCGTGCGCAAGAAGATCCTCACCGCGCTGGGCCTGCAGGACTGCAGCTTCGCCGCCGGCGGCGCCGCGCCGATGCCCGAGCAGCTGCTGCGCTGGTATACCTCGCTGGGCCTGCGCCTCGCGGAGGGCTACGGCATGACCGAGAACCTGGGCGCCACGCACATCTCCACCGGCGACCCGGCCGACTTCGGCACCGTCGGGCGCACCTACGACGGCGTGCAGTGCCGCATCGACCCGGCCAGCGGCGAGATCCAGGTCAGCTGCGCCTGGCTGATGCAGGGCTACTACAGGGAGCCCGAGAAGACCGCCGAGACCTTCACCGCCGACGGCTGGCTGAAGACCGGCGACAAGGGCTCGATCGACGCGCAGGGCCGGCTGCGCATCGTCGGCCGCGTGAAGGACCTGTTCAAGACCAGCAAGGGCAAGTACGTGGTGCCGTCGCCGATCGAGGACAAGCTGGTCATGCACACCTCCATCGAAGCCTGCTGCGTGACCGGCGCCAACCTCGGCCAGCCGCTGGCGCTGGTGATGCTGAACATGGACGCCGTCAAGCAGGCCGGCGGCAGCAGCGGACGCAGCGAGCTCGAGGCCTCGCTGGCAACCCACCTGGACCAGATCAACACCACGCTGGACCCGCACGAGCAACTGGACTGCCTGGTCGTGATGACCGAGCCCTGGACGGTGGACAACGACCTGATCACGCCGACCTTCAAGGTCAAGCGCAACCGCATCGAGGACCTGTTCGCGAAGAACTACGAGCGCTGGACCGGGATGCGCAAGAAGGTGGTCTGGCACCAGTAGCCGGCCTGCCCGGCCCCGGTGCGCCCGGTCACCGCGAGGCGGCCGGGGCCGGGGCGGAAGCGGCCGACGCCGGGTGCGTGGGCACCCTCACGCCGGCGGCCAGCGGGATCTCCTCGCTGACGGTGACCTTGTTGACGAAGTGCCGCGTCTCGCCGAAGCAGCTGGTCGGCAGGCCGACCTTCTGGTCGTACTGCAGCGTCACGCGCCTGCCCATGACCTGGCTGACCTGCGCGGCGACCGCCAGGTCCGCCAGCGCCGTGCCCACCGATTTGAACAGCGTGCACTCCTCGGCCGTGCGGCGGCTGGCCGCCTCACCGCGGTACCGCTGCGCGAGCGTGCCCTGCAGCGCCGCCGCGCCGCCAGCGCCTCGGCGGCGGCCGGCGTGCGGTTCCACACCGCCACCTGGTGCAGTCCGGGCCGCAGCGCGCGCATCGCCTCGGGGACGAGGGCGCCCACGCGGCCGGCGCCCACCACCAGCCGCGTGCGAGCATCGGCACGCGCCAGGAAGTCCGCCGCCAGCGCGGCCACCGCCGTGCGCAGCGCCGCGGCGTCCAGGCTGCGCATCACGCCGCGCGGCGGGTTCCGGGCCTGCATGTTCTGCCCGGTCCTGCCCTCGGCGGCGCGGGCCTGCCTGGTGCTGGACGGCGTGTACCGCTGCGGCGCCGATGACGCACCAGCCTTTGTCGAGGCGGATGCGCCCACCGATGGTGAGCTGCACGCGCTGCTGCAGACCATCGTCGCCCGGCTGATGAAGATGCTCACGCGCCGAGGCGTGCTGGTCGAGGACATGGGGCAGACCTGCCTGGCCGAGCCGGATGCCGATGGTGAGGAGGCTGAGCACGCTGCGGGCGCTGCAGGCCGCGGCTGTGACGTATCGCATCGCTTTCGGGCCTCGCACCGGGCAGAAGGTGCTGACCTTGCGTGGCGCGATGCCACGCGATAGCGCAGCTCGCCAGCCCCTGTGCCGACATCGACGGGTTCAGCCTGCACGCTGCCGTGCGAGTGGAGGCAAACGACCGCAAGCGGCTGGAGCAGCTGTGCCGCTGCATCACCCGGCCGGCGCTGTCTGACGAGCGGGTTCAGCTCAACGCCGCCGGTCAGGTGGAACTCGAGCTTGCCGCTGCCAGCTCCAGGCCCAAGGCCCAAGGCCCAAGGCCCAAGGCAGTGGTTGCCACGGTTGGCCGAGCCCCGAGCCCGGCGCGTCAGCGCCGCGCCACCGGCGCGTAGCGAAACGGCGCGGCGAGGGCGCGCACGATCGGCGGGTCGCGGCGGTAGAGGTCGCTGCGGAACTCGGCGCGGTCGTCTTCGCCCGCGCGCGCGGTGTGGTAGAGCAGCAGCAGCGGCACGCGCCGGCGTACCTGCAGCGTGCGCGTGCGGCCCTCGTCGAGCGCCGCGGCGATCTGTGCCAGCGGCCAGCGTTCGGCGTCGGCCAGCAGCAGCTCGGCGAGTTCGAGCGGGCGCTCGACGCGGATGCAGCCCGAGCTGAAGGCGCGCACCGGGCGCTCGAACAGCTCGCGCGCCGGCGTGTCGTGCAGGAAGACCAGGTGTTCGTTGGGCGCCATGAAGCGGATGCGGCCCAGCGCGTTGTCCGCACCCGGCGCCTGGACGATGCGGTAGGCGAAAGCGCCCGGCTGCGCACGCACCGCGTCCCAGTCGACCGCGTCGGGGCTGACCACGCGCCCGCCGCGGTCGACCAGCCGCATGCCCTGGCGCGCGAGGTAGCCGCGGTCGCGCAGCACGCGCGGCAGCACGTCCTCGCGCAGGATGGTCGGCGGCACGACCCACTCGGGGTTGAGGACGAGGTATTCCATCGTCGAGCGGAACTCGGGCGTGCGCCGGTACCCGCGGCCGACGATGACGCGCGAGCGCCAGGCTTCGCGGCCGTCGAGCCAGAGGCTGGCTTCGAAGCCGGCGATGTCGACCTTGAGGTGGTCGCCGACGAGGTCGCGCGCGACCCAGCGCAGCCGCTCGAGGTTGGCGCGGACCTGGTCGATGCGCGCGGCCAGCGGCAGGTTCAGTGCCGCCAGCGTGGCGCGGCCGACGACGCCGTCGGCCTCGAGCCCGTGGCGGGCCTGGAAGCGGCGCACGGCGGCGTCGAGCGCGGCGTCGAACTCGGCATCGGCCGCGGCGGCGGCCCCCGCGGCCGCCGGCGGCAGGTCGCCGCTGGCGATCAGCCGCGCGCGCAGCGCGGCCACGCGCGCGCCGTGGTCGCCCAGCGCCAGCCGCGGCCCCGCCGGCACCGCCGGCCAGCCGCCCCGGCGCTCGGCCTCGCGCAGCCCGGCGAGCACCCGGCGCAGGCCGGTGTAGCCGGGCAGGGTCGGGGCCAGCGCGGCCAGCGTGGCGCCTGGATCAGGCGCGGTGGCCAGCCGGGCCAGCCCGGCGGCCGGGTCGGCGCCGGCGAGCGTGCGCGCGAGGTTCCAGCTCGGCTGCAGGGTGCGCGGGTCGACCTTGCCGAAATGCAGGTGGTAGGCCAGCCGCATCAGCGCGTCGGTCAGCAGCAGCTCGCGCTCGACCGCCGCGCGGGCGTCGCCGGCGGCCAGCGGCTGGGCCAGCGCCTGGGCGTGGTAGTCGCGCGGGTCGAGGCCGTGGGTGGCGCTGTCGTCGATCGCGCGCAGCAGCGCGCGCACGCGCGCGGGGTCGTCCCACAGCGCGGCAAAGCCGCGCGCCTCGTAGAGCCCGGCGATCAGCGCGCGGGCCTGGGCGTCGCCGGCGCCCAGCCGCGGGTCGCCGAACTTGCGCAGGGCCTCGATGCGCTCGCGCAGCAGCTCGCCGCCGGCGGGTGCCGCGGCGGCCGGCGCGGCGGCGAGCAGTGCGGCCAGCAGCGCGGCCAGCAGCGCGGCCAGCAGCAGCGACAGCCAGGTCGCGAGCGCCCCCGGGCCGGCCCGGCCGGCCGCCCCCCGCGGGGGTATGGGCAAAGTGGCGCAGCCACCTTTGCTCATGAGAGTCGATGCGCAGCGCGCAGCGGCGGGCCGAGACAGCAGGGTCATGGCGAGTCGATGACCGGTTCGTGCAGCTCGGCGGCGATCGCGCGGCGGGCTGCGTCGCGCAGGGCCAGCGCCGCGTCCCAGCCGCTGCCGGCGGGCTGCAGCGGCGGCAGCAGCCGGACCTCGATGCGCACCGGCTGCGGCAGCCAGGCGCCGGCGCGCAGCAGGTCGCGGCTGCCGTGCAGCACCACCGGCACCAGCGGCACGCCGGCCTCGGCCGCGGTCACGAAGGCACCGAGCTTGAACGGCAACAGACCCGGCGCGCGGCGAAAGGTGCCCTCGGGGAAGATCACGAACGACTCGCCGACGCGCACCCGCGCGAGCAGGGTCTGCGCGTCGGCCGCGCCGCGCGCTGCGTCGAAGCGCTCGACGTAGACGATGCCCAGCCGGCGCAGCGCCGCGCCGACCAGCGGCGCGCCGGCCAGCTCGCGCTTGGCCGCGAAGCCGAAGCGCGGCGGCAACAGGGCGCCCAGCAGCACCGAGTCGAGGTAGCTGGCGTGGTTGGCGACGACCACGCAGGGCCCGCCGGGCAGGTGCTGCAGGCCGTCGAGGCGCAGGTCGAGCCCGGTCAGGCGCAGCGCCGCGCGCGCAAAACCGCGCGCGACGGCCCGCCGCTGCCCGAGCTGCGGCCCGAGCATGACCAGCGGCCAGGCGAGCAGGCCCAGGGTCAGCAGCACCCCCCAGGCCCACAGGCCCCAGCTCCAGCGCAGTGCGCCCAGCGCGAGGCGGCGGGCGCGCGCCACAGCGGCCGAGGCCGACAGCGACAGCCACTGCCGCCACGGCGCGCGCTGCGTGCTTGCGAGGCGGCCCTGTTCGTAGAGCTCGCGGCAGGCCGCGCGCCGGATCTTGCCGCTCGAGGTCTTGAGCACGGTGTGCGGCGGCGCGAGCACGACGTCGTCGGCCGGCGTGCCCAGCAGCGCGGCCGACAGCGCGTTGATCTCGCGCGCGAGCCGCTCGCGCTGCGCCGGGTCGGCGCTGCGCGTCTCGGCCAGCACGACCAGCCGCTCGGTCGCGTGGCGCGGGTCGGTGGCCGGGAAGACCGCGACGCCGCCCTTGCGCACCCCGGGCAGCGCGGCGACCGCGGTCTCGAGCTCGTGCGGGTGGATGTTGAAGCCGCCGCGGATGACGATGTCCTTC
>Ga0208609_100763_pt1 | contig 10894 bp, 6 predicted proteins | sample SubbioR11_8A_Apr_FD_184813 | JGI IMG/M metagenome (GOLD analysis project Ga0208609, IMG submission 184813) | Serpentinite rock and fluid subsurface biosphere microbial communities from McLaughlin Reserve, California, USA - CR11_8A_Apr (SPAdes) | ecosystem: Environmental > Terrestrial > Deep...
CAGAGGTGGCTTCCCAGGCTTCCCGCCGGGAATCCACCCCGGCCAGATCGTGATTCCGCAAGCCGCTGATCTGACTCACGAATTCCGTCAGCAGCATGCAAGGTGACCCCGCTGCGCGGCTGGGCGGTGCGCGGCAAATGCCTGATCGGAAAGGCACCGTTCGGACACTGGAACACCATGAAGTCCATCGCCGCACTGCACAAGGACGGGATCGTGGCCCCCTGGGTGATCGACGGGCCGATCAATGGCGAGACTTTCCGGCCCTATGTCGAGCAGGTTCTGGTCCCAGCGCTGCGACCAAAAGACATCGTCAATCTGGACAACCTCGGCAGCCATCCAGCTTCTAACGAATTGGCTTTCCATGGTGGCTTCTGGCCACCTGGCTTCCCCAGAGGTGGCTTCCCAGGCTTCCCGCCGGGAATCCACCCCGGCCAGATCGTGATTCCGCAAGCCGCTGATCTGACTCACGAATTCCGTCAGCAGCATGCAAGGTGATGGAGTGGATGCCTCCCTCCCCGACGGCATCGCGATGTGCCAAGCTTTGGACGTTGAAACCAAGCTAATCGAAGGAGGCATCCGTGAAAGAAGTTACCATCATTGGCGTCGATCTGGCAAAGAACGTTTTCCAGCTCCATGGCGCGGCGGCGGACGGTTCGGTGGTTTTCCGCAAGAAGCTGGCGCGGGTTCAGTTTCACAAGTTCATGTCGTCTCATCCGGCCTGCCTTGTGGCGATGGAGGCCTGTGGCAGCGCGCATTACTGGGCGCGCGAGGTGACGCAGATGGGCCATGATCCGCGGCTGATTGCGCCGCGTTACGTCAAGCCCTTCGTCAAGCGCCACAAGAACGATACGGCCGATGCCGAGGCGATTGTTGAAGCGGCATCGCGTCCGACCATGCGCTTTGTGGACCCAAAAACGCCGGAGCAGCAGGCAGGGGCAGTTTTGTTCCGGACCCGCGCGCAGTTTATTCGTCAGCGCACCGAGGCCATAAACGCGCTGCGGGCGCATCTTTATGAGTTCGGCCATATCGCGCCGACCGGCGTTCAGAATGTCAGGCAGCTGGCCCTGATCGTCGAGGCGGACAACAGCGATCTGCCCGCGCTGGTGCGCTTTACCTGCCGTGAGTTGATGGAACAAATCACGCGGCTGACCGGGCGGCTTGCGGTGCTGGACAAGGAAATTGCCCGCCTCTCGGGCCAGGGCGAGATCGCTCGGCGCCTGCGGACCATGCCGGGTGTCGGGCCGATCACGGCGCTGGCGATCGAAACCTTCGCGCCCGTGATGGAAAGCTTTCGCTGTGGGCGTGACTTTGCGGCATGGCTTGGTCTGGTGCCATTGCAAAGGTCGACCGGCGGCAAGCAGATATTGGGCAAGACATCAAAAATGGGCCAGCGCGATATCCGCCGCTTGCTCATCGTCGGCGCGATGGCCGTGGTGGGCTGGGCAGGCCGCAGGGGGACCGCAGAAGGGTCATGGCTTGCGAAAATGCTGGCCCGCAAGCCACGCATGCTGGTCGCCATCGCGTTGGCCAACAAGATGGCGCGGGGTCTTTGGGCCATGTTGACGAAAAACGAGGCATACCGGGGGCCGGTGATGGTGGGGTAATAACGCATCCCGCCGCAATCGGCCGCCGGGAGGTGTGAGGAAGGCAATGACCCGCATGGGCAAATGATCGATCAGATCGGGATCAGGAAAACCAGGGGAAGCCAAAGCGCCAGCCTGAGCGCGCCGTAGGTGATTTGGACCTGATCCGCGTATCTCCATACCGGCCCGCGGCATGTGAAAAGCCGCACATTGAGGCCTGACACATGACCGCACTCGATCACACGTCAAGAAGGTCAGAATCTTCCTTGCACAACGGGAGGCATCCACACATGGCTTCCGCCTGGCTTCCCTGGCTTCCGCAAAAGAATCCAGCGCTCCCAGATCGTGATTCCGCAAGTCTTTGATAATGAGTCGCTTTTCCGAAGATCACCCGGCAGGTGGATTCCGCCTGGATTCCCCGGTGAAAGTGCCTGTCGCTAGCGAACTGCCGCGCTGCGCCCCCCCGCATACGTTCAGGGCCGGGGAGGAACCAGAGGAGGGGGGGCAGAGCGGTCTCGCTCAATCATGACGGGTTGATGGATGCCGATGTCGCGCGTATCGTAGGGCTAGGAAAAACAGCGGAAGTTGAAGGCAAACAAGCCCTTCCGAGGACTTTGGAAGGTGAAATTTGAGTCAGGAAGCGATCAAGACCAACGCCGCCTACATCTGGTCCATTGCGGAAATCCTGCGTGGGGATTTCAAGCAATCTGAATACGGCAAGATCGTCCTACCCTTCACTGTCCTGCGACGCCTCGACTGCCTTCTGGAGCCGACCAAATCTGCCGTGCTGGAAACGGCTTCCACGCTGCCGGAAGAAACCGATGACGAAGCGCGCGCGATGATCCTGACGGCCATCGCTTCGCCGGGTGGGCAGATCTACAATGAGAGCCAGTTCACCTTCGCTTCGTTGCGGGGACAGGATCCGCGCCAGCTGCGGGCCAACCTGATCGACTATATCGCCAAGTTCAGTCCGAACGTTCGCGACATCTTCATTGAGAAGTTCGAGTTCACCGAAGCACTGAAGAAGCTGGACAATGCCGGTATCCTTTGGGCTGTTTTCGACCGTGTTAGCCAGATCGATCTCCACCCGGAAGCGGTATCCAACCTTGAAATGGGCTATCTGTTCGAGGAGCTGATCCGTCGCTTCTCGGAAATGTCCAATGAAACAGCAGGGGAGCACTTCACCCCGCGCGAAGTCGTGCGCTTGATGGTCGACCTGCTGATCGCCAACGATCAGGGGGCCTTGTCCGGGCGGCACATCGTGCGCCGCATATATGATCCAGCGTGCGGAACGGGCGGGATGCTGTCGATCGCCGAAGAGCGCATGGTGGAGATGAACCCCACCCTGCACGTTGATCTGTTCGGCCAGGAACTGAACGCGGAATCCTTTGCGATCTGCAAATCGGATATGCTGGTGAAAGGGCACGACGCGTCGCGCATCGCATTCGGCAACACGCTGATCCAGGACGCCCACAAGGGGCAGACCTTCCACTACATGCTGTCAAACCCACCCTATGGCGTGGACTGGAAGAAATACGCGGATCCGATCAAGGAAGAGGCTGCCGACCGTGGAATGAAGGGTCGATTCGGTGCAGGCCTGCCGCGCATCTCCGATGGTCAGCTGCTGTTCTTGCAGCACATGATTGCCAAGATGCGCGACGACGAAAATGGCTCGCGCATCGGCATCGTCATGAACGGATCGCCCTTGTTCACCGGCGGCGCGTCATCAGGTGAGTCCGAGATCCGGCGGTGGATGCTGGAAAACGACTGGGTCGAAGCGATCATCGCCCTTCCGACTGACATTTTCTACAACACGGGCATCCAGACCTATGTGTGGATCCTGACCAACCGCAAGCCTGTTGATCGGCGCGGCCGGGTACAACTGATCGATGCCTCAGGCGAACGTTTCTGGCGCTCAATGCGCAAATCCCTCGGATCGAAACGTCGGGAAATCACCGACGAGGCCCGGGCCGAGATCGTGCGGATCTACGGCGAGTATCTGAACGGCCATGCGGGTTATGGCGATGTGTCCAAGATCTTCCCCACCACCGATTTCGGCTACCGTGAGATCCGAGTCGAGCGACCCCTCCGCCTTCGTTTCGAGGTCACAGACGAGGCGCTGATCGCGCTCGCGCAGGACAGGGCCATGGAAAAGCTGACCGCCACCGAACGGCATGACTTGCTGGTCGCCCTGAAGGCCGACTTGGGTGGCGAAGTGTTCATGGACCGCGTCGACTTCGACAAGGCTCTGACAAGAACGCTGCGCGAAGCAAAGCTGAAGATCGGCGCGCCTGTGCGCAAGACCATCCTGGCGCAGTTCGGGACACCGGATGAAGACGCGGCGATCTGCCGGGACAAGGACGGGAACCCCGAGCCCGACACCAGTCTGCGGGATCATGAACTTGTCCCTTTGCTGGAAGACTGGCAGGCATACTTCGACCGCGAGGTGCGTCCTTTCGTCCCTGACGCTTGGGTGGACACAGCCTACACCGATGACCGCGACGGCCAGGTGGGCCGCGTGGGCTACGAGATCAACTTCAACCGCTACTTCTACCGGTACGTCCCGCCGCGCCCGCTGGCCGAGATCGACGCCGAACTGAAGTCGCTCGAGTCCGAGATCGCCACCCTGTTGTCCGAGGTGACGGTGTGAAATTTTCGTGTCTGCGTGCGGTTCGTTATTGCTTTGGTGACAACCCTCGACTAACTCTTTCCTCAACAAGACCCGCCACGCCTCGGGCAGAGCTTCGGCTTTGCACTGCGCACCCTGGCGGGTTACTTGTTTTTGGGCCTACTTTCGTGCCGAAGTCGGCGGCATGGTAGCCCAATGAAGTTCACAAAACCCGCCACATCCATCACCGATCAGCTCGCGCTGCTGCGTCGTCGTGGCATGGTGATCGATGATGAACCCGCCGCGCGGCACTACTTGCAGCACATCTCCTACTACCGGCTGCGCGCCTACTGGCTGACCTACGAGACCCCGGCCGCTGCAGGCGATCATGCGTTCCGGCCCGGCACGCGGTTCGAGGATGTGCTTGCCCTTTACGTCTTCGACCGGCAGCTGCGCCTGCTGGTGATGGATGCAATCGAGCGGGTCGAGGTCGCCCTGCGCGCTGGATGGGCGCATCACATGGCGATGACCTACGGTTCGCACGGCTATCTCGACCAAGGTCTTTATGACAGCCGTGACCGCCACGCGCGGGCCGTCACAACCCTGTCCGATGAATTCCAATGGTCCAAAGACACCTTCGCCGACCACTATCGCACCAAGTATACCGATCCCGTTCTGCCCCCCGTCTGGATGGCGGCCGAGGTGATTTCGTTCGGGCAGTTGTCGAAATGGCTGGGCAACCTCAAACTGCGGGCGGACCGCCAGGCCATTGCCAAGCCACTGGGGCTGGATGAAAAGGCGCTGATCTCGTTCGCGCATCACATGAGCTATGTGCGCAACATCTGCGCCCACCACGGGCGGCTGTGGAACAAGCGGTTCACGGTGACCATGGCTGTGCCGAAGTTCCCGGCCACGTTGCCGGTGGCGATGCGCGGTGCCCATGACCGGATGCTGCACAACACCCTCGTGATGCTGGATCACCTGCTGGGCGTCGTGGCGCCTGACAGTGGCTGGCGCGGGCGGCTGGTGGCGTTGATCGACGGATGCCCACAGGCCGATCCGGCGGCGATGGGCTTTCCGGCCGATTGGCGGGCCCGGACGGCTTGGAGGGTGGCGAAATGATCTCACCACAGGACGCCATCAGCCTAACTCCGCCAAGTGCATGGCGCGTCGTTCCGTTTTGGTCGTTGTTTCGGCGCACCAAGTCTATCGGCCATGCCGATGAGGAGTTGCTTTCGGTCTACCGCGACCATGGGGTTGTTCCTACTTCGTCGCGGGACGACAATCGCAACAAGCCCTCTGAAGATCTGTCAGGCTACCAGTTGGTGACCGAGGGCGCCTTGGTGACCAACAAGATGAAGGCGTGGCAGGGATCAATCGCGATTTCGCGCCATCGCGGCATCGTCAGCCCGGCCTATTACGTCTATCAACCGCTCAGCGAGGAACACGACCAGTTCCTGCACTACCTGCTGCGGTCGGAGCCCTATGTCGCGCTTTACCAGCGGATTTCAAAGGGCGTACGGGTCAGCCAATGGGATTTGGAACACGAGGCGCTGCGCACGATCCCTGTTCTGCTTCCCGACCCCGCCACCCAGAAGCAGATCGCCGATTTCCTCGACGCCGAAACAGCACGGATCGACGCGCTGATCGAGAAGAAGCTGCAATTGATCGATGCTGCCGAGGCGGAGTTTCTTGAGCGCATCACACACGCGGTCACGGGATCGGCTTGGGACGCTGGTCGGAAGCCATCGGGCTATGACTGGCACCCCACGGTCCCATCGTCCTGGAGCGTTGTCCGTCTGAAGTTCCTCTGCTCGAAGATCGTAGATTGCCTGCACGAAACACCCGTCCACGATGACGAGGGCGAATACCCATCTGTTCGCACAGCGGATGTGAAGCGCGGCAAGCTACTGGTAGAAAACGCAAAGCGCGTTTCCACCTCGGAGTACATCAACCGAATTCAGCGCCTTGAGCCGGAGCCCGGGGATATCGTCTACACCCGTGAAGGTGAACGGTTCGGTCTCGCTGCGCTCGTGCCCGAGGGCGCGAAACTCTGCCTTGGTCAGCGAATGATGATGTTCCGCGTCAACAGACGGGTGGTGCCAGCTTATCTCATGTGGTCGCTGAATGGCGCATTCGCATACAATTATCTGAAGCAGGGCACCGCAGGTGCAACCTCACCACATTTGAACATCTTCGACATTCGTAATGTGCCGATCTTCCTGCCGCCGCTTGATGTTCAGGAAAGTATCTGTGCCGAACTGGAAGCCCGTTTTGCGGTCAAGGAGAAGATGATCGACTTGGTGGAGCGGACGATTGACCGGCTCCGCGAATACCGCGCCGCGCTGATCACGGCTGCCGTTACGGGCCAGATCGACGTAGCTGCCCATGCGCGGCCGGTGGAAACCGCACCACCTCGCGCAAGCGGTGAGGTCGTGCACCTGCGGCCCGTGGCCATGCCGGATCGACGGACCGTCCGCGTGCTTGTCGCAGCCGACGTGGTTCACCGCCTCGGTGCCGATCCCTACTTGGGGCGCACGAAGCTGCAGAAGCTGATGTTCCTCGCCGAGGCGCATGCCAATATCAACGACATTGCCGGTCGCTATCAACGGTACCGCTATGGCCCCTACGACGACGCCATGGTTCAGGAGATCGAACAAGGCCTGCGGCAGGATGGCTACTACGACACCTGGGAAGGTACGGGTGTCGATCGCGAGAAGGTGGCGTTCCAGCAGATGTCGCGCGCCGGGGGCCATCGTGACGCCCTTGCGGCAGCACTGGGCGGCAAGACAGATAGCCTTCGGCAGCTCGTCGACCTGTTCAAGGGCAAGGATACCGAGGCAACCGAGGCCGTCGCAACCCTATACGCCGTGTGGAACGACGCGCTGATTGACGGCAAGCAGCCTGACGATGCCGCCATCATCCGGGGTTTCCTGCAGGACTGGCATCCGGAAAAGGGCAAGTTCAAGCAGGCCGACTTGCAGACTTGGCTCGGCTGGATGCGCCGCCACGGCCTTGTCCCCAAAGGCACCGGCCCGCGGACAGTCTCGACCAACACGCCCAGCTTGTTTGAGCGGGAGTAACCGGATGGTTGGTGCTCGGACGGTGCATTCATGACGGACGGCACGGCTCACCTGCGGTTTACGCCGCTGTTTTCCGACATGGGCGACAGGGCCGCGCGTGACGATGAACGGTCCTACCCCAAGGGGATATTGCGGGACGGAATGGTTGCGTTGGACGAAAACAAGCGAGGATTGGCAGATCAGTATTTCGACGCGGCCGAAGCCGTCGTGAAGCTGGTCAACGACAACCAGGTGGCCGATTACACGGTTTCCAGCCCCATCCTGTATCTCTATCGCCACTCGTTTGAGCTTTATCTGAAGTGCCTGATTGAAGCGAGCGGCGGCAAGCCGGGCCGCGAACATGACTTGGCGAAACTGCTGGCGATGGCCCCCTGCCTGCCTGACTGGATGCGGAACCGCATTCTAGAGTTGCATGCCGTTGACCCGCGCTCGACCCACCTGCGATACGGCCATGAGAGCGGTCAGTACCCTGGGCCCGAGGGTTGGACAGAGATGAACTTTCTCCGCGACGCCATGCATGCGCTGCGGGACCATTTTGTTGATTTGATTGAACGCCTGCGTCTGAATGTCCCGACCGGCAGCGCGCGAGGAAGAAATTCATGACCAGCCCCAATATCCGACGCGAAAAGCTGCACACCGAAGAGGCGGTCGAAATCCATCTGGTGGATCAGCTTGTCTCCAATCAGGGCTGGCGGGAACGCCCCTACACCGCGTTTGATTGCGCGAATGCCATCGACCCTGAAATGGCTGCTGAGTTTGTCCGGACGACCCAGCCAGAGGCGTGGTCGCGCCTGAACGATCAGTACCCCGGACGAGCCGAGGCTGAGCTTGCCCGGCAGATTGCTAGCCGCCTTGGCGCGGTCGGCACGCTGGAAGTGCTACGGCAGGGGATCACGATCGTCCCAGGAATCCGCATCAGCTTGTGCGGGTTTCGTCCAGCTTCGGGGATGAACCCCGACTTGGTGCGCTCCTACGAGGGCAACATTCTGACCGCCATGCGTCAGGTTCGCTACAGCCGCTCATCAGAGAACGCCATCGATGTCGTGCTGTTCGTGAACGGCATCCCGGTGATCACGCTGGAGATCAAGAACACGCTGACGGGGTCGACCTATCAGACGGCCGAAACCCAGTATCGCCGTGACCGTTCGCCAAATGGCGAGCCGCTGTTGACGTTCAAGCGCGGAGCGCTGGTCCACTTCGCTTTGGATCAGGACAATGTCTCGATGACCACGCACTTGGAAAACGGGCGGACGCGGTTCCTGCCCTTCAACCGAGGGCGCGATGGCGGTGCAGGCAATCCGGATGTCGAGGGTGAGTTTCGTATAGCCTACCTCTACCGTGATGTGACGGGCAGCAAGGCGGTGTGGTCGCGCGAGGTCTTGCTCGACATCATCCACAAGTTCGTGCTGGTGAGCGAAGTCGAAGAGCCCGGCGGCAAGGTTAAGCGCACGACCATCTGGCCCCGGTTTCATCAGCTTGATGCTGTGCGCCGTCTGTGCGCCGATGCGAAACAAATGGGCGCTGGGCGGAACTACCTGTTCCAGCATTCGGCGGGTTCCGGCAAATCGAACACCATCGCATGGGTGGCCCATCAGCTTGCCACCCTGCACGACGATCAGGATCGGCCCATCTTTGACAGCGTGATCATCGTCACTGATCGGGTTGTCTTGGACCGGCAGCTACAGAACACCGTGAAATCCTTTGCCCAAACCGCGAATTACGTGAAAGCCATCGACGGTACCTCGCGGCAGTTGCGCGCCGCCATCGAACAGGGCGCCAAGATCATCATTTCGACGATCCACAAGTTCTCGACAGATCAGATGAGCGTCCTCAAGAACGAGGCCCAGCGTAGGTTCGCGATCCTGATCGATGAGGCGCATAGTTCGCAGTCGGGCAAGCATGCCGACAGCATGGCGCGGGTGTTGGCGGATGGTGGGATCTCCGACGAAGACGAGCGGGACGAGGTTGAGCAAGCCCTTTTGGAGCTGCAGCGATTGCGCGGTCCACAAGCCAACCTTTCGTATCTGGCATTTACCGCCACCCCTCGCAACGTGACGATGGAACGGTTCGGGATCAGCGGGCCCGATGGGCTGCCCGCGCCGTTCCACCTCTATTCGATGCGGCAGGCGATCGAGGAGGGGTTCATCCTCGACGTGCTTCAGAACTACCAGACCTATCAGGCATATTTTGCCTTGGAAAAGGCCATCGACGAGGATCCGGAACTTCTGGAGCGTAAGTCCCGGCGCAAGGTCGCGCGCTATGTTGATTTTCATGAAACAGCGATGGATCAAAAGGCCGAGGTGATCGTCGAGCACTTCCGACGCCATGCTTTGCCGGAGCTGGCTGGCCACGCCAAGGCCATGGTTGTCACCGCCAGCCGGGAACATGCCATCCGCACCCATCAGGCAATAAGCCGATACATCGTCGCGCAGGGTTATGACGACGTGCATTCCCTGGTTGCATTCTCGGGCGAGATATCGGTGGACGGTCAGGCCTACTCGGAGCCAGGGATGAACGGATTTCCGGAAACGGAACTGCCCCGCAGGTTCGATGGTGCTGAGTTCAACGTGCTGGTGGTCGCCGAAAAGTATCAAACGGGCTTCGATCAACCGAAGCTGGTCGCGATGTATATCGACCGTAAGCTGGATGGGCTTCAGGCCGTCCAAACTTTGTCGCGCCTCAACCGGACATTCCCGACCAAAACCCGAACCTTCATTCTGGACTTCCGTAATGCAGTTGACGAAATCCAAGAGGCGTTCAGGCCATATTTCAACGCCACGGGCATGGAAGACCGATCAGACCCGAACCAGATCTACAACCTGCAAGCTCGTTTGAACGCCTTCGGGATCTTTCAGCAGGATGAAATTGACCGCTTTGTCGTCCGTTTCCTTGGAAATCGTCAGGCGGCCGATGAGCGACCGGTTCTGGAAGGAATCGTGCGGCAGGCGGTTGATCGCTTTGAAGCACAGTTGGCCGAAGATGAGCAGGAGGAGTTTCGCCAGCTGCTGGCGTCCTTCCTGCGCTTCTATTCATTCATTGCGCAGGTGGTCAGTCTTCACGACACGGGGCTGGAGAAGCTGCATGTTTATGGTTCCTGGTTGAAGCGGCTGCTGCCGTCTCGCGCCGCGCCCGAAGGCGAAGACATCACCGATGACATGCTTCAATTGACAGCCTATCGCTTGCAGGATCAGGGTGTTTCGGACGGCCGCCTTCAACGCGACGAGACCGCCAGCCTGTCACCTATCGACCGGTTCGGTGCCAATGCCTACACCGAGGAAGAGCAAAGAGCGCTTTCTGAAATTATCGACGCATTCAACGCACGCCATGGCACGAACTTCACTGAAGAGGACTACATCCGCTTCGAAGCCGTCAACGAAGCCATTCTGGATGACGATGCCTGGGTTGAGATACTGCGCAATAATGCGCCGGAGGTGGTGAAGGACCGCTTCAACGCAGAGTTTATGCGCCGCGCCATCCATGTTTTCCAGCGCGATAATCAGATGCGAAACGCCTTCATCCCAGCTTATTCACCGAATACGCGCTTTCAGTCGGCTCGGGAGCGGGTCGGGGATGGTTTCGACCTCTTTTGCGGATTTGGGACGGCGTCGAGGGATGGCAGC
>Ga0208609_100764_pt1 | contig 10891 bp, 9 predicted proteins | sample SubbioR11_8A_Apr_FD_184813 | JGI IMG/M metagenome (GOLD analysis project Ga0208609, IMG submission 184813) | Serpentinite rock and fluid subsurface biosphere microbial communities from McLaughlin Reserve, California, USA - CR11_8A_Apr (SPAdes) | ecosystem: Environmental > Terrestrial > Deep...
TTCCAAAGTCATAATACTCTACTGCAGGAAGAAGATGTTTGCCTGCCGCACCACAGAAGGGACACCTGTCAGGCTCTCTTTCTCCTAAATAGGTTTCACCACAAATTTGACATCTATAAGGCTTCATCTTACCACTCCTTTATAAAAGATTTTTTCAATTAAATTAGAGAATAAACAAAGGGCTTATTTACATGATAGCTTAAAATATAACCAACGTAAAGAAGATGCCTATTCACCATTATTATCATTTACCGGCAAGCAAAATCCGAAAACACTTCCTTCTCCCTCTTGACTTTTTACCCATACGTTACCACCATGGGCTTCAACAATGCTTTTGACAATAGCCAACCCAAGGCCCGCTCCCCCTTTACTTCGACTCCTTGACTTATCAGCCTTATGAAACCTTTCCCATACCAGTTCCAGATCCTCCCTGGGTATTCCACATCCGGAGTCAGCCACTTCCACGCATACCTGTTGTTTATTATTTGCATAAGCATTAATTTCAATTCTACCTTCAGGAGTATGATTAAGGGCATTTTCTAGTAGATTAATTAATACCTGCTGCAGCCTGTCATAATCTGCATTTATTTTGGGAAGCCCATTTTCAATCCGTGTTTCAAAATCTAACCCTTTATTTAGTACTACTGTTTCATACTTTTCCTTAATACTATTTATCAGGTTTCCAATGTCAACCCTTGTAATAGCTAAAGTGAAATTTCCTGTTTGGAGCCTTGAAATATCAAAGAGCTCGCTAACCATATTCTTTAGCCTGGCTGTCTCCTTGCAGATTATCTTGGCATATCTATTCTGCTCATCCTTATCATGGGCAATGCCATCAATAATTGCCTCTGAATAGCCTTGAATCAAGCTTAAAGGGGTACGCAATTCATGGGAAACATTAGTAATAAAATCTCGACGCATTTGTTCTATAGCCCTTTCCTTTTCTAAAACCTTTTCCAGCTTTGCTTTTTCATGGGACAATTCATTTATTTTGTTTTTTAATTGTTCAGAAAGGTTGTTTAAACTTGCCCCTAATAATCCTACCTCATCATTGGTCTGAACTGTCACCTTATGGTCAAAATTACCTTTAGCCATTTCATTAGCAGCTTTATTCATCTGCAGCAGCGGCCTTGATAATGTTCTGGAAAGAAAAAAGCTGATAATGGTAGCTAAAATAATTGCAATTATGGCACTGTAGACAATTAACCACCTCATGGAGTTAATTGTATTGGTAATAGGTGCTACTGGCTTAAACATCATAAGGATTCTTTCAACCTTACCATCAATATATTCCGGGATGGCTACCGAGAGCATGGGCACATCAAAATGCTGGTGATGACCCCTTTTAGTTATAATTTCACCTGCAAAGGCCTTACTTAATTCATCTGATTTAAAAAAATACCCTGTTGGAAGCCCAAGCATTGCATCACAAGCCTGGACAAAACCTTTTTTATCAACAATAATTATATGGGAATCTATAAAATGGCCCAAAAGGGTTAACTCATAGTTTAAGTCCCGGGGATCATCCTCCGTTCTTATAATATCTATCAGCTCCTGCCCAGTTTTGATAAGGTCAGCTGATATTTGGGAATAGTAAAAGTTTTCTAGCAAACTAGAAAGTCCAAAACTAAGTAAAATTAATACCACCAGGACAAGCAGAACAATGGATACCCAAAGCTTTCCTATAACACTTTTATTTAGCATTGGGGCACCTCAAACTTGTACCCAACTCCCCAGACAGTGCTTAAATAGTCAGGCCCATTGTCTCTTCCTAACTTCTCCCTGAGCTTTTTCACATGGGTATCTACTGTTCTTAAATCCCCAAAAAAATCATAGCCCCAGATGGCCTCTAGTATCTGTTCTCTGGTAAATACCCTGCCCGGTGAGCTTGCCAAATAATATAACAGGTTGAATTCTTTTGGAGTCATGCTTACTTCCTGGTTATCCACCTCTACTTTTCTTGCAATGTGGTCAATAACCAATCTGGGAAATTTAAGTGTTTTTTCCTGTTTATCGCCAGGTAAAGTCCTTTTTAGCAGGGCTTTGACCCTATGAGCCAATTCCCTTGGACTAAAAGGCTTTACAACATAATCATCACACCCCAGCTCAAAGCCGAGTATTCTCTCGTATTCCTCTCCCTTTGCAGTAAGCATTATTATAGGTTTGTCATTAAACTTACGTATTTCCTTAACCAGTCCAAAGCCATCAAGACCAGGCATCATCACATCAACTATAAAAAGGTCATAAGCAGTAGTTTTAATTTTCTCTAAAGCCTCTTTGGAATTGGCAGCCTTATGGGCATTATAACCTTCTTTTTTGATATATATTTCTACCAGATCTCTAATTCCTTCTTCATCATCTACTATTAATATGTTTGGTAGTGTCATTGTTTCACCCCCTGTTTGGCAGCTATGGATATTCAACTATATCATAGGGCATTAATATAGTGTAAATGTGATGGATTTATGAACAATTTGTGATTACTTTTATTCATTATATTTTTTATTCATTATATTTCGCCGGTATAAGCAGTACAGGTATGGGGGAGTAGCGGGATACCTGGAGACTAAGACTGCCTAAAAATAATTCCTTAACAAATCCCTTACCCTGACTTCCCATGACCACAAGAGAATATTCTTTATTATTTTGTATCATATCCAGGATTATCTCAATAGGTCTGCCTGTTGGTATTTTTATTTGAACGTTATGTGAACCAGCCTTTTCAAGTCTGGCTTTAATCCCATCTAGTTTGGCTTTAGTTTCTACATTCCAACTGGTTTCAATACCGTCAAGCATTTCATATGATATTTCTCTGGTGCTTTCTAAAATATATCTTTTAAACCTATCGAGTTCATTTATATGTACAATAGTAACGGGACATTTTGTTTTCTCAACTATAGATTCTAAATATTTTAATGCTTTTTCTGCTGTTTCAGAAAAGTCAGTAAGGTATAAAACATGGTTAAAGCTGCTCTTGCAAGCTAGTTCTACCTTATTACCATCTTCATCAGTATTTAGCCTGACTAGAAACACAGGTTTTTTGGACAAACTGATTACTTCAGAAGATATACTGCCCAGGGCAGCCTTTTCATATATTCCCTTCCCATGTGAACCAATTACAATTGCTGATACCTGGTGTTTTTCAGCCAGCTGGTTAATTTTTCGTGCAGGAATACCAGTTGTTGACACAGTAATAGCTTTAATACCTGCCCCTTGAAAAACAAGTAATTGCTCCATCAAAGTAGGGTTTTTTTCAACAAAACTTTTATCAGCTGCATTAACACCTGGTTTAGGAAGTGCAATTATAGGTCTGATATTAGCTAAAACCACTTCTTCTACTCCCAAGCTTTTCAAATCTCCTGCACAGCTAACAAGGGCATTTGATGCCTGTGAAAGGTCAGTACATACTAATACCTTTTTAAACATAGTTATTAACCCCCTTATTATTTTTATTTTTAATATTAAACAACTTACACTCAGCCTTAATAAAAACCTTTTAATTCATATAATCTTCGAAAAATATTCACATTAAGTATACATATTATTACTGTTTAATCAAATATTTACCCAGCTTTATTCACTAAAAATACACATTTCAATCAAAAAGTTGCCACAAAGTTATGTTTATATATTATCAACAAAACAATCAAGGAGGAAAATTGTAAATGAAAAAACTATTTGTAATTACTGCATTAGCTTTAGGATTGTTGATTTACTCTGGTCCAATTTTGGCCACCAACATGGTGTCAAATATGGCTACTGAAAAGGGCGGTCTTGCAGTTGCTGAATGTGCTAAAAGAATGGGTGGTTTACAGCAATGTGCTACACAAAACATAAACGGCAGCTGCATGAAATAGTAATCCAGGTGATGGCTGTGTCTATGCCATAATTATGGGTATGATCAAGGGAACAGCTCCAAATTGTGATTGTTAGGCACCAACTTTTTGGGAACCATGTTATAGAGAAAAAGGCAAGGCCCCTGGGCGGCCTTGCCTTTTTCAAGTTAGAGCTTATTACATATTATGAGTTTTAGCAGTATTGCTCCTGCTGTTTTCCAGCTTATTTAAAGATGCTTCCTCAAGAGCCAGTGACTTGGTTAATGTATACATTATAAATACCATGATGATAGTAAAGGGGAAAGCCAGAGCAAAAGCAATGGTCTGTACAGAACTTAATCCCCCAGTTAAGATCAACATTGAAGCAATGGAACCGGCTATAGCGCCCCAGAATACCCTGGAACCTGATTTTGGTTCCAAATCCCCACCTGATGTCATCATACTTACAACAAGGGTAGCAGAGTCAGCAGAAGTTATAAAGAAAATTGTAACTACAAACATGGCCATTAATGATAGAAGTTCCGTTGCGGGCAAATTATTAAACATTGCAAATATAGCACTAGTCACATCTGCAAAGGTAGACTCAGCGATACCTCCAGCACCAAATCTCTCCATATGAATAGCCGTACCACCGATTATACTAAACCAAATAAAGCATAGGAGTGATGGAGCTACCAGGATACCCACAATAAATTCTCTTATAGTCCTTCCCTTGGAGATCCTGGCAATAAAACTGCCCACAAAGGGTGTCCAGGTAATCCACCAGGCCCAGTAAAACACAGTCCAGGCACCAACCCAACCATAGCCAGTATGTTCAGCTACTGCACCTTGAGCATCTACAAAAAAGCTCATCCATACTATGTTCTGTATGTACTGCCCCAATGATTCAGTAAAGAAGTTTAATATATACCTTGTTGGTCCTAAAAACAAAACAACAAGCATTAGAATTGCAAATGCCACCATATTTATATAGCTCAACCATTTTATGCCCCTATTAATCCCTGTTACAGCAGAAATTGTAAATAGAGTTGTTACAATTGCTACAAAAACAATTGATATTGTACTTGTATTGGGAGTACTAAACATTATATTCATACCAGTAGTTACCTGCATGGCACCCAAGCCTAAAGAAGTAGCCACTCCAAAAAGGGCCATTACAACTGTAAACGTATCTATGGATTTTCCAATTGGACCTTTGATTCCCTCTTCTCCTAGAATTGGAGAAAAGCAGGAACTAATCAGACCTGGTAAGCCCTTGCGGAACTGAAAGTATGCTAATCCAAGGGCAACAACACCATAAATAGCCCAGGCATGCAAACCCCAGTGGAAAAAAGTATACCGCATGGCCTCAGATGCTGCAGAAGCAGTATTTGATTCACTTAAGGGAGCTCCCGCAAAATGGTATATTGGCTCTGCAACTCCCCAGAAAACCAACCCTACACCCATGCCAGCAGCAAATAACATTGCAAACCATGCAGCTGTACTAAACTCAGGTTTTTCGTCATCTTTTGCTAGTTTAATATTGCCATATTTACTAAAGGCCAGGAATAAACAGAAGATAACAAACCCAGATACTGCAAGGAGATATGTCCACCCAAGATTATCAATGAAAAAGGAAAACAAGACACCAAAAACTTTAGATACAGCTTCTGGATTAGTTGAAGCTATTAACACAAAAATCAGACAGATGATAGCCGAACTCCAAAAAATAGCTTTGTCAATCTTTCCAAAAAACTTGTCCATTTATAAACCTCCCATTTCATTTTTTAAAAACCAATTATACTCTCTATAACACCCCCTTTTAATTCTGTAATTTCTAAATTTTTTGTTAATTGATAAGGAAAAATTTAATTCCAGGTGAGATAATATGGTATTTTCTATTCGCAGTATACAAGTTATCTACAACCTATCTATAATAGCATCTATTTTAACCTTTGCTTTTTCTGGCAAAGGTTCTGAAATATGGTTTTCTATAATATATCTAGCTTTTTCCATGGCCCTTTCTCCACAAGTAATTTTTCCTTTATCACACCAGACTTGATATTGATTTTTATCTAATATTTTTGGTATCCAAAGCTCCCTTTTAAAATTATTGAATGTATGTTCATCTGTTACAAAATGTCCTGCGGGACCCACCTTTTTAATTACTTCCAAAGCTAGAGTAACATCATTTACTTCCACACCTCTAACCATTCTTTTAACAAACCCAATAATTTCATCACACATTACCAGCTGACCTGCACTGCTTGTAGTACCTCCTTCAAGATAACCAACATCATGAATAAGGTTAGCACCACTCATGGCCGACATCATAATTGAGGCTGTAGCTTCAATGGCCGACTGCTCGTCCAGAGCTTTTGAATCACTGCACCCGGCTGTCCCCCACATTGGTATCTTGTAATAATGCGCCATTTCTGCAAAAGCAGCATGCATCAAGTTAAACTCAGGGTTTCCGTAGCTCATAACCATGGTGTTCATATCTGTAGGTGCGGGCACACCTCCCATAACAAAAGGCGCCCCCTCTCTAACAAGCTGATGGATAACTAACCCACTTAAGCATTCGGCCAGGGCCACTATGACTGTGCCAGCTAATGTAACCGGTGAAGTTCCACCAGCCATTGGTGCCGATACATATATAGCCGGCAGATTTTTTTCAGCTGTAAATACAAGTTTTTCAATGGCTTCTTCTGAATGCTGCAGAGGGGTATTGGAAGTTGAAAACAAGGATATGAAGGGATATTTTTGCAGCTCTTCCAGGTCACCAGCAACAGCCAAGCATATATCCACAATTGTCTCAAGGTTTTTTGCATTAAACCCCCAGTGTATAATTGGTTTAGTGGTGTTTTCAAGTAATGCGTGCAGTAAGTGAATATCAGCAATTTCTGTTGGGACATCCTTGATAGTTCCAAAATCCATTGCAAAATCTATATTAGGCAAGGCATCTATAATTTTAGCTGCATTTCTAGTATCCTGCTTTTTGGGGTAACGCCTTTCACCGGTATAGGGATCTATTGTATAAGTAGTGGACGGTCCTGGTCCAAAGTAAAAATTTTCCCCTTCCAGTCTCATTTTTCTGTTTCCCTTTCGATCATATAAAGCAACACTTGAAGGTGTAGTAGATATGGCTTTTTCCACAAGTGCAGGTGGAATCCTAACCTGATTGCCATTTACAAAGGCTCCTGATTTCTTTAACAGCTCAAGGGATCTTTTTTCCTGAACAATTACACCTGTGTCAGATAACACTTCTAAAGTGGCATAGTGGAGTATATCACACTGTTCCCTGGAAAGGGTTTTAAATTGAATAGTACTATTACTTTTATAATTGCTGCGCATTATAAGTACCTTCCTTCTCTTATTCAGCTAGTATTATATGGTCTATCTGGAAACTCTAATTTGATGCTTTTTCATGCGATAATGCAGGCTTTGCCTGCTGATGTTCATAAGTCTTGCTGCAAGGGATATGTTGCCTTTTGTATCCTCTAATACTGTTATGATTTTGTTTTTTTCTACTTTTTCAATCTCACTATCTAGTGGATTAAGGTTAAATTTTCTCGTTAAGGGTTCCTCTTTAATTGTAATTGTAGATGTAACCTTCATATATTCAGGAATATGCTCAATGGTTATTTCAGTTTCTTTGCTGCTAATTAAAGTAATTGCACATTCTAGTGCGTGTTCTAACTGGCGTACATTGCCTGGCCAATTGTAGCTTTGAAATACCCTTAGTAAATCATTTGCTGCAGTATAATGTCCCTTGGCAAGCTTTGTGCTGACTTTTTTAATAAAAAAATCTATTAGATATGGTAAATCATCGGTTCTTTCTCTTAGTGGAGGTATACCCAAACAAACAACACCCAGTCTGTAAAACAGGTCACTCCGCAGCAAACCCTTTTCAATGGCTTCCAGTGGTTTCATGTTTACGCTGCTGATAATTCTGGGATTCACTTCAATGTCTGTCATGCCGCCTACTCTTCGTATTTTCTTTTCCTGAAGAACACGCAAAAGTTTTGCCTGCAGCAATAAGGACATTGAGTTAATCTCATCTAAAAACAAGGTTCCATCACTTGCCTGTTCAAAAAGCCCTGGCCTATCTACAGCTTCAGTATAAGCCCCTTTGACAGTTCCAAAAAGAATACCTTCGAGAAGGTTCTCTGGAATTGCAGCACAATTGATAGCTACAAAGGGGCTTTTTGCCCGACAGCTTGCATTATGAATGCTTTGGGCGAAGAGCTCTTTTCCTGTTCCAGTTTCTCCATATATTAAAACTGGTGACTGGGTAAATGCTGCCCTTTTGGCCAAAATCTTAATATCACATAGACTTTGGTTATGCCCAATTATATCTTCAAAATTATGGCTTGCTCTACGTACGGGTACATTGTTCAATTCCCTGTGACCATTATTCTCAAGCTTTTTTATAAACACAACAGAAGCATCAGCACTATCTAACCACTTCTTTTTTACGTCATATTCCTTTTCAAAAATATGATTAGCCAGTACCCCTTCAATATTTTCGCCTATTATGCTTTTTACCTTTTTTGAAAATATTAAATTGGCTGCATTGTTGCACCAACTAATCACTCCTGTATTGTTATAAATAATTACTCCCTCTGCTATTTCATTTAAGATTTCCTTGTACATTTCAATGTCTGCATTATTATTCAGAGTCATCTTCCCATCCCCCTGGAATTAGCAAAATCTAAAATCTTATTATTTTAAATTTTACGAAAATATATAAAGAGCAAAAACCATGCCATCTTGTACAGGCTTATTTCTACAAAATTAATGCAAAATAGCTTTTCATATCCATGCAAAATATTATTGCATGGTTTAATATTTTGTCACTTTAAGCTAAAAAAATTGCGTTCTATTTTATGCCATATTTTTTCATTCGATATTGCAGGCTCTGCCTTTTAATATTCATCTGCTTAGCTGCCTGGGAAACATTCCAATTGTTTTTTTCTAAAGTTTTTAACAGCACTTCTTTTTCAACTTTTTCCATGGTAGCTAATAAAGGTTCCTCCTGAAGAGTGATGCTTAAACTTTCTTTGTCACAATATCTGTTATCTAATTTACTTTCCATATGACGAGGCAAATGTTCAATGGTTATAATTTCTTCATCTTCCTGCATGATATTCATTGCTGATTCAATAGCATGCTGCAGTTCTCTTACATTTCCAGGCCATGAATATCCCAAAAACATTTCTGTGACCTTGGGAGATATATTTTTAATATTCTTGTTAAGCATCCTATTGTAAGCTGCTATAAATCCCTTTGCCAAAGGTATAATATCTTCTTTTCGGTTTCTAAGAGGTGGTACTTTCAAGTAAACTACACCCAGGCGGTAAAATAAGTCTTCACGTAATAGTTGTTTTTCAATAGCTAAAGCAGGCTCTATGTTGATATTGGTCACAATTCGCACATCCACAAGGACTTCATCAATGGCCCCAACCCTACGCAGGGTTCCTTCCTGCAGAACTCTTAGCAGTTTTGCTTGCAGTCCCAGACTCATAGAATTTATTTCATCAAGAAGCAGGGTGCCACCCCTGGCCTGTTCAAAGAGACCTGGTCGGTCAACGGCCCCCGTGTAAGCTCCCTTAACAGTTCCAAAGAGTATCCCCTCAAGAAGATTCTCAGGAATAGCCGCACAGTTAATAGCTATAAATGGTGCCGATGCCCTTTGACTATAGTTATGGATGCTCTGGGCAAACAACTCCTTGCCGGTACCTGTTTCTCCGTATATTAAAACAGGAGAATTTGTCCTGGCAGCCCTTTTAGCCAGTGTAACCGTATGCTTTAGAATAGGGCTATTCCCCATTATGTCTTCAAATACATACCTGGCAGACTTTTTAGAACCGCTCCTGGCATTTTGTTTTTTGTTCTCAAATAACTGCTCCTGCAGCTCAATAATTTTATCTGAAAGCTCTTTAATCTTTGAATAATCTCTTTGAATGGAAACAGCTCCTATAACTTTATCTTCTTTGAAAAGGGGATATGTGTTACACATTATGTTTAGGTTTCTGCCTGTAAATGTAGTATAGTTCTGATGTCTATCTATAATAGGCTTACGCAGTCTCATTGTTTGAATCAACAAGCTTGTTTCTTCGGATAAATTGTATACATGAGTCACATGCTTTCCAATTACCTGTTCCTTCAATAAACCATCTAAACGTTGGTTTGCTTCATTATAGATGATTAATTTGCCTTGACTATCACAAACCATAACTGCTTCATCAATGGAATTGATCACGTTTTCCAATATATCAATGTCGTCTTTTTCCGGATTATGTTCTAAGAATAATATCTTTTTTGACGATTGTTCCACCTGTATTAATCTGCTTTTGATTTTAAGTCCGCTGATTAAATCAACAGGTCCATTGATAACCCTGCCTTCAATGACAAGTTCGGGACAGATACCCTTTAAATTTCTGCCAACAACCTCTTGCTGAGAAAGATTCAAGATGCTTTCTGCCCCAGGATTAATTCCAAGTATAGTATTGTTGCTGCTTAAAACAACTATGCCTTGATTAATCCTGTGGAAAATATGCCATAACAGTTTTTCATTAAGTATATTTATCTGTGTCATACATGACTCCCTCCGATTATTATCAGCCATAATCTTGGAATAACTAAAATATAACTTATACAGCCTCAAAATTCTATATTTTTTAGGTGTAAAAAATTATAATATAAAGGGCGTTCAGGAAAATCGGAGGACATTGAAATATCTACTTGCCTATACCAAGGACTTCCCTTGCATATTTTATACTTTTAATGCATGCATCCTATATTCAAGATAAAGCCCACGTTCTTCAGCTGCTGTCCTAACCTCTTTTAAACGTTTTTCATCCTTGCTTTCTAGATCACAGCCAGTAATATGCAGTCCATCTAATCCCCATTCCACCGCCTTATCCATAAGCTGCATTAAAGTCATTTCCTTTGGACGGGGTTCAGCAATGATGCCCCAGTTCTGACCAAGCCCCCAGAGATGCAGGGTATAGGTATGCAATCCAAGTTTCATTTTCTTATCCACAATAATCCCTCCCGAAATACAGTAATTT
>Ga0208609_100771_pt1 | contig 10827 bp, 8 predicted proteins | sample SubbioR11_8A_Apr_FD_184813 | JGI IMG/M metagenome (GOLD analysis project Ga0208609, IMG submission 184813) | Serpentinite rock and fluid subsurface biosphere microbial communities from McLaughlin Reserve, California, USA - CR11_8A_Apr (SPAdes) | ecosystem: Environmental > Terrestrial > Deep...
CCGAGCCACGACCGGCGTAGACTAGGTGGTAGAAACAAACACGGGGGATCCCCTCTTCTTCAATAAGTCTAAAAATATTTTCCATCTCCGCATAGTTATGGCGGTTGATAGTAAAACGCAGACCCACGCGCTGCCCTATTTCCAGGCAGTTGCGGATGCCGGCCAGCGCTTTGTCAAAGGCACCTCTTACCTTGCGGAACTCATCGTTTTTCTCGCCAATGCTGTCGATGCTGATGCCGACATAGCCTACTCCTATTTTCTTAATATCGCGGGCCGTCTCCCGGTCAAGCAGCGTACCATTGGTGGAGATAGTCACACGCAAACCACGGGCGACGGCATAGCGGGCCAGCTCGAAAAAATCGGCGCGAAGGAGGGGCTCGCCGCCCGAAAAAAGGATCACGGGCACGCGGAATTCGGCTAGGTCGTCAATAAATCTTTTGCCCTCGGCCGTGGTCAGCTCGTTCTCGTACCGGGTAGCATCCGATTCCATGTAGCAGTGGATACATTTCAGATTGCACGTTCGGGTGACATTCCAGACAACCACCGGCCCGGAGCCATGCGTCGCGCCGTGAACGGCACCGCGTGAGCTCTCGTTATAGCGTAGCTGATCGCCAAAATGTTCCGCGCCGCCAAGCAGTTTGGTCACGCTAATCATCTCGGATTTCCCCTTTCCGATCTGCCCGTCAAAACATTTCTCTCCCCAAGGCAAAAGCGTGTGAGTGCCTCAACAAGGCCGTCGATAGTGTACTCTTGAGCTTCGATATCAATAGAAAGCCCCAGGTCCCGGGCCGCCTGCGAAGTGATAGGACCGATGCTGACTAGCTTGAGGCCCTCTAGCAAAGTCTGGAGATCAATGCTCTCCAGTGCCTCGACAAAGTTTTTTACGGTGGATGAGCTGGTAAAGGTTATATAATGAATCATTTTTTCCGCCAAAAGTTCCCGCAGCAGCCGGGCATCCCCACCGCCGCGCACAGTGCGGTAAGCAGTGACATCATCAACCTCCGCACCCATGGTACGCAGCGTCTCCGGAAGGATTGCCCGGGCCATGTCGGCCCGGGGCAGCAGTACCCGTTCGCCGGCTTTGAGCTTGCCCTGCAGCCCCTCCAGCACTGCTTCGGCACGGTATTCCGCCGGTACATATTCCACCCGCAGACACATTCCCTCCAAGCGCTCCTTCGTTTTAGGGCCGATGGCACAAAGGCGGGCTCTCTTTAGGTCGCGAATATCTCGGCCATGGTGACGCAGGCGGGCAAAAAAAGCGTCCACGCCATTGACACTGGTAAAAATCAGCCAGTCATAGCTATCTGCCTGGCCGATGGCCGCATCAAGCGGGGCAAAGTCGTCCGGCTCGGCAATCGCGATGGTCGGAAACTCGAAAGCCTCGCCACCGAGTTCCTCGATGCGGCGGGAGAGGTCGCTTGCTTGCTCCCGGGAACGTGTAACCACCACGCGTTTGCCAAACAAGGGTTTTTTCTCAAACCAGGAGAGCGTATCACGCAGCGTGACAACTTCGCCCACAACAATGATGGCCGGGGAGGTAAAGCCGGCTTCCTCTGCTTTTTGCACCATTGTCGCCAGCGTCCCGATGAGGGTACGTTGTTCCGGACGCGTCCCCCAGCGGATAAGCGCTACGGGGGTAGCTGCCGGGCGGCCATGTTCCAGAAGCTTTGCCACAATGAGCGGCAAGTTCCCCACGCCCATCAGGAAAACAAGCGTGCCGATACCGGTGGCCACCTTGTCCCAAGCAATGGCTGATTCGTCTTTGGCTCGGTCTTCGTGTCCCGTGATCACAGCAAAACTGGCCGTAAAGTCGCGGTGGGTCACCGGAATACCGGCATAAGCCGGCACAGCAATGGCAGACGTAACGCCGGGAACGACTTCAAAGGGGAGGTGGTGCTGGGCAAGCAGCTCCGCCTCCTCGCCTCCCCGGCCGAAAACGTACGGGTCTCCGCCTTTCAGGCGAGTGACAATTTTCCCTGCCAACGCCTTGTCCACCAGCAGCTGATTAATTTCCTCCTGGCGCAACGTGTGCCGGTCAGGCAATTTGCCGACATAAATCAGCTCACATTCACCGGGAGCATAACTTAGCAGGCGCTTGCTGGCCAAGCGATCATAGACGAGGACCTCCGCCCGCTTGATACATTCCAGCCCCTTGACGGTAATCAGCCCGGGATCCCCCGGACCGGCGCCCACCAGGTAAACAACTCCTTGCTTAGGCATGGCTCCCGCACTCCTGTCTTGCTTGGATTAAGATTTCCGCGGCGCCGCGCCCGAGGAGCTCTTCTGCCAGCCGCTCGCCAAGTGCCACCGCCTCCTTGACGTCTCCGCTGCTCTGTCCGCGGACCACCTTTTTCCCGTCCAGACCGGCTACCACGCCGTCCAGAACCAACTCGCCATCTTCCAGCCGCCCGTAAGCGCCGATGGGGACCTGACAGCCGCCTTCCAGCGTGCGGAGCAGCGCTCTTTCAGCGGTCACCGCCGCCCGCGCCGCCTGATCGTCCAAAAAGCTGACTACCCGGTTGGTGCGTTCATCGCCAGCCCGTGTTTCAATGCCTAGCGCTCCCTGCCCGGCAGCCGGAAGGCTTCTTTCATAACTAATGATTTCAGCAACCCGGTCAGACCATCCCAAGCGGGAAACACCAGCAAAAGCGAGCACGATACCATCCAGCGCCATCTCGCGCAGCTTGCGGAAACGGGTGTTCAGGTTGCCGCGCAGCGGCACGATTTGCAGGTCAGGGCGCAGATGCAGCAACTGCGCCGAGCGGCGCAGGCTGGAAGTACCTACGACGGCTCCTTCTCTCAGCTCTGCCAGCTTAGTTTTGCCGTCTAGAGCAATAAAGCAGTCCCGCGGGTCTTCCCGTGCCGTGACGGCAGCAATCATCAGCCCCTTCGGGAGTGCCGTGGGAACGTCTTTCATGCTGTGAACGGCCAAGTCAATCTCGCCGGCCAGCAGAGCACTCTCGATTTCTTTGACAAATAAGCCTTTGCCCCCTATTTTGGCTAGAGCTACATCAAGAATCCTATCTCCCTCGGTTTTAATCTTGATAAGAGGAAAAGCAAACTCCGGAAATCTTTTTTGCAGCTCAGCAATGACATAATAAGCCTGTATCAGAGCCAGCTCGGAATCACGGCTGCCAACAATGATTGCTTCTTTAGGCATAGAGGCCTCCTGTGATTTCATTGATGCGGGCAAACAAGGCCGCCGTTCCGTCCTGTTTTAGAACGGACAGCAGATCAGGCTCGTACAGAGCAGCAAAAATCTCTTTGCGTCGCACAGGGTCAGGCACGTTTTGCCTGACGCGGGCGCGCGCCTCTCCCAGTGCTGCCAGCAAAACGCTGTAAGATTCGTCAAATTGCTCCTCCAGCTGCTCCCGGATACGCCGGGACAAGGCCGGGGAGGCCCCCCCGGTGGAGACAGCAATGACCAGGGAACCGCGCTTCACCACTGCCGGAACGATAAAAGAACACAGTTCTGGAGCATCAACGATATTTACCGGCAACCCGCGAGTCTCGCAGTCGGCAGCCACCTGCCGGTTGACGGCGGCCTCCCCGGTAGCTCCGACGACCAGGAAAGCGCCGGCCAGCGCCTCTACACTATAAGGGCCAGCCCGCCAGGCGATGCGTCCCTGCGCTGCCAACTCCCGCAAAGCGGGCGTAAGTTCCGGGCTGACCACCCGCACGTCCGCGCCCGAGTCAAGCAGTGAGGCCGCCTTTCTGGCAGCTACCTTCCCGCCGCCGACAACTACACAGAGCTTGTTTCGCAATTTTAAAAACACCGGATAATCTTGCGCCATCACTTAATGCTTGTGCCGCGCCGCTCACAAGCTCCTCCCTTCACGCCGACCTCCGTCAAAGATTCGCCAAACCGGGGAGTACCACTTGCGTTTGGGGCTATCTGCAGGTCAAACAATTTATACAGCGCCTCGGCGTAGATGTCACTCCTGTCTTGCAAGGCAAGCTCCTTAATACGCAGCACCGGCTCACGCAAAAGGCGGTTGAGAATGGCCCGCGTCAGGTTATCTACATATTTCCTTTCTTTTTCGCTCAACCCCGGCAGCTTCTTCAGTGAAACACCAAGTTCATCCTGGCGAATGTTTTCCGCCTTACGGAGCAGCGCCGTAATCAGCGGCACTACTTCCTGGGTCTTAAACCAGACCTGGAATTCGTCAATTTCCTGCCTTAAAATCAGCGTCGCTTTGACCGCCTCCTGCTCACGTTCCTTGAGATTCGCGGAAACGACCGCTTGCAGGTCGTCAATATCGTAGAGGCAGATGTTCTCCAGGTCCTTAACCTGCGGGTCAATGTCACGCGGCACGGCGATGTCGATAAGAAGGAGAGGGCGCCCACGGCGGCTATGCATCACCTGGGCCATCTCCTCTTTTCCCAGCACAAAATGCGGCGCACTAGTGGAGGAAATAACAATGTCGGCCTTGATCAGACACTCGCGCCGCTTTTCATAATTTTCGGAAATGCCGCCAAAAGAGACGGCTAGTTGGTCAGCATAGGCTCTGGTGCGATTGACAACGATGAGACGTCTCGCGCCATGTTCATAAAGATAGCGCAGCGTTAGCTCACTCATCTCACCGGCGCCAAGCACCAGTACGGCACGATCATCTAAGCGACCGAAAATCTTTTTCGCCAGTTCCACGGCAACGTAAGAAACCGAAGCCGCATTCTGGTTGATGCCGGTCTCGGTCTGCACACGTTTGGCAGCAGTTACCGCCTGGCGAAACAGAGCATGGAAGATACTGCCTACCAGACCGGCAGCACTGGCCTTGCTACAGGCGCTTTTCACCTGCCCAAGAATCTGCGTCTCCCCGAGAATCATGGAATCGAGACCGGCCGTAACGTGGAAAAGGTGCTCCACCGCCTGCTCCCGCCTGTAGGTGTAGAGGTTGGGCCGGATAGCCGCCGGGTCGAGGCCCTTGACAGTAACCAGCATCTCCAAGACAGCTTGACAGATGTCTTGCTCCTCCCGGCCGGCAGCGTACACTTCCGTACGGTTGCAGGTAGTCAAAACAACACATTCTGAGATTTCGCCGTGTTCTTTGCAAAAATCAAAGGAGCGGAGAAGCTGGCTTTCCGTGAAAGACAGTTTCTCCCGCAATTCCACAGCGGCTGTCTTATGGTTAATGCCTATGACGACGATTTCAGTCACTGCCCCCGCACCCCATCGTCTGTTCTTATTTTTCCGACAGTTTTTCTTCAGTACATTATAACATCTGACACTCCCTATGAGATAAACATTTCGTGGCGAAAGGCAGAATTTTTTCCCACAAACTGCTCCTTCCAGAGGGCAAAAATAAGCAGCGTCCAGATTTTACGACTGTTATCCGCCCTTCCTCCCCTATGCTCGCCAAGCAACCTCTTCACATAGGTACGGGAAAAATATTTTTCGAGCGCCGGGTCGGTAAGTACGGCCTGCACTTCCTTAAAGAGGTGGCCGCGCAGCCAGACCCTCGTCGGCACAGGAAAGCCTCGCTTTTTGCGCCAGACAGCAGCAGAGGGCACCAAATCTTTGAAGGCCTGGCGCAGCACGTATTTGGTCAGCCCACCGCGGATTTTGTATTTGGTGGGGATGGTGGCCGCAAATTCAAAGACGTGATGATCAAGATACGGGACACGCAACTCCAGAGAGTTGGCCATAGTCATTTTATCGGCTTTGACCAAAATATCCCCCACCATCCAGGTATGCAGGTCAATGTACTGCATCCTGGTTACATCGTCATAGCCTGCCGCCTGCCTGTAAAACGGCAGTGTAATGTCCGTGGCCGGACGGAAAGACTTCTTCTTCAGGAGCAGACGTTTTTCCTCTTCTGTAAAGATGAAGGCATTGCCAAAATAGCGCTGCTCGACCGGTATGGCCGCCCGGCGCAGGTAGTTTTTCCCCGGCACAGCATCCGGCAAGAAGCGCCCGGCGCCAAGCAACGTCTGCGGCAGCCAAGCCGCGTATTTCAGCGCCTCCGGCTCGCGGTAGATGGCATAGCCGCCAAAAACCTCGTCGGCCCCTTCGCCGGAAAGAGCAACAGTAACCTTTTGGCGCGCCAATCGGGCCACAAAATAAAGCGCTATGGCCGCTGGGTCAGCCACCGGATCGTCTAGATGCCAGACGAGTCGCGGCAGATGCTCCCAGAATTCGCCGGGACTAATCAAATACTCTTCGTGGTCAGTCTCCAGGCAGCGCGCCGTCTCCCGCGCCTCAGGCAACTCGCTGTACATCTCATCGGCGTAGCCGACACTAAAAGTGGCCACCGGACCAAGCTCGCGCAGCAGGGCCACGATGATCGTAGAATCAATCCCGCCGGACAGGAACGCCCCCCAAGGTACGTCCGCCTGCGTGTGAAGGCGCACCGCCTCGCGCAGCACCTCTTGTGTCTCTTCCAGGAACTCGGCCAGCGGGCGCGTCGCCGGTTTAAATTCTGCCTGCCAGTAGCGTGTTGTTTTCAGCCGCCCGTCACGCCAGATAAACGAGTGAGCCGGCGGGATTTTACGCACCCCGGCCAGCATCGTTTCCGGCTCAGGGACGTACTGGAAGGTCAGATAATCAGGCAGAACGTCTTCGTTGACCTGCGGACTAAACCAAGGTAACGCCAGGAACGCCTTAGCTTCCGAAGAAAGCGCCAGACACTGGCTATCCTCCAGCCAATAAAGCGGCTTGATGCCAAAACGGTCACGAGCTCCAAAGAAAAGCTGCCGGCGGCCGTCATAGAGGCAAAAAGCGAACATGCCCCGTAGCCGCCGGACACAGTTCTCGCCCTCTTCCTCATAAAGGTGCAGAACAACTTCGCTGTCGCTCTCACTTTTAAAGACGTGTCCTCTTTGCCGCAGCTCCTCGCGCAGCAGCCGGAAATTATAGATCTCACCGTTAAAGACGAGGCAAAGCGTACCGTCCTCGTTAAACATCGGCTGGCACCCGCGCGCTGAAAGGTCCATAACGGCTAGCCGTCTGAAGCCGAGAACAGCGTGACCGAAATCTGCCTGCCCATAATCGTCAGGGCCGCGGTGCGCAAAAACGGCTGTCAGTTTATTCAGGGCCGGCAACTTCGCGCTACCGCTCTTGCGCCACAGGGCAAAAAAACCGCACATCTCTTTTCTCCTCCCGTTACTTTTGTCATATCCCTACTAAGATATGACTATGTTTCCCGGAAAAGATAGTTTCATTTAATGATAGGTGGCTCAACTGCTCTGGACTCCGCCCCTTCCAGTTTTGTCCTTTACAAACATTGCCGCCTATTCTACAATGAAGCAAAAGGCAAGGTGTTTTAAAGTGTGTCTGCTGCTTTTCGCGTATCAATGCCATCCGCGCTATCGCTTGGTTCTGGCCTCCAACCGGGACGAGTTTTACGACCGGCCGACCGCCGCCGCCCACTTCTGGTCAGACTGTCCCGAAATTCTGGCCGGACGCGATCTGGCCAGGCTTGGAGCCTGGCTAGGTGTCACTCGGACAGGGCGCTTCGCGGCGCTGACCAACTACCGCGTACCAGCCTCGGCGATGCCTGAGGTCCGCTCCCGCGGCGAACTGGTGAGCGCCTATTTGCACAGCAGGCAACACCCCCGCGCTTACCTGCAAACTCTGGATGGCCAAGGCTCCCTTTATCCGTCGTTCAACCTGCTGGCCGGCGACCTGGCATCCCTCTGGTATTACTCCAATGTCCGCAACCGCCTGGAGGCAATCCCTCCCGGCCTCTATGGCCTAAGCAACCATTTCCTGAACACGCCGTGGCCGAAAGTGGAAAAATGCCGGCAACAACTAGCCGCCTATCTGTCCGCTGCCGCCACCGTGGAACCGGAGCCGATCTTCAAATTTTTGGCCAATGAATCACGCGCCCCTGACGCCGATCTGCCAGACACCGGCGTAGGCCCAGAATGGGAACGCCTCCTTTCCGCCCCCTTTGTCCGTTCGCCTAGCTACGGAACAAGAGCCTCCGCCGTCCTCCTCATTGACCGCCAGAGCCGCGTCCTCTTTAAAGAAAGAACTTTCCACCCAGAAAAAGACGGGTGGAAAGAGGTTGCTTACGAGTTCGACCTTGACGCCGACGTTTCTTCACCCCGGTAACGCGGGTCGAAGGGGACATAAGTTTACCCGGACGAAAAAAGTTCCTTTATTCGTATAACCCGGCTTAAATGGGGGGCAGAATAAAGGACAACGTCTGCGGGAGATCATATGAGCATAAAGATCAAAGATCGGTTGCTGTTGGCGGCTCTTTGCGGTCCCTTAGCAGCCGCGTGTGCAAACTTATTCCTGTTTGCGGTTAACCTGTTCTTGCCAGGCAAAACAGTAAACATGCCCCAGGTTACACTGGAAATATTCCTGATTGTAGGCTCGTACACAGCATTGCAGCGTGTCCTGGGCTTCATCTGGAGCCTGGTGATCGGCGGAGCATATACCTTCGTGTATGTTTTAGTGCTGGACTGGACAGGCTGGCGTCATCTTTGGCTGAAAGCTCTCGTGGTTGTCAATGCTTCCTGGTTGTTTATGGCCGGGTATGTCATGAACTCCTTAGCTTTAGCGGTGGAAACACGCCACGAGCCCCTGTCCATTGCAGCCTTCTTTGTCGCCCATATCTTCTTTGCTACCGTAATGGCCCTGCTAGTCATAAAGTTCGGGGAAGAGTGAAGGCAACACTTATCTTACGGTGCCAGCCTGATTAGCCCCGGTTCGCCAGCCAGCACGCGGCCAATAACGGCGGCAGCCACGTCCCGGCTGGCAAGTTCGGCAAGCAGTTTCCGCTCCCGCTCCGGTGCTGCGGCCATAAGCAGCCCGCCGGAGGTTTGCGGGTCGCAAAGCACGTCGAGCTCCCGCTCCCCTACCGCCTGATCGTTTAGAACCCAAATCCCCGGTTGCACATAGTCACGGTTAGCATAGGTACCGGCGGGAACTAAGCCCATAGCGGCCGCCTGGAGCGCACCGCGCAAAACGGGTACTTTGCTGAAACTAATCTCTAGGCTAACTTTACTGGCCAAAGCCAACTCCCGGGCATGCCCAAGCAAGCCAAAGCCGGTGATATCTGTGGCGGCATGCACTTCTGTCGCCAGCATCGCCTCTGCGGCAGCACGGTTTAAGGCACACATGGACATGACGGCCGCCTCTAGTTCACCCGAAGCCAACATGTCCGCCTTGGCCGCCATCAGCACTAGCCCAGTCCCTATCGGCTTGGTAAGGACGAGTACGTCGCCAGGACGGGCGCCGCTATTAGTCACCAGGCAGTCCGGGCGGACAATGCCGGTGACAGACAACCCATACTTGGGCTCCTTGTCCTCCACGCTGTGTCCGCCGACAACGAGCGCCCCGGCCTCCTGCACCTTATCAGCACCACCCCGCAAAATCGCCGCCAAAATCTCCGGCCCAAGAACTCTGGAGGGAAAACAGACGATATTTAAAGCTGTCAGCGGTCTAGCCCCCATGGCGTAGATATCAGAGAGAGAGTTAGCGGCAGCGATCTGGCCGAAAAGATACGGGTCATCTACCACGGGCGTAAAAAAATCGAGCGTCTGTACAAGCGCCAGGTCGTCGCTGAGACGGTAAACCGCAGCGTCAGCAAACAAATCATACCCGACCAAAAGATTTTTGTCCTGCACTTGCGGTAATTGGCACAGCACCTGTGCCAGCGCCCCGGGGGGCAGCTTGACCGCTCACCCGCTACTCGTGGCTAGTTTCGTCAGCCTGACGGACTCATTCTCCGGCATCCCTCTTCACCTCCCCGCAGATATCCAAGTCCAGGCGCCAGGCTACGCGTTCGTCGCCCAGGCGCCTCGTCATTTTCAGGCGGTCAAACGTCTCCAAGAGCGGCAAGACGAACTTTCTCGATGTTCCAAGTTTGTCGCGAAACTCCGCCGCCGACAACGTCCGGGCTTTGCGGAAATGCTCGCAGAGCAACTGGCTCGCCTGGACGAAAAAATCATGGTGCAGTGCCAACTGGTCGTCAAGGCTGACCAGTTTCCCGCTCCAGAGCAGGTAATTAAGCAGGCTCTCCGCCACATCTGCTTTCAGGCCGATTCGCTCGGCCACTTCGCGGAAAACAGGCGGTGTAAAGCCACCGTCCCGGTAGAGCGCCTCCATCTCTGCCAGCCATTTGCTTTCCGCCGACCCCGGTTCGGGCCGGTGTCCGGCAGTCGCCACCAAGTCCTCGCAGACAGTAATTTTCGCGGCCTTTTCTAGGCCACCCAGCAGATGGTCATAGACTTTCTGCGGCACTTTTTGCGGCAACGCTCCTTTCAGTTCCGCCCGCGACATACCTGCCGCCAAAGAGTGTGCCGCGTGGAAGGAAGCAAGCGTTGTCAGGAGCTTTTCCCGCCAGTCGGCAAGAGCCGCCGCCTCCACCAACAAATCCCCCACCCGCTCCACCGCCTGCTCTTTCTCCAGCCGGTCTATCAAGGCGTGCAGCGTCTCCGGCGGCAGTCCGGATTCTTTCTCCAGCGTAGCCCTTCCCACCACCACTTCCCGCCGAAGGCGCTGTAGCAGCGGAGCCGCCGGGTCACCTTTCTCCAGCTCCGCCAAACCCTCCAGCACTTCCGGCCTAAACCGCTTCTGCCGGCGCGTGCTGGCCTCCAAGACCACCCCGCCGCCGATAGTGGTCATCGGCGAGAAAGAACGGATAATATAGCGATCTCCCCTGTGGGCGACAAGCTCCTTTTCCAACCGCAGCTGTACAAGCGCCTCCCCGCCCGGCGGCAACTCTTCGCAGTCCAGCAGCACGACACGGCCTACCGCTCTGCCGGTACCAAGATAAACGTGGACACGGGACATGTTTTTTAGCGGTTTTTTCGCGCTGGCCAGCAAAAAAAGCCGCGCATCAAGAAGTGAGGCCGCCATCAGGAATCCCGGCA
>Ga0208609_100772_pt1 | contig 10824 bp, 6 predicted proteins | sample SubbioR11_8A_Apr_FD_184813 | JGI IMG/M metagenome (GOLD analysis project Ga0208609, IMG submission 184813) | Serpentinite rock and fluid subsurface biosphere microbial communities from McLaughlin Reserve, California, USA - CR11_8A_Apr (SPAdes) | ecosystem: Environmental > Terrestrial > Deep...
GGGGGCGGGAACGACGATGGGTTCCCGCTTTCGCGGGAACGACACGAGCGAGTTCGAGCGACACCGCCGGTTTCATGCGTCGCGGGTCGCGCGCAGCGCGGCGGAGCAACTGATCGGCAACACCCAGAATCGCTCGGCGGCGCTGATGCGCTCGCTGCGCGACAGCGGTTTCGATCACGTGCGCTTCGTCGACGGCGGCATGGCCGAGTGGGCGCGCCGCGGCTGGCCGATGCAGGTGCCGGTGGCCGCCAACTAGCGTTGCCGCCGGCGCGCGCGCTGGCGCGATCGGCGCTGACTCACCCCGGGCGGCGCCCGCCCCGCGGCGCCTTGGGGTCTTCTACCATCGGCGGTCGCAACCCCGCCGGCAAGGAGACCCCGTGAACCTCGAGAAAGTGATCTTCGGCGCCTTCGTGATCCTGGCGTGCACGCTGAACTTCGGCTTTTTCATCGGCGAGATCGACAACCCGCAGCACCATCACGAGTTCGAGCTGGCCGCGGCGGTGGTCGTCAACCTGATCGCGATGACGCTGAAGTTCGGCGACCGCACCCACATCGGCGCCGTGCACCTGGCGACCAGCATCGTCGCCGTGCTCCAGTTGCTGGCGGCGTCGATCTACTGGGTCTGGGCGACCGAGGTCGCCGGACTGCCGAGCGAGGGCGAGGTGATGGCCACCGTGGTGTCGCTGTCCGGCGGCGCGCTGCTCGCCAATCTGATCTCGGTGACGCTGCTGATCGGCGAGACGCTGCGGCGCGCGCGCTGAGCGGCGCGCCCGGGGCGCGGCGATGTCCGACATCCTGGTCCTGATCCTGCGGCGCCTGCGCGCGCCGCTGATCACGCTGATCACGGTCTACGCGATCGCGATCTTCGGCCTGGTGCTGATGCCGGGCACCGACCCCGACGGCCAGGTCTGGCGCAAGACCCTGTTCGACGCCTTCTACGTGGTCAGCTACACCGCCACCACGATCGGCTTCGGCGAGATTCCGTATCCATTCTCCTACGCCCAGCGGATGTGGCTCACCTTCAGCATCTACCTGACGGTGACCGGCTGGGCCTATGCGCTCGGCTCGGTGTTCGCCCTGACCCGCAACAAGGCCTTCCTGCAGGCGCTGGCGCGCCATCGCTTCGAGGCGCGCGTGCGCCGCCTGAGCGATCCGTTCTATGTCGTGTGCGGCTACGGCCAGAGCGGGCGCCGGCTGGTCGCCGCGCTCGACGAGATCGGCTTTGCCACCGTGGTGCTGGAGCCCGACGCCGATCGCGCCCGCGCGCACCTGGTGCGCGACACGCGCCAGCCGTCGGCGCTGCTGGAGGCCGATGCGCGCGCCCCGGAGGTGCTCGCCGCCGCCGGCGTGCGCCACGAGCACTGCGCCGGACTGGTGGCGCTGACCGAAAGCGACGAGGCGAACCAGGCGATCGTGATTGGCGCGCGCGTGCTGGCGCGCGAGTTGCCGATGCTGGCGCGGGTGAAGTCGGCCGGCGCGCACGAGACGCTGGCGGCGTTGGGCGGCGTGCACGTGGTCAATCCCTTCGAGACCTTCGCCGTCAACTTCGGCATCGCCCTGCGCCAGCCGGACACGCTGCGCCTGGAGGACTGGTTGACCGGCGTGCCCGGCGAGCCGCCGCCGCTGCGCATCGAGGCGCCGCGCGGCCACTGGGTGCTGGCCGGCTATGGCCGCTTCGGCCACGCGATGGCGGCGGCGCTGCAGGCCGCGGGCCTGTCGTGGAAGGCGATCGACCTCGATCCGGCGCAGTGCGGCGAGCAGGGTGTGGTCGGCAGCGCGCTGGCCGAGGAGGCGCTGCGCCGGGCCGGGATCGAGGACGCCTGCGGCCTGATCGCCGGCACCGACGTCGACGCCAACAACCTGGCGATCGTCAACGCCGCGCGCCGGCGGCGGCGCCGGCTGTTCGTGGTGATCCGCCAGAACAACGTCGGCAACCGCAGCCTGATCGAGGCCGCGCATGCCGACATGGCCTTCGTGCAGTCGGCGCTGATGACGCACGAGTGCCTGCAACTGCTGACCACGCCGCTGCTCAACCGCTTCCTGATGCTGGCGCGCCGGCAGAGCAACACCTGGGCGGTGGGCGTCGGCGGCCGCCTGCGCGACGCCATCGGCGAGCGGGTGCCGCACACCTGGGTGCTCGAGCTCGACCCGGCGGAGCTCGGCGTGCGTCATGCGCTGGTCGAGCGCCCCGAGCCGCCGCTTGCGCTCGCGCATCTGCTCGGCGATCCGGACGACCGGCGCCGGCACCTGGCGGCGGTGCCGCTGCTCCTGTTGTCGCGCGGCCGCGATATGCCGCTGCCCGGCGAAAGCACGCCGCTGCGCGCCGGCGACCGCATCCTGTTCGCCGGCGATGCCGAAGCCGAGAGCCTGCAGCGGCGCACGCTGCGCGACGACGGCGCGGTCCACTACCTGCGCACCGGCCGCGAGCCGGTGCGCACCTGGCTCGGCCGCTGGCTGGCGGCGCGCGCCGGCGCGCCGGCCGACCGAGCGCGGCCGCAGTCCGGCGCGCAGCACTGAGCGGGCGCGAGCCTGGGCCGGCGCGCCGCCGGCGCGTCGCGGGCTCCATGGACTGCCCTCGCGCTGCGCGCTCGAGGCTTCGCCCTTGGGGCGGCCCGGCGGGCTCCATGGACTACCCTCGCGCTGCGCGCTCGGGGCTTCGCCCTTGGGGCGGCCCGGTGGGCTCAGGCCGCGGCGGCGACGCGCACGCAGTCGCGCCCGGCGGCCTTGGCCTCGTAGAGCGCGGCGTCGGCGCGTCGCAGCACCTCGGCCAGCGCCGCCGGCCCCGGCCGCGCGATCGCGATGCCGATGCTCACCGTCAGCGGCAGTCCGCTCAGTCGCGGCGCGGTGTCGATCGCGGCCACCGCCGCGCGCACGCGCTCGGCGGCGGCCTGCGCCGCGGCCAGATCGGTGCCCGGCGCGAGCAGCATGAATTCCTCGCCGCCGAGGCGGCTGGCGCTCATCGCGCCGTGCACCTCGGCCGCGAGCACGCCGGCCACCGCGCGCAGCGCGTCGTCGCCGGCCGGATGGCCGACGCGGTCGTTGATCGCCTTGAAGCGATCGACGTCGACGATCATCACCGTGCAGGCGCCGCCGGCGTCGAGCAGTTGCGCCAGCCGCGCCAGAGCCGCGCGCCGATTCGGCAGGCCGGTGAGCTCGTCGGTCATCGCCAGCGCCCGCATCGTGCGGCTCGCGCGCCGCTGGCGCCAGGCGAGCGCGCCGAGTGCGGCGGCGAGCGCCGCCGCCAGCGCGATCGCCACCGCCTGCAGCCGGCCGATGCGCCGTTCGTGCTCGAGGGTCGCCTCGGCCGCCGCCTTCTCGCGCAGCAGCAGCGCGTTCTCCTGCTCGCGTGCGGCGGTGTCGAACTCGATCTTCAGGGTCAGGAAGCGCTGGTCGAGCTGGCGCGCGTGCAGGCGGTCGCTGGTCTCCTTGAGCCGCTGCTGCTGCTCGTAAGCGGCGCGCCAGTTGCCGAGATCGGCGTGCGCCAGCGCCAGCGCCGCGCGCGTGGCGACGACGTCGGCGAGCGCCTGCGCCTTGGCGAAGGCCTCGAGCGCCGCCTCCAGCGCGACGACGCTGTCGGCGATCCGTCCCTGACCGCGCAGGGCCACGCCGCGCGCCAGCGCCAGTTGCGCGCGCAGCCGCGCATCGGGCAGGCCGTCGGCCAGCCGCTGCGCGCGCAGCAGGCGCTCGAGCGACTCGCGCCACTGGCCGTGGGCGTTGTCGACCGCCGCCAGGCCGCGCTCGGCATAGGCCTCGCCGCGCGGGTAGCCGATCGCGCGGCTGATCTCGAGCGCCTGCTCGAACGCCTGGCGCGCCTGTTGCCAGCGGCCGAGGTTCTCGCGCGTTCGGCCCAGGTTGTAGAGCGTGACCACCGCCTCGCGCTGCAGGCCGGCGGCCAGTTGCGCGCGCGCTGCCAGCTCGAAGTGGTACTGGGCTTGCACGAAGTCGCCCATGCGGTTGTAGATCGTCGCGACACCGTTGACCGCGGTGCGTGCGTGCTCGGCGAACCCGCCGCGCTCGTACAGCGCCAGCGAGCGGCGCATGTCGGCCAGTCCGAGCGCGTACTCGCCCTGCACGCCGCGCAGCCAGCCGCGCAGGTACAGGGCGTTGGCCAGCATCTCGTCGTCGGCCGCCGCTTCCGCCGCCGACACCGCGCGCTCGTAGGCCGACAGCGCCTGCGCGTTGTCGCCGGCGGCCTCGTCGAGCTCGCCGGCACACAGCAGCACGCCGGCGCGCAGGCCGCTGCGCCGGGCCAGCGCCAGCCGCTCGCCGGCGCGCGCCAGCACTTCGCGCGCGCGCTCGAGATCGCGCTCGGCGTAGTAGTCGCACAGCGCCAGCAGGGCGCGGACCTCGAGATCGGCGTCCGGCCGCGCGGCGATCAGCGCCAGCGCCTCGTCGGCCAGCCGGCGCGCGTCCTGCGGGTTGCCGCGCCGGGCCGACTCCGCGCGCTGCACGAGTTCGAGCGCCGGGTGCGCTCCCGGCGCCTGCTTGTGCGCGTCAGCCAACGCGGGCATCGCCAGCGGCAGCAGCAGGGCGAGCAGCGCGACGCCGGTGCGCGAGACGGTCATGGCGGCGATTGTCCCGCGCCGGGTCGCTCGCGCCATCGTCGGAAAGGCCGGGCGCAACGGCGCTTTCTCGACCGCGTGCGGGTTTGCGCGCCGCCGGCCGCCGGGCGGCACCGGCGCGCCGACTCGTTGGACCTGCCGCGCGCCCTCAGACGCCGAGGTCCTCGGCGCCGAGGGTCTGCGCACTCACGGACGCTGCGCCGACCGCGCGACTGACTGCCGCCGACGCGGCACAGGCGCCTACATGCTGCGCCGGTACTGCCCGCCGACCTCGAACAGCGCGTTGGTGATCTGCCCGAGCGAGCAGCAGCGCACGGCGTCCATCAGCACCGCGAACACGTTGCGGTTGTCGATCACCGCCTGCTTGAGGCGTTCGAGCATCGCCGGCGCCTCGTGCCTGTGCCGCTCGTGGAACTCGCGCAGGCGCCGCAACTGGCTTCGCTTCTCGTCCTCGGTCGAGCGCGCCAGTTCGATCTGCACCGGCACCGGGTCGCCGTGCGGGTTGCGGAAGGTGTTGACGCCGATGATCGGGTACTCGCCGGTGTGCTTCTGGTGCTCGTAGTGCAGCGACTCTTCCTGGATCTTGCTGCGCTGGTAGCCGAGCTCCATCGCGCCGAGCACGCCGCCGCGTTCGCTCAGCGCCTCGAACTCGCGCAGGACCGCTGCCTCGACCAGATCGGTCAGTTCATCGACGATGAAGCTGCCCTGGTTCGGGTTCTCGTTCTTCGCCAGGCCCCACTCGCGGTTGATGATGAGCTGGATCGCCATCGCGCGCCGCGCGCTGTCCTCGGTCGGCGTGGTGATCGCCTCGTCGTAGGCGTTGGTGTGCAGACTGTTGGCGTTGTCGTAGGTGGCGATCAGCGCCTGCAGCGTGGTGCGGATGTCGTTGAACGCGATCTCCTGCGCGTGCAGCGAGCGGCCGCTGGTCTGGCAGTGGTACTTGAGCTTCTGCGAACGTTCATTGGCGCCGTACTTGTCGCGCATCGCCACCGCCCAGATCCGGCGCGCCACCCGGCCCATCACCGTGTACTCGGGGTCCATGCCGTTGCTGAAGAAAAACGACAGGTTCGGCGCGAAGTCGTCGATGTGCATGCCGCGCGCCAGATAGGCCTCGACGAAGGTGAAGCCGTTGGCGAGCGTGAACGCGAGCTGGCTCAGCGGGTTGGCGCCGGCCTCGGCGATGTGGTAGCCGGAGATCGACACCGAATAGAAGTTGCGCACGTGGTGGTGGACGAAGAACTCCTGGATGTCGCCCATCACCTTCAGGCTGAACTCGGTCGAGAAGATGCAGGTGTTCTGGCCCTGGTCTTCCTTGAGGATGTCGGCCTGCACCGTGCCGCGCACGTTCTCCAGCGTCCACTGGCTGATCTTGGCCGCTTCGTCGTCGGTCGGGTCGCGGCCGTTGTCGGCGCGGAAGCGGTCGAGGTTCTGGTCGATCGCGGTGTTCATGAACATCGCCAGGATCGTCGGCGCCGGGCCGTTGATCGTCATGCTGACGCTGGTGTTGGGCGCGGTCAGATCGAAGCCCGAGTACAGCGCCTTCATGTCGTCGAGGGTGGCGATCGACACGCCCGAATTGCCGACCTTGCCGTAGATGTCGGGCCGCAGATCGGGATCGTGGCCGTACAGCGTCACGCTGTCGAAGGCGGTCGACAGGCGCTTCGCCGGCATGCCTTCGGACAGCAGCTTGAAGCGCCGGTTGGTGCGGAACGGATCGCCCTCGCCGGCGAACATGCGGGTCGGGTCCTCGTTTTCGCGCTTGAAGGCGAACACGCCGGCCGTGTACGGAAAGCTGCCGGGCACGTTCTCCAGCAGCAGCCACTTGAGCAGCTCGCCGTGGTCCTCGTAGCGCGGCAGCGCCACCTTGCGGATCTTCGAGCCCGACAGCGAGGTGTGGGTGAGCGCGGTGCGCACTTCCTTGTCGCGGATCCGCACCACGTACTCGTCGCCGGCGTAGGCGCGCTGCATCGCCGGCCACATGTCGAGCAGCTTCTTGCTGCGCGCCTCCATCCTGCGGTCGCGGTCGGCGGCGAGCGCGGCGAGTTGCGCGAGCGGCTGCGCCTGCGGCGCAACGGCGCCCTCAGCCGGCGCGGCGCGCGCGCCACCCTCGGCGGCCGCTGCCGGCGCCGGCGGGCACGGCACTGCCTTGCCTTCCTCTGCGGCAGCGGCGGCCGAGGGGGCGAGGGCGAGGGCCAGCATGCGCCGCGCCTCGAGCAGTTGCTGCCGTTCGCGCGCCAGCCGCGTCTGTTCGAGCGCGCGCTTCCTGTAGCCGCGCACGGTCTCGGCGATCTCGGCCAGGTAGCGCACGCGCTGCGCCGGCACGATCGGCGTCTGCTGCGTGCTGTGGCGCGTGAACGCCAGCGGCAGGCGCGAGTCCTCGAGGTTCAGCCCGAGTTCCTTCAGGCGCGGCAGCAGCGAGTGGTACAGCGCAGTGACGCCGTCGTCGTTGAAGCGCGCCGCCATCGTGCCGAACACCGGCATCTCGTCGGGCCGCTTGTCGAACAGGCCGCGGTTGCGCTGCACCTGCTTGGAGACGTCGCGCAGCGCGTCGAGCGCGCCCTTGCGGTCGAACTTGTTGATCGCGACGAAGTCGGCGAAGTCGAGCATGTCGATCTTCTCGAGCTGGCTCGCCGCCCCGTACTCCGGCGTCATCACGTACAGCGTTGCGTCCACGTGCGGCACGATCGCGGCGTCGCCCTGGCCGATGCCCGAGGTCTCGACCAGGATCAGGTCGAAGCCGGCGCACTTGCAGGCGGCGATCGCGTCGGGCAGCGCCTGGCTGATCTCGCTGCCGGCCTCGCGCGTGGCGAGCGAGCGCATGTAGACCTTCGGCGCGTTCGCCCACGGGCCGATCGCGTTCATGCGGATGCGGTCGCCGAGCAGAGCGCCGCCGCTCTTGCGGCGCGACGGGTCGATGCTGATCGCGGCGATCGACAGGCGGTCGCCCTGATCGAGGCGGAAGCGGCGGATCAGCTCGTCGGTGAGCGAGCTCTTGCCGGCGCCGCCGGTGCCGGTGATGCCGAGCGCCGGCACCCGGGCGAGATCGGCGGCCTTGCGCATCTGCTCGACGAAGCCGGCCGCGGCGCCGCCGCCTTCCAGCGCGCTGATCGCGCGCGCCAGCGCGCGCCAGCGGCGCGCGAGGTCGGCGTCGCGCAGCGCCTCGATCGAGGTCGGACCGCTGGCGCTCAGGTCTTCGTCGCAGGCGGCGACGATCGAGCCGATCATCGCCTGCAGCCCCATCTTCTGGCCGTCCTCGGGCGAGAAGATGCGCGCCACACCGTAGTCGTGCAGGGCCTTGATCTCGGCCGGCACGATCACGCCGCCGCCGCCGCCGAACACCTTGATGGTCTCGCCGCCGCGGCTGCGCAGCAGGTCGATCATGTACTTGAAGAACTCGAGGTGTCCGCCCTGGTAGCTGCTGACCGCGATCGCCTGCACGTCCTCGTGCAGGGCGGCGCTGACGATCTCCTCGACCGAGCGGTTGTGGCCGAGGTGGATCACCTCGCAGCCCATCGCCTGCAGGATGCGCCGCATGATGTTGATGCTGGCGTCGTGGCCGTCGAACAGGCTGGTGGCGGTGACCAGGCGCACCTTGTGCCGCGGGCGATAGGAGGCCAGGCGCTTGAACTCGGACAGATCGGTCATCGCGCACTCCAGGCGCAGGCGCGGCCCGGGCGGGCCGCGCGCAGCGGCGACAGCGTGGCAGGGTGACTGAGCTTAGCGAGGTTGACGTGCGCGTCAACCTCGGCGCCGGCCGCCCCCGCCGGGCGCGGCCGCCTCAGCCCTGCTGCCAGGTCTCCTTGACGCAGCCGAGCAGCGCCCGCAGCAGCGGCTCCTCGCTGCGGCCGGCCAGGCACACGAACCACAGCGTCGTGCGCAGCTTCTCGCGCGGCCACAGCACGATCTCGCCCGCCTGCACGCGCGCGCGCGCCGCATCCTCGCGGATCAGGCACAGGCCGACGCCGGCGACCACGAGCTCGATCATCAGCGACTCCGAGTCGGCTTCGACCCGGCGCTCGGGCAGGCGCGTGCCGTGGCGCGCGAACAGTTCCTGCACCAGTTGCGTGTGCGTGCTGATCGGCGGCGTGCGCACCCACAGCAGGGCGCTCACGCCGTTCCAGTCGGCGTTGCGGATGCGATCGGCCCAGGCCGCCGGCCCGGCCACCCGGTAGACGATCTGCTTCAGCGGCAGGGCGTCGAACTCGGCGCCCGGCACCTCGCCGAAGTAGAAGCTCGCGTCCAGTTCGCGTTCGCGCACGCGCCGCAGCGCCGCGCCCGAGACCTCCTGGCGCAGCTCGAGCCGCAGGCGCGGATGGCGGCTGACCGCCAGCGCCAGCAGCTCGCCGATCCGGTTCGACTGCGCATCGCCGACCGAACCCACGCGCAGCGTCCCGGTCAGCTCGCCGTGCAGTTCGGCGGCGCAGCGGCGCAGGTCGTCGGCCGCCGCCAGCACCGCGCGCGCGCGCTCGAACAGCGCCGCGCCGGCGGCGGTGAGCTTCATGCCGGTGGCGCCGCGCTCGAACAGCGTCAGGTCGAGCATGCGTTCCAGCGCCTTGACGTGGGCGCTCAGCGCCGGCTGGCTCAGGTGCAGGCGTTCGGCCGCCCGCGTCAGGTGGCCCTCTTCGCCGACGGCTACGAAGCTGCGCAGCAGGAACAACTCCAGGGTCTTGCTCAGCGCACTCTCCGTTGCCGCCCCGGCGGGGCCTCGCTGCCGGCGGCGATGTTATGTCGGCGCCGGTCATCCGGATTCGTGATGGCGGTCATCTGCAAACGCGATTTTATTTTGCGCCGCGACCGGCGCACGATTCGTCTCAGGCAAGGGCGATGCGCAAGGCGACCGAGAGGCTCGTCCGCGCGAGGTGCGGACCTCCCGCCCGGGCCACGGAATTCCGCGCGTTCGCGCGCACCGGTTGTCTCCTCCGCGGCAGTCTCCAGACTCGCGCTCGCGAGTCCCCAAGCCGCGTTCCCGCGCCCGGGTCTTCACCGACCTGGGCGTTTTTTTTGGCGCCGCTAGACGCCGGCGGTCAGCCGCAATTCCGGCGCCGGCGCGCGCAGCACGGCGCCGGCATCGGCCTGCGGGTCGAGCCATTGCGCGTGCAGCGCGGCGCGCACGATGATCGGCATCCGGTCGTGCACCGGCGCCAGTTGCGCGCTGGCGGCGGCGGTCAGGATCGTGTAGGTCTCGATCGCCCCGGGATCCGGTTGCGACGGGTCACGCCAGCACTCCCACAGCCCGGCGAGCGCGAACAGCGCCTCGTCCTTGACCGTGATCCGCCACTTGGTCCTGTGTCCGGCCGGCCCCGACCATTCGTAGAACGCATTGACCGGCACCAGACAGCGGCGCTGGCGGTAGGCACGGCGAAAGGCGGGCGCGCTGGCGACCGTCTCGCAACGCGCGTTGATGCAGCGGGCGCCGAACTTCAGGTCCTTCGCCCAAGCCGGCACCAGGCCCCAGCGCGCCAGCACGCACTCGCGCGCGCCGGCGGGATCCAGGCGCACGATCGGCGCCGTCTGCGTCGGACGCAGATCGACGCTGGCGGTGAACGCCGGCACCGCGGGCACGGCAAAGCGGGCGCGGATCGCGGCCGGGTTGTCGGACAGGTCGTAGCGTCCGCACATCGCCGTTCAGGCTGCCAAGCGGTCCCGGGTGCGGCCGGCGAGCGCTGCGGCGCCCCCGTCGGGCGGCGCGCAGGCGCTCGCCGCCGCAGCGATCGCCTCGCGCAGGCTGCGCGAAGCGCGCACGGTCTGCTCGCTGATCACTCGCACCCGACCCCCATCGACCTGCATGCATCCGGCGCTGCTGCGCGCTTGGCGGCCGCCGAGCTCGACATCGACCGCGGCGACGACCGCTGGCGATGCGCGGTCGGCCGGTGGCGAGCGGCCGGCCGCCGACGTCGACGCCACGACCCGCGTAGAGCTTAGAGCAGCGCATGCAGCGCGCGTTGACCGGCTGCAGACGGCACGGGGTGACAGCGGCGCACCAAGCCCAGCCAGGCAGCGAACTGGCTTTTGCCTCGCCGGCTCGGCGAGCGGCCGATGAGGTCGAGCCCGAAGTGACGCCTCGCTCGCTGCGTTCTCCCGGCACCCCTGAGCGCGAGCGCTCGGCGTCGCGAATTTCACCTCGCCAACCGGTGGGCCGCGGTGTGGCATCCTTGCATCTCAGTTGCTCCACCGCGCTGCGCGCGACCCGCGACGCATGAAACCGGCGGTGTCGTTCCCGCGATAGCGGGAACCCAGCGTCATTGCTGCGTTGGATCCCCGC
>Ga0208609_100774_pt1 | contig 10803 bp, 6 predicted proteins | sample SubbioR11_8A_Apr_FD_184813 | JGI IMG/M metagenome (GOLD analysis project Ga0208609, IMG submission 184813) | Serpentinite rock and fluid subsurface biosphere microbial communities from McLaughlin Reserve, California, USA - CR11_8A_Apr (SPAdes) | ecosystem: Environmental > Terrestrial > Deep...
CCGAAACATGCTATACTGTCCTCGTGTCACTGACGGGGCGACACGGGTTTTTAGCCTTCCTACGAGGGATTGAAACGCGGCCTGGATCGTGTTGCGAAGGGCATAACCGCCGTGTTTTTAGCCTTCCTACGAGGGATTGAAACTGGACTTGTTCAAGACCAAGGTCAGCCCACTGAGCAAGTTTTTAGCCTTCCTACGAGGGATTGAAACTCGTACCAGTGTCGCCTCTGGCGTCTCGGCTGAGTAGTTTTTAGCCTTCCTACGAGGGATTGAAACAGTTCTACCGCTACCTCGGGGTCTAGCGTCTCCCAGGTTTTTAGCCTTCCTACGAGGGATTGAAACGACGTATCCCCGACCTTCCTGGTAGAAGTCCCCTAGTTTTTAGCCTTCCTACGAGGGATTGAAACATTAACTGGTCACGGCTAGTAACAGCCATGTTACGCGTTTTTAGCCTTCCTACGAGGGATTGAAACCGGCGATATGGTGACACTAAACTTGGCTGAGCGGAGTTTTTAGCCTTCCTACGAGGGATTGAAACCGATAACCCCGACTCGGCTTTCGAACTCGGCGTCCAGTTTTTAGCCTTCCTACGAGGGATTGAAACTGAAGACCGGCTAGACCAGGTGTGCGCAGGTGATTGGTTTTTAGCCTTCCTACGAGGGATTGAAACTTGCACCCCCTTCCTGACGAACGGCTCTTTAGGGGTGTTTTTAGCCTTCCTACGAGGGATTGAAACAACGCCCTAGCCCTGGCTCTCATGCTCAGGCGTTCGAGTTTTTAGCCTTCCTACGAGGGATTGAAACAGGTCGCAGGGTCCACTACAGAACTGACGGTCCTGAGTTTTTAGCCTTCCTACGAGGGATTGAAACACGCCCTGGCCTGACCCCTGCCTCCGTTTACAGTCGGTTTTTAGCCTTCCTACGAGGGATTGAAACAAGGCGTACTCGTGCCGCCGCATTACGGCGCTGCGTTGTTTTTAGCCTTCCTACGAGGGATTGAAACCCGGATATGCACCAGTTCGTGCGCCATCATCCCATGTTTTTAGCCTTCCTACGAGGGATTGAAACGAAATCGCTGCGATATCATCACCCAGATCGTGGCGAGGTTTTTAGCCTTCCTACGAGGGATTGAAACATGCCAAGCGATTTCAGTTCTTCGAGCACGCTCGTCGTTTTTAGCCTTCCTACGAGGGATTGAAACCCGCCATCCGGCGGGTATGGCCGGGGCGGTTCCCGTTTTTAGCCTTCCTACGAGGGATTGAAACAAGGTCACGCTACGTGGATACTCACCATGAGCCGTGGTTTTTAGCCTTCCTACGAGGGATTGAAACTCGGCACGAACTGGTGTGGGCTACGGCCCACACCAAAGGTTTTTAGCCTTCCTACGAGGGATTGAAACCTCGACCAGGCACTACCGCACCATCGCGGCCCGCTAGGTTTTTAGCCTTCCTACGAGGGATTGAAACATGAGTTGGCGGCCCAGTGGGGCACTGCGCGGGGGCGTTTTTAGCCTTCCTACGAGGGATTGAAACAAGCGCAAACAGACTGACTACATTGCTGCGCTCCGCGCGGTTTTTAGCCTTCCTACGAGGGATTGAAACAGCGCGTGCCGCATGAGCCGGTGCGGGCTGTCGTGAGTTTTTAGCCTTCCTACGAGGGATTGAAACGCGGTATCCATGTCCGGCCCCGCGATATTGGCCATAGTTTTTAGCCTTCCTACGAGGGATTGAAACTACGCCTCACGTCCCTGATCCTCTTCGTCACGCAGCGTTTTTAGCCTTCCTACGAGGGATTGAAACGGGATTTTGAGACCTACTTCAGCAGCGGTGGCGCGATGTTTTTAGCCTTCCTACGAGGGATTGAAACACATCCTCGAATCCGCTGGGGTACGGCCCTCGTAGGAGTTTTTAGCCTTCCTACGAGGGATTGAAACATCCCAACAGCGGTAGTAGTGGCAATAGCAGCGTTCAGTTTTTAGCCTTCCTACGAGGGATTGAAACGCTGCCTTCTCAGTGGGGGTGGCGGCAGCCGACGGCGTTTTTAGCCTTCCTACGAGGGATTGAAACATTTACCATCAGAGCCGCCTGCTGAGTTCCGTATCTTGTTTTTAGCCTTCCTACGAGGGATTGAAACCGGATCGCCAGCCCAATGCCGGCGATGGCCCCAGCAGCGTTTTTAGCCTTCCTACGAGGGATTGAAACCGGGATGATCGCCTCATTGCCGGCGAACAGGCCCCAGTTTTTAGCCTTCCTACGAGGGATTGAAACAGCCGTGAGTGCGTCGCCGCTGGATGCCGCCGCCCAGTTTTTAGCCTTCCTACGAGGGATTGAAACTCAGCGGACCGAGCCGGTTGCCACCTTTGCGCAGGCTGTTTTTAGCCTTCCTACGAGGGATTGAAACTGCTGTGGGCGGAGCGCACACCCGTGTTTTCAAACAGTTTTTAGCCTTCCTACGAGGGATTGAAACTTGGGTTCACGGAGTGCGGCCCGATGATTGGGACGCGTTTTTAGCCTTCCTACGAGGGATTGAAACGCTGGACACCGCCCGCTTGAATGGCCACTCAAGAAGTTTTTAGCCTTCCTACGAGGGATTGAAACGTGCCGCCGACTGAGACGGCCATCCACCAGATTAAGTTTTTAGCCTTCCTACGAGGGATTGAAACGCAACTTGATCAAGCGGTGGCGCCTCGAAAAGGGGGTTTTTAGCCTTCCTACGAGGGATTGAAACATGCCAGATCGCAGGCTGGCTGGACGCCGCTGCATGGTTTTTAGCCTTCCTACGAGGGATTGAAACAGAAGATTCTGATCTTCAACGCGGGCCGGACGGGGCTGTTTTTAGCCTTCCTACGAGGGATTGAAACGCCCCCGGAGCGGGGGCGAGGACAATGACAAGGAGCGTTTTTAGCCTTCCTACGAGGGATTGAAACTCCGGAGCAGTACTCTTGTGGAATGGAGTACTGCATGTTTTTAGCCTTCCTACGAGGGATTGAAACCCCGATTGGGCGCACCGAGCGCTTACAAGCGCCCAGTTTTTAGCCTTCCTACGAGGGATTGAAACTAGCCGTAGCTTTTAAGCGCCGCCGCATGGTTGCTAAGTTTTTAGCCTTCCTACGAGGGATTGAAACACTGGCTTCTGGGGATTTGGCCCGCTCTGGCCCCCGGGTTTTTAGCCTTCCTACGAGGGATTGAAACATCTGCTGCGCTTTCGCGCTTTCTGTTGGAAATTGGGTTTTTAGCCTTCCTACGAGGGATTGAAACCGGGCTAAGTATGGCGCAGTCAGTTACCTGTCGGAGTTTTTAGCCTTCCTACGAGGGATTGAAACTGAAACACGGCCAATTCACGGCTACCGCCGCCGCCGGTTTTTAGCCTTCCTACGAGGGATTGAAACTCGACATGACCGCGGAGACCTATCCGGAGCAGTACTGTTTTTAGCCTTCCTACGAGGGATTGAAACATTGAAAAAGCGCTGGCTGCCAGCGAAGCCCTGCGTGAGTTTTTAGCCTTCCTACGAGGGATTGAAACCAAGACCCCAAGATCGATCCCGCCCGAGGCGCTCTTGTTTTTAGCCTTCCTACGAGGGATTGAAACCTGGCAACACTGGCAGCACTGGGATGTTGCCGCGACGGTTTTTAGCCTTCCTACGAGGGATTGAAACAGGATTTTGACGCTAAGACGGAACTCGCCGACGCGAGTTTTTAGCCTTCCTACGAGGGATTGAAACGACTCTTTGAACGTGCTCGACGGTAGCTGATACGTCCCCGTTTTTAGCCTTCCTACGAGGGATTGAAACGATGCCAAAATCTGCCAGGCGCCTAGTGCCGGGTTCGTTTTTAGCCTTCCTACGAGGGATTGAAACTGCGCAATGATTAGGTCGGCCTCCGCGAACAACAGCGTTTTTAGCCTTCCTACGAGGGATTGAAACGTGTTTGACCTGCGAGTACCTCGTTCTGCAAGAAGGGTTTTTAGCCTTCCTACGAGGGATTGAAACACGGCGTAGTTGTTCATCGCCTGGGCGCTGTAGCCGGTTTTTAGCCTTCCTACGAGGGATTGAAACCTGCACGCCACCTACCAGCAAAGACTGGGTGAGGCGGTTTTTAGCCTTCCTACGAGGGATTGAAACGAGTTTAAGTACGGGGCATAAGGCTAAACCAGAGGAGGTTTTTAGCCTTCCTACGAGGGATTGAAACTGGTGCTGCCAGAACCGATCCGCCGCATTGTGCCGGTTTTTAGCCTTCCTACGAGGGATTGAAACTCGAGATTGATCCTCAGAGACTCGACATGGGGGAACGTTTTTAGCCTTCCTACGAGGGATTGAAACAGAAAGCGGGAGGGGTGCAACAGGCTGCACCCCAGGGTTTTTAGCCTTCCTACGAGGGATTGAAACGCCTCTCTGGACCGCGGGCGCTAATAGCACCGGCAGCGTTTTTAGCCTTCCTACGAGGGATTGAAACACGCGCTCAATACCTGCCTCCCATCGCGCACGAGTGTGTTTTTAGCCTTCCTACGAGGGATTGAAACGTGGCCGGCAGGTTGGTCAGCGCAACGTTAATGAGTGTTTTTAGCCTTCCTACGAGGGATTGAAACTCGCAAGGCAATGAATAGTTTCATTTGCTCACCTGGGTTTTTAGCCTTCCTACGAGGGATTGAAACTAGCTCATCCAGCCGCTGGTCGATGGCGGCCCGCTGGTTTTTAGCCTTCCTACGAGGGATTGAAACAAAACCTGTGCGGTACGCCGACTGCGCCGGGCGCGAGTTTTTAGCCTTCCTACGAGGGATTGAAACACGTCTTCGGGGATCGTCACGTGGCCGCGCGTCACGTGTTTTTAGCCTTCCTACGAGGGATTGAAACACAACTGCGCCCCATCAGGTCGCACATGAACGCGATTCGTTTTTAGCCTTCCTACGAGGGATTGAAACTCATCTACCAGCACCAGGACATTCCCATATCCGTTAGTTTTTAGCCTTCCTACGAGGGATTGAAACGGCTGGTTGGCTGGTGGCTGTTCCAATCTCAGGCCCGTTTTTAGCCTTCCTACGAGGGATTGAAACAAGCTCGACTCCCGCCAGGCGATCGCGGTCACCAGGTGTTTTTAGCCTTCCTACGAGGGATTGAAACTCATCCATCATTCACCCCGGAGGAGCTGCTCCTCGTGTTTTTAGCCTTCCTACGAGGGATTGAAACAAAGCCAGGCTAGTCATTACCCGGTTGCCGGTGCCACGTTTTTAGCCTTCCTACGAGGGATTGAAACTTGGCTGAAAGTCGTATTCGACGTAGTAGATGTTCTTGTTTTTAGCCTTCCTACGAGGGATTGAAACTCGAGTCACAGCCGCTCGTAGCGTCTGAGCCAGCCCCGGTTTTTAGCCTTCCTACGAGGGATTGAAACCCAATAACTGGGTGTCAAACTCAATGGTGACGCGCAGTTTTTAGCCTTCCTACGAGGGATTGAAACATGTCCTCGTCCGGTTCCGGCATTGAGGCTGGCTCAGGTTTTTAGCCTTCCTACGAGGGATTGAAACCAAAAGCTGGGTGTCCGCGACTACTTCAAATTGGCTGTTTTTAGCCTTCCTACGAGGGATTGAAACCGTGCTAACTCGGAGTAGGCCACCGGTCCTGGGGTAGTTTTTAGCCTTCCTACGAGGGATTGAAACGTGAGCTGCGGCAGATCGGCATCCTGCGCATCGTTGGTTTTTAGCCTTCCTACGAGGGATTGAAACTGGGTCCGTTACAGGATTGAGCGCAAAAAGGCGTTGTTTTTAGCCTTCCTACGAGGGATTGAAACCCGTCCTGGCCGTCTGAGGCCACGAAGGAGGCTGAGGTTTTTAGCCTTCCTACGAGGGATTGAAACATGGAACGGCAGGAGGAGGCTGCTACCTACTCTGAGGTTTTTAGCCTTCCTACGAGGGATTGAAACGACCACAGGGTCTAATAGTTCCCATCCACGCCACCAGTTTTTAGCCTTCCTACGAGGGATTGAAACTATGCTGTTCACCGAGGGCTGGGACTATCCGGCAGCCTCGTTTTTAGCCTTCCTACGAGGGATTGAAACTTGGCGTCGATCTGCCAGGTGAACACCCAGGGGTTGAGTTTTTAGCCTTCCTACGAGGGATTGAAACGACGCGCTGGCGCACTACGTGAGGGCTGCCGGCTTAGGTTTTTAGCCTTCCTACGAGGGATTGAAACGGCCTTATGCCTGGGCTGCGCAATACCAGGGTGAAGTTTTTAGCCTTCCTACGAGGGATTGAAACAACTGGTCGAAACTGATAGCCCGCACAAACCAACGAGTTTTTAGCCTTCCTACGAGGGATTGAAACCTGAACTCGTTGAGTCCGTCTGGTGGACGATTGCAGTTTTTAGCCTTCCTACGAGGGATTGAAACCTGCCAAGGTGCCGCTGCCATTGGCCGACGCTCAGTTTTTAGCCTTCCTACGAGGGATTGAAACTTAGCCGTGAGCCGGGGCAGCCGGTAGTTTATGCCCTAGTTTTTAGCCTTCCTACGAGGGATTGAAACTAGCCCCGGCTGAAGCTGAGGGGCAAACGGCGCCGGTTTTTAGCCTTCCTACGAGGGATTGAAACAGGGCGGTTCGCTAGCTGCCGCTCAGGTGCATGAGAGTTTTTAGCCTTCCTACGAGGGATTGAAACCGCTTTCGCAGTTAGGTCTGCCAAATCAATAGCATGTTTTTAGCCTTCCTACGAGGGATTGAAACGAGGCCATCCCGCCGGGCCTAGCCCGCAACATCATGGTTTTTAGCCTTCCTACGAGGGATTGAAACGCCGACGCTCATCGGGTATCGGCCCTGGCGCCGTGATGTTTTTAGCCTTCCTACGAGGGATTGAAACCACCTACACCCGCGCCTCCGTTTCGAGTGACCCCGGGTTTTTAGCCTTCCTACGAGGGATTGAAACACCGCACAGGGCTACCGGGTAGTGGTGGCCCGCGGCGTTTTTAGCCTTCCTACGAGGGATTGAAACGTAAATGACGTGGGAGCGGTGAATCGAACGTAGAGGGTTTTTAGCCTTCCTACGAGGGATTGAAACACCGCCGGAATGAGTCATACCAACCACAGCCTAGTTTTTAGCCTTCCTACGAGGGATTGAAACCTAGTTGAGCAGGTCCTACGCCATCGAGCGCCTCAAGTTTTTAGCCTTCCTACGAGGGATTGAAACACGCCCTAGCCGACGCTGACGATGTTGATGCTATCAGTTTTTAGCCTTCCTACGAGGGATTGAAACGCCCGTGGTTCTATCTGCCTCGGCGGTTCAGAGAGGTTTTTAGCCTTCCTACGAGGGATTGAAACCAGCTCTTGCAGTTGCGCCGTGTACGCCAGGCGCCCGGTTTTTAGCCTTCCTACGAGGGATTGAAACTTGTCGGTGGCTGGTTCCTCTGGCAGCACATGCAGGTTTTTAGCCTTCCTACGAGGGATTGAAACAACAGGTATTCAGTGGGCGTCCTGATCTGGAGACCAGTTTTTAGCCTTCCTACGAGGGATTGAAACTCGATCCCGGCAAACACGCCACGCACGCCGTAGGGCGGTTTTTAGCCTTCCTACGAGGGATTGAAACGTGCGATGTCCACGCTATCGCACCTTGTAACGACGGGTTTTTAGCCTTCCTACGAGGGATTGAAACACGATCTGCCCCCGGCCCAGGGGCCGGAGCCCCAGCCTGTTTTTAGCCTTCCTACGAGGGATTGAAACGCCAGCGAGATCGCGAACAAAAACACGCTGGCCGGGGTTTTTAGCCTTCCTACGAGGGATTGAAACGGCGCTTCACAGGAGAGTCCCCATGACCTACCTCATCGTTTTTAGCCTTCCTACGAGGGATTGAAACACCTGCATAGCTACCGCCACGGCGGCATCAGGCAGAGTTTTTAGCCTTCCTACGAGGGATTGAAACGGAGTCCATCACAATTAACCTCCCGCACGGGGTGCTGTTTTTAGCCTTCCTACGAGGGATTGAAACTCGAGTAGACGTCGCTACCGCGGTGGCGCGCCACCGGGTTTTTAGCCTTCCTACGAGGGATTGAAACTCCCAACGGGCCGGCGCTGATGGTGTCTACGGTATGCGTTTTTAGCCTTCCTACGAGGGATTGAAACGAGACTCGCCTCAACCGCCCCCGATGAAGCTGCGAGTTTTTAGCCTTCCTACGAGGGATTGAAACAATCCAATTTCTGCCGGTAGGCGACCATGAAGTTCAGTTTTTAGCCTTCCTACGAGGGATTGAAACAACGCAAGCTCGGCGAACGTACCATTGAGTGCCCCGTTTTTAGCCTTCCTACGAGGGATTGAAACAGTCACGCGGTCGCCTAGCTCTGGGAAATACTCCCGGGTTTTTAGCCTTCCTACGAGGGATTGAAACCCGATACCGGCCACGCATGGCCTCTATAATCCGGCGGTTTTTAGCCTTCCTACGAGGGATTGAAACGTCTATCCTAGACATAGCTTGTCGGGGCGTTAACCCTGTTTTTAGCCTTCCTACGAGGGATTGAAACAAGAGCAAGCGATTAATGTGCGCCCCTGGTAGCTCTAGTTTTTAGCCTTCCTACGAGGGATTGAAACACGTGCGTTCTGAAGATGTGCCTAGCCAGTAGCCGGTTTTTAGCCTTCCTACGAGGGATTGAAACCACGTATCCAGCCGAGGTGCAGGCGGAGCTGGCGGCGTTTTTAGCCTTCCTACGAGGGATTGAAACTGGGCACGTCTTCACATTCGGTTGGCTGGCCGCCGGGTTTTTAGCCTTCCTACGAGGGATTGAAACACCGATGATCAGCGCTCCGACGCCAACCGAGGCCAGTTTTTAGCCTTCCTACGAGGGATTGAAACAGGCAGCTCGGCCCTTTGCCATGAACCCCGAGCGGGTTTTTAGCCTTCCTACGAGGGATTGAAACGGTAATGGGGGGCCTGACCGGCTGGGTGATCAGAGGCGTTTTTAGCCTTCCTACGAGGGATTGAAACGACATCGAGGTCGCCCGGACGCTCTCGCACTGGAACGTTTTTAGCCTTCCTACGAGGGATTGAAACTGCGGCCCAGGACAGGTAGACGCCGCGGGTCGTGCCCGGTTTTTAGCCTTCCTACGAGGGATTGAAACCGGCCCGTCCTCATCGATATGTCCGATTTTCGCAGCACGTTTTTAGCCTTCCTACGAGGGATTGAAACGGTAGTGAGGGCTCGCTCGGTATAAGTCACCGATCCGGTTTTTAGCCTTCCTACGAGGGATTGAAACAACATAAAGATGGCGACGCCCGCAGCAGCGACCACGCGTTTTTAGCCTTCCTACGAGGGATTGAAACCGATAATTGGCCCGACCAGTGAGCTGGATTAAACCGTTTTTAGCCTTCCTACGAGGGATTGAAACGCTGACGCCCTGTTGCTGCCAACCCCTGCCCCCGAGCGTTTTTAGCCTTCCTACGAGGGATTGAAACTTCCTCACGACGCGGCCTACTACCCACCACCTTAAAGTTTTTAGCCTTCCTACGAGGGATTGAAACCTAGAGTCAGTGCGCGACACTATCGCAATGACTCCAGTTTTTAGCCTTCCTACGAGGGATTGAAACTGGGCGCACCACTACCAACATCACGGAGTATCCCGTGTTTTTAGCCTTCCTACGAGGGATTGAAACCCGAAGTGCCTCGCCCCATCTACGCGGCGAGTGACGTTTTTAGCCTTCCTACGAGGGATTGAAACCTGTAGAACCATGCCCTGGCTGCCGTAGACATCGACCGTTTTTAGCCTTCCTACGAGGGATTGAAACGCCAATGATCAACGCTCCAACGCCAACCGAGGCAAGTTTTTAGCCTTCCTACGAGGGATTGAAACTCGGTTTGTCGAGTTACGAGTAAGTGGTTTTCGCTGGTTTTTAGCCTTCCTACGAGGGATTGAAACGACGAGGAGCAGCACGGACGGGTCTCCATCTGGCTCAGTTTTTAGCCTTCCTACGAGGGATTGAAACTCGCGTTCATCCGGGGGGGGTTCTTGGCATAATCAGTTTTTAGCCTTCCTACGAGGGATTGAAACCGCCAGCCGGTGTGCGGCGGCTTAGTCTGGCCTTCGAGTTTTTAGCCTTCCTACGAGGGATTGAAACTGACCAAAAGAACAAGTGCCCCTCCTTGTGCGAAGGGTTTTTAGCCTTCCTACGAGGGATTGAAACCGAGATTTGTACTCCGCAGCCATGGGGCGGGTGATAGTTTTTAGCCTTCCTACGAGGGATTGAAACTCGCCTGAGATGCCGATGGTGCCCTTACCCTCTGGTGTTTTTAGCCTTCCTACGAGGGATTGAAACTGTGGATCGATGCAGCTGGCGCTACGTTGGGTTTTTGTTTTTAGCCTTCCTACGAGGGATTGAAACCTCCACCATCGTCACCTTCGTTTCCAGCGAGGTCAGGTTTTTAGCCTTCCTACGAGGGATTGAAACTGATTCCTCACCTTTCTTATTTAGGCCCTGTTTTCTGGTTTTTAGCCTTCCTACGAGGGATTGAAACAACCAGTCGATCACCGACTGGCGCACGCGCGGGGAGTTTTTAGCCTTCCTACGAGGGATTGAAACCACGGCTGGCAGCGCCGCGATGCCTCGGTGCGGGTCAAGTTTTTAGCCTTCCTACGAGGGATTGAAACGCGCTCTACCTGGAATCGTTGATAGCGGGACTGCAAGTTTTTAGCCTTCCTACGAGGGATTGAAACCAGCGACGCCCCGGAGGGGAACTGCTGCCATTCTAGGTTTTTAGCCTTCCTACGAGGGATTGAAACGCCCCATCTTCACGAGCGTAGGCTCGGGCGGCCGTGTTTTTAGCCTTCCTACGAGGGATTGAA